>Ga0210408_10001012_pt1 | contig 30967 bp, 29 predicted proteins | sample IncBWH4MmetaG_FD_155471 | JGI IMG/M metagenome (GOLD analysis project Ga0210408, IMG submission 155471) | Forest soil microbial communities from Barre Woods Harvard Forest LTER site, Petersham, Massachusetts, United States - Inc-BW-H-4-M | ecosystem: Environmental > Terrestrial > Soil >... | reverse complement strand
CGCGGCCAGTTGGCTGTTTTTCTGCGTTGCTCGCTCGACCCGTATGACTCAGATATGGGCGCTTCGCTCGCGCCTTGAAAAACAGCCAACTGACCTGCGGCGACGTCACCATTATATGCGAGACGGTACACTAGCACGCGACTAACGTTAGCGAGCCGGTCTGTCTGAGGAAGCCACTTGACGGAGAAACTTAAGCTCACTGAGCGCCCGGCCTGTGCCTTCCGCCACAGCGCTGAGAGGGTCCTCTGCGACGTGAACCGGGAGACCGGTTTCCTCTTGCAATAGTTTGTCCAGACCCCGTAGCAATGCTCCTCCACCAGCCAGCACCAAGCCGCGATCAACCAAGTCCGCTGAGAGTTCAGGAGGACACCGTTCCAGAGTCACCCGAACCGATTCAACGATTGTGGAGATCGGCTCTAAAAGAGCTTCTCTCACTTCTTGCGATGTAATCGTCAATGTCTTGGGAAGGCCCGCCACCAAATCCCGGCCTTTGACCTCCATGCTCGTTTCCTTTTCAACCGGGTAAGCGCTCCCGATCTTGATCTTGATTTCTTCGGCCGTTCGCTCTCCGATCATAAGGTTGTAAGCTCGTTTCATGTAGCCTGCAATTGCTTCATCAAGTTCGTCGCCGGCGACCCGAACACTTCGGCTAAAGACGATGCCTGAAAGCGAAATCAGAGCGACCTCAGTGGTGCCGCCGCCGATGTCGATGATCATGTTCCCGGCGGCGTCCTGGACCGGTAGACCGACGCCGATCGCGGCCGCCATCGGTTCTTCGATCAAATAAACTTCTCGCGCACCGGCATGAGCTGCGGACTCTTTAACGGCACGTTTTTCAACTTCCGTGATACCGGACGGTACAGCGATCACGACTCGAGGACGCACCCATTTTCGATTGTGCACTTTTGTGATGAAATGCCGAAGCATCGACTCGGTCATTTCAAAGTCGGCTATAACGCCATCTTTCAGCGGTCTGACTGCCACAATATTGCCAGGTGTCCGGCCGAGCATCCGCTTAGCTTCGTCACCAACTGCGAGGACCTGGCTCGTACCGGACCGGACCGCAACAACCGATGGCTCACGCAGGACGATCCCTTGGTCTTTAACGTATACGAGAGTGTTGGCGGTACCTAGGTCAATGCCGATGTCGTTTGAGAATAATCCGAGGAGGCCGTTAAACATCAAAATCTGCCTTTGTCTTGCTTGGGTTTTGATTCATTCCTTGGCTTCTCGGGTGGGCCTCGCGTACGAGGTCATAATCCTCAGGTTCTTCGGTGACCTACCTCCCAGCAGCCAGCCTGTATCTAGTACAGGCACCATGATCGTCAAGGAAACAATCTGATTCAAGAAGTCATGAGAATTTGCAGTTTGTGTCTGCATTTTAGACGGAACCAGGCTGCTCTGTCCACCTTCTTGATCCGAAGCATGATCGCCTATTTATTTTACTTCGCCACAACATTCACATGGATCACGATCCTGGCCCCGCAAATTGGTTTAAGTCGCTTTTGATTTCAGTTTATCTGCTGGAATTGGTTGGAGCTTCGGCAATAACCGCCCTGGGTTATGTCGCATGCAGAATTCTGCAGATTGCCTGGATGCCCTCTGCGCCGCTCTGGTTCGCGGGTTACTTGCTAGTCTACAATCTGGATCACCTTTACTCAGACCTAGCGGATAACATGAATACTCCACTGAGATTTCGCTGGAGCGCGAGGTTGCGGCCGTGCCGTTCTGTCCTTGTTTGGTTGTCGGGCGCTATTCTGCTGTTCTGGCCGCCGGTTACAGGTCGTCTCTGGTTGCTAGTTCCGCTTGCCGTTGCCTTGAGCGTCTTTCATTTCTACTCGCGACCGATTCCCTCCACCGGTTTCCGATTTAAGAATCTTTCTTACGTGAAGTCCCTTATTGCGCCCGCCGTCATTGCGGTCGTTTTGGTTCTTTGGCCCGTGTTAGAAACCGGAAGAATACCTCGACAGAAGGAATGGCTGGTTTTTTTTTGGGTCTTCCTGGTTTTGACAATGAACAGCCTGATCTTTGATTATCGGGATATCATCGGAGACCGTGTTACCGGAACAAAAACAATCCCTACCTTGCTTGGACACGAACGGACTCGTGCACTGTTGTTTCTAGTGGCAGGCGCACTGGTGTTCACCACCATCGCCCTGTCCTGGCTTGGTTTGGCAAGCGCGCTCATGCCGGGCGCATTGTCAATTGGCTGTATCGTGCTCCTCCTGTCGCTCCGCTTCCGGATGCAGCCTGTGCTGCTGAGCTTACTCGCCGACCTCCTGTTGTTGCTCCCGGCGATTGTGGAATTGTTGAGATAGCCCATCGATGGCCCCCTTAATCGTCCTCGTCCTCGACGTCTTTTTGACCGGAGCGGTACCAGGCGTTGGTTCTATCGATCTGCGGTTTTTTCCCTTCCGAACCGCTCTTATCTGCGAGATCGAAAATCGAGGACGAGGACGAGGACGAGTTCGAGGACGATAATAAAGAAGAGCAAAAAGGCTGGAACCTTCGCTTGCAGGAGCAGCCTATGTTCGCCCCGTTAGGGAGATGCCGGCGCGCATTGTGGCAATGCTTACCTCGACTGGTCGATTGCTATAATACCGACGAAATTCGCGCGCAGCGGACCGCTCTCCTTCTTCCCCCCTAATCGTCCTCGTCCTCGAACTCGTCCTCGTCCTCGACGTTCTTTTTGACCGGAGCGGCATCATCCGTTTGGCTCTATCGATCGCGGTTTTTTCGCTTCCAAACCGCTCTTATCTGCGAGATCAAAAATCGAGGACGAGGACGAGTTCGAGGACGATAACGAATTTGCCCTTAGCACGAAGTTGGAATTCCTTGCGCGATTTTTACGCAATGCGCAACAGCGCCCGCAACGAACCCGAGACAATCCACTGCACCCTGCGGTTTGCCCGGCAGCGCGATTACGAGGGATTGGTCAACGATGGCTCCAAGGCAGCGGGATAAAATTGCATTCGGGGTAAGTTTCATCGATTCCCCGCGCATTACTTCGCCGAAACCTGGTAATTCGACGCGCATAATCGCTCGGATCGCCTCCGGCGTCACGTCCCGAGGCGCAGCTCCCGTTCCCCCTGTCGTAAGAATGAGGCCGCAGCCTTGCGCCGAGAGTGATCGGATCGCATCCTGAATCCGGGCGATATCGTCGGGAACAATTGCTTCGGCCAGAACTTGCCAGCCATACTGGATTGCCGCTTTCTTTAGGGCTGGCCCGCCCAAGTCGTCATAGAGGCCCTCTGAGGCGCGATCCGAAATTGTGATCACACCGACTGTGGTCTGCTTCATAGAGTTTTCTTAGTTTTGGATATGAGGCGAAGATCAGAGATTACCATCGATTTGTCGATTGCCTTGCACATATCGTAAATTGTCAGGGCAGCGATACTTGCTCCGGTCAGAGCCTCCATTTCGACTCCCGTCTGCGCGGTAGTGGTGACCCGGCACTCGATTCGGATACCGTCAGACCGGTTCTCGAACTCGATCTGCGCGTGTTGCACAGGGAGCGAATGACAAAGAGGAATCAACTCGTCTGTGCGCTTGACCGCTTGGATAGCCGCGATGCGAGCCGTAGCCAATACGTTCCCCTTCGCCACCTGGTTCGCTTCAATCTTCGAAACCGTTTCCGACCGTAGTGCGATTGTGGCTTCCGCCGTGGCCCATCGCCTGGATACTGGCTTGGCTGATACGTCGACCATTTTCGCGGAGCCGTCGTCCGCGATATGGGAGAGCTTATCTGCCATCCATCACCCTCCAATAGCAACCATCTTGCGGCCCGGTTGGTAATTGTACCGGAAGTCGTGTTGTTGAGGCTTGCGCTCGGCCACCTGCAGGAAAAAACGGCGAAGTTGTTCGTCGTCGGCACCCTGACGCATCGGCGTTTTGATATCGAACTCCAGATGGCTTCCCAGACACGGCCGAAGCTTTCCGTCGCAAGTGAGCCTGAGTTTGTTGCAGCTCTCACAAAAGTGCAGATTTGTCATCGCGCCGATGAATCCGATACGCTGCCAGGCGTCTTCAAATCGGTAATACGACGCCGGACCATTGGTTCGAAACTCCGGTTCTGGAATCAAGGGTCCGAATTCTGCCTCAATTTGGCGTCTTGCCTCACCGATCGACAAAAAATTCTCTTCGGTTAAAACATCCGTTGTGCTTACGGGCATCAGTTCAATAAACCGGAGCAGCAAATCTTCATCCCGTGCGAATCGGATGAGGTCGCCTATATCTTCTTCGTTCCGTCCGCGCATCAAGACCGCGTTTAGTTTCACTTTTTCAAAGCCGGCCGCCTTTGCTGCCGCGATCCCATCGAGGGTTTGGTAAAGAAAATCGCGCCCCGTAATGGCGCTATATCTTTCCGGATCCAGTGTATCGAGTGAAATGTTCGCCGTTCTAACCCGAGATTTAACTAAGGCACTTGCGAGTGTCCCGCCGCCTTGGACAGGTTTTGCCAGGAGGGAACCATTGGTCGAAAGCCCAATATCGGTGATCCGAGGTAATTCGCTGAGTTGCCGGAAGAGTGTTAGGACATCGCGACGGGTCAACGGCTCGCCGCCGGTGATGCGGATTTTAGTAACTCCGAGGTCCGACGCAATCCGTACCAGACGGGTTATTTCATCGTAGTTTAGAACCTCAGAGCGTGGCAACCATTCCTGCAGCTCTTGCGGCATGCAGTACAGACAGCGCTCGTTGCACCTGTCGGTGATCGATACCCTCAAATAACTAACTTGGTGGCCAAATCGATCTTCCATGTAAAACAAACTACTCGTTGGGGCACTTCGTGCAAGGCGTCAACTCCCTGAGACGTACGGCTGCGGGCGAAGGCTTATGCTCATTGAAGAGAGCTCCTGTCTCGCGTAACCTGCTGACAACTGAGGGTGTTTACGTATGTATCACAAACTGTCCGCGGGATTTGTGGCGCTTTTCGTACTTTTCCTGGGTGGCTGTTCCACTGTCGAAAGCCGTATTCAATCAAATCCTCAAGTTTACGGTTTGCTGTCCCCCGCAGATCAGGCACTGGTTCGCCAGGGCAGGATCAGAGAAGGTCTGCCGAAAGCCGCTGTTTACCTGGCCTGGGGCAGTCCCGATCGGATTCGTTCCGGGGTTCGATTAGGCCACACGTTCGAAGCTTGGACCTACACCACCTTGCGTAGCGAGTTTGTGCCCGACTATAATTACTATCCGGGCTACTATGGATTCGGCTATTTTCACGGAGGACTTTGGCGGCACAATCACTTTTTCTATTCGTTTGGCCCTTATCCTTACCCGTTCGATCCGTATCCCGACATTGTTTCATATGAGGTACCCTACAAGACCGCGTTTTTCGAAGGAGGTCTTTGCACTGGATGGGAGTACCTGCGCTATTGAGAAAGGACTGTTGCCCGCCGATATTTCTTTGACTTGACCTATTATGGCTTATCGCGCATTTAGCGAATTCGTTTTGGCACTAGAACGGGCCGGCGAATTGATTCGCATCACCGAGTCGGTGGCTACTGAATTGGAAATCACCGAATTGGCAGATCGCCAGATGAAGGCGCCGCGTGGCGGAAAGGCTCTACTGGTCGAGAAACCGACGATCAACGGGAAGCCTTCTCAATTTCCATTGGCAATCAACACCATGGGATCCGAACGACGAATGGCGCTCGCAATCGGGTTGGAATCAGTTGATGAGCTGACCCATCAGATGCAGCTCATCCTCAAGGCCAAACCGCCTAAGTCGATGCGCGAAGGCTGGGCACTCCTAAAACAAGGCATCGACCTTCTTCACGCGCGTCCCAAGCAGGTTTCAGATGGCCCGTGCAAGGAAGTGGTTCACCGTTTCGCGGAGGGCGACGACTTTTCGCTGAATGATCTTCCCGTTCTCTTCTGTTGGCCGAAAGATGGTGGACGCTTTATCACGTTGCCGATGGTTTACACGGCAGATCCCGACTCTGGTGAGCGGAACGTTGGCATGTATAGGATGCAAATTTTCGATGGCCGGACCACCGCAATGCACTGGCAGGTGCACAAGGTCGGCGCTCGGCACGGCCGCCGTTATTACGAGAGGAACGAGCGAATGCCGGTTGCGGTTTGCCTTGGTGGAGACCCTGCATACACGTTCGCGGCCACCGCACCGCTGCCTGACGGTCTGGACGAGGTACTTTTCGCGGGTTTTGTGCGCAAGAAATCGGTCGAACTCGTCCGATGCGAGACCGTTGATTTAGTGGTGCCAGCCGACGTCGATTTCGTCCTGGAAGGATATGTACAGCCCGGTGAGTTTCGCGAGGAGGGGCCGTTTGGTGATCATACAGGCTTTTATACGCCGGTTGACAGATACCCGGTGTTTCATCTTACCGCGATCACCCACCGCAAGGCAGCGATTTACCCCGCTACCATCGTTGGAATGCCTCCAATGGAAGATTTTTATCTTGGAGACGCCAGCGTTCGGATCTTTCTGCCTGTGTTCAAAATGAATTTTCCAGAAATCGCCGATATGGCGCTGCCGGCAGAGGGCGTTTTCCATAATCTCGTTTTTGTCAGCATCCGGAAGCAATATCCCTACCAGGCGTACAAGATAATGCATGGGTTATGGGGCATGGGACAAATGATGTTTTCCAAGTACATCGTCGTCGTGGATGCCGACTGCGATGTGCACAACACGAGCGAAGTATTGTTCCGACTCTGCGCCAATACGGATCCGCAGCGTGATACCACATTTATTAAGAATCCATCTGATAGTTTGGATCATGCGCCCAGTATTCCAAATATCGGTTCGCACATGGGATTCGACGCGACCAGGAAACTGCCGTCCGAAGGTTACCAACGCGGCTGGCCCGAGTTGGTGCGGATGGACGAGCGAGTGCGCGCGAAGATCGATGCTTTGGGGCTCAAATAGTGGCTGGTGGCTAGTGACCAGTGACTAGACTAGCCACTAGCCACTAGCCACTAGCCACTAGCCACTAGCCACTCTTTCCATCACCGCGACTGTTTCGATCTCTGCGGTCTGCGGAAACATGTCGAAAGGCTGAATTGCGATTACGCGGAATCGTTTTTTCAGCCGAGATAAATCCCGGGCGAGCGTGGCCGGATTGCATGAAACATAGATCAGTCGGTTCGGAGGCTTCGTAGCCAGCGCATCAGTCACCCGTCCCTGGACCCCATCAGCGGAAGGATCGAGAATGACCGTCTCGGGGTGATATTTCTCAAGGACAGATTCAATAGCTTCGGAGACATCACCGCAGACGTATTCCTCATTTGGATTCGCAGCTTTCCGGGCCGCGGCGATCGCTGGTTCGCTCCAATCGAGACCAATAACGCTCCGAAATCGATCAGCCAAAGCGTGTCCGAAAAATCCGGAACCGCAATAGGCATCGACTAACACTTCTCCGGTCGCGTGACTGGCGAGATATTCAAGTAGCGCGGTGGCGATGAACTCGTTTGTCTGCGTGAATGTCGGCGGGACGCCTGCGCCGCGCAGCGTTCGGTGCTGGCCGTCGCGAAGACCTTTAGCACGCAGTTCTTTCAACTCTTCATTTACCGCGGGACTGGCGATGGCGCAGAATTCTACATCGACAACATTGCGGCTATTCTTTGCAAAAAACCCAATCCTGCCTTGCATCGCGTGAACCGTGATCCGGTTTCGGAATGCATATTGATTGGCACAGGGAATAGTGGGTGATACCTCGACATCCGAAATTCGCCCAATCCTTTCCAAGAGTTTCTTTACTTGGCGGCGCTTCAATTCCAGCTGATGATCGTAAGCGATATGCTGGTAATCGCATCCCCCGCATCGGCCGAAAACGGGACAGACCGGCTCCGCACGGTGGACCGACCGCAGGACAATTTTCTTGAGCTGCGCGCGATCAAAGCCGCTCCTGTGCTCGATCAGTTCAGCTTCGACCCGTTCTCCGTCGATCGTAAGCGGCACAAAAACGATTTTTCCGTCGACCCGACCGACACCTGCGCCGCCAAATGCGACATCATGGATCTCCAGTTCCACAACCGGGCGTGATGCGAGATACGATCGCGAGCGTTTCACAGCAGGAGCTATTCGGAAAAGTTGTTGGCCGGAACCAATATAAGTCAGTTTTGGGTCTTGCATTTTGAGTTTTTGCGTTTTGCGTGTGCTGGCGGGGATCGTTCGGTCGTCAGACCCAAAACGCAGAACTCAGAGCCCAAAACGCAAAACCCAAAGTCGATGGTCCTTGAAAAAGTCTGGCTTCGTGCGAAACGGAAGGGTCAATTATGATCGAAACGACCCTCGTACTGCTTAAGCCGGATTGCCTTGCAGATCGCCATTGCGGCAATGTGATTAATCGATTTGAGGCAGCCGGCTTGGAGATTGTTGGCTGCAAGATGATGCTCCTTGCGGATGATGAACTCGCCGAACACTATGCCCACATCCTGGATAGGCCCTTTTATCCGGAGTTGAAATCTTTTATGCAATCCAGCCCGGTTATCGCCTTGGCATTGTCCGGTGAAAATTCCGTGGCGCTCGTCCGCGACCTCATGGGTCCAACCGATTCTCGGAAAGCCGCGAAAGGAACGATCCGAGGCGACTTCGGCAGGGACGTTATGTTCAATGTGGTTCATGGATCCGATAGCCCTGAGAACGCTGCCGCGGAGTTGAAGCGCTTCTTTGCCGATAACGAGCTTTTTGAAGTCAGCCTTAAGCGTTGAATTGCGCTGGTGCCCATTTAGGGCACGGCGCGATAAAACGCACTACCCAGGGTTAGAACCCTGGGCTAAGTTCGGTCCCCCCTTCAGGGGAAAATTTTGGAGACTTCCATTATGTTGACGCGCGTGGGCGGCTGGACGGCTGCCGGACTCGCTCGACCCGGATGAATCCAGAGATGGGCACTTTATAACCAGTCCGGCTCGGACGGCCTCGAAAAACAGCCGACTGACCTGCATCACCGATATATGCGAGACGGGACACTAGCTGCAATCGTTTTTGATTTCGATGGACTGATCGTCGATACCGAGACCCCTGGCTTCATTAGTTGGCAGGAGGTATATCAGGAATTTGGTACAGCGCTGGAAATCGATGATTGGAGGCATGCGACCGGATACGTCGGCGGATTCGATCCCGCGATTCACCTGGAGCACTTACTCGGCCGCAGGCTCGATTGGTCGCAGATCATCCCGAAGCGAGAAGCCCGAAACTGGGAATTGACTCTACAGGCGAGCACCCTGCCTGGGATCGAAGCGCTTATGCGAAGCGCCAAGGAACACCAGTTACGTGTCGGTGTTGCGAGCAACTCTGGAAATGGCTGGGTCGAAGGAGGGTTGCAACGTCTCGGCCTCCGCGGGTATGTCGACGCGGTCGTCACGCGCGACATGGTGATCAATCCCAAACCTGCCCCTGACATCTATCTCAAAACCGTGCAAACATTATCTGTAGAACCGCATTTTGCCGTTGCGCTGGAGGACTCCGAGCCGGGTTGCCGAGCTGCGAAGCAAGCGGGACTGAAAGCCGTGGCCATTCCGAACCGATTCAGCGAGCGCCAAGACCTGACGGTTGCCAACCTCGTAGTGAGGAGCGCCGAAGAATTGGACTTGGATCGGCTGGTGGCTTTGGCGGCTTCTTGAGTTCAGATGCTCCCGCTGAATACCGTTTGCCTACGAAACTTCGAGCTTGTATCTAACAAGTGAAAATCGCCGACGCCTTCATGAAACTACCCGAGCTTCGCGGAATTCTGCAGTATGTCACGCGTTTCAGGGACAAGATCTTCGTCATCGCAATTGACGGCGGGATTCTCGGTTCAGAGAACTTCCCGAATATACTCCTCGACATAGCTGTCCTCCGGTCTCTGAGTATAAAAGTTGTTCTAGTTCATGGTGCCGCTCTGCAGATTGAACAAGCCGCCCGTGAGCAGGGGATTAGCATCTCGAACTCAGACGGTATAGGAGTGGTTGACGAAGCAACCCTGCAGCTTTCAATTAACGTCGCGATCCGATTGACCAACCAGATCATGGGAGGTCTGACGCAGGTCGATCTCCGCGCAGCCTATGCAAACTGTATTGTGGCGCACCCGTTCGGCATCCTTCACGGAGTCGATTGCCAATTTTCCGGCAAGGTCGAACGCGTCGATGGTAAACTTTTGGAGCTTTTCCTGAGCCAGGAGATCGTCCCGGTGATACCTCCGCTCGGATTCGATGGAGAAGGCGGAACGTTTCGCGTAAACTCGGATCTGGTGGCGCTCGAGGTTGCCGAGGCATTGCATGCTACGAAGTTGATCTTCCTCTCGCAATTCGATGGGCTTGTCCTGGATGGCCAGCGAATAGGCCATCTCGTTGCCCCCGAGTTGGAAGAACTTCTCAAAAAAAATAAAGCGCGTCTTCCACCAGGTCTTTTTTCAAAGCTCGAGCATGCTGTACAGGCCTGTGGATTCGGAATTCCCCGCGTCCACCTTTTAAATGGGAACGTGAACGAGGCGCTTCTTGCTGAGATCTTCAGCAACGGCGGTGTCGGGACGATGGTCTACTCAAATGAGTACGAACAAATCCGGCGGTTATACAAAAAGGATATTCGGGCTGTTATGTCACTTATCCAACAGTCAATCCGAAGCGAGGAACTCGTTCGGCGGACGCGCGCCGAGATCTTGGCTGATATTGATGATTATTGGGTTCTCGAAATCGATCGGCACATTGTTGGGTGCGTCGCCATGTATTCTTATCCCGAACAAAAATTGGCGGAATTGGCGTGCCTCTACGTTAGTCGATCCAGTGAAAATCAGGGACTGGGTCGCAAGCTGATGTCCTTTGTGGAGAACCTCGCGCGGCAGCGAGGATTTTCGAAACTGATCGCACTTTCGACACAAGCCTTTGTATACCTCCAGCAAAAAGGGGGGTTCGTCGAAGCAGGCCCCGAGATCTTGCCGCCTGGCCGGCACGCCAGGTACGAATCCAGCGGACGAAACTCGCGGGTTCTGGTCAAGAATCTGGCAGCGGTACCGGTGCAGGTTGCGGCGATGAGTCATTGAGCGCGTTTGCGATGCTTAATTCAGCCGTTCATCCAGCGCACCTCTGGCTTGATGGGATCTTGCTACTGGCCTATTTTTTTGGAATCGTCGGCATCGGTCTTTGGGCTGGAAGAAGAAATAGGAACCTGACCGAGTTCGCACTGGGTGGACGATCAATCCCCTGGTGGGCGGTGCTCGCTTCTATTATCGCGGCTGAAACCAGCGCAGCGACTTTCCTCGGAACGCCGGCGGAGGGGTTCAAGACGCGGAGCTTTGTCTACGCCCAGTTAACTATCGGTACGATCCTGGCTCGGATCCTCATCGCGTTTACGTTTATTCGGCCCTACTATCGATACGGCGTACAGAGCATCTATGAGTTCCTGGAAATCCGTTTCGGCCCTTGGACGAAGAATGTCGCAAGCGGAATTTTTATTTTTACGCGTGTTCTTGGCATCGGCGTCCGCCTTTATCTCGGAGGGGTTATTATTAAGGTCATTTGGCAATACCTTTTCCCAAGCATCAACATCAATATCTGGATCTATTTCTGGGGAATTTTGTTCGTTACCTTGCTGACGACATTGTACACGGCGATCGGCGGGATAAAGGCGGTCGTTTGGACCGATTTTATTCAAGCAAGCCTGATGTTGGGATCCATGATATTTGCGGCGTGGTTGTTAGTTCGACACATTCCCGGGGGACTGGAGACGGTCAAGGAGAGGTTAGGCGGATTCCCCACTTTCTTCCAGACAGGTCTCGAAAATGGCCAGGGATTTTGGGTCAGTCTCAAAAAGTTGTTAGAGGAACCTTACACGCTTTTTTCGGCTTTCATCGCTTCAACGTTTCTTACGATGGCCACTCACGGCACAGACCAAGACAATGTTCAGCGGATGCTAACCGCGAAGGATTTCAAAAAGTCCAGACTCTCTCTGATCTTGAGCGGCTTGGCGGATCTGCCGGTGGCATTTGGATTTTTGTTAGTTGGTATTTTACTGTCGGTTTACTACCAGGTTGTGCCGGATCTCCACCTGCCGGAGGCTGATAATGAGGTATTTGCTTATTATATCGTCACCCAGATGCCGGTTGGTATTCGTGGATTAATTGTTGCCGGCGTCTTCGCCACGATGATGGGCTCGACGTCGGCGGCGCTCAATGCATTAGCGACCAGCTTTACCAAAGACTTTTATCTGCCCTATTTCAAGCGGCAGGAATCCGGCAGATCAGCTATTTATGCGGCTCGAGCGGCCACGGTCGTCTTTGGTGTCCTGATGGTGATCGTTGCGACACTCGCAGCATACGCGGTATTGCAGGATTCCAAGCTCACCATCATTCCGCTGGCGTTACAAAGTTTTGGGTACGCTTATGGTTCGCTGCTGGCGGTATTCTTACTCGGTATGCTGACAAAGCGACGAGGACGCGACGAGACGAACGTACTTGGAATGGTGCTAGGTGTCGCTTCCGTGTTAGTGTTATGCAAGGTTAAATTGCCGGCGATCAACCTGCGAGAGTTAGCTTTTTCAGGCCATTTGCGGGCGGAGGATTGGGCGTTCGGGGGCTGGTTGCCGGATTGGTGGCCGGTGGTTGCGTTTCCGTGGTGGGTCTTGGTCGGATGCCTGGTCTGTTTCGCAGTTAGTTTCCTGTTCGCTACTCCAGTCAAGCGGGTTGAGACGGCCCAACGATTTGTGGCCCGGTCCGACGATCAAGTAAAATCGCCCGTGAGCGGGTAGTTGGCATTGAGTCAAGCAGAAGATGAATTTAGCTGGAAATTTATTTGGCCGATTTCCGGGACTTTTTGCTTGCCGACCCCAATGCCTGATTCTAAGCTGACCTCCGCTCGACGGGAACGAGGCGGGTGCATGTGAATAACTTGTGGATAAACTATGTTGAGCAGGGGCATCGAGTCGCGGGACAACGTAACCAGTCACGGAGGGTGTAAAGCTTTGGTCGATCGATTCAGGGTACTCCTCAAAGAGCCGCTGACAACATAAGTATCTGAAAGATAACGGTTTAAATAGTTCCTATCGCAAGTGACCCCCGGAATCCTACAACAACTGATGTGCCATTCGTCGCGGCGTCATGCGTGTGAAAGACGCAGATATCGGGACCCAACGGCAATAAGGGCGTGTGGATAAATCACTTATGGAAGAGAGCTACCGCAGAATCTGGGATGAGATAGCCTCTAGCATCCAGCCACATGTGAGCGTTGACGCTTTCCAAAGGTGGTTCGCGGCGATCGAATTAATTCAGGCGGACGAAATAGCGCTTACTTTCCAAGTACCGAATACGATCTACCAACTCTGGATCGAGAGTAATTACTTGAACCTGGTGCAATCCGCGACGCTCTCGGTTCTTGGTAGCCCAAGAGATATCAAGTTTCGGGTACTGGACAACGGGAAAACCAATGTGCTGGTGGAGTCTCGGGTAGAACAGTCCAGCGAACCGCCTCAGGCAAGGATTCAGGAGAAGGAGTCTGAGGCGGCGAGTAACCACGGAATGAATCCGCGGAACAGCTTCGAGACGTTTGTCGTTGGCTCGAATAACCAGTTCGCCCACGCAGCGGCGCTGGCCGTCGCGCAGTCGCCTGCGAAGACCTATAATCCGTTGTTTATTTACGGCGGAGTGGGCTTAGGCAAGACCCATTTGATGCAAGCGATCGGCCAGCAGGTCATGGACCGGAAGAAAAACTTCAAGGTGATGTATCTTTCAAGCGAGAAGTTCACGAACGAGTTCATCGACGCAATCCAGCACAATACGTTGGTGAAATTCCGCAAACGGTACCGGCAGTCTGACGTTTTGCTGATCGACGATATCCATTTTCTTGCTGGCAAAGAGCGTTCGCAGGAGGAGTTTTTCCATACCTTCAACACCTTGTTTGACGGCCGTAAGCAGATCGTTCTGTCGAGCGATCGCCCTGCCAGCGAGATAACAAACTTGGAGCAGCGGCTGGTATCCCGCTTCGAATGGGGCCTCACAGCCGAACTTCAACCACCCGATATTGAGACTCGGATGGCGATTTTGCGAAAAAAAGCTCAGGCACTGCATGTCCAACTGGCGCAGGAGGTCCTTGAGTTTTTGGCGCAGCGTGTTCGCTCGAATGTTCGGCGCCTGGAGGGCGCGCTGATGCGGGTTGCTTCGTTTGTTTCCCTGAGCGGTCGAGAGATTTCGCGCGAGACTGTCGAACAACTGCTGAGAGACATCCTGCAGGAAGAAGCAAAAAAAACGGTCACGATCGACCAGATCCAGAAAAAAGTCGCTGAACATTTCGATGTCCGTCTCGCGGATATGACTAGCAAGCGCCGGCCAGCAAATATCGCTTTCCCGCGGCAAGTGGCGATGTACCTCGCTCGCCATCATACGAAAGCTTCCCTGAATGAAATCGGAGACGCTTTTGGCGGGCGGGATCACGGGACGGTGTTACATGCCTGTAAAACCGTTTGCGCGCGAATGCAGAAGGAAGATCAGGTCCGTCAGTTGATCCTCTTGCTAGATACACAACTGGAGCGCTAAGGAACGTCGATATTGTCGTTAAAAGCCGCGATATCGGCGTTCCTCTTGACCTTCTCGGGAAATTTCTCTAATCACCGAGGGAATGCGCTCAGCCACTTTCGGATTTGTTCGTTAGCCTGAGTGGAGATTCCCTGGTCGCCTCGCTTCCAGCGACTTGCGGAGATTTCCGGCGCGTGATTTGATATCCCCACACCATGAAATTCAGCGTCAGTAAGGATAAGTTGCTCGAAGGTCTTTCTACCGTTCAAAATGTGGTCAGCACCCGCACAACTCTTCCGATCTTGTCAAACGTGTTGTTGCAAGCGAGCGATGCAGAGATTCGGCTGACCACGACTGATCTGGATGTTGGTGTCCGCGGGAGTGTGGAAGCTCAAGTGGAACGTACTGGAGCGACTACGCTCCCGGCGCGGAGACTATTCGCGATTGTCCGCGAATTGCCTGCCGCCGAAATTTATTTCGACGTCGATTCAAAGAATCTTGCATCGATTCGGAGCGGATCGAGCTATTTCAAAATTCTCGGTTTACCTGAAGAAGAGTTTCCGCCATTGGCACGTTTTGACGAGGCGAAGGTTTTCTCGATCGCGCAAAAGGAGTTGAAGGACGGTCTGAAGAAGACCTCCTATGCAATATCGACGGACGAAACCCGATACGTATTGAACGGCATCCTTTTTTCTTTCAAAGAAAATAAGCTCACTCTGGTCGCGACCGATGGTCGACGATTAGCTTTGGTGGATCTCGAACTGGAGTTTCCTCGCAGCCAAGAACTTGACATTATTGTTCCAACCAAAGCAGTTGCCGAGTTGCAACGGTTGGTTCGCGAGGAAGGCGAAGTAAAACTCAGTATCGGCGAGAACCAAATTGCGTTCGAGCTGAATCGAACTTTGCTAGTTTCAAAATTGATCGAGGGCAATTATCCCAATTATCGGCAGGTGATTCCGGGTGAGGCCAAAGAGCGGATTACCCTCGAAAGGGAGATTTTCCTGACCGCAGTTCGTCGGGTATCGCTTCTCGCGAGCGAAAAGTCAAACTCCGTCAAACTCATCTTCTCGAAGAGCAACATCGACATTGTGGCCAACACTCCGGACGTCGGCGAGGCCAAGGAATCGCTGCCGGTCATGTATAAGGGCCGCGAATTCTCGATAGCATTTAATCCGGAGTTTCTTATGGCGCCGCTGCGGAATCTGGCGAACGATGAGATTTACCTCGATCTCATCGATGAGATGAGCCCAGGGGTCATAAAGATTCCTGGCCCGTTCCTGTACGTGTTGATGCCGATGCGGCTTAGTTGAGCGGCGCGAGGGCGCTCGCCCTCGCTCCGATCGGTGGATTGTTGCGAGATGCTTCTCACTTCTCACCATCCCCGCCGCTGCCGCCATTGACGCCGTCCCATTTTTTCGATACTTTCCCCCTCGCTCGCTCACGTGGCGGAACTGGCAGACGCGTACGGCTCAGGACCGTATGGGGTGACCCGTGGAGGTTCGAGTCCTCTCGTGAGCAGGTCCGGGCATGGAATCCGTCTTTACGCAGAAGGAACCAAGCACGATCCAGCGTCTATTTGCTCGGATCGCTCATCGGTACGACTTGGCGAACAGTCTTTTGAGTCTGGGTTGCGACTCGCTGTGGCGAGCAAATGTTGCGGCCAAGGTCAGGAGGTGGACTCCCACCGCCATTTTGGATCTGGCCACCGGTAGCGGTGTCCTGGCCCATGAAATCAAGCGGCAAATCCCTGGCGCGCGTATCGTCGGAGCAGACTTTTGTGCGCCGATGTTAACCGTGGCGCGCCAGCGCGGAATCAAGGAATTGGTGGTCGCTGATGCATTGGCCCTGCCATTTCTGGATGGGCGCTTTGACGTCGTGACGATTGCCTTTGGGTTGCGAAATATGGCTTCCTACGAGATGGCGCTACGCGAGGCCCGAAGAGTTCTAAGGGCCGGTGGTCATATGGTGATTCTGGATTTCTCCCTTCCGAAACCGCCTCTACGCCCACTCTACCGCTTCTATCTTCATCGCGTTTTGCCAATTCTTGCTGGTTGGCTGACAGGTGAACCGGATGCGTACCGGTATTTCAGCGGGACCATTGAAGATTTCCCGAAAGGTGAGGCAATGCTCGAACTGCTACGTCGTTGCGGGTTTGCGAACTGCGACGCAAAACCGCTTACTATGGGTATCGTGACAGTTTATACAGGGCAAAAGGTCTAACCCGCAAAAATCACGCCGATGCCGAATCGACGAGCTCATTGCGGGTTAGAAAGCTCTTAAACAGACGCTGCGCGTCAGCTTAAGAGCCCCCTTTAGAATGAATGGATCGAAACAAACTGTTCGAAACTTTACTTTCCAAAAAAGCAGCGGAATTTCCGGCGTAGCCGGAGAATTCTGCTGCCACAGCCTGCATCGCTCACAAATCTCTAAGGATTTGTGAGCGATGCAGGCTCACTGTCTCAGCGATGCGTTCAATTGCTTGAACTGCTCATCATCGACTAGAAAAACGCCCTCTCTTTCAGTGCTCATGCCGTAATGCTGATTTTCAGAATTAGCAGCGCCGAACTTCAGGTCTACCTCTCGGCTTTGTTCGCCGGATTGATACGAGATCTTAATCAAAAGAGTAGATTGATCGAGGCCGTACTCCGATTTCGGATTTCCGACCCAAGCCGCGGCGCGCAACCCTGTCAAGGTCGTTAAGAGCAGCTGAATCTGACCATCGTTCTGGTCGTTCTCGTGACCCTTCAGCACCCATTTCCTTTGTTTGCCGCGGAGCAGTTCGATCGATTCCATTCCCTCGCGCTCAAGACGTAAGCTCACCAATTGGTCTCGCTTCAGATCCAGCACATCCAAGGTCTGGAAACTAAACTCCGTCGTTGGCAGAGCGAAGAACAGTCGGTCAGTGATCGAAAAAATGTACGGTTCCTCTTCAAGGCGCGCATAGATGACACCGTTTTGCGAATTGCCAAATGCCAGGGTGGCCAAGACAGTTTCGCCGGCATTCGCCTCGGCAGTATTTTCCGAAGAATAGGAACTAAAGGTGATTTTGAGTTTTGGCTGATCGAGGCCGTATTTATTCAGATCGGTTGCTGTATCTGATACGAATTCACTAACCTCGCCATCATTGATTCCTTGAATGAGCCGGGTGATGTTCTCGGCATTTGCCGGGGCGCTTGTCGGGCTTAAGAAACGCCACCGGTTCTCGTCTCGGCCGAGAACGATTATTGGCTCGTTTGCCCTTTCGATGGTGACGCGATCGATGAGGTCCGGATTCATTCGCGCGATCTTTCGATCACGGAGGTCATTTGGAGTGATGTTGAACAGATTGGCAAAAACCTTGCTGACTTCGACAACCGACTTTCGTTGCGGAAGACCTGCATACACAGAGTCCGGATTCGATGGGACCTGCGCCCCGATCTCGATCTCAACCTTTTTTCCCTCGTCACCGAACAGGGTGACCACACTAGAGGGTGAGTCCAGGCCGAAAGGTCCAGGATTTGAGTTGTTGTCTGAAACAAACTTGGCGATCTGTGTCTGATTCATCCGGGTTAGGATGTCCACCACGGCGTCGTTGCTGGCTCGCCCTTTGATCGGCCGAACGAGCAGCCAGTTGTCCTGTTCTTTGTCAAGTTCGATTTCTCCACCACTCACGCGGAAAATTGCTCGGTTGATGAGCGTTGTCAGGAACGGAGTCATCCGATGGTCACGAAAGTCTTCGGACTTTTTAGAGACGATATTTTTCAGGTCGTTACTTACGACGTAAACGGCATCGTCGTCTGCTATGCGGAGATAGCTCTCGCCTTGGACGGTCGTATCTAATCCAAACTGGAACTCCGCCGGCATCTGTTTACCGTCAAGCTTCAGTCGCAGCCTCGATTTGTTGAGTCCGAAATCCTTCAGCATCTGCCTCCTTTTGTCGCCTCTGCCCAAATCGGAAATCACAGCCTCGGGTCGCAGACTCTGTATTGCATCGAGGAGTTGATCAATAACGCCGCCATCAGCGTCGTCTTGCCACGGAGCGATCATCTTCCAAGCGTCACCTTCCGCTTTGACCCTGATCAATTCATCGCCATCACGAATCGTGAAGCCCTCGATGTTCGCGCGAGTCACGCTGACGACGTGAGCCGCTCGTTCTCGGCGTTCTCGAGTGCTTTGGGACCAACGGTCGAGACCAAAAATGAAGGCACCCATGGCGAGTGCGATGATCAGCAGAACTAGGGTGGTTCTGAGCTTCATGATCTAAGTGCCCTTCATGCTATTTCGGGGATGGGACGCTAATGACGACGGAGCGCCGCGACACTTGCCCCGAGGAGCGCAATCAGCATTGGGATCCCTACCACGATGAGAAGGACGATTTGGTTCATTTGTCTGTCTGAAAGGTTTAACGTAAACGCCCTGGGTGCCTTCGGGGCGATGGCCACCAGTTGTTCCCGATCTGCGAGCCAATTAATGCTCATCAGGATGAAATCATTATCCGGGGGAGACTCACTCAGCGATTCGTTCCGCAGAAAATCAGCGTTTCCGAGGATGATGCTGCGGGATAAAGAGCGCACCTGGACACGGGCATCTTTGATCGATCCCTTTTCAAGCGCGACGCCGAAGTAAAGTGGCGGAGGCAGATCAACTCCCTGGGCATAAGTCGGTGTATTTTGGGAATTGAGAATATCGTCCTTATCGCCCCAATAATCGCGCACCGCCGGCGTTAAAACCTTCATAACCGTCAGTCCTTCCTGGGCCGTCTTCGATGCGTCAATCGACAGCGACCGCGTACCGCCCGGAAAGAAACCGGTGGCTTGACTTAGCGACCGCAGAAATCCTGTTTCCGGCAGAAACTGAGCGTACACATCGAGCGTTACAGATTGCTCTTCGATGCCTGTCTTAAACTGCGTGACGATTATATCTTGATCCGGCCGGATGCCAAATTCGGTGAGAAATTCGTCAAGCTTTGGTGTCTTGGCTTTCGGATCCAGCAAAATCAAAATTCGACCTTGTTCATTCCAATAATTTCGCAGCAGAGTCAAATCACGGTCACCAACGTCGTATTTCGGACCTGCCAGGATCACGACGGCATAGTCGGCTGGAACTTTTTCCAAGTTAGTCAGAATCAGAGGTTCGAGTTTAATATTCTGGTGCTCCACGGACTCCTTAAAGCGGGTCAAGGTTGAGCCACTCTCGAGTCCTGGTTCGCCGTGGCCGACGATAAAACCAATTTTCGATTCCTTGTTTTCCGTTAATTCGATCAAGGCGCTCGTAATGACTTGTTCGCCGCGAAAAGATCTTATTTGCGGTGCTTCGTTAAACATACCGGGAGGATCATACTCGGCCATGTCGGCTACACGGAGAATCTTCTTCCGATCTTGATAGTCGATGATGATCAGGTTCTCTTCGGCTCCGAAATTATATTTTACCTGAAGTTCGCGTGTGCGCGTGAGGTTGCGATATGGATCGAGGGTCTCGACCTGGATCTTCCTTTTACCGGCGAATTCATATTCTTTTAACAAGTTCTGCACGTCGCTGTAGAGTTCTGAACCGGCGCTTTGAGATGCTGGGGAAAAAAAGACGTAGATCTTCACCTCTTTTTTCAGCGACCTTAAAAGCTTCTTCGTCAGCTCGGAGAGTGCGTACTTATTGAAACGGGAGAGATCCCATCGTTGATATCTATTGAACCCGACGTAGTTGATCATCAAAACGATCGCCGCAACGATGATAGTCTGCAGTACCACGTTTGCACCAATGCGCAATCGCTGGATGCCGGCGGGCTTGGGAAGGGAATTACGGTACACTACTTAGGTCCTCCACCGCCGGTATTGAAAGATCTGATAGGTGATGACCAGCAAGAGAAAAGTCATGCTCGGGTAAAAAATGAATACTCGGGAATCTATCACACCTCGCGAGAAGGAGTCCATGTGGTCCAGTTGCGCTACGTAGGCAGTTATATCTCTGAGAAGAGGCGACGAAACGTTGACGACATAATTAATCAGCGTCAGGAAAAAAATCCCAATTGTTAGCACCAGTGAGATCATCGCTGCGACGATCTGGTTCGAAGTAAGGGCCGAAGCGAGACAACCCAACGCAACATTAAACATCCCCATGATCAGCAAAAGCAGGTAAGGAGCCAAGAGTTGGCCGGCTGACCCGATCGCGGATCGATTACCAAGCCAACTGAATATGAGAAAGTATAATAAGCTGGGCAACCAAAGGCTGAGGTAGAAGATCAGGGCGGCCAGGAACTTGGATATCACGACTTCCGAATCTCGGACTGGAGCTGTCATTAACGTTTCAATGGTCCCCAGCTTAAACTCCTCTGCAAACAACCGCATGGTGATCACGGGAAACACCAAGAGGTAAGCAATCCAGAAAAAAGCTGAATTGAAGAAGACCTGGACTACCGTATTCTCAGACGGCGCGCGGTTCAGCAGGGCGATGGCGAACCAGAACGATAGACCGTTGAGGATGAGAAAAAAGAACAGAACGATATACGCTATCGGTGAGTAGTAAAAAACGGACAACTCTCTCTGGAGTAAGGTAAAAAGGCGTCTCATCGGGCTATGCTCATTCCCTAATCGTCGGTATGAGTTAGTTCAACGAAAACATCTTCCAAGGTGGCCCGCTCTTGAGTCAATTCCCTGACGATCCATCGCCGCTCGACCGCGAGCCGAAATATATCTTCGCGCAGATCGGACTTCGCTTCGATGCGGATCGAACAGCGCTGCCACCCATCTTCCGCGGTCGCAACGACGCCTTTGACTCCGGCGATCTTTTCGATCAGTTGGATGGGATCGTCGCCGCCGGTTTTAGCCTCCAACTTAACCGTGCCGGAAGTCCGGAGTTGTCCAACGAGATTCCCAGGCGTATCGGACGCTTCGATTTTACCCCGATGAATAATGATCACCCGCGAACATGTCACCTCGACCTCCGACAAGATATGAGTTGAGAGCAGAATGGTGTGGCGTTCGCCTAAGGATTTAATCAGTTCACGGACCTGGCGAATCTGGTTGGGGTCCAGTCCAATTGTCGGTTCGTCGAGGATCAAGAGATCCGGATCATGAACCAGAGCATCCGCCAGGCCGACTCGTTGGCGATAGCCCTTCGATAAGGTTGCAATCAGCTTATTCTCGACCTCCTTCACACTGCAAAGCTCTTTTACCACATTGACTCGATTGCGAAGTTTTTTTCCACCGAGACCCTTGAGCGATCCACGGTATCGGAGATATTCACTCACCCTCATGTCTCCGTACAAAGGGACGCTCTCCGGAAGATATCCGAGATGCATCCGCGCTTTGAGCGAGTCTCGGAAAACGTCGTGGCCCGCGATTAAGGCCCGGCCGGAAGTGGCTGGCATAAAGCTTGATAAAATCCGCATCGTTGTGCTTTTACCTGCTCCATTCGGCCCGAGGAAACCGACGATCTCGCCTTTTCCGACCTCGAAGCTCAGGTCGCTGATGGCAGTGACCCCGGAGTATTTTTTTGTGAGCTGTTCAACTTTGATCATTTCAGTAATCGGGCAGAAAGCATGACGGAATCCACGAGCATCCTCCCGTCTGGAGGCAGGTAACGCAAGCGCCTGAATGTAGCCTGCCCTCTGCGTCTCTGTAAATTTGTGATAAATTCGGTTTGGGTCGAGGCAAACTTCGTTTAGATTTTTCATCCACCGCTCGACCCAGAGCTATACCATGAAGACTTCGTATCTGAATGATTGGAACGCCGATCTTCTAGACGAATACTATCAACGCTGGAAGCAAGATCCGGCATCTGTAGATTCGAGTTGGTCAGCCTTCTTTGAAGGTTTCGAGCTGGGCTCATCTCCCACCCGCAATGGCAAATCCGCTGTCGTGCCGGAAAGGGAGGGCCTAATCAGCGAATTTGACCAACTCCAGAATCGGATCGACGGCCTGGTTTACAATTACCGGATCCTTGGCCATACTCAGGCGCAAGTTGACCCTCTGGCACAGGGGCGTCCCGAAACCCGTGCGCTGACTTTATCCTCTCTCGGGTTAGAAGATGTGCCGCTGGATAGTGTCGTTTCATCCCGCTATTTTCTGAATTCGCAGCAAATGACTCTTCGGGAAATGATCGACACGCTTCAGGCCATCTACTGCGGGCCGATCGGGGTCGAATTCATGCATATCCAGAACGAGACCGTTCGCGAATGGGTCCGCGAACGGATCGAAGCCAGGATCGCTCTGCCGCAACCGGATGCTTCCTCCCAAAAAAGGTTGCTGCGGATTTTGATGGAAGCAGAGACCTTTGAGCAGTTTGTCCATACCAAATTCATTGGTCAAAAACGCTTCTCACTACAGGGTAGCGAAAGCTTGATGGTAATCTTGGAGACGGTCCTCGCTGATTGCCCCGGCAAGGGCATTCAGGAGATCGTCATGGGGATGGCTCACCGCGGTCGCCTGACGGTGCTGGCAAATTTCCTGAGAAAATCCTACAACATCATCTTTAAGGAATTCTCCGAGAATTACATACCTGACCTTGTCGCCGGTGACGGTGATGTAAAGTATCATCTCGGATATGAGAGCGTGCGGAAAACCGACTCGGGCGCAGAAATTGCCATCCGGCTCGCAGCCAATCCCAGCCATCTCGAAATAGTCAATCCAGTCGTTGAAGGCAAGGCAAGGGCGCGCCAGCGGAGTCTGGGCGACACCGAGAAACGAAAAAAAGTTTTACCGCTATTGCTCCATGGAGACGCGGCGTTCGCCGGGCAGGGGATCGTCGCCGAAGTGTTAAACTTGTCTCAATTGCCCGGTTACGAGACTGGTGGAACCGTGCACGTAATTGTCAATAACCAGATCGGGTTCACTACTCTGCCGGCTGAAGCGCGCTCAACGATGTATTGCACAGACGTCGCGAAAATGATCGAAGCACCGATCTTTCATGTGAACGGGGATGATCCGATCGCAGTGGAGTTTGTTGCTAAGATCGCTCTGGAGTTCCGGCAAAATTTTTCCCGGGATGTCGTAGCGGATCTGTACTGTTATCGACGGTACGGACACAACGAGACTGACGAGCCGAGTTTTACCCAGCCCAGACTCTATAAGAGAATCCACGCACACTCACCTGTTACCAAACTCTTTAAGGATCGGATGTTGCAATCGGGAGTCCTCACGGGACAGGAGGCGGAGAATCTCGAAAGGGAGTTCAGGCGCCGGCTTGAAAATGCGCTCGCAGAGGTCGAGACCTCGGAAGTGAAGTCGAAAAAGGATTTTCATCGCGGCTTGGAAGAGTCGACGGCAATTTTTCAACCTCCATATAGCCACCGAGAGCCTGAGACCCGCATTGCAAAGGAGATGATCGATTTGATCGTAGATCGAATCACCCGCGTCCCTGAGGGTTTTCGCGTTCAACCGCAGATCAAGAAGTCGTTCCTGGACCGGCGAAAGAAGCAGCACGAGGGAGGCGGACCATACGATTGGTCCTTCGGGGAGGCGCTAGCTCTTGGATCGCTTCTGATCGAGGGGACCCCGATTCGCTTGTCCGGACAGGATAGCCGGCGTGGGACTTTCAGTCAGCGGCACTCCGTACTTTACGATGCTGCAACGCGTGAGCGATTCGTACCGCTCGCAAATTTGGCGGAGGGACAAGCCCGATTCTGCGTCTACAACAGCATGCTCTCTGAGGCGGCCGTTTTGGGGTTCGACTATGGGTATTCGCTCGATTTTCCCGACATGCTTTGCCTTTGGGAGGCGCAGTTCGGTGATTTTGTGAATGGCGCTCAGGTCATCATCGACCAATTTATTGTGAGTTCGGAATCGAAATGGCAGCGACCCAGCGGCGTTGTTCTTTTGTTACCGCACGGATACGAGGGCCAGGGCCCTGAGCATTCGAGTGCTCGACTAGAGCGCTTCCTGCAACTTTGCGCGGAGGATAACATTCAAGTCTGCAATCTCACGACACCAGCTCAGTATTTTCATGTGTTGCGGCGACAGGTTCGACGAGATTTCCGCAAACCGCTGGTGATCATGACGCCGAAATCGTTATTGCGCAACGAACGGGCGACTTCGCGTATTGAGGATTTCACGCAATCGACATTTGAACAGGTCCTCGGTCCGACCTTGATTGGTGAACCGAAAAATGTCGACCGAGTAATCTTTTGCAGCGGTAAGGTTTACTATGACCTGGCTGCCTACCTGGAGACGAATCGGGTCAATAGTGCTGCGCTTGTGCGCGTCGAGCAACTCTATCCTCTGAACCTGGAGAGGCTTGAAGATGTAGTCAGTGATTTTCGCAACGCGTCTAAGTGGATTTGGTGCCAGGAGGAGCCCAGAAACATGGGGGCCTGGACGTACATCGCTCCGCTGCTGGCTCGGGTAGCTCGACAAGACCTCGATTATGCGGGTCGACCGGTTGCCGCTAGTCCGGCTGTTGGCTCCAAAGCGTGGCACGATCAACAGCAGAAGGAGCTTGTTCACCAGGCGTTTAGCATGTAATCGGTGGCTGCTGGATCGTTTTCTCTCCTCGCAATGAGCATCGAAGTCAAAATCCCGGCTGTCGGCGAATCAATTACGTCCGGCGTTTTATCAGCGTGGCACAAGCAGAACGGGGATATGGTGAACGATGGCGAGGCCCTGTTCACTCTTGAGACTGACAAAATTTCGACCGAGGTTCCGGCGGTCGGGTCTGGTAAGCTTCGGATTCAGGTTGATGCTGGTCAAGAGGTTAAGATCGGGCAGCTAGTCGCTCTGCTGGAGGACAACATCAAGGCGCCAGGGGGCGAGCCTTCCTCGCCCGCCGAGGCTGCTGACTTCGCAAGCCCTGCCGCGAACGCGACAGTGCCCCGTTCGGTGGAGACGACTCCGGTCCCCGTCGATGAAACTGGCCCGGCTACCCGCCGTTCTGGCGTTGAGCAGGAAAGGAATGAGATCTTGTCGCCCGCCGCACGAAGGATCGCCGAGGAAGAAAAGGTCGAGCTGTCGGAAGTAATGGGCACTGGTAAACATGGGCAGGTCACAAAATCGGACCTGATTCAGTATCTCGAGTCAAAAAGCAGTCCGCCGGCCCCGGCAAAACCGAGTGCGGCACCGGCGCCTGACGTCGCCGTTTCAACAACTCCCCCGACCGGGCCATCGCCTCGGTTTACCCGACGGAAGATGAGTTCGTTGCGGAAGAAAATTGCTGCTCAACTGGTTTTGGCTCAGCAAAACGCCGCGATGCTCACAACCTTTAACGAGTGCGACATGTCGGCCGTGATGCAGCTTCGATCACAATACCAGGAGAGCTTCCAAAAGAGGCACACTGTGAAGCTGGGCTTCATGTCGTTCTTTATCAAGGCCGTGGTTGCCGCGCTGCAATCCGTCCCGGAAATGAATGCGAGAATCGACGGTGACGATCTGGTCGAAAATCACTATTATGACATCGGCGTGGCTGTGGGAACGGACCGAGGGTTGGTTGTTCCGGTCATTCGAGACGCAGATAAAAAGAGTTTTGCCGAGCTTGAGAAAGAGGTCACGGCCTATGCCGGAAAAGCGCGCGAAGGTAAATTGCATTTGGACGACCTAACCGGCGGAGTCTTTACCATCACAAATGGCGGGATCTACGGGTCTCTTCTCAGTACTCCAATTCTGAATCCTCCCCAGAGCGGCATCCTCGGAATGCATAAAATCCAAAATCGACCGATTGCGATCGGAGACAAAATCGAGGTGCGCCCGATGATGTATCTGGCGGTCAGCTACGATCATCGCGTCGTCGACGGCAAGGAAGCTGTCACCTTTCTGATAAGGGTAAAAGAATATGTGGAAGCTCCGATCCGTTTTCTCTTGGAAGGCTAGGCGGAACGTATCGGCGCCAATACGCCGACACGCTTCCCCAGTCGACGGCCCATTTTGAACGCAACGACATCACCATTCTATGCGAGACGGTGCACCGGTAAGCGCGCCTTACCGACACTCATTTCTTCCTCTTGCGCCCATAGAGCATCACCGCAAGCTGGCGGCCAAGCCATCGAGGATTGAGCGACGGCAAGCGGAACAAGATCCGGGGGGCACCCGGCGGGCGCACGAGATACCCGATGACGATGCGCAAAATCAGGCTGGACCCGGCGATCGCCACGAGGGCTAGAATCAAAAGCTGCGGAAACATCGTGGAGTACTATAAACCTAAAGTCCGACATTGAGGACTCGTCCTCGTGCTCGTCGTCGTCCTTCGTCCTCGAGAATGCCGATGTTTGACAATCAGACTAACTGGACAAAATAATTGCGGGACAATCGGGCTCTCTTCGCCGCACAAAACGCCGACTGATCGAGGACGACGACGAGCACGAGGACGAGGATCCAAACTTCGGAGTTTAGGACAAACTAGCATAGGCTTCCAGCCTGCAGGAGATTCACCCAGGATGTGTGTGCTAATCAAATCGACAGAGGGGCGTCGGGTGTTTTTGGGCTTCAAAGCAAAATTGGACTTGGTCGAGACTTACCCTCGAGATCGATAGAGGCGGAATCTCGTTCTCCCCAAAAAAATCAACTCCGCTTGTTTCAAACGTCGTCCTGGCTTCGCCCCCTTCCAGTCCGCAGAGGATAAACAATTTATAGACATGAAACGGGAACGGTGGTTCGTGGGGATGCTTCGCCCGGTCAAAAACGGCTAGCATACTTTCGGCCTTTGTCTGAAATCCCGATTCTTCGAGTATCTCTCGTTCCACAGCTTCGGATGGCGAATCATTTACGTCCGCCCAGCCTCCGGGCAAGGTCCACAGCCCGTCTGTCCGTTCCCGGACGAATAGCAACTTCCCGCTTCGGAATACTACGCCGCGGACGTCGACCTTCGGCGTAGCGTATCCGCTCTGATCCTCGAAGAGCCTTTGGATAAGTGACGGTGATTGACCTGAATACTCTGCAAAGATCTCGACCGAAATCTGTAAAATCTTCTGGTAGCGCTCGCGATCGTATTCAGATTCCGAAAAGTGCAACCCGGTTTGCGCGATAGCCTGGAGGCTTCGGGCCCATTGGACCCATCTGGGTTCATCCGACATACACGTCATCTCGACTCCGAACCTTGCAGCTTAAGGCGCGTTTGCAAGCGTAAGCGTGTGGCAGGAGTTGCAGGAGTTCAGGGGAACCGGAGTTCAGGAGGCAACACTCGTGGTGAGCAGATACTGGCGTCGATCGACTGCCAGCCGAGTTCATCGAAGCAGGCCGATTAATCACCATCCACAGAGCGGAAAGCCGCCGTCTCATTCTGCAACTCCTGAACTCCTGCAACTTCTGACTTCTTCCATTTCCATGTCCGAAAATGGCGAGACAATACCCCAATTCCAGACCAGTTTGGCTATATGACCTTGAATCGCGACCAGTGCTACCAAGCGATCATGACGCGAGATCCGCGATTTGACGGGCATTTCTTTGTCGCGGTGAAATCCACGCGGATTTACTGCCGACCGATCTGCCGTTCGAAACGGCCGGCGCTGGAAAGGTGCGAGTTCTTTCAGCATGCGGCAGCCGCGGAGGTTGCGGGATTTCGTCCGTGCCTCCGTTGTCGACCGGAGCTAGCGCCGGGTCAGGCACCCGCCGATTCCGCGGACAGGTTAACAATGGCGGCCTTGAAACAGATCGAGGCGGGCAGCCTCCGCGATGAGAGCGTTTCGGATCTGGCGTCCCGCCTCGGCGTAAGCGATCGGCATCTCAGACGCGTCTTGCTGGCGAACATCGGTGTTACTCCGATCCAACTGGCACAGACCTACAAACTTCTCTTGGCAAAGCAGTTGCTGACGGATACGGCCTTACCGATTATCGACGTCGCATTCGCGAGCGGCTTTTCCAGTGTGAGAAGATTTAATGCCTTATTTCGACAGAGATACAAATTTGCTCCCAAATCCCTCCGACAGAAAAACCGGCACCCGCGAGACGTTTCGTCGTGCGTTTGTCGATTGTTGTATCGCCCGCCTTTTGATTGGGCTTCATTGTTGGCGTTTTTTTGCAGGCGCATATTTGTCGGTGTCGAGCAGATTAGTGGAGAATTGTATCGACGGACGGTGCGAATCGGAGCGCACCAAGGATGGGTCTCTGTTGAAAATGACCCAGCGCGATCGGCGCTACTCGTCGAGGTATCGAACTCTCTCCTGCCGGTGTTGACGCAAATCCTCGCGCGCCTCCGGAGATTGTTTGATCTCGAAGCAACGCCTCAGCAAATTGCCACGCACCTCGGTGCCCTTGCCGAAAACCATCCAGGCTTGCGCATCCCTGGGGCATTCGACGGATTCGAAATGGCAGTCCGAGCGATACTTGGACAGCAAATCAGTGTGAAAGCGGCAACGACATTAGCCGGACGACTCGCGAATCAATTCGGGCGCTCGATTGTTACACCATTTCCCGAGCTGACACACTTGACTCCAACGGCTCCGGTGATCGCCGCTGCTACGGTGGATGAACTCACCCGGCTCGGGATTACGCGGTCGCGCGCACGATCAATTCTTGGGATCGCTCAAGCCGTCGCGAGTGGATCCATTGCGCTCGATGTTGCCGTTTCGATCGATCAAGTCCTGGCAAGGCTAAAAGAGCTTCCGGGAATCGGAGATTGGACTGTTCATTACTTTGCGATGCGGGTGTTTGGATGGCCCGACGCATTTCCTCATAGCGATCTTGGAATATTAAAGGCGCTCAAAACGAAAAATCCTCGTCAAGCTCTGGCGCTTGCCGAGAGCTGGCGCCCCTGGCGCGCCTACGCGGCGATGCATTTGTGGAAATCCCTGGAAAATAACTCATGAAATACTACTGCGATTACAAAAGTCCTGTTGGCATCCTCCACCTGGTCTCGAACGGCTCCGCACTCATTGGTTTGCATTTTAGTGATCAGAGCAGCGCGAGTTCGCCGGCGACCGATCCGGCGGTAATGCCATTCCCGAAAGCTCTCGAGCAACTGAGTAGATATTTTGCAGGATCACTCGAGGAGTTCGACCTCCCGATCGTCTTTCATGGGACCGAATTCCAGATCCGAGCCTGGAACGAATTAAAGAAGATCCCATTCGGTGCGACAATCTCATACAAGGCGCAAGCGGAAAAAATCGGCAGTGTGCCGCGCGCCGTTGGATTGGCAAATGGTCAAAATCCAATATCAATCATTGTTCCGTGCCATCGAGTCATCGGAGCCGATGGTCGGCTCGTCGGATACGGCGGCGGGCTCGACCGCAAGCGCGCACTTCTGCAATTCGAGGCGACGGTGAGGGATTTCGGACCGCAGCCATTTTCCCGTCATGAAGAAGCATGACAACCCATAATGAGCGCGGTGGAGTAGCAACCTACGCTACGCGAATTCTGGAGTAGCGGCTCCAGTAGATACACGCGGCGAACAGAAACGTCGCTCCGGTTACCAGGCTTACGATGCTGCCAGCCACGCAAAAGCCATTGTTAAGACAACGACTGACAGCCTCAGCATCGTGATGCCTGTTTAAGAAAGATAAAACTCCAAGGAGTGAAAATCCTGCGGATAGTATAACCAAGCTGATGCCGGTCGATAGATTTTGCATGTAATTCATAGCTTTAACCCGAAAACCGAAATCTGCGGAATCTGCGGTTTCAAATTAGGAATTTGGATTTAATCTCTCGCGGAATTACGGTTCTCTGAAAATCCGAACCGCTGTTAGTCGTTAAAATCTGCAAAGCTAAAATTGCCTCCTCCATCAGCATAATAGGTACGGACGGCGTACACTTGCTGCTGATCGCTAGGCGACTGAAATGGAATCACGACAACCCGCCCCGGGCGGCGTTGGTTCTCCGATGCATCGGAACCGATCTCGGCATCGGGCTTCGAAGGGCTCTCCGCGGTGAATTGTAAAAGATGAAGGAATTTTGTCATGGATTTTTACGGTTAATTGTCAGGATTTGTTAGTAGGACGTTTGAAGATCACGGACTTGCATAAAAAGTTCATCGTTACTCCTGTCCAAGAACCGTTCTAACTAAAAAATAACCGACACGAAGGCCTTTGCTTCTGTTAGAGTTGAATCGTTAGTATAGACTGTAGGAGTGATAGGACCGAGCCACTCGCCGGCGCGGTAGGGACGCGCTCCCGCGCGAGCCGCCGTGGATTGTCCGATAACGACATCCGGTGCCGCGCCTCTGATCGTCGATGGTTTCCGGCGCGTCCGGCGCAGCACGTTCACAGAAGGCGCAATAATGGAAAGGCCGCATGGCAGAAACGGCAAAGGACGCGTCGAGACATCCAGCGCCGGACGCGCCGGAGCGCATCGACCATCGGAGGCGCTGCACCCGACACGATCATCGGACGTGCTGCTGCGGATCGCGCCGGAGCGCGTCCCTACCACACGTTGCGAAAACGCGTCTCCTGATACGCCGATACGCCGACCCGCCGACACGCTTCCCTTGCCGGCGGCCCATTTTGAACGCAACGGCATCACCACTATATGCGAGACTTACACCAGGGCTTCGTCGCCGAAATGCAGTCTATCCGCCCGCATAGCGGCTCCGATTCAAGAGTAGTCTGTCTAACTAACGTTTATTTAAACAGCAGTGGTTCATCGCGAAATGGACGATTGGGCGAACTCAAACGATTCTTCAATCGTCCTCGAACTCGTCCTCTGCTG
>Ga0210408_10001011_pt1 | contig 30969 bp, 25 predicted proteins | sample IncBWH4MmetaG_FD_155471 | JGI IMG/M metagenome (GOLD analysis project Ga0210408, IMG submission 155471) | Forest soil microbial communities from Barre Woods Harvard Forest LTER site, Petersham, Massachusetts, United States - Inc-BW-H-4-M | ecosystem: Environmental > Terrestrial > Soil >... | reverse complement strand
CCACCAGAACACCCCGATCACCATCACCGGCTGCACCAAGGCCACAAAAGCCAAGAAGAAGCGGCACAGGAGAGCTGGGACCAAAGGCCACAAGAAGAAATAGGACCAACGCGCATGGCAAGGCGAGGACTGGGGAGCAGCACAAGCGCGCTGCGTGGCGCGGACGGCGCTTCTCTTGCCCTCACCCGCCTGCGGTCAGGCAGGCATGCCATGGGGCGCGAGCAGGTCGAGGGGTTCCAGCGCACGCGGATGGTAAGCGCGATGGTCGAGGTCGCGGCGGAGCATGGATTTCTCGGCGCGGCGGTCGGGCGTGTCGTCAAGCGCGCGGGGGTGTCGCGGCGCACGTTCTACGACCTGTTCGACAGCCGCGAGAACTGCTTCCTGGCGGCGTTCGACTGGGGTGTCGAGCAGATCTCGGGACAGCTGGCCGAGGCGTACGCGCGCGAGTCCTCGTGGCGCGACAGGGTCCGCTCGGCGCTCGCCTCGCTGCTCGCGTTCCTCGACGCGGAGCCCCAGCTCGCGCGCGTGTGCGTTGTCGAGGCGCTGGGCGCGGGGACGCTCGTGCTCGAACGGCGCGCGCGGGTCTTGCAGGATCTGGCCGCCGCGCTGCACGCGAGCGCTCCGGGCACGCGAGGCGGCTCTGAGCCACCGCTGCTGACCGCGGAGGCGGTGATCGGCGCTACGTTCTCGGTGATCCACACCCGCCTCTCGCTGGGCGGAGAGGAGCCCCTCACCGACCTTCTGGGGCAGCTGATGGCGCTGATCGCGCTCCCCTACCTCGGACCGCGCGCCGCCGGGGAAGAGCTCGCGCGACCCGCGCCCGAGTTTCCCCCACCTTCGCGGGCCGCGGACGCGCTCGCGCCCAACCGGCGCATCCTCGAGCGGCTGAACATGCGCCTCACCTACCGCACCGTCCGCTGCCTGCTATTCGTCGCCGAGCACCCCGGAGCGTCCAACCGCGCCGTCGCGCTCGGGGCGGAGATCTCCGACGAGGGTCAGGCCTCGCGCCTGTTGATGCGCCTCGCCGGCCTGGACCTGCTCGTCCGGACCTGCCCCGGCCCGGGCAAGCCCAACTCGTGGCGGCTCACACCGCACGGAGAGCAGGTGCTCGAGGCTCTGCCCGTGGCCTGAATGCCGGGGATGAGCCCGCTTTTGAAAGCGCTGCATTTGGCGCACGCTAACGACCGCGGACACCGAGCGTCAGACTCGCCGCCGCGCGTGGGCTCGACCGCCTGTCGTTCCTCGGTCGTTGATAGCGTGAGGGTATGACCACAGCCCCGGCCGAGACCACACCGCAGCGCCTGTCCGCGATTCGTGAGCAGCTCAAGCTCCTCGCGGATTATCTTTGACCCGGCTGCGTTAGCAGAGCGCGTCTCCGGGCTCGAAGCCGAGATGGGGCAGGCCGGGTTCTGGGACGACGCCGAGCGCGCCGCGTCCGTCTCCTCCGAGCACTCGCGCGCCGGCCGGCGTCTGGAGACCTTCACGACGCTCGCCGCCGACGTGGAGGACCTCGAGGGGCTCGTCGAGATGGCCACCGAGGACGCCTCATTGGAGGGGGAAATTGACGAGCACTTCGCCTCAGTCGAGGCGCGCCTGGCTGCGCTGGAGGAGCAGCGGCTGTTCTCCGGGCGCTACGACTCCGGCGACGCGCTCGTCAGCGTCAACGCGGGCGCGGGCGGCACCGACGCGCAGGATTGGGCGGAGATGGTGCTGCGCATGCTGATGCGCTGGGCGCAGGCGCGCGGCTTCGAGATCGAGTTGCTGGAGGCGAGCGCGGGCGAGGAAGCCGGCATCAAGTCCGCCACGTTTCAGGCCGCCGGCGAGAACGCCTACGGCCTGCTCTCCGCCGAGCGCGGCGTGCACCGGCTCGTGCGGCTGTCCCCGTTCGACTCCGCCCACCGCCGTCAGACGAGCTTCGCCGGCGTGGAGGTCGCGCCCGTCGTGCCCGAGGCCTCCGGCGAGGTCGAGATCGACGAGGACGACCTGCAGGTCGACACCTACCGGGCCTCCGGCGCGGGCGGGCAGCACGTCAACAAGACCGACTCGGCCGTGCGCATCACCCACCGCCCCACGGGCATCGTCGTGCAGTGCCAGAACGAGCGCTCCCAGTCCTCCAACCGCGCCACCGCGATGGCGATGCTGCGCGCCAAGATCCTCGAGAAGCAGGAGCGCGAGCGCGCCGCGGAGATCGCGCGCGAGAAGGGCGACGCCCAGGACGTCAACTTCGGCTCGCAGATCCGCTCCTACGTGATGCACCCCTACTCGCTCGTGAAGGACCACCGCACAGGCTTTGAGATGGGCGACGTCCAGCGTGTCCTGGACGGCGACCTGGACGGGTTCGTCCGCGCCCACCTGCTGATGGCCGCCGCCTCCGGAGGCCCGACGTGATCCCTCGGCGGCGGGGTCTCGCGTCGTGAGCATCGAGATACCTCCGCAGAAGGAGCGGGAGCAGAAGTGGGGCTCCGGCGGCGAGCCGCCGATACCGCCGCGCGCGGAGCTGGAAGCGCTCGTCAGGCGCGCGCTCGCGGAGGACGTCGGCTGCGGCGACGTCACGACCGACGCGATCGTCGCCCCCGACGCGCACGCTCGCGGCCTGATCTCCCAGAAGGCGGACGGCTCGGTCTACGGGCTGCAGCTGGCCGAGCTCACGTTTCTCGCGCTCGACCCCGACGCGCGCTGTGAGCGGCTCGTCCGCGAGGGCTACTGGCGCGCCGAAGGGGGCCCGGTGCTCCAGGTCGAGGGTCTGGCGCGCGCGCTGCTCACGGCCGAGCGCACCGCGCTGAACTTCCTCGGGCATCTCTCCGGCGTGGCATCGTTCGCGGCGCGGGCGGCCAGCGCGGCGAGCAACACCGGCGCCAAGGTGCTCGACACGCGCAAGACGACCCCGGGCATGCGCGCGCTGGAGAAGGCCGCCGTGGTCGCCGGCGGCGGGCGCAACCACCGGTTCGGGCTGCATGACGCGATCCTCATCAAGGACAACCACATCGCCGCCGCCGGCGGGATCACGCAGGCGATCGAACGCGTGCGCGCGGCCGCCCCCGAGCTCGCCGACACGCTCGAGGTCGAGGTCCGTGACCTGGCCGAGATCGACGAGGCGATCGCCGCCGGCGCGCCCCGCCTGCTGCTCGACAACATGGACGTCTACGAACTGCGCGCCGCCGTCACCCGCGTGGCGGGTCGCGCCGCGATGGAGGCCAGCGGCAACGTCACGCTGGGCACGCTCCGGGAACGCGCGGAGACGGGGGTAGACTGGATCTCGATGGGCGCGCTGACGCATTCGGCGCGCGCACTGGACCTGTCGATGACGCTGGAGATCTTGCCGCCATGAACCCTCTTCCCATGGCTCCGACACTGCCGACCCGGCCGTCCCGGCCGTGTGCCCTTCCCGAGCAGGAGTCCATGCCCGCGCTCGGCCCCGAGGAGATTGCCGCGCTCTCGGACGAGGTCCGCGCGCTCGCCGCCGAGCTGGGCGCGACGATCCTCGCGCACAACTACCAGGTGCCCGAGATCCAGGACGTCGCCGACTACGTCGGGGACTCGCTCGGGCTCTCCCGCCGCGCGGCCGCCGGCGAGGCCGACGTGATCGCGTTCTGCGGGGTGCACTTCATGGCCGAGACCGCCTCGATCCTGTGTCCCGAGAAGACCGTGTTGCTTCCCGACCTCGACGCGGGATGCTCGCTGGCCGCGTCGATCGACGCCGAGCAGCTCACGGCCTGGCGCGCGCAATACCCGGATGGGGTGGTCGTCATGTACGTGAACACGACCGCCGAGGTGAAGGCGCTGACCGACTACTGCTGCACGTCCGCCAACGCGGTCGACGTCGTGCGTCACATCTACGACACGCACGGCCCCGACACCGAGATCCTGTTCGGGCCGGACATGTGGCTCGGCGCGTTCGTCGAGAAGGAGCTCGGCCGCCCGATGCACGTGTGGGATGGCGAGTGCCACGTGCACGCCGGCATCCGCCCCTCCGACATCGACGCCACCCGCGCCGCCCACCCGGACGCCGACTTCCTGATCCACCCCGAGTGCGGGTGCTCCACGAGCGTGATGGAGTACGTCGCTGCGGGCGACATCTCCGGCGAGGGCGTGCACATGCTCTCGACCGGCGGGATGTTGCGTTACGCCGAGCAGCTGGAGCGCGTCGCTGGCGGCGCGACAGACGGAGCGCCCAAGCAGCCGCGTGAGGCCGTCGTCGTGGCCACCGAGACGGGCATGCTCTACCCGCTGGAACTGGCTGCGCCCGACGTGAACTTCATCCCCGCCAACCCGCGGGCGTCATGCGTGTACATGAAGATGATCACGCTGCCCAAGCTGCGCGATGCGCTGCGGGACATGAAGTACGAGGTACGGGTGCCCCCTGACATCGCCGCGCGCGCGCGGGTGCCGATCGATCGGATGGTCGCGCTGGGGTGAGGGATTCGCGGCCCTCGGACATTTGCGTCAAATCGCCGCTTACATGTATCGCCGGTCGCTGACCGGCCCGCGACTCCTTAAAGATCAATCCAGCGCTGGCTCATCTCCGGCAAGCCCACAAACCGTGTGTTGCCACGCGAGGCAGCGGCGTAGCTCACGCGACCTTAGAACTCGTCTGCGGTATGCGGTCCGACACAGGCCACGGCCAGGTTGTCCGCGACGCCTGCCGCGACCGTGCGGACCTCGTCGAACGTGACGGCGTCGAGTGCGGCGATGGCGGCATCCGGGTCGATGTCCTCGCCGAACACGATCGCGCGGCCGGCGCCGTAGCGGGCGACGGCGTTCGTGTTCTCGAACGCGAGCACCATCCTGCCGGCGGCATAGGCGCGGGCGCGGGCGACCTCGTCCTCGGTTGGGCCCTCGTCGCGGAGCTCGTCGACGATCTCGCGCATGCGCGTGTAGGCCTCGATGCACTTGGCGGACTCCAGGCCCGAGCCGAGCGCCAGCACGGGCATGTCCGCGAACGCGTGGTCGGCGGCGTACACCGAGTAGCACAGCCCGCGCTTCTCGCGGATCTCCTCGAACAGGCGCGAGCCCATCGACCCGCCCAGCAGCGTCGCGTAGATCGACAGCGCCGCCCGTTCGCGCAGGCTCGAGACCTCGATCTGGGGGATGTAGATCATGCGCAGGTGCGACTGGTTGGTGTCGCGCGGCTCGAGGGGCGGCTGGGGCTGGAACGCCGGCGCCGGGACGTACGGCTCGGGCTCGGGCAGGCTCGGGAAGCGGCCGAACCGCTCGATGAGCTCGGACTCCTCGGGCAGGCTCTCGACGTTGCCCGCCAGGAAGGCTCCGCCGCGCGCACCCGACCAGCGCCGCTCGCGGAACGCGACGGTCGCCTCGCGGGTGAACGTGCGCAGGTTCTCCTCCGGGCCCAGCACCGTGCGCCCGAGCGGATGCTCTCCGAACGCGGCCCGGTCGATCAGGTACTCGGCGACGGTCGCAGGCTGGTCGTAGGCGCGGTTGATCTCCTGGATGACCACCCCCCGCTCGCGGTCCAGCTCGTCCGGGTCCAGGCGGGGGCGCCCGACGAAGTCGCTGAGCAGGTCGATCGCCTGGGGGGCGTACTGCGCACGGACAGTGATGTGGAAGGCGACGAGATCGTGGCTTGTGTAGGCATTCAGCACGCCCCCGAGGCGCTCGGCGGTCTCGTTGACGGCGCGGTAGCTGTCGTACTTCTCGCCGCCCTTGAACACGAGGTGCTCGAGGAAGTGAGCCATGCCGTTCTCCTCCGGGCGCTCGGTGCGAGCGCCGGCGTCGAACGCGACCAGGACGGTCAGCGCGCGAGTGCCCGGTATCGCGATGCTGTGGACGGGGAGGTTGTTGACCGGGACGGTCGTTGTTTCGATGGTCGCCATGCTTGCCGGTCACGTTATATCGCCGTCTGGGACGGATGTGGATCGAACGTCCACGATCCGTCTTGGTGCAAATCCCATTGCATGCAGGCAAAACGCTAGGCGGACGGCGACTGTCCGGCTACCCTCCCGGGCCATGTCACCGACCAAGACGATCGCCGACGGCCGGCTGAAGGTCACGCTGCCCCCGCGCGCGCCACAGCCACAGCGTGCTCCTGCCCCCCGCCCGGCCACCAAGCGGGCCGCCGGTCCCGCGCGCGACGAGCGCGACCTGGTGGTGGAGCTGCGCGGGGTGTCGAAGCTGTACGGCGCCGGGGACACCGGGCTCGAGCGGGCGACGTTCGCGGTGCGCCGCCAGGAGATGGTGTTCCTGGTCGGTCCGACCGGCTCGGGCAAGTCCACGATCATGCGGCTGCTGATCAAGGAGCTCGACCCGAGCGAGGGCGCGGTCCGCGTCGCGGGGCGGGACCTGGCGGAGATCGGGCGCAAGAAGATCCCGTACTACCGGCGCAACGTGGGGGTCGTGTTCCAAGATTTCAAGCTGTTGCCGAACCGGACGGTGTACGAAAACATCGCGTACGCGCTGCAAGTCACGGGCGCCTCGCGCAAGCAGATTCGCAACACCCTGCCGGACATCCTGCGGCTGACGGGGTTGAGCACGAAGCTCCACAACTACCCCCACCAGCTGTCCGGGGGCGAGCAGCAGCGCGTGGCGGTGGCGCGCGCGTTCGCCGGGCATCCGCCGCTGCTGCTGGCGGACGAGCCCACGGGCAACCTCGATCCGGAGACCTCGATCGGGATCATGCAGCTGCTGTACCGCATCAACCGGGCCGGCACGACCGTGATCGTCGCGACGCACGATCGCGAGATGGTCGATCGCATGCGCCGCCGCGTGATCGAGCTGCGGCGCGGACGGATCGTGCGCGATGAGGCGACCGGACTGTATGCGCGGGAAGAGAACACGAACGAGCTGGGCGACAGGCTGCGTGCGGAAAGCGCGACCGTGGACGCCGCCCGCAGCGTGCTCGGACCCAAGCAGTCGAAGAGGAACGCCCTCTCGTAATGAAGCCAGGGTTCTTTCTGAAAGAGAGCATTCGCTCGATCCGGCGCAACGCCGTGCCGAGCTTCGCGGCGTTCGCCTCGGTGCTCGTGACCACGCTCGTGCTGGGAGTGTTCATCCCGGTGGTGCAGGCGACGAACGGCGCGGCCAATGACGTGCGCGGGCGGGTGCTCGTGGACGTGGACCTGAACACGACCGCCACGCCGGCGGAAGAGGCGCGGGTGCGCGCCGAGCTCGTGCGCGCGCCGCACGTCAAGAGCGTGCAGTTCGTGTCCAAGCAGGCCGGCTACGAACAGGAGCGCAAGCTCAACCCCCAGGCGTTCGCGCTGATCGGCTACAACCCGTTGCCGGACATCTATCGCGTCACGCCCTCGAATCCGAACGACGCGGGCGCGGTGCGGGCCGAGCTCGACCAGTCAAGCCCGTTGGGTACGCGGCTGGTGAGCGACCCGGCGATCGCCGCCGTGCAGAACCGGCAGGCCGAGACGAACAAGATCCTGTCCGCCACGCGCGTGATCAAGCTGACGATGGCGCTGCTCGCCGCGCTGCTCGTGCTCGCGTCGGTGCTGCTGATATCGAACACGATCAGGCTGTCGCTGTTCTCGCGCAGGCGCGAGGTCGAGGTGATGAAGCTCGTGGGCGCGACCGACTGGTTCATCCGCTGGCCGTTCGTGATCGAGGGGCTGTTCCTCGGCGCGCTGGGCGGAGCGGCGGCGATCGGGCTGCTCGCGCTCGCGAAGGTCACGCTGGTGGATCCGCTGGCGAACACGGTCAAGCTGATATCCCAGCCGGACATGATCGCGTTCCCCATCCTTATCGCCATCCTGATGGGTTGTGCCGTCGCGGTGTCGGCGGCTGGATCGGGGTTGTCGTTGCGCCGCTTTTTGCGTGTCTGAGACGACCGTGGACGCGGCGCGTTGCGACGTCCTCGGTCGCTCGCGTGCGTAGTACGCCACGCTCGGTGCGTCCTGGTCCAGCTTGATCCACGACTGCCTCAGCAGGCTTACCGCTCGACTAGGGTGAGGTCATGTCCTCACGCCGACGCCGTCTGCCGTACATCCTCGCCGCGATGCTGCCGATCGTGCTCGTCGCGGGAGTGTGGTGGGGAGGGCACCCCGAAGACCTGCCCACGTTCGCGCGGTCGGGACTCGTGGCGCATGCCGACACGCGGGTGGTGGACGAAGCGATCGAACGGATAGCCGCCGACTACTACCGGCCGGTGGTGACCGGTTCGCTCGCCGATGCATCGGTGGCCGGCGCGGTGGCGAGCCTGCATGACCGGTTTTCGCACTATCTGAGCCCGAGGGAATTTCACGGCCTTGACGAACCGCCCAGCTTCACCGGGATCGGCGTGGAGGTTCAAGCGGACAAGCGGGGCCTTCAGATCGCGCGCGTGTTCGACTCCTCGCCCGCGTCGCGGGCCGGGTTGAAGGCGGGCGAAGCGATTGTCGCGGTGAACGGCCGCTCGATCGCGGGGATGCCGGCGGACCGGTCGCGCGCGCTGATCGTCGGTCCGCCCGGGACGGATGTGACGCTGTCGATCGAGCCGCACGCGGGGCACGGGGCGCGCGCGGTGAAGTTGACCCGCGCGACGATCTCAGAGCCAGTCGTGGCCTCGGCGACGAGGACGGTGCACGGGTTCAAGCTGGGGGTGGTCGCGCTGTCCACGTTCAGTCCGGGGGCGCACGGCGAAGTGCGGGGAGCCGTCGAAAAGGTGCGCCGCGAAGGCGCGAAGGGGATCGTGCTGGACCTGCGCGGCAACGGCGGTGGTCTTGTCGAGGAGGCGCAGCTGATCGCGAGCATATTCGTCGAGCGCGGCTCGATCGTGACGACGCGCGCTCGCTCGCTGCCGACGCAGACGCTGAGCGCGGTCGGCAAGGCGATCCCGGCGTCCGTCCCGGTGGTGGTGCTCGTCGACGGCAACACAGCCTCGGCGTCGGAGATCGTCACGGCCGCGCTGCAGGACCACCATCGCGCGACGGTCGTGGGCGTTCACACGTTCGGCAAGGGGGTGTTCCAGGAGGAGATGCCGCTGTCAAACGGCGGCGCGCTGGACATCACGGTCGGCGAGTATTACACCCCCAACGGGCGCAACCTCGGCGGCGGGGGCATCAAGCAGGGCGCGGGCGTCACGCCCGAAGTGGCGGTGGCGCACGGGGTCGACACCTCGCATGGGCTGGAGGTCGCCCTGAATACGCTGGCAGAACACCTCAAGTGACCGACACCGTCGTAGCGGTGGTCGAGAAGCGGGGAAGGTTTTGGGCGGCGGAGCCGCATTTCCCCTCGTTGCGCCCCGGTGATGACGGACGGCGGTCCCGCGGTGCTCGTCGCATCGTGCTCGCCTCCAACCGCGTATACGGTCCGGGGGGAGGGACGGTGGGCGCGGGCGAGCTCGTGCTCGTGCAGTTGGGTGGTGGTGGGCGCGGGGGAGATCCTCGCGCGAGGATCGTGCGCAGGATCGGACGCCCGGACGTGGCGCGGGACGCGATCGAGGCGCTGATGCTCGACCGGGGCCTGGCGCGAGGGTTCGAGGCGGACGTGGGCGAGGCGGCGCAGCGCGCCCGAGAGGAGGGGCTCGCCGCGGCGAGGCGCGAGGTGGAGGTGGGGCGACGGCGCGATCTGCGCGGGTTGGCGACGCTGACGATCGACCCGGCGACGGCACAGGATTACGACGACGCGATCTCCGCCGAACGACCGGATGGGGAGGGGGGCATCGTGCGCGTGTGGGTGCACATCGCCGACGTGAGCGCGTACATAGGGGAGGGCTCGCCGGTCGACGGGGAGGCACGCAGGCGAGGCACGAGCGTATACGTGCCCGGCGCCGTGGAGCCGATGCTGCCGGAAGCGCTGTCCAACGACGCGTGCTCGCTCGTGCCGGGCGCCGAACGCGCGGCGGTGACCGTGGAGCTGGACCTGCGCGGGGCGGAGGTGGTGCGCACCGCGTTCTACCGCTCGCTGATTCGCTCGGACGTGCGGCTGGACTACGAGCAGGTCGATCGCGTGTTCGCCGGGCGCGAGCGCGCGGAGGATCCGTGGGCACAACCGCTGGCCGCCGCGCGCAAGGCGAGCGCGGCGCGTGAGCGGGCGGGTGGGCTGGTGATCGACGCCGAGGAGCCCGAGGTGGTGTTCGACGAGGAGGGGAACGTGCGTGAGATCTCCACGCGCGCGCAGACCGAGTCGCATCGACTGATCGAGCATCTGATGATCGCCGCCAACGAAGCCGTCGCGCGGCGCCTGTCAGAGCGGGGTGTGCCGTGCCTGTATCGCGTGCACGAGCGTCCCGAGCCCGCGCGGGTGCTGCGGCTGATCGAGCAGCTCGCGTCGCTGGGGGCGCCCACGCCGGCGGCGCCCGACACGATCTCGCCCTCGCAGGCGGCGGAGCTGATGGGGGAGGTGAGCCGACTGGTGGAGCGGCATGTGCAGGCCACGTTGAAGCGGGCGGACGGCGCGCGGGTGGGGCCGTGGGGCGGGCGGATCGCGCTGAGCTCGCTCGTGCTGCGGTCGTTGCGCCAGGCGTACTACTCGCCCAGGAACATCGGTCACGCCGGGCTGGGGTCGGCGTGCTACTGCCATTTCACCTCGCCGATCAGGCGCTACCCCGACCTGGTGTGCCATCGCGCGCTCATATCGACGCTCGGCGGCGAGGAGCCGGCGCCCCAGGCCGGGGAGCTGGGCGAGCTGGGCGAGTGGACCTCCGAACGCGAGCGCGAGGCGATGAAGATCGAGCGTGATGGGGACGATCTCGCGCGGTGCTTCGCGCTGGAGCAGGCGTTGTACGAGGGCGGGTGGGAGCAGACGTTCGTCGGAGAGATCACGGGGCTGATCTCGGCGGGCGCGTTCGTCGCGTTCGGCGCCGGCACGGAGCCCACCTACGAGGGGATGCTGCCGGTGAGGCGGATGCGCAGCGAGGACGGGCGCGACTGGTGGGAGCTGAACGAACACGAGACGATCCTGCGCGGCGAGCGCAGTGGTGCGACGCTCAGGCTGGGCGACCCGATCGATGTGAGGGTCGCGCGCGTGGATACGGTCCGCGGCCGGGTCGATCTGGTCCCGGCCGGTTAGGCTCGGATCGTGGCGAAAAGCAAGAAAGGCAAGCGCAAGATCGGAGTGGGCGATGTGGCGTCGAACCGGTACGCGTCGTATCGGTACGAGCTGATCGAGCGGATCGAGTGCGGGATCGTGCTGGAGGGCACCGAGGTCAAGGCGCTGCGCGCGTCCGGCGGGCAGCTCAAGGACGGGTACGCCGCGATCAAGGACGGCGAGCTGTGGCTGCATTCGGTGCACATCCCCCCGTATGAGCCGGCCTCGCGCGAGAATCACGACCCCGAGCGCCCGCGCAAGCTGCTCGCGCACCGGCGCGAGCTCGACCGGCTCGAAATGAAAGTGGCCGAGCGCGGATGGACGCTGGTGCCGACCCGCATCTACTTCGCGGGCTCGCACGCCAAGGTCGAGATCGCGCTCGCGCGCGGCAAGGACGTGTACGACAAACGTCAGACGATCCGCGATCGGGAGTCCAAGCGGGATATGGAACGCGCCGTGCGCGAAGCCAGCCGGGACGGCCGCTGACCGAAGCCGGAAGACACTCGCCTTCGGCTCGCATCCCCGTCTCGGCCAGCGCGTTGCGGCGTCCTTACCGACCGGAGATCGACGGGATCTCCGGTCGGCCGGCACGCGTGCCAAGCACGCCACGCTCCTGCGTCCTCACCGAGCGGAGATCGATGGGATCTCCGATGGCCGGCATGCCCATCGACCGTCCCGGAATGCGATCTGGGTCAGCTAGACCCTATGGCGTGGGTCGCCCGTTTGGGTTGACCGCCGGGGTAGGCCGGACACTCCTCGCGGGGGTTTGTCTGGCCGGAGAATGGCTCCGGCTGACCCCAATTCAATGAGGAGGTCCGGCCGTGACCGGAATGGTGACTTATGCGGGGCTCGATGTCCATGCCCGCTCGACGCATGTTGCGGCGATTGACGTTTCGACGGGTGAGCTTTTGCGCGCGCGGTTCGGGCCGGGCGTCGAGGAGCCGGTCGCGTGGCTTGCGAGTTTGCCCGGCCAGGTGCGTGCTTGCTATGAGGCGGGGCCGACCGGGTTCGGGCTCTATCGCGCGGCGAGCGCTGCCGGTGTGGCCGTCGAGGTGATCGCGCCGGGTAAGACACCCCGGGGCCCCTCGGATCGGGTGAAGACCGACCGCAAGGACGCGGAGCTGCTCGCGCGGCTGCTGCTGGCCGGGTCGTTGACCACGGTCGTGGTCCCGCCGGTCGAGGTCGAGGCCGCGCGCGAGCTGATGCGCGCGCACGATGCGTGCCGAAGGGATCTGATGACGGCTCGTCACCGGGTCTCGAAGATGTTGTTGCGCCATGGCCGGGTCTATCCCGAGTCCTCGACCTGGACTGTGGCTCACCGGCGCTGGCTCGCGGCCCAGCAGTTCGATGAGACCGCGAGCGAGCTGGTGTTCGCCGATCTGATCGCCTCCGTTGACGGCCTGAGTGCGCGCAAGGCAGCGATCGCCGAGCGGCTCTCACGCCTGGTAGAAGACGAGCAGTGGTGGCCGACCGTCGCGAGGCTCCGCTGCTTCCGGGGTGTTGACACGCTGACCGCGTTCGCGCTTCATCTCGAGCTCGGCGGTGACTGGCAGCGCTTTGCGCGAGCGAGCGCGCTGAGTGCGTGGCTTGGGCTGATCCCATCGCTGCACCAATCCGGCGAGTCATCGCATCAGGGGGCGATCACGAAGACGGGATCGGGCTTCGCCCGCCGGCTACTCGTCGAGTCAGCCTGGCAATACGGACGCCCCCACGGATCGGGGTGACCCTCCAAAACCGTCAGCAAGGGCAGCCCGAGCATGTCCTGCAGATCGCCAACCGTGCCCAGCACCGGCTGCACCGGGTCTATCACCGCATGCGCGGCCGCGGCAAGCCGCACAACGTGACCGTCGTCGCGTGCGCACGCGAACTGTCTTGCTTCCTCTGGGCAGCAGCCACAGCCGACTAACGCCGGCTGACAGCCCCACGGTCGGGAGAGCGGGGCGCCGGGCCATCAGCGGCCGGCACGCGCGATTGCTCTATGGGCAGCACCCTCACACGAGTGCCACGCCCGTTCCTAGACAGCGCACGCCGGCAGCACGAAACCGGGCCCTGGGGTACCCAACCCCCGCATCATCAGACTGGCAACGCCGACACCGAGCCCGGCGCCCCGCTCTCCCGCGACCACCCCTCCCAACGCCCGCCACGCGGACGCGATCAAACACGCCCACTTGACAAACGCATCGACATATCAGAGCGAGCCGAACGAATGGCCGCCCGAGGCGAGGATGTGCGACACGTCCATCCCCAGCACGAGCACCACGATCAGGCCGATGTACACCACGCCGACATAGACGCGATGGCGGGGCGCGACGCGGTAGTAGGCCGCCTGCTCGAGCGAGCGGGTCTTGCGCTCCCGCCAGCGCCGCCGCGTCTCCAGGAACCCGAGCAGCAGGAAGATCAGCAGGAACGGGTTGCCGGTGAGCAGCAGCAGCGCGACCAGCGCGCCCAGCCCCATGAACCACATCCAGGGCGCCATCGCTGCCATCGCGCGCCCGCCGTCGAACGGGACGACCGGTATCAGGTTGATCAGGTTCAGGAAGAACGCGACGTACGCGAGCGCGCGCAGCAGATCGCTGTTGACGGCCTCGGCGAGCGCCAGGCACACGGCCGCCCCGAGCGTGCCGAGGATCGGCCCGGCCAGCCCCACGCGCGCCTCGGCGAGGGCGTTGTCGCCGAGCGACTTGGAGAAGACGGCGGCGCCCAGGAACGGTATGAACATGGGCGCGCTGGCGCTGATCCCCTCGCGGCGCAGCTGGAACACGTGGCCCATCTCGTGCACGAACAGCAGCAGCACGAACCCCGCGGCGAACTCCCAGCCGAAGAACAGGCTGTACGCGGCGACCGAGACGAGCGCCGTGCCGGTGGTGGTCAGCAGCTTGATCTTCGGCAGCAGCAGGAGCAGCCCCTTGATCGCGGTGAAGAACTTGGCGATCAGCGCGACGATCGCCGCGACCATGCCGCCGATGCGCTTGCGCAGCGTCTGAACGCGCGAGCCGCGGCGCCCACCGAAGGGATCCTCGCCGGCGGAGCCGGGTGCGGCCGCCGGCGGAGTGGCGGGCGAGGGCTGGAGGGTGGCATGGGGAGCGACGGCGTGCGACGGGTAGGACTGGCCGACGGGCGTCAGCGAGGGAGCCGATGGGATGGATGATGCCCGTGGGGAGAGATGGGCATCGAGGTCGAGACCACTGTCCATACGCTCATTGTGGCAGCCCCGATAAGCGTTGCCTAACGACGGGCGCTGGGGCCCGGGACACGGTCGGAAGCGTTTTTATCGCAATGTGCGGGGAGGGCGTCGCCAGGGGGTTGCAATCGGGTGGGAGGCGAGCTACGTTGATACAGACGCGGAACCGAGCCGCAAAGAGCGAGGCCACTGAGGTGTGAGGCCGCGCCACCTGAACCGAAGGGCTCTAGGGCCAGTCGGGAAAGGTTCCTCAAGCGGCCCGGGACCGCGTCGTTTGTGTATGTAGGTGTGCCGGCCGACCCTCCGTCGGTGGTGGGTCGGACTCCGGAATGGGCCTCAAGCGCCCGGTGGGGCCGTAGGGGTCTCGGCTACAATGAAGAAGCAACATCCACGGGGACGACAGGCTTCGACGCGGTCGGCTCGTGTGGATGGTGGCGAGTCGAGGTCCCGGGCGGCCTCGTAAAACACCCGGGAAAACCATAAGTGCGGACTCTCACGAGTACGCCCTCGCCGTTTAGTTAAGAGCTAAACGCGAGGTCTCGGGCCCCACTTGCCCGCGGTGGGGAAGGCCGGGATCAGAAAGCGGGCTCACCCGGCGCGGTCCGCCTTCGCCAAACCGGGAACACTCAAGGAGGCTGGTCCCCCGCAACCCCGCCGGCGAGGCGAGCGAGGGATGAGACCAGAGCGCCGGCTACGCTCGTAGAAGCCATTCATACGCGATCGCGGACGCGGGTTCGATTCCCGCCGTCTCCATGCCTCATGGCCGACGCACGGCAGGTTACATGCGTCGTCGACCTCCAGAGTGATATCTGGCACGGCCACCACCGGCTGGTGGGAGCGCATCGTAGATTCGATTGGCTGGAACAGACACCAGGTTCCGTGTACGATGGCGCAGTCGGTGGTCCAGCGACAACTTTCCGGTAGGGGGTGGCGCTTCAAGGCGCCGCAGACAGCATGACAGCCAACAACACGCCCAACCGCGTAAACCTGGACTTCGTCGATCTACTGTACGCGGTGCCTGTTGCGGCGCTCGCGACGCGAGTCGGCGAATCGAACATCGAACACCTCAGCGCGTCGACATGGGGTGACATAGGTCTCGCGCTGTTCGCGCTCACGCTCGGCTGGATCGGGCACCACTCGAATCGCCAGCGCAGAGACGAGGAAGCGCCCGATCCCGACTATCGCCACGAGCAGCCGTTCATCGACGGGTCCTTCTTCCAGTTCTGTGTCGAGGTGTTCGTAATCGGTGCCTACTTCGCGCTCAGCGCGCGCCTGTCGCTGCCCGGCCGCCCGGCGCCGCTGAACGGAGAGCTCGAGTGGAAAGCGTGGTGGCTTCTGGGGCTGTTCGCGCTCTACCTGGTGTGGGACGTGCTGGACATCTGGATCGCGATGCGTCGCGCAAAACGCGCGGATAGCGAAGCCTCCGAGGCGGCACCCGCCCCCGCCCCAGCAACCTGCAATGCGCCGCGCGCTGCGGCGACCGGTGACGACTACCGGAAGTGGGCCGACCGCGCGTTCCATGGCCTTCTCGGGACGGCGCTGTTCCTGGTCGTGTTCGGAGCTGTCCGGCTCAGCGTGTCCGGAGGTCCATACCGGACTCTCGTTTTCGATGTGATCTGCATCGTCCTCCTCTACCTGTACCGCGTCGGCCAGCACGCGTGGATCGGCGCCGCCGCGCCCGGTGCCAAGCACCCGACGCGTACGCGCGCCGTGATCATCGCGGGCGTCGCGTTCGTCGTCCTGCTCTGGGCGACCGGCGTGCTGTCCTCATGGTTCTCGGCCGAACGTGTGCCGATGGTCATCAGAAGGCTACGACCTGCGCATGGACCTGCGTCAGGTGATACCTCCATAGCGGCAACCGGCGAATACTTCGACGAGCATGGCACCACGTTCACCCTCGGTGCTGTCAGGGCGACGGACGTCACCTGCAAGTCCGCTACTGAATGCACGCTCGTAACGCCCGCACTGCAGCTCACCGCCAGCAAAGCCGCGGTAGTTGACGTGGTGGCATCGCTACGCGACGGCGACGCGAAGTCCAACGCTTTCCACTACACCTACCGTCGCGTCCCACTCGAACATGTGGACCGGGTCGTGGTCGAGCTGAGCCAGCACGGCCGCGCTCTACTCCGTCACCGGCTCGGCCCCGCCTGCCGCAACGACGACCTCAACGGACTGCTTGAGCCGGGATCGGCCTCACCCCCGTCGGTACAGACGTTCGCCACAGATCGATGCCCCCGCCTGCACTTGCGTGTGACTCGCGCGATTGGGACAGTCTTCGTCGCTCATCGCGTGGGGTGAGCACGGCGGGCCACGTCGGCTGCACAAACCGTAGCCAGCGCCATACTCTCGGGCGATAGTCCGATATCTGGCTCGGCGCAGCGGATTCGGCCCCCGGTGCTCAGCCTTGGAGGTCAGCGACCGTCGGCCAGCGCCCTTCGCAAGACCTCGACACGTGCTTGACGGTTTAGTCTTCGCCCACTCGGCTCCATTGAGGTCCGACGTGTAAACCCTCCACTGGTCTGGGCCAATGCTCATCGACGCCTGTTGCGGTCAGTGATGGGCGAGGCGCGAGGCTGGCTCGAAGTCCCCGTGCAACACGAGCGGGTCGAGATCGGCACCGTTGGGCCACACGACGGTTCCCAGCTCGTCATCCACGCGCACCTGGGCGAAGAAATCGGGATCGGCGAGCGGCTCGAACACAGGGCCGTGCAGCTTGCCCGTGAGGTCGACTTCGCGTGAGCTGCCATCGCTGAAACCAAGCCGCAGCCGATAGTGGTCACGGACCTCTGCGGATGTGACTCTCACGAAATCCATCGCCCCATCCTACGGCAACGGGTCGATCGGCTCAGGGATACCGCCGCTCTTCGCTTGCTCCCAGTCGGCCTCCAGCTCGTCGCGGTGCAGGCTCGCCCACTCGCTCACGAGCTTGAGCGCGCGACTCGGGAGATTGCCAACCAGCACGGCGCCGCCGTTGATCGCGATCACGGCGTAATGCTCGGCGTATTGAGCATGGAAGTGGGGCGGTTCGTGATCGTAGAAGTACATCGTGATCACGATGCCATAGAAGGAGCTGATTCTCGGCATGTCGCCATCATGAGCGGCAATCCGGACGGCTTGGGAGCGATTGGCGGCAGCCTGCTGGGTAGACGACGTCGAGGTCGAACTCCAGCCGCTTGAAGTGCCTCGGGTCGAGGGCGGTCAGCGGCCATCAAGCAACGCCTCGCGCAAAGCCTCAACCCGGGCTCGACGGTTTGGTCTTCTTTCCCGAGCGTCCACTGATAATTGTCTGCGAGTGTCGCGCTCGCAAATGATCGGGTGGGCCGATCGGTGATGAACGATGTGTGAGCCAGGCTCGAAGTCGCCGTGCAAGACGAGAGGATCGAGGTCTGCTCCGTTCCGGGCGAGCGTCTGGCTTTGCATCAGTTATACCGACTTATATCATGATCGCTTATAACCTGCTATAACTCGGTAGAACGATGGACCCAATCGGGAACCCGTACACACCGAACGCCGGCTCGCGTCCACCCGAGCTCGCGGGCCGCGCCGGCGAGCTGGAGCAGTTCAGGGTGCTTGTGGGGCGCCTTAAGCGCGGCGCCACCGAGCAGAGCATGATCATCCGCGGCCTGCGCGGCGTCGGCAAGACGGTGCTGCTGAACGCCTTCGAGGATCGCGCCGAGTCCGAGGGCTTTCTGACGTACTACCACGAGCTGACGCCAGACAGCAGTTTGGTGGGGGAGATCGCACGGGACGCGCAGAGCGCCCTCGCTCGTCTCAATCTCAGCGCCCGAGCCATCAAAGGCGTGCGCGCTGCGCTTGAGCATCTCGGCACGATCACGTTGACCGGACTCGAAGGAATCGGCTTGGCCGTCGATCTCCGCAAGGCCGACGAGGGGACGATCGCCGGCGACCTGTCCGAGCTGTTCTTGGCCCTCGGTGCGGCTGCGGCTAGCAAGGACTCGGGTGTTGCGTTTCTGCTCGATGAGGTGCAGTTCGTCAAGGAGATCGAATATCGCTCGCTAATCAGTGCACTGCACCGGGCGACGCAAAAGAACATGCCAATCACTGCGGCCGCCGCCGGGCTGCCCCAGATTCCACGCCTGACCGGCGAGGCGCGCTCATACGCAGAGCGCCTCTTCACGTTCCCTGTCATCGCCGGCCTCGCAGAGCCCGATGCTCGCGCTGCGCTCGTTGAGCCCGCACGCCATCAGCAAGTCGATTTTGAGCCCGAGGCCGTCGAGCTGGCCCTGATCTGGACGCGGGGCTACCCGTTCTACATCCAGCAGCTCGGCAAGCACGCCTGGAACCTCGCCAAGGCCTCCCCGATCACGACTGGAGATGTGCAGGCCGCTATCCCGGTTGCGCAGCAGGCCTTGGACACGAGTATCTATGAGGTTCGAATCCAGCGAGCGACCCGCGAGGAGCGTCGCTACATGCGCGCTATGGCCTCGCTCGGCGAGGGACCCTACCGCTCTGGCGATGTGGCGGCCAAACTCGGGCGCAGAACGCCCGAAGTCTCGATGACCCGCCAGCACCTGATCGACAAGGGGCTCGCCTACGCCACCGAGGACTACGGACACGTCGACTTCACGGTGCCCCGCTTCGATGAGTTCATGCGTCGACACATGGCCTATCGGGCACCCAGCTCTGCGCAGCGCAAGCACAAGCCCTGAGTGTGCCCTCGGCATTCGTTTCGGTACTGCCCTTCAGCGGGAGCCGTGGAGCCAGTTGCGCACGCCGACTCCGCCCGGCGCGCTAGGTGTTGGGGTCCGCAACTCTTGCGAGCCTATGCTGTGCATGCCCATGCAAGGAAACCAGCCACATAGCATGCGGGGCTAACTCCGCAGGATCTGCGCCGAAATCTTTGCGATCTGAACGAACTCACAGAACTGTTGGTTAGCGCGAGCGCTGCCGCAGCCTGACCCTGCCACTACTCACGACCACCTGTGTCGTACAACGGCATTCGGCGTATCAGGCGCCTGCGCTAGGATCGCCCGCGATGCGCGGCTAGCTGGGCAACTGTCTGACAACCTTCACCTGCAAGAATCAGCGAGGATCATGCTACCACCAGACGCGACACCGGCAGTTGCTGGTTCGGTTTCGTGGCTCCGAGCCTATTCGATGCCCTGCAGCATCCGTGCGATACGCGCGGCCGTGCACGACGGCACGCTCGGTCGCGACGACGCGCGTCATCTCCTAACCGACGGGCAAGTCGCGGACGGCGACGATCAGTTCTGGGACGTGCAAGCCTTGCGTCGGGCTCATGTCGTGCGGATCGTTTCGGCGTCCGCGATCGAATGTCAACCTCTCGGTGGCGGCGAGTGGATAACCGTCGCCACACATCTCTTGCTCCATGAGGCCGGTTTGGCCTTGATACGGCTGACGCTTGATCCCAGTGCGCATGGCACGACCATAGACATGCCTCAGCTGGCTGGTTTCAGCGATGCAGTTTGGCAAAACCAGAGGATGGTGTGGCGAGTCGCTCTTGCCGACCATCGCTGGGAGCTCGACGCCGACGTCCGCCGTGTCATGGACGCGGTGATGCTCCCCTTGCACGAGCGCTTCTGTGGCCGACAGCCTGACATATTCGCACTGCGACAGTTGGAGACTCCCGAAGAGCGATACCAATGGCTCGACGAACGCGTCGACGCCGGCGAGAGCCTATCGGCCTATCCCCAGACATTCGGTACTGCCTACGAGCTCGTATGGGACACTCATACCAGCGAGCAGGAGTCCCTACGCTCGGTGGCCGAATTGGCGTACGGTACCAGGTTGGACGCTCGAGAGTCTGCGCTGCTCACACCGGCGGAGACCGGTTATGGACACGACTGGTTTATTGGCGAGAACCGCGCGGTGCTCGCTCTAGCCGGCGGACGGGATCGCAGCGCCCTCGATACGTTTGATGCCCTTCGCACACAGACGCTCGAGTATCTTACGCTCCAGCGGGCGGCTTTGCGGGCGGTGCAGCGGGCGACCCAGTTGACGATCACCGAGCGTCGGACGATTAACCGCAAGCAACTTCAGGAATGGCAAAGATTGGTCGCGGCATTGACCGACGAATACGTCCTGCATGATCAAGTCGCCACGGTCCTTCGCCCTTTGCGCAAGCACATGGCGGAAAACCCCTTACTGCGTGACCCAGACACTCTCGCGATGCAAGTTCGGCAGAACCTCGGCACCTTCCAAGATCTGATCGAGGCTGCCAGTCACCGAGTCGCGATTTTCCTCAGCGGCTTGTTCGGGGTGGTAGCCGCGATCACCCTCGCTCCCCTGGCACACGAGATCGAGCTCGCGATCTTCCAAACAGGCGGGTCCGTGAGCGGGTTCAACGATCGCCACATCGTCTTGTCAATTGGAGTCGACGTACTGCTTTTGCTCGTGGTGGCAGCGATGTCCTTCGGCCTGATAGCCCGCACAAATCGTCTCCGATGGCCCAAACGGTGACCTCGGCACGTCATCCCGGCGGTGCATCCAACTTCGTGGCGCGCGGCAAGCACATGGATCTCTATGGCCGACCCGTGTTGATGGGTGTGCTGAATGCGACGCCTGACTCCTTTTCCGACGCCGGTCTCTACCGAACGGTGTCTGCGCGAGTCGATCGCGGTCTAGACCTGATTGCGGACGGTGCGGACATCATCGATATTGGGGGAGAGTCAGCTGTTACCAATCGGCCAGCCGTCGCGGTCGACGACGAGATCAGCCGTGTAGTCCCCGTGATCGAAGGTCTCTTGACTCGCGCCGAGGTTGTGGTGTCAGTCGACACTTACAAGCCCGCGGTCGCTAGCGCAGCAATAGCTGCGGGCGCGAGCATCGTCAACGACATTAGCGGACTGGCAGCCCCCGAGTTGGCCGATATCTGCGCGGTGACCGGGGCGGCACTTGTCGTGATGCACAACCGCGGCGTTCCGAAGCAACGTCTCGTCGATCCCGATTTGTACATCGACGTAGTCGAGGACGTTCTCGGATTTTTGCGGGAACAGACCGAGCTGGCAGAACGGCACGGGGTATCACGGCAAAGTTTGATCGTTGACCCTGGCCCCGATTTCTCGAAGACGCCGGCCCAGACGATTGAAGTTCTTCGTAACGTCGAGAGCCTTTCGACACTGGGATTTCCCGTCCTATTGCCGATTTCTAGGAAGGATTTCATTGGAGCACTCTTGGGAAAGCCACCTCGAGAACGTCTAGCCGGGACGCTAGCAGCTCTCGATCATGGCCTTAGCAGCGGCGTTCGCATCTTCCGGGTTCACGACGTTGCCGAGGCAAAGGAGTTTCTTGACACGCGCTTGGCTCTCGCTGGACGTTTCCGATCCCCTCTGACGAAGTCTGAGAGATGATGATGCTAACGCGCCGGCGCGGTGGAAATCGAGTCGAATGGTGGCCTAGTTTGAACAGCTAGGTCGAGCTGTTGGATGTCGTTACTCGCGTTATTCCAGAAGCTATATGGACCCCTGTCTGTTTTCTCCATAAGTCCGGCCGCTTCGAGCCGCTGCACAACGGCTAGCCCTACTTCGTAGGACATCGGCTCAAGCTCCTCAAGCGTCTGATGAGCGTTGTAGAGCGTCCCAATGTCAACCTCGGCCATTCCTCGAAGATCAACCCGGCAGTACGCATCGATCAGCAGTCCGATATCCACGCCGTATCCAGTCGATATGGGAAGCGAGGCAAGGAGCTCCCGTGAGGCGGCGAACTGGCCGCTCAACGGTTGGTGAAATGCACACAAAGGCGGATAAAAAAGTTCGAGCATCGGTCGGGCCATCGCTTCGGTCACTCGACCGCCCTCTCCAGTCGTCTCGCCCTGTTCGTCGCGATACGGACGCGAGAATGTTGCCTTTGCAAATGCCAAATCTGAGTGCGCTACAAGAGCTCCGGCTAGGCCAAGAACATAGCTAGCCGTAAAGCTGGTCAGGTCGCCGTCAAAGAAGCAGACGATGTCCCCTGTAAGTACCTCAAGGGAGCGCCAGATCGCGTCTCCCTTTCCCCTGACGGGACCATAGGCTGTCATCAGGGAGGATTGATCGAAGACTTCAGCGCCGCAGCTAGCCGCGATAGCCCCAGAGTTATCACCAGACGCCGCATCCACGACCACGACTTGATCTAGAAGTCCCTCGGAACGCAAGGCGGTGAGCGTTTCGACGATCGGACCGATAGTGCTCGCCTCGTTCCGGACCGGAATGCAGACCGAGACGCGTTGGCTCCGAGCGCTGAGGATAGACGCAGGGAAGTTATCGGCATTAAACACCGAGATCTCTTGCGGGCTTGAAGACGACATATTCGCCGCCATTGTAGAGTCGGCTAGGTCGCAGAGCTTGCTCCAGGTGGGGTTGCGTGTGACCCGATCTCTGATAAGACGATCGAACATCGCGATTTGACTATTGGAGGCCCAATCCAGCGCATGGACGTTCACGATCACCGGAGGATCCGCAACGCCACCGAGGGGGACATCACGGCCGTGCTCGACCTGTGGGCTGCGGCGGGCAGCCTGCCGACCGTCAGCGACTCGCCCGACGGATTGGCGCGGCTGCTGGGCGCCGACCCCCAGGCGCTGCTGGTCGCTGAGCTCGATGGCGTCCTGGTGGGGTCGCTGATCGCCGCGTGGGACGGCTGGCGTGGGAGCTTCTACCGGCTGGGGGTGTTGCCAGAGCATCGGCGCAAGGGGCTCGCAACGATGCTGCTTCGGGAGGGCGAGCGGCGCCTGCGCGAGCGGGGCGCGATCAGGCTGACCGCGATCGTCGCCGACGACGAGGCAGGCGCGATGGACTTCTGGTGGGCTGCCGGCTATGAGCGTCAGCAGCACAGGGCGCGGTTCGTGCGCCATTCGCGCCGCGATCGAGCCCGAGGCTGACGGTCGAGGCCCTCACCGGCGCATAGACGGCGTCAGCTTCAGCCGCGCACGACCTCGATCCAGTCGAACCGTCCTGCGCACAGCGTCCGCCAGCGGGCAGGCGAGATTACCTCGAGCTTGTCCACGTCCGGGGCGTCGGCCGGCGTCAGGACTATTTCGTGGAGGATCGCCCAGCCCCCGTCGCCCGGGGCGAGGCTGAACCCCCCGCGCGCGATCGTCAGACGGTGGCGCCCGGCGGCGAGCCCGACGCGCAGCGGGGTCAGCGCGTCAGGGTTGTGCGGGTTGCCGTCCAGCTGCCCGCCGAGCGAGCCGACCCGGCGTCCATCCACGCTCACGCTCACCGCCGGCATCAGCTGGCCCTTGAGCCAGATGTTCCACGCGTCGGCGTACGGCAGGTCGAACGCGGTTTGCAACCGTCCCGCTCCGCTCAACACCAGTCCCGGATGCGTGTACCTCCACCGTGGGTGCTCACCTGTGGCGAGCGCGACGGTCACGCGCCGTGGAGGGACGGCCGCAACGAGCTGGGCGCCGCGCGCCGCGGCGATCCGCGCCAGTCCCCCGACGGCCGCACACCTGACCGGACGCGTGCTCGCCAGCCCGAGGTGCGCGATCGCCGCCGGCGCGCCGGGCCGGCGCGCCCACACCTGGTAGTAGGTCCCCTGCCACTGCAGGCGGTAGGCCGACGGGGGCTCGCTGGCGATGGGGTCTCGACGCGTGAGCACCAGCGGGTAGGCCGGCCATGCCGATGCCGGGACTCGATCCAGATCCACGGGATAGCCGTGACCGCCCATCAGCGCGATGCCGGCGGGCGGATGCATGAAGTCGACGCCCCCCACGTCCAGGTCGCGCAGCTGATACAGCGCGTATTCGTCAAAGCCCCCGTACAGCATTGGTCCGTGTCCCGCAAATCGCGCGTTCACGGATGCGAGCTCGTCATAGCGCGCGGTCGGCGCGAGGTTCGAGCTGTGGTACTGCATCGCATCCGACACGGCGATCCCGCCCGCCAGCAGGAGCGCGAGCGGGATCGCGGCCCGCAGCGCCCAGCGGCCGCTCGCATGGCGCAGCGCGGCGAACCCGCTCCACGCGAGCAGCACGATCACCGGCGAGGTGATCAGCAGGGCCTTGGCGCCCACCCACGTGCCCGCGAACACCTGCAGCCCGAGCCCGACGGCGATCATCAGCGCGATCCAGCCGAGCAGCGCGTACTCGCCCAGGTAGAAGACGCGCAGCGCGCCGAGCCCGGCCGCGAGGAGCGTGATCGCCACGATCGCGTAGGAGACCGGCAGGTGCGCGCCCGTGGGGAGGTTCGCGTAGCTGCCCGTGAGCCAGGTCCCGAACACCTGCGCCACGTGCAGCGGCGCGTGCAGGTTGCCCGGGTTGGTGCTCGACGCGATGCCCGTGGCGACGTGCACCGAGCGGGACAGGCCCGTCCACGTGCCGAGCGAGCCGGCGAGCACGATCGCGGCGGCGAGGGCCAGCGCTCCGAGCGACTCCCGCGCCCGCCGCCGGCCCGCCCGGATCTCGCCCGCCGCGATCGCCGCCAGGACGAGCACGGCCGCCAGCGCCCAGGCGCCGAACCCGACGCCCAGCGTGGCCACCCCGCCCGCGAGCATGGTCGCGAACGGGATCGCGCCGGCCGCTCCCCTCCGCAGCCACCGCGGGTGCAGGACGACGAGCGCGCCCAGCGCGAGGATCAACCCCAGCGCGACGATCTCCTTGACCGACGCGACGAGCTCGTAGCCGTACACGAGCGCGGGCACGGTGGCGGTCAGCGTCGCCAGCGCGCACCAGCCGCCCGCGAGACCCGTCCGGCGTACCAGCAGCCACATCGGACCCGTGGCCGAGGCGAGCATGAACGCGTTGAACGGCTGCATCGTCCAGATCAGCGGAGCGCCCAGGATGAACGCGCTGCCGCCGAACAGCGTGTCCGCGCCGGACGGGTAGCCGGTGGCGTAGTAGGCGTTGAGGTACTGGCCGTAGGAGTTGCGCAGATCCAGGTGCGCGTAGTCCTGGCCGTGACGTATCAGGTAGTCGGCGCCCAGCAAGTGAAACGCCGAGTCGTCGAGGATGCCGAACGAGGAGAACGTGGGCCGGCCCGCCGCCAGGACCGGAGCCAGCGCCACCAGGTAGGCGAGCACGAGCACCGCCGGCTGCCAGCGATGGCGTCGCCACTCGTGCGCGAGCGCGCTTATCCTCGCCCATCCCAGCGCGATCCCCGCCGCCGCGACGATCGCCAGCGCGTAGGGCGTCGCGGGCGCGGCGAGCACCGTGTAGGTGCTCAGCTGGGAGACCGCGATCAGCGTCGCCGCCCCCACGATCGGCAGCAGCATGCCCGGCAGCCAGGTCCCGCTCACGTGGTCGACCAGCAGCCCGGCGCCTATGCACAACAGGCTCAGCACGCACGGGTAGATCAACGCCGAGACGACGAACATGAGGCGCCAGGCTATTGGGTCCGCCCTCGCCGGCGGGCCGGGCGGGCGAGCGCTCCGCTACGGTCCGAGCATGTCCCCGGGAGAAACCGAGCGGGCAGCCGACGGAAAGCATGTGGCGCTCCTGCGCGCGGTGAACGTAGGCGGGCGCAACCGCATCTCGATGGCGCACCTGCGTGAGCTGCTGGAGGGGCTCGGCTATGGCGGAGTGCGCACCCATCTGCAAAGCGGCAATGCGGTGTTCACGGCGACCGCCACGCCGCCCGAGCGCGTGGCGCACAAGATCGAACGCGCGCTGGCCGACGAGCTCGGGCTCGCGGCCAAGGTGCTTGTGCGCACGCACGCCGAGCTGGAACGAGTGGTCGCGGACAACCCGCTGCTGGACGTCGCGAGCGATCACGCGCGCCTGCTCGTCACGTTCCTCTCCGAGGCGCCCGCCCAGGAGGCGCTGAGTGCGCTGGCGCCCGCGGACTTCGAGCCGGACGTGTTCGCCGCCGGCGAGCGGGAGATCTACGCATGGTATCCGGACGGGGTGCGCGCGACGCGACTGAGCAACGCCTTCTGGGAGCGTCGCCTCGGCGTGGTCGCGACGGGCCGCAACTGGAACACCGTCACGCGCCTCTTGGAGCTGGCCGAGGCATAGCGGATCGGGTAGCTGCCCGCTGAGGTGCAGCTGGCGGGGAGGCGGCTGGTCGGGGAGCGGCGGACTCGCCGTGCCCGTGCACGGCGAGCACCCACAGCGAGACGACCTGTGCTCCGAACCCGTCGCGGAACCGCACCCGCTCGACGAGCCTCGCGTGGGGCGCGGGTGAGCGCGTGCCGTCGTCGACCCAGACGATGTCCTCGAACGGCCGGTCATACAGTTCGTACCAGGTCCCGAGCCGCAGGTAGGAGCCGCGTCCGAGGACGCGCACGTCGTGACGCACGAGGAAGTAGCGCAGCGATGGTTTCATCGGCAGCGTCGCCACGTCGAGCGTCCCCCGCAGCTCCACGGTCGCGCCCGCCGGAATCACCCGCTCCAGGTGCGCCGCGAGCGCAGCGGTCGGCCGGTAGGCGGAGCGGTGTTCGTCGGGCCTCTCGATGGACGCGACCGCGCCGCCGACGGCCATGACGGCGCCCAGTGCGACGACGCAGGCGAGGGCCGGTGCGACGGCGCTCGCCGAGTCGGCGGCGCGCTTGCGCGAACCGGCGCGATCGGGGAGCGTGCGCTGACGAGGCTCCCCCAATCCGCTCAGCCGGCGCCGCACCGACGGGGCCAGCGCGTGCGCGCTCCAGGCGAGCACGAGCCACAGTGACCAGGCGAGGATCAGATACACCCACATCCCGACCTGCGACCCCCACCACATCGTGTAGCCGAGCGTCGCGGACAGCACGCGCGGCGTCGGCGTGGACGCGGCGATGGCGGCAAGCGCGGCGCAGAGCACGAACCCGATCAGCGCGGCCGCCGCCACGTCGCGCCGTCGCCGCAGGAAGGCGACGAGCATCGTGAGGAGCAGCGCACCGAGCAGCGCCAGACATGAGACGATCGTGTGCGAGCTGGGCCTCGAGCGGACGTCGTACTTGCGCTCCCAGCGGGTGCTCGGGACGTACAGCCACCAGGGTCGGATGCCGACGGCTCGCGCGACCGCGTGCCAGCCGGCGCTCGCACCGACCGTGCTCCGGCGGGCGGTCGCGGCTTCGGCGACGAGCGTGAGGTTGCCGGGACTTTCGCTCAGCTCATCGATGACCGGCGCGCTCCAGCAGATCGCCCCGACCGCCAGCGTGGCCAGTCCCCAGCGCAGGACGGGGCGGCCACGCGTGGCGGGCGCGTCGCGGTCATCCTCGCCGTCCGCTGGTGGCGGCGAGGGCTCGGCCCGGGCTGGATCGCCGTCTGTTCGTGCCGGCGCCCGCCGCTTGCGGGCGCGTGCGATCTCGATCCGCGACAGCGCCAGACCGCCGAGGCCGACCGCCAGCAGTCCGATGGTCGGAGGCAGGTACATCAGGTGAGCCTGCACGACGAAGCTCGCGACGAGCGCGGTGAGCGGCAGCAGACGGTATTCGCCGCAGGCGAGGGACCAGCACAGGAAGATCAGCAGCGTGAATCCGAACAGGCCGGATGACGGGTTCCACACGTCGTGGAACGTCTCCGCCGCCAGCGACTGGCACATCAGCGCGATCGCCAGGGCGGCCGCGAACATCAGCACGAGTCCGCCGCGACGGCGGGCCAGGGCGACGGCGCCGACGATCGCCAGCGTGTTGACAGCGCCCATCGTCCAGATCAGCCCTGCGGTGGGGCCGTAGTTCGCGGGCAGGGCGAGCAGCCAGAACAGCATCGGCCCCAAGCTGCGAGTGACGTGGCCCGTCACCTCGCCCGCGAGCGTGTACTGGCCGACGAGGGGCGGGTGTGACGTGAGCACGTCGTGGGCGCGCGTGGCGATGATCGCGGTGTCGGCGCCGGGCACCCAGCCGGCGCGGGTCGCTGCGACGGTCGAGACGATCACCGGCGTGGCCGCGGCGACGCCGGTGGCGAGGGTGAGAGCGCGCCGGCCGAGGCGCAGGCGCCGGACGATGTGCGCCGGCCGGCCGGGACACGGACCCGGGTCGTTCGGCCCGTGCGGGACAGCTCCGGGGCCGGTATCCGCCGGCCCCGGTGGAGGGTGTGGCGCGCGAGTCCGAAATCTTGACTCGATCCAAGTAGGCTAACGCATCAGCGGTGACGCATCCGCTCCGTCAGATGACTGTCGGTCCGCGCCGGCGGCTCAGCGCATACGCGGGTCGACGAACACGTCGTCGATGCGCGAGCTCCCGGTGAGCGCAGTGAATCGCAAGGCCATCTGCGCGGTGCCGTTGCCGGACAGTGCGCCGGCCACGGCTGCGCCCGTGGGCATGCTCGGCGCAGGCTGCCAGCCGCTTTTCAGGGTGACGGTACCCACGGGGACAGACACATTTCCGAGGGGGGTCTTGTACACCACGTAGGCGAGCACGGTCGCCGAGGGTCCTTCGTTGCGGGCAAAGAACCTGAACGATGCATCGCTCGCGGTCACGCATGTGAACGGCGATTGGACCGACGCGCCCGGCGCGAGCGCCAGCGACCATGCGCCGACCGTTCCCGTGGCGCCGAACGGCTCGCTTTCGCTCGTCCGCTGCGCGCCGTTGCCAAGAGTCCATCCGGACAGCGAGCCCTCGAAGTCTCCGCCGGCCAGCAACTCATAGGAATTGGAGTCGCCCCATCGCGAGAACGGTTGCGAGAGAGTCGAACCGGGGCATGCGCCGGGGCTCGCCGCCGCTCGTGCAGGGGCGGGGGACAGGCAGATCAGCAGAGTCAGCGCGATGCCGGCGGCGCTCGCAGCGCACAGCAGGCGGCGCGGCATTCCAGCGGGTGTGAGGTAAGACGCATATACGAACACAAGAGCCTCCGTGCATCTGCTGGCGACCGAGCTATCTCGTGTTCGAGACCTCTAGCTTTGCGTCCCCGCCTTGCGACGGGTTTGCCTTTTTCAGCCTTTGGTTGTCCTTCAAGGCACAGCATGCAGCACAGATCGCCTCAATGCCAGGCGTCCTGGACGCTTATTCGAGCACCCGCCCCTTTTATGGTCGATTTATTCAAGTGACAGGAATTGCTGACCCGGGAGCGCGCATCTGCGAGCGGAGCGGGACCTCGCCGATCGGGCCGAGACCGGACGGTGAAGCGCGCATCCATGCACGCGCTTTGCGCTCTTTAAAGTCTGCTTCCAGCATGACGATACGCGGGTGTAAAGCCAATGTCCGCCCCCGCTATCACCGAGTCCGAACGTGTGCGGGTGTCGTTCGCCCGTCGCGAGCAGCGCATGGCCTCCGGCGAGCGTCGCGCAGAGCTGCTTGTCGGCGGAGGATTCATGAGCGCGGCGATCGCGCTCGCCCTGACCGGTGGCCTGGATCCGGACTTCTCGCTGCCGGTCGCGGCGCTGTACGTGCTGAGCATGGCAGCCGCAGGTCACGTGCGGTTCGACGTCGGCGCCGGATTCACGGTGCCGACACAGGCCGTGTTCGTGCCGATGCTGTTCGCCCTGCCCGTCTCGCTGGTGCCACTGCTGGTGGCGCTGTCGCTGGCGCTGGGAATGGCCCCGGCGATCCTCAGCCGCCACGTTCCGGCGAGCCGCATGCTGACCGTGCCGGGCAACAGCTGGTTCGCGTTGGGACCGGCGATCGTCCTGCTGCGCGCCGGCGATCACAATCCGGATGGGCGCTGGGGCATCCTGCTGCTCGCGCTGGTCGCTCAATTCGCATGCGACTTTGCCGCCAACGCGGCGCGTGAGCGCCTGCTCGACGGCATCGCGCTGCGCGAGCTGGCCGACGAGGTGCGTCAGGTGTATCTGATCGACCTGGCGCTGACGCCGCTGGGTCTCGCCGTGGCCTTCGCCGTCGTGAGCCACACGTGGGCGGTGCTGCTGATCGCTCCCATGTTCGGCGTTCTGAGATGGTTTTCGCAGGAGCGCCACGCCCGGCTGGAACAGCTGGTGGAGCTGAACGACGCCTATCGCGGCACGGCGCTCGTGCTCGGTGACGTGGTCGAGGCGGACGACATGTACACGGGCGAGCACTGCAAGGACGTCGTGCGTCTGGCGCTCGACGTCGCCCGCGAGCTGGGGCTGGACGCGGGCCGCCAGCGCAACGTCGAGTTCGGCGCGCTGCTGCACGACGTCGGCAAGATCGCGGTGCCCAAGGAGATCGTCAACAAGCCCGGCCGGCTGGACGAGCGCGAGTGGGAGATCATCAAGACGCACACGGTCGAGGGCCAGCGGATGCTGGAGCGGGTCGGCGGCTTCATGCGCGAGGTCGGCCAGATCGTGCGTTCCCATCACGAGCGCTGGGACGGCGGCGGCTACCCGGACGGGCTGCGCGGGGAGGAGATCCCGCTGGAGTCGCGGATCATCTCCTGCTGCGATGCGTTCAACGCGATGACCACCACTCGCTCATACCGCAAGGCAATGCCGCAGTCGGTGGCGATGGATGAGCTGGAGCGGAACTCAGGGGCGCAGTTCGATCCGGACGTGGTCGCGGCGATGATAGCGGTGGTCGCGGTGGGGTGATGTTGTTCGGAGCGGCGCATGCGCCGCTCCGCGACCCCGCACATGTGCGGGGTCGAGCCAGGGCCGCATGCGGCCCTGGCGGACGAGTCGCATGCGACTCGTCTCCGTCGGCGCATGCGCCGACGGGGGGACGGCACATGTGCCGTCCCCAAACCCTCACCCCTCGCGCGGCAGGTACGGCGCGAGCTCGCGGCGGGCGATCGAGAGCTTGTGCACCTCGTCCGGTCCGTCGGCCAATCGCAGCGTACGCAGATGGGCATATGCCCAGGCGAGCGTGTAGTCGTCGCTGACGCCGCCGCCGCCGTGGACCTGGATCGCGCGGTCGATCACCTTCAGCGCGACGTTGGGCGCGGCGACCTTGATCGCGGCGATCTCCGTGCGCGCGTGGCGATTGCCGACCGTGTCCATCAGCCACGCCGCCTTCAGCGTCAGCAGACGGACCATCTCGATCTCGATGCGCGACTCGGCGATCCAGTCCTGGATGTTCGCGCGCGCGGCGATCGG
>Ga0210408_10001009_pt1 | contig 30984 bp, 28 predicted proteins | sample IncBWH4MmetaG_FD_155471 | JGI IMG/M metagenome (GOLD analysis project Ga0210408, IMG submission 155471) | Forest soil microbial communities from Barre Woods Harvard Forest LTER site, Petersham, Massachusetts, United States - Inc-BW-H-4-M | ecosystem: Environmental > Terrestrial > Soil >... | reverse complement strand
ACAAACCGCATCCGTTCGTCCATTACAGAACTCTCCTTCCATGGCATCCTCCTTTCCGCCCCCTTCGGGCCGAAAAGTGTAACCCATGTCTCCGGAACGTTCTGTTACCCATGTCTCGGAACGGACATTCAACTAGTTACGGGAGATTCCCGATCTCTCGTTTTCTTTCCTGTAGGCAATTTTGAGGCTGCGAAAGCCTCAAGAATCAACGGCTTCGGCGATCTTGGTGTTTCTCGGCGACGCATGATCTTGCCATTCAAAGCTTCTGACAAGAACTCTATTACAAGGCGCAGGCGAAGATTAAACCATTTTGACTCATTCTGAGTGCGACCTTTTGATCCTAATTTGGAAATCCTAAACGTCCACCCAAAAAGAAAACTGATAAGCTATATTTTCTACGCGCCATTGACGGTTGAGAATACTCCAGTCACCGAATATTCTCGGAATTGGAAGGATGTATGAAACGGATTCTAGTTATCTGTGCCGTTTGTATCTCAGCTTTTTGTTCCAAAGGATTCGCCACCATTTCGTTTGCAAATTTCCAGGGTTGCCTTCAATCAAGTCTAACCACACTAACCTGCACGGCCTCGATGAACATTGCTGCTGGTGATACAGTGATTCTCTACGCCTCTCAGAACAGCACAGGCTTTACGTATACGGTGAATGACACCTGCGGTCAAGCCTGGACTCATCAATCGGGTGCATCGTTTGCACAAGGTACAGCAGTCCAGATTGACGCCTGGACAGTATCGTCTGCGATTGCCGGAACGTGCAGCATTACTGTAACCCGATCAGGTACAGCTTCCAGGCGATTTCAATGGGTAGCGGCCAGTTATTCGGGTGCCATACTTGGAGCCATGACGGGTACTGGAACAGGCATTTCCCGCCCTACTTGCTCTATCTCATTGACGACCGAGGATGCCAACGATGTTGTAGTGGCTGGGTTTGCTACACCGCAAGCCGAGACCTACACTGCCAACACGGGAGTCTTGGAAGGACAAGAGAATAACTCTCCTGGGGCCTCCGCTCTCAGTGACAATACCGCCGCCACACCGGGGGCGATCACAAACTCAGTCAACCAGACTAGGATTAATGCCGCTTGTGCTGCGGGAGCCATCGAACTACGATCCAATTTGAGCTCCATCGCCTATCCCATTGCAGCGCCCAACGTAGGAGGCAGCTCGAGTGCCAGCGCAGGAACAACATTTGTCGATCCTATATTCGGAACGCATGGAGTGCGGGTGACTGCGCCGGGCTTTGATCCCTCAATGGTGGGTAACAGCAATGGGACTATGTCGGTGAGCAATGGCGGGAGCGCAGACGATATTGCTTTTAACACTGATTCGACCCTGTTCTTTGTATCGAATAGTGGCGGAACCCACTATCTTGTTGAGCTTAACCCTACCACTTTAGCCATTGCACGTCCGTACGCCACCAATACATCCGGTTGTCCGCTTAACGCCGGCAACTGCTCCGTCCGCGGTGGATGGGCCGTTAGCGGCACGTCTTTAGCCTTCTCTGAGGTCAACGCGAACACGTTATATGCCGGAAAGGGGACGCAAATCCAATCATACACGTTTGATGCACCGAATTTTGTGACTCCGCCAAATCCTGTAACGGTATTCGACTTCCAAGAGAATGCTCCTGCCGGTTGCACTGGTACTGCATGCAATTGCTTACCTTCTGACTTCGGTACCCCAACATGGACTGATGATCCGGGAACCGTTCTCGGTGATGCCATGTTCGGGCGCGCCTTTTCAAGCGTCAATTACCATGTTGGCTCGAATACAGGACAGAATTCAGGCTTTCTCGTTGGTGTATGGCAGGCAGGCAAGGGTTGCCTCATGTACAACACTTCCACAGGAGCGATCTCGGCTGATTTGGGATGGTCAGGAACTTCTGGATTATCCTGTTCTGCTACTTCCTCTCCACAATGCACTGGGACTTCTACCGCTCCAGGGACGTTCGCTATTCACAACATCAAGTTCAACCGCCCAGGCAATCGCATGGCCATCGCGTGGACGAATTGCTTGAGCGGAACATGTCGGCCAAACGTTCCCTACATCTGGGATCTGACTGCCCCAACGACCGTTTCCATCTCCGAAGATACTCCCGGTTTAAATTCCGGGCACTGGGCACTCGGTCAGCTGGGGATGATCAATGATCCTGGCCAAAAAACTGGACAATATGTTTATCGCCAAACTCCCACTTCGGCAAGAGCTGTCAATGATGTTCCTTCTCCGGTCTGCACTAAATCCCTCGATGGTCATCAAGCATGGCAGATGGCGAACGCGACCGACTCTAACCCATTCGGATTTACGAGGACAACCAACTCTCTTGGAACATTTGGCTTATTACCATTCGATCAACCCTCAACGTACGGAAATTGTCCCTGGTGGGGCGAAATTGACCTTGCGGCGATGGACGGCAGCATGCAAGTATTCCGTAAAGCGTTGACCTTCAATACCGGATTTAACCCCTCATTCAACGTTCAAAATGCAATTGCCGAATTCTCACAAGATGGGCGGTTCGTGATCGTTGGTAGCGACTGGTTCAACTCGCTCGGCAACGCTGCCAGCAACTCTAGTTCGTGTACACCGGCTGGTCCGACATGGAATGCATCGACCGCCCGGGCCGCAGGCTATATCCTGACACCGGCAGCAGCAAACAATTCGAGCGGCTTCTCCTTTCAGGCGCAGAACGTTGGAACTTCCGGGACAACCGAACCTACTTGGGCATCAACCTGCAGCACCGTTGGATCAACGTGCACAGACGGTGCAATAACGTGGAAGAATATCGGCTTACCCACCGGAACGACACAATGCCGAAGCGATGTATTTCTATGGAAAATTGATTAAAGCCGTAAATCTGATGGGATTCTTTGGGGTTATTTTTGGACAAGCTGCCCTTCGGCCCGACTTTGCCTGCAGTACGGGTACGCCGGCGGTTGCGATTACAGAGTCCCCTGCTGTGCCGCAGCATTCCCTGGTGCTGAGCGATGTATTCTTCAATCACAACACGATAGTCCAGGCCAATCCTGGCATCGGCACACAAGTGGCTCTCCTCGGATTGACGGGAGCGATGATCAGCACCGGGAACAACGTTACCAAGATAACGTTCACAAACAACCTGGCCGAGCAGGGACAGGCCGGAACAATTAACAACAAAGGCGGCGGAGACACCACCAACTGCGCCTTCCAGCAACAAGGCGGGCTGCTCATGATCAATGCCTGCTGGAGCCCGTACCTGTTCGCCGGGAATGCAATCGTTGCCAACACAACGGTGACGTGGCCGGGGACCAACTGCCTGAGTGAGCCTAGCTTCTCCAGCATTTTCGTCAACTATAACAACGGATTCAAGGGCGACTATCACGTAAAGTCGACCAGCCCATGCCATAACAGGGCAACAGACTCAACCGATCCTGGAGCCAACATTGACTTGGTCAATTCATATACAGCGCTCGTTCCGTAGGAATGCGTCGATTGAACCTCGGGCCACCAACAAGAGCTGGTGGCCCGTCTTTCGTCTGCCTGTCAATAAAAGTTCGGCCTCGTGGATATATGTGCGTAATCATAGATCAGTTGCCGGATCGGCTTTCGTGGCTCTTTGCACAGCTTTCTCTGCGGGTGTTCACGCCTACTACTGATGGGCCACTGATGAATTGCTGCTGCTTTAGTCGCCTATTGATCTTGGTTGATTCCGCCAGTTCCAAGAGTATTCCTTAGCTACAAATTCATCTACACGGCCGGTTCAGGATACGAGGCCCCTGTTTTAATCTCCTTACATACCATGCGTTTACATCGATGTGACCAACTCAGCCCTCTGGGCCCAAGCCAAGTGTGTCAAAATGGTCAGCAGCTTCCTTGGTGCTTCTCTGCGCTCAACCTTGGACCTTCCCGCCTGTAATGCCCGGTGGTGGAAATCTATTGAATTCTGGAGTTCTTTGAGGCTTTGACAGCTACAAAATCATCTACACTCGGGTTCCGTCTTGCCGTCCGAGTCGGCCCCGGCACTTCCCAGAAACCCGTTTATGGACAAATTCCGGATTGCGACGATCCGCCCGGGATGTTCAGGTCGCCGTCAGGAGGTGGGTTTCGCTTGTCTGACTTTTCTGAGTGCTTGTTCGACTAGCCGGACTACATCACGATCCAGCGTCGCGCGCCGAGCAATCTCAGTCATCGATGCTTCCTGAAGGGCGTCGACCGTCGGAAATGCCCTACAGACACGCTCCAGCTCATCTTGTGTAAGGGTTACGCGACCTAGTTGACGCCTCAAATACGTCACTGAAAGGAAGCGACCGTTGCGCGATCTTAGGAGTTGCTCGACTGAGTCAACACGAGAAAATTTTTGGCGAAGTTCGTTTGCGAGTTCAGACCATTGTCCATCTGAATCCAACGCTCGAGCTGCGTACTCAACGTATAGCCTCCCGCGCAGATCAGCCGGAGGCTCAGGTGCCCCCGACCTGTGGAGCACAAAGACCGGCCGGGCTAGAGGATCAACCTCCGCTATACCTAATTCAAGCATTACATTTGGATTCAAATCGCTGATATCGGCAACGAATCCGTCAACGATCCGCATGTGTGCCTGTACATTTTTAAAAAGGTTCTGGTGGAGTGTGCGGTCGCGCGCAAGAATTATTTGAAAAAAGTATGGTTCGTCTTCGAAGACGGCTCGAAGGGCCTGCTCGACGACTTTGTATGCATTACCGAAAGGCATCATCACGAATAGCCTTGTATGGGGTGGACGTGAAGCGGCCTGCCATCGCTCAGTCTCCTCACGCCCTAAGCGGCGTTGTGCAGCCAGGAGATCGAGTGCCTTGTTCAATGCCCGAAGGAGGTACTCATGCAGAATCTCTGTTTCGCGCTTGGTCGGAGATTTATGCCTTTGTGCAGAGGCAAGATTGTAGATCGACAACCAAGCGGTTTGAATAAAATCGTCCTGAAAGCTCTCCTGTGAGAGCCGCTGAATCAGCGGGTTTGAGGCATTCAAGTGGAACACTGATCTCTGCGCATCCCTGGTCAATAGATTAAAAATTTCGTCACGGAAAGCTGATTCGAGCCCCGAACCAATTAGGCTGGCGAGACGTCTTTCCGTCTGGTCCCCAGCCCGCGTAGTGACAACGGCTGGTATCTCCTCTGGGGCGAAGCGCTCGGTCTGAACCGAGATATCCAATTGTGGAAACGATGTGCGAAACAACGTCTCAATATGACGTTCGAGATCGACGTAGCGGAAGCGTTCGCTATCAGGCAGAGGGCCCAGGAACGCTTCTATCTCTGAAACCTTGAGTTCGACAAGCACAATACTGTCAACGTGACGCTCAGCGTACCTTCTCAGGAATGAAATGTCATAATTATCTGCTGCGTAGATTACGAGTCTATTGTTCGCAGCCAGGAATGGCTGTAAATCACTTACGCCAGGCTGCGCAACGAAGTAAATTGATCTTGGAGACTGTGTGTCGATTTCACGTTGAGCCTCGCGATATTGACCGAGCGTCAATGTACGCTGTGAAATACCCTCCGTTATGTTTACGCTAAATTCGAGGTACTCAGCAATCGCGTCAAACAGGTCATCAATCACAACAGCCAACTGCTTTGCCGCCTCGGGATAGCTTTGAATGAACCGCTGAAAGCGTACGGGCTCTACACTGGCCATCGACTGTAAGGTATCACCAATTACCCTCCCAACGGACTTCTTGATCGCCTCGTGAACACTGTCATTGATTACGGCATCGCGGGCCACGGTTGGAGTGAACGCAGGACTGTCGATTATTCCCCAGACGAAGTACGCCCATTCTGGCAGCGTGCGGCGGTCTTCGCGTGTGACAAGCATTCGGGATTGGTAGATCTCCACACTGCCAAATACGGATTCTTTCCCACCGGGTCCCGGATCCTTTATCCAAAGGGCTCCACGTGCGGGATATGGCGAATCAAAATCTAACGGAATGACAGCTAGCAGTGGTCCCGAGACTCGCTGCCTCAAGAAGTCTTCAAAGGCCCTTTTGCTCTCTGCCTCGGTTGGAAACGTCAAGTACCAGGGGGCATCCATGGCATTGACGGGGTCTCCACCATTGATAGTGATTGGGATGGGTAGGAAGTCAACGTAGTTTCTGACGATTCTCGCCAATAGATCCCGCTCTATATACTTAAGATGCGGAGCCGACAATCGGATGATCACATCGGTTCCGGGTTCCCGCTTGGAGCCCAGCGTGATCTTGTAAGATTCATTCAACAAGGCCCAGTGCAAGGGTTCGGAGCCAGTCTTCACACTCAGGGTTTCGACTGCAAGTTCATTCGCCACGACAAATGCAGACAGGAATCCAATGCCGAATTGACCGATGATTCCTTTCATCTGCTCGGGTTCGCCTTGGCTCCATCTTTTCCCACTTACCCCGATGGTCGACAGATAGTTGATAATCTCCGAACGAGTCATTCCGCAACCGTTATCGCGGAAGATTAACGTCCCGGTACTACGCTCGGTAATGATGCTGATGGCACCGGCGTGACTGGGATCAACCGTTTGTCGCTCGATGATCGCGTCGTGAGAGTTTTGAATGATCTCGCGAACGAACATCTCGGTGTCGGAATAAAGATTTCCCGAAAGAAGGCCGATGAGTCCCTTGATGTCAAACAGCAAGGGTCCGTTTGTGCTGTCTCCCGTGGCCATTCTGCCCCCTCCAAAATGGGACGCTGTCAGGGTAGTGTAGCAATAATCCTTAGAAGAGATCGAAGGTTGCCTCAGAAAGGCTCTGCGACACGGGGAATTCCAGTTGAGCGCATAGTTGCAATCTGTACCTGTGCTCTGCCGGACTGCTCCTGGATCACGGGCAACCGGAAGTTGTACACAGAGTCGGCGGGACAAAAGTCCGCGTCTGGGAAGCCTCAAGATTGGTGTCCGGGATCCGATTCTGGTCCTCTCTCGCACTATTTAGAAATTGACTCGATGATGGTGCAATTAGGTAGACCCTCTGGGTCCAAGCCAAGCGCATCAATCATGATCGCAAAACCAGCGACCGTCCTCGGCGGGCCGCCCTATGATTGGCCAGTCCATGACACCCTGAATTAGATTAACTGTAGAACGGCGCAGCTCTTTGAGGCTTCTGCAGCTTCAAAATCATATACACTTACGGACATCAGTAGCCGGATTCCCCTGCGATGTACTGATTCATTAGGAGGCGATGTATTGTCTGCAGATTCCAACCTCGCACCGCAGCAGGACGGACAAGAAAAAAGATTTCGTCCCGGCAAGGCTTTTCAACGTCTGTGGGTTGCAGGTACGCTCGGCGCTTTCTTCACCGCCCTCGCACGCAGTTTTCCCGTTGACGTTCGGCGGCTCGTATACTCGTTCGACGGCGCGTTTGCATTAAACGCGCTAATTCGGTATGCGTATATGCTGTGGCTGATCTGGTACTTCTTTTTGTCGAATCTTAGCCGACAGGCAGACGAGAAACCCAGGAAATACGAGATCGCATTTGACGTGATTCAATCGTTAGGCGGGCTAACGGCGGCGTTTTATCTGGATTTTCTGGTTCAGCATGAACCCCACGGCGTCCGCGCTTACATGGCTCCTAATCTGGTTATTGTTGTGATTTGTCTTTTTGCCGCAATTTGGTTCCCCGCGGATACAGCACTCCAGAACCCGAGGTGGGCGGGTGCTTTAGTTGCTTTTGTGTCGGCAGCAGGCGCTTACTTTCTACCCTACGGTCCGTGGTGCATGGTTGGGGTGCTTATCGTTCCTCTCGCAGTTCTTGTCTGGCTGCTGGTTAGATTCCATCAGGTACGGTTGAGTGAATCAATCGCATCAAATAGGACCAATTTCATTCCGGTATGGGTCGACGGCACGACGCTGGACAAGTCTGTTTTGTCCCAAAAAGACTCCAGTATCGAGCTGAGTGGTAGCCTGATAATAAAGGGCGAGGGGAATGGAGTCATCTTCGCTGACAGAACCAAACAAACTACTGCGTCCGGAACCGTGGTCAAGGTTGACAACAAGTAGCATCGTCGATTTTTGTTCACAATGCGGCCAATTTGTGTCGAGGTTGCACTGCGGTCCCAACGTCAAGTTGGCGCGGGCGGCGATGCGGTAGACCCACGGGGCCCAAGCCAGCGCATCAATGCGGATCAAAGAATGCGCATATTTCCGCAGAAACTATATGTCCCCACTGGCTCACGGCAGCGCTCGTTATAATTTACGCGGTTGCAATCCGACTTGTGTTACGGTTTTCATACTCGGTCGACTAGGGTGAGTTTTATCCAAGACAGCCTAACTCTGAGTTCTGTAGCCAATGTGGTTATATGAGTGAGACGAAAAAACCAGAGTACGACATCTTCATTAGCTACTCGCACGACGATCGTGAGTTTTCCAGGAAGCTTGCCGAGCGTCTAATAAAATCTGACATCCGCGTCTGGTTCGACCTGTGGTCAATTCGGCCAGGACAATCATGGATAGAAGCGATTCACGGTGCCCTTGAGTCAGAGACGGCATTGTTTATCATCGGACGAGGTGGAGTAGCTCACTGGCAGTCATCAGAGTTGCAAGCAACGCTCGCGAAGTCCGTCGAGAATCCGAATATGAGACTCGTTCCGGTCCTGGCTCCTGGGGCAACCAAAGAGGATATCCCTCTATTCCTTCGAGCATACCGGTACCTCGATCTTCGGAAATGGAGCGACAAAGAATTCGATCGATTAGTTGATTTCCTTCAAGTGCACCATTCAGCACGTCAGAAAATGTTGCGTCCTCCGACAGTGTTCCTCTGTCACGCTAAAGAAGACGGAGCGCGTATCGAGCGCTTGTATTTCGACTTGCGAGATCGGAACCTTGATCCGTGGTATGACAAAGCAAAGCTCGTTGTTGGCGATCACTGGCGAGAAGAGATACTCAACGCCATTAAGAGATCGGATTTCTTTGCCGTCTTCCTCTCCAAGCTATCAGCACGAAAAGAGGGCTTCATTCAGAGGGAAATCCGCACAGCGATAGGCGAGTACCAGAGGAAGCCTTATGGATTAGCATATTTCCTTCCTGTCCGACTTGAGGAATGCGAAGTTCCATACCTGAGGCTGGACGAACAAACAATGCTGGCAGACTTGCAGTGGATAGACTTGTTTGAGGATGACGTGGATGCGACAGCTCGCCTCGTCTCCGAAATCGCTACGCAGTGGGCCAAGAGGAATGCGGGGGCATCACCTGACTAAGTTTGCGAAGAATTGGTTTCCAGAACCTGTCGGGGTCGGCGGGTGACTGCCGCCCCTATGCCGATCAAGTCGGCTTGCGAGACATAATAATGCGAGGAGAAGTTAATCCTCGACTACCTATTATCCCCAGATGATTGGCCTTCGGGAAGTTAAGCCTGGTTGTATGACAAATGAAGTAGGCCCACTGGGCCCAAGCCAGGAGTACCGCGAGTCCCTCTACAATCCCTTCTTAGTTGTTTTTCACCCGCGGATCGGCCTCAAGCAGCGCTATCCCTTGTTTTACTCGCAGAAGCAACCGATCTCCTGGCTTTTCTGGGGTCAATAGCCGAAGCGCCTGCTTGTAACGCTCAAGACCCTCGGCAGGTCTTCCAAGAGAAACAAGTGCTTTTGCTTGCGCTACAAAAAGCTCTGGATTACGTGGATCCTTTGAGATCGCAGTTTGAATGGCGGCCAAGAAATCAACCCAGGCCTTCTTGCCCTTCTTAAGAGAAGACAATCTCTTTGCATCGGACTCGTCAGGCTGCAAATTGGCAGCTGTATTTGCATCATCTATTGCTTCATCCCATCGTCCCAAGCGTTCATAAACATCTGATCTTAAAGAATAGGCGCACGCCTCTTTCGGTGCGAGCTTCATGGTCCGATTTATCTCATCCAAAGCCGCAAGAGCATTGGTAGGACTGTCACACTCTTTATTCAACAGGCAAAGCCATACTCTGTCCTCATGGAGTGAAACCGATTGGAACTGCAATTTAAATCCTTCGTCTATTTCCCTTGCAGCTTTTTCGAACACATCTTTTTTCATCTGTGGTTGTTTTTCGGACTTACCCAACAACAGATAAGCAAAAGCGATATGTTCGCGATAGTTGGCATTAGCGGGGTCGAGTTCACTGGCCTTTTTATAGCTGCGTACAGCATCCTTGTATCGATTCATTCGCCGGTACACATTGCCCAAATCGAACCAAGCTGATGCATTTCCAACATTCTTTTGGGCTAATTGCTTCCTCAACGCCAATGCGGATGTTAATTCGGCATGCTTTTCAAAATATTGGGCCTCAAGATCGTAATAGAACCCTTTATTCGATGAATCCAGCGCAAGCAAGCGGTTGAGATCCGTCAAAGGGGCCTTTACTTTGGCAAGATTCAAGTTCACCAAAGCGCGGCCCACTAACGCGCACGGGGTATTGGGATCGCGATGGAGAACCTGATTGAAAATATCGATCGCATCACGGTCAACGCCAAGCATTGATAGTGTCTCGCCTTTGCCGCACATAGCAGAAATATCGCCAGGATCATTCTGTAGAATCGCCCTATAGTCTGCCAAAGCTTCTTGATATTTCTTTAGTTCGCGGTATGCCAGGGCGCGTAAACCTAAATCCTGAAGTCGGCTCCGATCTAGACTGAGAGCTTTATCAAAAGCCTGGGATGGCTTTGTCTGGCTGATTCAGCCTGAGGAGGAAAAGACTTCCTTGCTGGGAATAATAAATTGGCTCGCTGCCACTCAGTTCGATTGCCCTGTTGATGTGCTGAAGCGCGTGCGCGTAGTCCTTCGTGCTTTGCTCGGTTAGCCTGCTGCCTAAATAGTATAGGAATGAATCATTGGGAGTAAGCGCCTTGGCGGCAGCAATGTCACTTTCTGCAGTCGCATACTTGTGTAAAGCGAGAGCCGCGAGTGCGCGCCCTTTCAAGTACGATGACTTTTCCATTTCGCGAGAAATATTGCCCTTTAGAGGACAAGTGTGTGGAGCTCGGAATGGTGGATAACCAAAAGGCGGTACTATTCTTTTGGTTAACTCAATGGAGGTACTGTAATCAATGTATGCTGACTTCCAATCCCCATTGTTAACAGCAGCCCTCGCCAGGTCGGCATACGCTTCGGCATATGTTGGCTGTAAATTGACGGCCTTCTTGAGATACTCCCGCGCCAGAGAGTCGCGATGCATCGCGAACAAGACGTCAGCCATGTCGACATAAACATGCGCCTCACTTGGATCGAACCGGAGTGCTAGCTGTAAATCTTTATACGCAGGTTGAGACATTTGTTTCCTTTGAAACAGATACGCACGGAGCATTAGCAGCCAAGGATTAGGGGGTGATGATCTGATCGCATCTGACGTAGCGCTAATAGCCTTGTCCGGCTCCGATTCTTCATACAGGGAGGCGAGTACCATGTAAGCGGCAGCACTAGGTCGATAGTCAATCAGACGCTTGATTGCACTAATGGCTAATTCAGATTGCCCATTCGTTGCATAATCGGGAGCCATGCTTAGTGCAAGCAGCGGATAATCGGCTAGAAGAGGTGTCTTGGTTGTGTTGAGTTGCATCACGGATTCCCTCGATCTCACCTTCAGAGCCTCTTCCAGCAACGCTATACGACGATTATCAGAATCCAGGCGTTTTGCGGCTCCAATGTCTGACTTGACGTTCTCGTACTCGCAGAAATCCAATCGGAGAGCGCCTCTGTCCACGAATTCGTCACCAGAGCCAGGTGTTGTTTGAAATATTCGATCAGCTAGGGCGCGTGCGGCACTCTCATCACCAATCACCCACTCTGTGTCTACGCAGGCCTGAATCGCCTCGAAGTTGCGATTGTCCAGAGCCCCAAGCCTTAGACAACCGTCAGCCGCTTGCTGATAATCCCCAATTGCCGCGCTCAAGTATGATTTATATGCTAACGCTAGCTGTTCAATCTTAGGTGTGGGAGGCCGACGCAGAACAGAATCAAAATCTCTGATGGCCGCCTTGTAATCAAACTGGAACAAACGGGAAACTGCATGGTAGTAGTACAGATAGCCTGAATCAATGAATTTGTTCTGATCCGGGTTTTGATTCTGTGCTTGATCCATCGCACTAGCGAACCCATTGAAGTCACCTTGCTCAAAGCGTTTTAATCCTGCGGCTAACATGACAAGAGGAGTCATTTTTACCGCCAGCTCTGTTCTGAATGTGCCTGTCTCAAGGCGTGGCAAGGGAACCGACTGCAAATACTGCGAACTAACCATGTCGCTAAAGGAATAAGCATCAGGGTAGATCACAGGCTCAAAAGAGAGGTTAACCTGTGCTTCAGCGTCAAGGATGGTGTAATAACCCCAGATCACGGCAGTGGCCCCTCGCTCCCGGCCGAGACGAAGAGCTTCTTCTGATCCGTTATCTGCTGCTATTTTTATAACGTGGTTGGAGTTTTCAATTTTGATATCAGCTTGATTGCCTCTTGCTTCTCCCAGTTTCGTGGCGATGATGTGACCAATCTTATATTTTGCCGGTTCTGGTCCATCAAATTCCAGCACCAATATGATAGTCTTCGATGGTGGGTTAATTTTGTGTTGACCGGTCCAGACAATCGCCGAGACCACCGCCAAAAGAAGCAGCACTGACGCTCCCGCATAGATCCGATGCCGAACTGCTTTACTATTCAATGGAATCACACGTCGTCCAATTTCAGCAGAAGGATCATGCCGGAGGCTGGACTCAATCGAATCCCGAAGCATGCTATAGGTCGAGAATGCAGATTTGATACTTGCACTTATGATTGCGGGCTCATGATGATACTTTTGGGAGTCCAAATAGGCCAATTGCCAATAAAGGAGAAACCAGAGATATTCAGTCTGCGCTGAATCCGAAACGCGGCCAGCCCGTTCGGCATATGCCAATCTAATGGCACGAATCAATCGGATGAGTCTTTCTATTTCTTCCTTGTTGTTCTTGATCTCCACCGGCAAGTTAGTGAACCTAAGTGACATTTCATGTGACGGTTGGGCGAGGCAGAGATCGATAGTTTCAAATACTTTGGGAAGTATCGAGGACGAGGCGAATAGATCGCTCGCACACTTAAATCGCAAATCCCGTTCGAGTTTGGCCCAGTCATAGGCAGGACATTGGTCTTCTAGAATACTGCCGAAATCGATGAACCGCGCCGTCCATCCGGAAATAGGACCTGAAAACACAACGTTATGGCAACTCACATCACCATGGCATCTCCGCGCTTTCGAAAATGTTTTGAGCGAGACTTTTGTTGTCAGTGCACCATCATCCAAGAAAGATAAAAGCGATTTGGCTTCCGGAGACGCAATCTCTCTTAATACTGTCCTTACTCGCTCCTTGGCACCGTCACGCCATTCCCACATGCGATCAGGACTATCGCGAGTTTCGCATAGCTTGTACCAATCAAAAATGTTCCACATCAAGGCGACAACCTGGTGAATCAGGTTCTCAAGAGCGAAACCCCTGCTTGTCGCCACAGTTCGGATTTGTTCAACATTGTCGTAGCCTCCCGCCCAGAAATAACTAAGGGAAGCCCACCCAGCCTGAACGTTAGGTTGAGGGTCCGCGGGAACAGCAATCAGATGGCCAGGAAACTGACCATGAACGGCTCGTGCGTGATTTTCAAATTCGGCGCTTATCTTATCTTCACGCCCAACTTTGACTACCCTGGCCAAAGCACCTCTTTCAGGTAACAACAGCAGCACAACGGCACCCGATTTGCCTGGCTCCAAATATCGAATTCGTACTTGTTGATCGGGAGGAATGTGTCTTAGGAGGAGACTAACCAATATCTCAAACGTCGGCTGCGAGCCAGAAAGAAAAGGCCTAAGCAGTGGATCTGACTCAAACTGTGCCTCGATCTTCCTCCGGGTTTCGAGAGTATCTCCCATCGTGCCGATTATTATGCCTTTTTTCTGTTAGACGAGAAGTAAAAACAATAATGAACCGCGACTTAGGCTTGGACGCAGACTTGACTTTCGCTTTATATTCGCTATAATATCCACAGTTCTAAACAACTCAAGTGGGGGAACGCCACGGGAACCATAGTGGGCGTCTCCCACAAGTTTTTTTGGGCGTTCTCCTGCATAAGGAGGACAGAATGTTTTGTGATACGCGCGTCGTAGTAGTTGCCGTTAGAGCAGGGGAATGTAAGCGCGCAGAGGGCGAAGATCGGTGCCTATACCAAGCGGGTGACAGGGGCATACTGTCATGGATTCGGGAAGGAGCGACGGCTCGTATTCTCGTGGTCTGGGACAAAGAACCTGGAAATTGCCGCAATGTTCCCCTCTGGGATCTAAGACCGATAGGTCTTGAGCATGAACGTGAAAGTGTCATCATCGGTTTTGAGTCAAGGGCGCCTCACTGAGCGGCGTCCTTTTTCATTTTTCGTTACCTGTGATCGGGTAAGGTCGGTCGAATGGGTTTGATTCTTGGAGCCGACGATGATAGTCGCACAAAGGCTCCCATAAAGCCCCATTTGTTCTTGGCGAAAATCTGTATGCCAGAAATCAACCACTGTCTCTTTCGGGCATTTCCCATTTGTGGCTTGTAGTCGTTCTGAATCTCGGGAGCCTCCTGATAAGGCAAGATGTCGGCAACTTCCCGCCTATTTCCATTCCGTTTCCTGGCGATCAATGGCCCCTGCGGTTTCCCCGCCGAGACAAAAAATCCCCACTTTGCAGAATCGAGCAAATCCGACTTGGTTGTAAAAATGTATCTCAGTGCATCGTCGACTTCGCGCGCAAAGGAACGGAAACTCTGGACTTCTCCTACTGGAGCGACGAGGGTCGGCCTTTCGAGGGAATAGTAAACGAACTTCTCGATGCCTTCATTCAAATGGGCAGGTCGCAAAACAAAGGGAAACTATCCGTGAACCTCGCCGAGATGAGGTCGTGCTCTTGAAGGTACTCATACACGGCATTAAATGGTCCAAAATCATCTCCCATCGTGGGGTTGTGGGGCACAAACCCCGGAAATTCACCACGCATGATCTCGATAAGATGATGGACGGTTCTCGCTGCATAGCCAGATATTTGGCGACTCGACAGCCTGTCGCTTACTACCATCTGCCTGAAATAATCCGACCTGGTATTGCAAGATTGCTGAAAGAATTCAGACAGAACCGCCAAAAGCAAAGCTTTTGCCTCGATGCTTTCTCTGAAATTGGCGATCAATCTTGACAATCCTTCTACCGATACTAAGAGGAGACTGGCATTCCAAGGCCGACACTTTCCTTGATCAGCCGCCGCATCTGCCATCAATCGAAAAAACAACGAGTGATCACTGTCTATCTTCTTGCCTAAACTCTTTACCGTAGTATTGTCGAGACCATGCATCTTCAAGACTGCCTTTGGAATCTGCTGGGCGATACGGGGATTCGATAAAGATGTTGTAAAGAAGATGGACCTTGCTCCCGCCGCCATCCTCTTGGCTGCCTGTCCAAATATAGATCGTATCGGCTTCGCAGGAAGGAAAACCTGATTCAGAAGTGTGGTGATTCCGATGGTGTCGTATTTCGAATAAAAGTGAAGTGGAGCCTGCCTTTCCCTGGGCGGCGATGATTGTTGATATTCCGTGTATTCTTCACAGGAACCCTCCAAGACAAACGCTAAAGGTCTGTGATCTGGAAAAGTCTGCAATAAACTGAGCAATGCGCACAGTTATTTGCAGGGAAACACGGGGAGAGAATCTTGCTGAACCGGTCGACGGGCGATCTCGGACCAACGATCAGTTGCCCATATCGGTATTTCACCTCGAAAATTGGTAATGCCTTGGCCATCCTCTGAGGAACGGCTGATAAAAAACTTCGGAGGGCCATTGCAATGGGCGAACCGACACATCGAAGTCTTTCTGCGGCCTGCTGTGGCCCTAAGGGCAATACCCCGTTCTCACAGCGACTTTTCATTGCTTTAGGAAGAACATCAGGGGCCTACCACAAGCAGTTTGTACTTTCGTTCCCGAATTTTCTAATGAAACATCGCTAATGTCTGCGCTCCTTGGCAACGCTACTCTCGATTCATCAGGAGCTTTAGAGATGGCGACTATTTTACTTTTAGATTCGGATATAAGCCACCAAAACAGCGTAGCACTTGCGCTTCGCGCGCACGGTCACAAAGTCCTCACGCTTGAAAGTGATACAGAATCCCTGTCAACAGTCGATTCAAGAATATCGGAAATCGACGTGGTTCTTGCCGAAACCATCAATGCTGACAAGACGTTATGGCGGCAATTGGAACACATCTGCAGCCTTCGGAGAAAGGATGGCCTACCTCCTTTGATCGTGTCCTCCACTGGAGTATAGCGAATGACTTGATCCCGCAGGCAAGAAATCGAAAGGAGATTAGCTTGTGAAGGATATACCGCAACCCATTTTACGAGTCCTACGGTTGGTGGCGTCGGAGCCGCCCAAAAGCCCTGCAATCAAATTTCGCATCATCCACCGTTTTCGGAAAGCTGGAACGATCTGCCTGCCCGGTGAAGAGATCACCGCCGTCTATGTAATTAATCGTAATCACGAAGGGCTTGTGCCGCTGCCCCTTGCACTTCGATTCTTATTCGATTACTTAGCTTGCCATCGCCACATGCCACAAAGTGCGACCCAGATCGCCGCAGGAATACGCACATCGGCGTTTTACCGCAAGCACGGTATGAACGCTGGCCTGCCATCCCGGCGTAAGGTTAGTCGTTCTGCCATCAAGGAGTACATAAAGCGAATTCGCAGGGCGTTGGATTTGATTTTTTGTGAAAAGTCGTCGGGCCAGGATGCCTCACAGTTGATTGCTTCCGTCAAAACAGTAGGCAACGAGGTCCAGTATCGCCTCTGCGCGTCAGTCGAATGGGTCCACATAGAAGAGTTGCCGCATTAGAATAGCTGCTCCCATGATTTCAACTCTGCGGCAATGGGTAATTTGAGATCAATAGTTCCTGGTACTTCTTGCCTGCCCTCCGCTGGGAACTGTACGTCATTTCTAAGGTTTTGATATCGAAATCCGCGAATATTCTCCGCATTTCCGGCGCATCGTTCAGGGAGAGCAAGAAGCACCCTTTAAGTGCTTTCAACCTGCCTGCCAGCTCAACATAATCCTTTTCTTCAAAATTAAATTTGTAAAAGAGCTTATTGAAGTACGGCGGATCCAGGTAAAAGAATGAATATTCGCGGTCATATCTCCGCAGAATGTCCTGGTAGGCAAGCATTCGAGCTGGACATGAAGCAGCCGCTCATGGGTTTTGCGGAGCAGTTCTGGCAGCGCTTCTGGATTGTAGTTGGAACCATCTTGGACCGACGCGGCAAAGTTGCGCCGCACGATGAGACCACCATAGCAATTTTTTTGGAGAAAGAAGAAACGAGCTGCCCGCTGGACATCGGTGAGGGCCTCGGGAGGGGTCTTGTCGAAGAGATCAAACCACCGGCGACTCACGACGCAGTAACGAAGATACCGCAGGAGTTCCTCATGATGCTGCTGACAGATGCGAAGGAAGTTGAATATGTCTTCTGATAAATCATTGAGTAATTCAACCTTGGATGGTTCTTTGTGAAAAAAGACCTGGGCACCGCCGCAAAAGGGCTCAATGTAGGTGGTGTGTTGGGGAAACAAGGCAATGATTTTTCTGGCGACATGGTTCTTGCCGCCCAAATAAGCGAGGGGTCCAACCATAAAAAGAAATAGTGTGGTGATTAATTTGAGCTAGGTGCGACGTGATGAGGAAGGCAGCAGCAGGAATCCTTTCGTCGGCCCCCACGGCCTCACGGCCGCTTATTTCGGCTGTACGTGAGCGGGGGCCGGCGAAAAAATTCCATTAACCCGGAGTCCGCACTTCCGGCTGCGGGTTGTTAGCAAGAAAGACATCTCCGAAGCGCGCAAGATAGGTAATTCCAAGAGCAATGGCATCAAAGAGAGTCATGTTGTGATGCTCGGATTCCCAAGTCTTCCTGACGGAAGGCAGTTTCCAGGTGAGTTCGGGAAAGAGGAGCGCAACCTGAGCGGCAATCTCATCTTTGGTGGATTGACCACCTTTTCCAAACACTCGTTGTATCTCCTTCCGGCCAAGGAGGATCAATTCCGCCGATTGCTCACGCGCTTCGTGTTCGATGGCTCTCACGATGTGGTAATGTCCTGGACCTCTTGAGACGTGCAGCCCCGACACGTGGTTTGCCACGATCACGGATGGCCTGAAGAGGGTCAGAAGCGGGACAACTCGCTTCCGCACCACGAGGGCTCTGCTGTGGGTGTCGGTCGCGCGATACGTCTTGATCCCCCAGTCCAACAACTGTGGCTGTCCTTCCAAGACGCCAAACCCAAACCGCTGTAAACGCAGGTCCAAGGCCAGGATGGTGGTCTTTCGAGTGTTTTTGTGCATAGTTCACGTCCAGATTTCGATCCCATTCCTTCGCGCCCACGCCCATTCGAGCTTCTGCGCAATGGCACGGGCATCCCGACCTTTGGTGCTCTTCTCCTGCAATCCGACCTCCATCGTTGCTAATCTGGCCCCAACGTTCTGTTCAACAGTTCGGTATAAGTCTGGAAAGAGTTCAGAGACAGGAACCTGAAAGATGGCTTCATAGGCCAACGCCATGCTGAGCGTGGGAACGACAGCAGCGCTTTCATGCCGGGATACCGGGCTTTTGCTTTCGTACCCTAATAGATGTGCGAGCTCACGTTGAGTGAGCCCACTTTTTTTGCGATGTGTTCGAAGATAGCTGACGGGTTCTTTCTGTGCCATCGAGCGGAAAAGATAAAATTTATGTGCGACTGCTCTTCAGAATATCAGGCCAGTGATCGTTCACAAGTGTGTAAATCTGCCTAACGCGCACTTTTCGCCTGGGTCGCGACGCAGTTATTCACACCGGTGCGGGCCGTTGTCCTTAACTTACTTAAAAATGACGAATACCTCGTGTGAATTGGTTCTGAATATCTTTGGCGCGAGTGTCTGAGCCCATAAGTTGCCGCTACCGCAAACTCATCGGCCTTTGAATTTACCGGAGTCTCGAGTTAACTGAGTGGCCAATGAGACAAAAAAGAGGACGAGCTTTGCGGGTGGTCTGGGAACCGGTGGCCGACTCTGACTACCGGGAAAAATTGCGACAGGCCCTTGAAATCATCTTGGGCGATGACCTACACCCGACTGCCGATGACGGCTTTGACGAAAACCCTCTCCTCGCCCAATATGAGGCTGGGGCCGGCAAGCAGCCTAGCCCCAATAAAGGTCGAGTATCCAATGCAAACTAAATGGAAAATACTCCCCATAATGTGCGAGTGGCCCTCTACTGCCGGGTGTCAACGGAAGAACAGCGGGAGGGCCAAACTATTGAATCTCAAGTAAGTGAGTTGGAGCGATTTGCCCAGGAGAAAGGGTGGACCACAATTGGCATCTACAAAGATGAGGGATGGAGCGGAAGTCTGCTGGCCAGACCAGAACTTGACCGTCTTCGGGACGACGCTTCCCGGGGCCTCTTAGACACGGTCCTGATCAATGATGTTGACCGCTTGGCCCGCGATGTTACCCATCTTGGGGTCATTAAGCGTGACCTGGAACGCCGCTCTGTCCGTGTCGTCTTCAGGAAGCTGCCCGGAGAACAAAGTCCGACTCACAACCTGCTGGTGAACATCCTGGGCAGTTTCGCCGAGTTCGAACGCGAGTTAATCGCAGACCGTACTCGCCGAGGCCGACGACATAAGGTGGAGGTTCGGCAGCAGTTTCTCGGTTCGATCCCGCCGTATGGGTTCAAATATGTTCCCAGGAGCGCTTCCAGTTCGGGAACCGGTATCTTGGAAATCCTTCCTGAAGAAGCGGCCATGGTACGGCAGATGTACCGTTGGGTAGACCAGGACGGGTCTTCGATTGCGAGAGTTGTTGTGCAATTGAATGAGACCGGTGTGCCACCCAGAAAACGCGGCCGGAACTGGCAGAAATCGAGCGTCCGGCGAATCTTGCGCAGCGAAATCTATGCAGGCGTGTGGCATTACAACAAACATCGGCTTTGTGAGCCACGACGACAACGGCAGGACCGTCGCTACCCGAAGTCCGAACGGACCAGTCTGCGGTTGCGGCCCAAGAGCGAATGGCTCCCGGTGATCCTGCCGGAGCAGCTGCGCATCGTAAATCCTGGTCAATGGCGGCGCGTTCAAGAGCAATTAAATCGCAACGTTTCCTTTTCGCCGCGCAATGCGAAACATGTTTATCTGTTGGCGGGTCTGGTTCGGTGCGGTGGCTGCCAGGCAGCTTATGTTGGCGAGCCGGGTCACGGCAGGTTCGCCTACCGCTGCTCAAAGCGCTGCAAGAAACATGGGACGATTGCCGAATCTTCTCTAAACCTGACTGTCTGGAATGCGGTGAGTGAAGCTTTTCAGAGTCCTGATGTCATCGCGGAGGCGATCACAGTGGCCGGCGAGTCCACCAAGGCACTACCCCCAATCAACAGCGAGAAGGAAGAGATAGGACGCGGCATGGAACAAATCGACACGGAAGAATCCCGAGTGCTTCATGCGTATCGGCTTGAGATTCTTTCGCCTGAACAGTTGGCGCGGGAACTCGAAGCATTCCGGGCGCGACGGATGAATCTTCAATCCAGAAAATCCGCACTTGATCGAGAGAGTCAGCCAAAAGCGGCATTTGTGCGGCGGTCCTTGGAGGAATACTGCCAGGTGATAGCCGGAAAACTGGCAACGCTCGGTTGGGAAAAACGGCAACGCCTGCTACGTCTATTGCTTAGATCGGTCATATTTGAGGGTGATCAGGTCAGAATAAGAGGCATCATTCCTCTTTCCGACAACGCCCCTTCTGCAGTGGATCCAGCCGAAGCAAACGCCACTCTTAACACAGGACGGATTGCGAGCACAAGTTCAAAGCCCTATGCCCGCAATGTAGCAGAACAGTCAACAGAGGCCATGCTTCAGGGAGACGATTCTCGTGGAACGCTATCCTTCGAACTAGTTAGAACTGTAGAGAGGGATGAGACTGCCGCGAAAGTTGCCAGTTTGGCAAATTTAATCAAGGCCAACGCAGCGCTAAAGAGAAAGCGCGAAGCCAATTGAGTTTTCTTTGCCGATTTCGCAAAAACCAAGCGCCATGACGTGGATGAAGGTGCGTGGGATGCCAGCCGACTACAGCGTTACCAATCCCAAACTGATCAATATCGCCTCGTCCACCCTGTGCATGGTTGCAGCGTCAATCATGCCCAGACGTTTCACGAGCCGTTGTCGGTCAACCGAACGAATCTGGTTCAAGACCACTGCCGAGGACTTCTGCAACCCACTCTTGCCAGGATGAATGATCACTTCGCGGGGATGCGGCGGATCGTTGAACTGTGAACTAATAGCCGCCACAATGGTGATCGGACTGTATTGATTGGACACGTTGTTTTGGATTACCAGCGCCGGGCGCGTTTTCTTGATTTCGTGTCCAATCGTGGGGTCAAAGGAGACGAGATAAATCTCACCCCGGCGCGGAAAGGTCATGAACGTCTCGTCTTAGTGTTTCTTTTGCGTAGCTTTCTTGTGGAACTCGATCCCGCAATCTCCTCTTCGACCGGAAACCATTCAGCGGCCATTACGACGTCCCGTTCGGCGTTCGCAAGCGCCTCATGCTTGAGGCGCTCTCGGAGCGCTCCTTTTCCCTGGGTCTCCACGAAATGGAGTACGGCACGAGAGATGAGATCACTGCGGCTCCCTTTGGGGGCCACCCGGTCAAGCACGGCCAAGGTCGTATCCGGCAAAACAATGTTGATGCGTTTGCTCATGGTAGAAAATTATTTTTGGTTATCGACTCTTGAAGCTTACACACTACAAGTGTGTATGTCAAATCGACCCGTCCTCCAACGTAGCCCGTCTCAGGGCGTAGGGCGAACTTGGGACACGATCCTCAGCAGCTTCTTGCTGAGTTCATCCGCCAAGACATAGCCCTCAACTAACCTTGTCCCAACGTCTAAGGAACCTTGATTCGCCTTCAGGGTGTGCTGCTGTTATTCACCGGCCCTGAAGGCTCGCCCTAATTAGCGCCGAAGCTTTGCCACGATTGCGTAGCTGTGGTTCTTGCGGGCTGACTTTTGATAAGCACTTCTCATCGCTGGCAGAGTTCTTTGCACCAGCACAAACAGGTCAAGGACCACGAACCCTAACACTTCCAGGAGACCGATAATCTCGCAGTGGCTCAGCCGCTGTCTGCCGCTTTCGATTTCGTCCTGGGTCTTGACAATGATGGTACCGCCCTTTTTGAGCACTCGCGCCGCCTCGATGATGCCTGCGGCATAGAGCCGAATAACAGATTCGTGAGAAGCATTATTGTTGCGATAGCACTTGTTGATGCTTTCTTTTATACTCGATCCGCCATGCATGTACGGTGGGTCGAGAATCAGGCAATCGATTTCGCCGTCGGCGTAGGGAAGGTCGCGAAAGTCGGTACCCGTCACCAAGTCCGTGCCCGTGAATTCATAGGCGGCCAAGTCGCAATCCTTCCAGAAAGCCCCTTTCCCGAAGGTCACATCGGCGACACGGGAGCCGCGAGGAACGTACATCTCCATGATTTTCGGAATAAGATCACGGTTGGCTCCAACATATGCCGTCAGCGTGACTGTTTCTATATCCTTTCCCATCCGGTTCGCTTCTTTGGGAGGTCAAATATTCGGCCTCGTGCCCACTGTTATTGAAACAGCCTGAGTGGCAAGAACGGTAACAGGCGGGGCAATGAAGCGCCGCCGGACGAGGGGGCGCGAGTGTCACGACGCGCGGCAGGAAGAGCAGTCGATCGTGCATGACTACGAGCGATTTCGGTGTAATCCTTCCCTTTGCGAATGCCCGCCCCATGCTTGTGCTCTACAAGGAGCTTTGGGCTTTATAACGACCTTCGTCATCGTAACAAACGCACCCGCCGCCACAAGGTAGGTAAACTTGTTCACCGTTGGCTTTCAGAGCGTCGAGAAGGTGTGCCGAAACGTGTGCCAGCCGATTTGCTTGTTGATTCCAGCTTGCGCGCGGGGATCTGAATGGTCGCCCACATAATGGGGTTCCGGCCTCGTGAATTCCCAGCGGATCGCGTGATTGAGACTCTGCTTTCCCACATCGAGACGCTCTCCAGAGGTGATTTGAATTTACCTTGAGACAACAATTTCACGGCGAGACTTTGTTCGGTTGGAATGCCAATCAATGGAGAAAGTATAGTAGCCAGGCGCAATCTACCGTCACCATGCGACTGGGTTAATGAACTCTTACTTGTCGATACCTGTACCAAAAATCCTAAGTTCGCAGGAATTTCGCTGTCCTCGCCGTAAAGGCACCCTGTCTTGAACCCTTCTTTCGTACAGTTGTGCCCATTTTCACCCACTGCTATGATCACGGGCCTTGACGAGAAATCGTCGGTAGCTGTTCAACGCTTCTGTATCTTAGAAATCTTGGTTGACCTTGAATTCCAGGTCGAAATGGCGGCAGCCTATCTCCCGAAATCCTATACCAATCATTTGCTCACTAACATTCGACTCCTTACCAGCATTCGCAAATCAGAGCATATTCAATGAGCTGTCTGCTCTAGTAGCGAGTCCAAGTTCAAGATTTTCCGACAATTCACCTTCCTGCTATGAGAGAAGATACACGCAGGTCTATCCTTAATTCCTACTGTCCTGCTCTTGTGCCACTCACGGACAATGTAATTGCAGCCGTGTTTCCCCTGATGAAGTTATATCCCGCAGAGTATTGCATTCGAACCGCAGCAACCGCAGGTCTGATCGGGCCAGAAACGCTGATTGTGGAAAGCTCATCAGGAACCATGGCGCTTGGCCTGGCGGTAGTCTGCCGGGCACTGGAATATAAACTGGTCATCGTGACTGACTACGCGTGTGATGCGGCTTTGCGCAAAAGATTAGAAGATCTAAAAACCACTGTAGACATTGTTCCCGGACCAGCGCCAATAGGTGGTTACCAGCGTGCACGCCTCGACCGGCTTCACACAATCTGTAATTCTGCGGCAAATTCATGGTGGGTCAATCAATACGACAACCCTGGCAACTCGGCATCGTATGAATCTTTTGCGGAGCAACTCATCCAATCGGTCAAGCAGGTTGATTGTCTGGTTGTGTCGGTGGGCTCTGGCGGATCATCATGCGGAACAGCAAGATTTCTCCGCCAAAAATTTCCGGATTTATATCTGATCGGGGTAGATACATTCGGCAGCGTCCTGTTTGGACAGCCAGATGCGCCGCGAAAGCTAAGGGGGTTAGGAAACAGCCTTATTCCCAAAAATCTCGACCATACAGCTTTCGACGAGGTCCATTGGGTTTCTGCAGCAGAAGCGAATATGTCCACGAGAAAACTGCATCATGACACAACCCTATTTCGTGGCGCCACCAGTGGCGCCTGCTGGATGGTTGCCCAATACTGGGCGGAACAGCATCCGCGCGTTAATGTTGTCTGTGTTTTCCCGGATGAGGGGTATCGGTACATTGATTCCGTCTATGATGATGAGTATCTGCACAAGAACGGACTTTGGACCTCAGATATTCCTTGCCGTCCACGCGAAGTTGTACACCCATTCGACGCAGGCCCGGATTGGTCATTCATGCGGTGGTTGAGAAGGTCCTACCGGCAAGCAACCGGACATGATCCTGTTATGGCAGCCAGTCAACAATTGGCATACCGCTGAAATAGCACTCGTTCTGAACCAGAAGATTTCCCAGACTGAATGGAACTCACAGCCTCATATTCATGGCCGAGGGGCAGTTTACAAGGAATTGCAATCGCGATGCATTACGGTGATTTGATCTGTAATCAAAACACAAAGGCCCGATAGGCCTGGAGGACTGTTATGCCAATGGATGAAAAAGAAGACACTCAACAGTACAGAGCGGTTGTGAACGACGAAGAACAATATTCGATCTGGTTTGCTCATCGTCCGAACCCGGCGGGCTGGAGGGATGCAGGAAAAACCGGTACCAAACAGGAATGTCTGGACTACATCAAAGAAATCTGGACAGACATGCGTCCACTTTCACTGCGGAAGAAAATGGATGGAAAAGCATCGTAGAGCAGTTGAGTGATGCGTGGGCTGCTTAGGGGTGAGAGTTGAGGTTTGAAGAGGTTGCAAAAATGGTGGGCAATACACCTCATGTGCGGATGCACTTTCCTGAAACCGGACCTGCAGCACTTTACATCAAGCTCGAAGGGCACAACCCCACTGGCAGTATCAAAGGACCGCACCTGCCTTCGGCTGTTGACCTTATTGATCTGGGACAACTGAGGCCCGGCATGAGTGTGCTTGATGCCTCGGGCGGGAACCTCGGATGTTCGCTTGCTATTGTTCAAAACTGCTGGATATGAGGCCCTTGTGGTCGCGAGTTCCGAGCTGACTGCACTTAAGCCGGACTTTATTCAGTATTACGGCGGCAACAGCCAAGCTTGAATGTGCGACACATTCCTGACGGCATGGCGAATTGCCGTGGTCATAGAAATTTTCGACTCCAATTTCGTAGATTTCGTTGTTTGATTTGCCAAACTCATGTTTAAGGAGGTCTGAATGTCTTCTTCAGCGGGAAAGTATTGCAAAGCCTATCCAATAACACGGTTGGAAAAATTTGACCGGTGGCAAGAAAAGGCCAAGCTGCCTCAGCACTCAGCCAATGAGGCGCCGGAAGAGCAGAAACTTCCTAGCCAAAAAGGCTTCTTGTACCTGCACGACAACTACACGGTGACTGATGGAGTCCATATCGGCAAGGACGTCATATTCGACGATGTGAGTGACGAGTGGATTGAATTCTGCAAAAACAACCTGCTCTTCGAGGTTCCCGCAGAAGTCCAATAATCCGCCGGGTCCTCACGGGTCCTTCTTCTCGCTCATGCCGATTTGCAAGTGAGTTTTTATTTCACCGGATTGGTGGCGAGTTCGAATCAGTTTTCTTGATCAAGAAACTACTTTAGCGTCCGCCTAACTCTTCAAATTCCTTACCAGCATTTCAACTGTTGCGCTTAGGAAATCGCTTGCATTCAGTTTCCAATTTGAAAACCCTGGGTGATTTGCTGCGCATTCGGGCACAGCAATCACCTGAACAAATTGCCTACAACTGGTTAGCAGATGGAGAACGGCTGGAGAACTCCATCTCCTACCGTGAACTGGACGAAAAAGCTTGTGCCATTGCCGCACACCTGCGGGATAGAGCTTATCCGGACAGGCCCGCCATTCTCTGCTACAAACCAGGTCTTGATTTCATTGCAGCGCTATTTGGATGCCTGTACGCGGGCGTCATCGCAGTTCCCACGCCGTGGGCCAGAGGCAAGCGCGCATGGCCACGGCTTTTATCTATTCTCCAGGATACAAACCCGGGAATGATTTGCACCACGGCGGCGGAAGGGGACGCTGTCCAAAAGGCAATTCAGAATATCGGGATTCCCAGCTTGCAATGTCTTGAGACTGATACCATCCCAACCAGTGATGGCGACTTTGCAAGTGTATCTGCACAAATATCGCAAATTCGTGCAAGTGATCTGGCTTATCTGCAATATACTTCAGGTTCTACTTCCACTCCAAAGGGAGTGATGATTACTCATGAGAATGTTCTGAGTAATCTTGGGTACATTGATCAGAGTTTCAAACATTCAGAAGAAAGTGTTTCGGTCATCTGGCTACCGCACTTTCATGACATGGGACTCATCTACGGCATTCTTCAGCCGCTTTTCAACAAATTTCCCGCATATTTGTTCTCGCCAGCCGCATTTATCCAGCGCCCATCCGTATGGCTTAACCTGATATCGCGGTTCCGTGCCACGCACAGTGGCGGCCCGAATTTTGCCTATGAGTTGTGCCTGCAACGCCTTCCTGATAGAGAGTCCTGCCTGGATTTGAGATCCTGGAAAGTTGCATTCAATGGAGCTGAACCAGTTCGCGGTGAAACCCTCCAGCGTTTTGCCCAGACTTATGCGCAGTTCGGTTTTCGGTATGAAGCGTTTCATTCCGCCTTTGGGCTTGCGGAGGCGACGCTTAAGGTCACTAGCTGCGTCTCTGGCCTGGGCCCTGAGCTGTACCGGGTCGATGCAGATGCTTTGATGCGGCATGAAGTCAAAGCAGCGCAGCCAGAAAATGACTGGTCATGCTTATTGACCGGCTGCGGCGTGGCCCAGTTCCCGTATCGAGTGACGATTGTTGATCCTCTCACAAACCGCCATGTACCGTCCGGAGCGGTCGGTGAAATCTGGGTTTCCGGGCCAAACGTGGCGCTCGGCTATTGGAAGCGCGAGGAGGAAACCAGCCGGATTTTCAGAGCACGACTTAATGACGAGAATGACGACGTTACCTATTTGAGAACAGGCGATCTCGGATTTCTACGAGATCGTGAACTGTTTGTTACAGGCAGACTTAAAGATTGCATCATCATCCGGGGCCAAAATCATTATCCGCAAGACATTGAACGAACTGCAGAGCAATGCCACTCACATATACGCGCGAATGCAGTCGCGGCGTTTGGACTGCAGGTTGCCGGACAGGAAGCGCTCGGAGTAGTTTGCGAACTTAAGGACCGCACCCTTTCTGAATTCGGGCCGATTTTTCGCTGTATCCGAGAAGCTGTGGCACAGCAGCATGAATTGCAAGTACACAGCATCTTCCTGCTGGCACCGGGAACTTTGCCGAAAACCAGCAGTGGTAAGGTACAGCGCGCCGCCTGCCGTGATGCATTGCAGCAACACACCATGCAGGTGTTGGCCAAGTTTACCCTGGAAAGGGATGGCGTAGAAGGCAGGAGTCTTTCCCGTGAGCAGGTGCAGGCGGCTGAAGGGCCAGACCGCGAAACCCTGATATGCCACTGGCTGCATCATGAGGCTGCTCGGGTGTTGCGCCTGGACCAATCCGCTATTGATCTGGAAATTCCTTTAATCAGCTTTGGACTGGATTCACTTGGAGCAGCGGAACTTTCACACTGTATCGAATCTGCTTTGGGAATGAATTATCCGTTCTCGTTCCTGCTGAATAAGAATGTTCGTGCGGCAGCAAAAGCCATTGCGGATGATTTTAAAGATCAAGCATCTGCATTCGATTTGGACGTTTCTGAAGAGAAAGAGTTTCCTCTTTCGTACGGGCAACTCGGACTATGGATCGATCAGCAATTGGCACAAGACAGTGCGTTAAATGTGGCCCGCGCATTCAGGATCATCACGTCTATTGATCCCACAGCGTTGCGCACAGCCTTCGGGCAGCTCATGAGCCGCCATCCCATGTTGCGAGCCACATTTCTGGTGAAGGACGGCAAACCGTATCAGCGTATTCACTCATTCGATGAGATACCGTTCACCGAAATTGATGCTTCTGCGTGGGACCAGGGGGAAGTCCAGCGTCACTTGATCGAGCGTGCTTCCCAATCATTTTGTTTGGAAAGCGGGCCCCTATTCCAAGCATCACTGTACTTGCGTTCAGATTATGATTCCATATTGCTTCTTACAGCACATCATATTATTTGTGATTTCTGGTCATTTGAGCTGCTGTTGCGGGAACTTTGTGATCTATACAAAGCTGACAAGTATGAAACTCAGACCCTGCAATCTCTGACATACAAGGATTTTGTGCAGTGGCAACAACAGATGCTGCAAGGGCAGGGTGAGAGACTTTGGGGTTATTGGCAGCAGCAACTGGCGGGCAATCTGCCCGTCCTTAATATTCCTCAGAATGGTGCTGGGGCAGCACTGCGCCGCTGTGCGTCGCAGCCATTAATGATTCCATCTCAGAGCTTTGCGTTACTGAGAGATTTCAACGCTGCACAAAAGACAACGCTGTTTGCCACATTACTCGGCATATTCCAGGTGCTGCTTGCGCGTTATAGCGGAGAAACCGACATTATGGTCGGAACTCCGGTACATGGCAGGGCGTTGGCAGGCTTTGCCCGCGTTGCAGGTTACTTCGTGAACCTGCTTGCGATCAGGGAAAACCTGGATGGCAATCCTCCTTTTAATGTCTTCCATAGAAGACTCTGGGACACCATCATCATCAGTTTCAATCACCAGGCCTATCCCTATTCACTGCTTGCACAACGATTGCAGCCCAAGCGTGGGCCAAATCGCTCTTCCTTGCTTCAGGCAATGTTTGTGTTTCAAGGGCAGGGGCGTGATCTGGAAGAATCGCTATCGCTCTTTGCTATTCAACACCTTCAGGCACGGACAAAGATCGGGCCACTTACTCTCGAGAATGTGCCTGTACCACCCCAGGCGACTCAATTCGAGCTTGTATTGAATCTGGCCGCCGATGGAGACAACCTGGCCGGCAACTTTGAATACAACAAAGATCTTTTTGACGATGCGACAATTGCCGGCTTGGCAAGGAATTTTGTGAACTTGCTTGATAGTGTGGCACGAGATCCGGAATGCCGCCTGCTGGAACTATCTTTGCTCAGTAGCCCGGAAAGAGACCAAATCCTGGCGGAATGGAACCAGACAGCAGTGGAGTTTCCTGAAGACCAGTTTATTCAGGAGAAGATTGAGGAACAGGCCCTGTGCACCCCTTCCTCGATAGCGGTGATTGACGAAAACCGCGAATGGACTTATCAGGAACTCAACCACTGCGCCAATCAACTAGCTCACTACCTTCAAAAACTGGAACTTGGCCCGGAAAACATAGCCGCGATATGTCTCAACCGTAGTGCCGAGATGGTGGTTGCGATGCTGGGTGTGTTGAAAGCGGGTGCAACCTATCTTCCACTTGATCCCGGTTATCCAGCGCAACGGCTGTGTCATATCGTTGAAGATGCCCGAGCTTCGGTGGTTTTGACGAACAAAGGCCTCATTGTGCATTTCGCAATGACCACAGCGCGAATCCTGACTTTAGAAGATTCATGGCATGAGATCGGCAATCAGAGCCATGAGGACTTGAAAACCGTCCTTGCGCCGGAGAATCTAGCCTATCTGATTTATACCTCTGGTTCTACAGGTCAGCCGAAAGGCGTAGCAGTAGCTCATCGTAGCTTGTCGAATCTGGTCCACTGGCATATCAGCCGGTACGGATTGAAGCGTGAAGACCGCATGACCCAGTTTGCCTCGCCCGGTTTTGACGCGGCTACTTGGGAGATATGGCCCACTCTAGCGGTGGGTGCCACGCTACGGATTGTGGATGAATTTGCACGTTTCGAAGACAGTGAACTTCCTGCCTGGTTGGCCCGTGAACAAATTACGATCAGTTTTCTTCCTACACCTGCGGCTGAGTCAGTAATTGACCTGCAATGGCCACAAGATTCGCAGATCAGATACCTGCTTACCGGTGGCGATCGTTTGCGGCATGGGGGACATGGTCAATATGCATTTGTACTTGTCAATCATTATGGTCCGACGGAAGGTGCAGTAGTTGCAATTTCACATGAAATAGACAAACGTTGTGATGCAGGTGCGCCGCTGATTGGGAAACCGATAGCAAATATGAGGGCGTACGTCCTGAATGAAAGTCTTGAACCGGTACCTGTGGGAGTTGCCGGAGAGCTATTCATCGGAGGCGTAGGATTGGCACGGGGATATCAGGGAAAACCTGATTGGACTGCAGAGAAGTTTCTACCAAATCCCTTCAGCGGATACAGAGGAGAGCGGTTGTATCGAACGGGAGATGTGGTGCGCTGGCAGGCGGATGGTAATTTGGAGTTCATCGGGCGAGTGGATCATCAGGTGAAGGTGAGGGGATTCCGGGTGGAGTTGGGAGAGATCGAGGCAGTATTGAGGGGGCATGTGGGAGTGCGGGAAGCAGTGGTGTTGGCGCGAGAAGAGGGTGATGAAAAAGGAAAAGGAGGAGGAAGAGGGCAGCAGTTGGTGGCCTATGTAAGGCTCGGGGAAGGGGGAGAAGGAGTAAACGGAGAAGTAGGCAAAGTAAAGGCAGAGAGAGAGGCCGGAGCAGCAGGAGATGGGAGAAGGATTGAAGCCTTGCAGGAGTATGTGCGGGGTAAGCTGCCGGAGTACATGGTGCCGAGCGGGTGGGTGGTGCTGGAGAAGCTGCCGCTGAATGCGAATGGGAAGATTGATCGCAAGCGGCTGGGAGAGATGGAAGTGGAATGGGGGAGAAGGAGAAAGGGGGGAGCGGAGGAGCGGGTGGAGAGTGT
>Ga0210408_10001008_pt1 | contig 30987 bp, 24 predicted proteins | sample IncBWH4MmetaG_FD_155471 | JGI IMG/M metagenome (GOLD analysis project Ga0210408, IMG submission 155471) | Forest soil microbial communities from Barre Woods Harvard Forest LTER site, Petersham, Massachusetts, United States - Inc-BW-H-4-M | ecosystem: Environmental > Terrestrial > Soil >... | reverse complement strand
CATTTGGCGCAAATCCACAAAGGAAAGACCAGTATCACGAAGGGACTGAAGGTAGGCCGCCTCGTGGCGCAAGCCTAGCTCTTGGATGACTTTCAAGTCAGGCGAGCGCCACTCGGGGGCACGGCGTTGTCCGCGCGCGGCGCTCAGGTCGAGCGAAGTCAGATGACGGCACGCTAGATGATTGCTGAGATCGGTAGCGGCCAGCCGGATTTGATGAGACTCAACTCTCATAACGTATTAGGTTATAAGGCATCGTAGCAGTGTTCATGCTAATTAGCAGACCCCGGTGGTGGCGCTGTGGCGCTACTTGATTGGGGAGTTACGACCTTTTCAGGGCGCGGGGCGGACAGTATACTCCGGGCGCGAGTGCCTAGGAGAAGCGATGGCCAGTAGGAAGGGCGCGCGGGGCGCGAGCGAGGGCGTGCCAGACCGCGCGGACGACTTTGCGAAAGCGTTTTATGCGCTAAAGATGGTTTTCGCGAGGTATGAGAAGCACCTGCACGTCAACGCGGACACGCGGGAAAAGTATTATTTGGAGACGCGGTCGCCGAGCTATAAGGGTAAGCCGCTGTTTTTTGGAGCGGTGATTCGCGGGCGAGCGTACGTCAGCTTCCACCTGATGCCGCTTTACTGGGAGCCCTCGCTGGCGAAGGGCATTTCTGAAAACCTGAAAAAGCGCATGCAGGGGAAGAGCTGCTTCAATTTTTCGGCGCCGGACGCGGCGCTGTTTCGAGAATTGGGCAGGCTGACAGCCCGCGGGTTTGCGCTGTATAAGCGGAAGAATCTGCTCTAAAGCGATCTCGCCACCAAGTTCAAGGAACACACTTAGGCGGGATTCGCGTCCGCTCTACCGAGTCTGTACTTTGCACGCACGCACGGCAGGTGCGACCGAAGTACCTATTTTGAGTTCGACCCTGATCGGGAATAGTCTCTCTCACAATCATGCTGTTACGTTTGAATTGAATGCTCGACCTAGCCTGCGAAATGCACGACTGTGGAATACTAGAGGCGCGACATTTCAAGACGGAGATATCATGGCTCGCTACCTTACGCAGCACACGCTGGCTTGCTTGACGCGGCAGGGGGCGGAAAATCTTGCGCAACGGATGCAATCGGGTGGCGCGGCGCGGGCCGAGCGGGTACTCGTCAATATGCTGGAAGGGAAAATGTTTGTAGAGTTTCGCGCGGAGTCTCGAGAGGCGCTGGAGAGTTGGCTGAAAACGGAAGGAATGCACTTTGATTGGCTGGTGCGGATTGAATGGGAGACGCGGGGCCAAGACGGGAAGCTATATTCCGCAGATTGAAGGGCCTCGAGCCTTCGGCTGCTCGCCGCGGCAAGATGCCAGCGGTACGCGAGATTTTGGCGGGAGGTTCACGATATAGCACAGTGGTTAGAACGATTCGGTGCTGAGGCGTTTCCCTCCGATATTCTTTCCTTACGGGCATCCAAACTCTGAACGAAGAAAGGCGCGAATGGCGAATTTGCGCTTCATCGTTTCCCTCATCAGCACAGAGAACGATTATCAGGTCGAGCAGGCGGCAGCGGCGCAGGCAGCAGCGCAGAAATTGAGCGTCGACTTGCAGATCCTGTACGCGGATAACGACGCGATCACGCAGAGCACGCAACTACTGAAAGCGATTCAGTCAGATGAGGCATTGCGGCCGCAGGCGATTATTTTTGAGCCGGTGGGAGGCACGGCGTTTCCGCAGGTGGCACGCGCGGCAGTGAGCGCGAAGATCGCTTGGGTGGTTTTGAACCGCGAAGCAGATTACGTCCCGCAACTGCGCAAGACGGCGGAAGTCCCGGTCTTTTGCATTAGCTCCGATCATAAGGAGATTGGCCGAATTCAGGGGCGGCAACTCGCGGCGCTGCTGCCGAATGGCGGGGCTGTGCTGTACATTCAAGGGCCCTCGGAAAATTCTGCGGCGCAGGATCGAACGGCAGGCATGCAAATGACGCTTCCGCACGGCGTGCAAGTCATTTCGTTGCGCGGGCGGTGGACGGAGGAAAGCGCGCAACGATCGGTGGAATCGTGGCTGCGGCTAAACACCTCGAACAAAGCGCAGATTGATGTAGTGACCGCGCAAAACGATCTGATGGCGATCGGCGCGAGAAAAGCGTTCGAGGGATTGGCGAATAGTGCGGACCGAGAGCGATGGCTGCGGTTGCCATTCACGGGCGTCGATGGATTGGCGAAAACAGGGCAGACTTGGGTGCGCGGCGGGACGCTGACGGCGACCGTGGTGGTTCCCACGAATACGGGTCAAGCCATAGCGATGATGGTGGAAGCGCTGAAAACGGGGAAAGACCTGCCCGAGCGGTCGTTTACTGCGCCGGAATCGTTTCCGCCGATCGAGAAACTTACGGCGAAGCGCGAGAAACTCACGCCTGTCGTCTGAACAAGCGCCACAGCGAGTTCTGCCGCTGTTTGGCTCTCCTCTTCGATAGATCGCGACGATAAGCCGGCGGTTTGCGCGCCAGCGTCCGGCGCATAGCGTTGCATTTCATTGACATGGCAGAAGCGGCGGGATAATTTCTGTGCTGCGTGGAGCGCGTGCAATTTAATCGCATGCTAAACACGCCAGGAGCAAGAGATGCGTCGAGCGATAGCTATTGCAGCGGTTTGCAGCGTGATTGTCTTTGCCGGGGTTGGTGCATCGATGACGCCGAAGGCGGACGAGCGGCTGAAGGGCGCGTTCCGACGGCCGGCGGTCAACGGCTGGACGTTCGTGCATCTGGAAGGAACACCGGCGCAGATCGGGTATCAACACGGGTACTTGCTCGCTCCAGAGATCCAGGACCTTTACAATGTTTATGCGCTTCTGCTTGTTCACGATAATGGAAAGGACTGGAACTTCTTCAGGGACGCCGCGAAAAATATTTTGTGGCCGCATGTGGAGCAGGAGTACCGCGACGAGATGCGAGGTATCGTCGAGGGGGTCAACGCGCAGGGCGTGAAACTAGATATTTGGGATGTCGTGGCCATGAACGCGGCGATGGAGTGGAGCTACTACATCGACCAATATGATAAGGCGCACAAAATCGCGTCGCTTCCTACGGTGACTGCCGGCGATCATTGCAGCGCGTTTGTGGCTGTCGGCAGCTATACGACAGATGGACGTGTGGTGATTGCGCACAACAACTGGACAAGTTATCTGGATGGCGCGCGGTGGACGATGGCGTTCGATATCGCACCTGCGCAGGGCTATCACTTTGTGATGGATGGATTGCCCGGGCTCATCCATAGCGGGGACGACTTTGGGCTGAATTCAGCGGGGATTGTCATCACCGAAACTACGATTACGGGCTTTCACGGATTCGACAGCAACGGAGTGCCCGAATTCGTGCGAGCGCGCAAAGCGATGCAGTACTCCGCGTCGATTGATGACGTGGCCCGGATTTTCAAAGCAGGCAACAATGGCGGCTATGCGAATGACTGGCTGATTGCGGACACGCGGAAGGGCGAGATCGCGAGCCTGGAGCTTGGGCTGAAGAACGTGACGCTGGACCGCAAGACGGACGGCTATTTTGTGGGGTCCAACTTTCCAATCAACCCCAGGTTAGCCACGGAAGAGACTGACTTCCCTGTCAACGACCCTGGCGTGAGCGCGAACGCGCGACGGCGCCGATGGGAGCAGTTGATGGCGGAAAATAAGGGCAAGATCGATGTGAAGCTGGCGGAGGAATTTCTAGCCGATCACGTCGATAGCCTCACGGGGAAGACCGAGCCGAGTGAGCGGACGCTGTGCGGACATGTTGAGTTGTCGCCGCGAGGCATGGGTAGTTGGCAGACTCCGTTTGGCACCGCGGGAGCCGTGCAAAATAAAGCTACGGACACACAGATGGCCGCGCAGATGGAGTTCACTGCGGCAGCGGGCCACGCCTGCGGCATGGATTTTCTGGCTGCCAAGCATCTCCAGCAGCATCCCGAGCAATCGTGGGAACGGTCCGAGCTTCGCGATATGAAGGCTTATCCGTGGACGACCATCGCCGCGCAGAAGTAGCGGTTGCGACTAGCGCGGGGTGGGGTTGCGACTGAGTTGCTGAAGATTTTCCTTGGCCAATTCGTGATTGGGATTCAGGCGTAAGGCGCGCTCGTAATGCATGCGCGCTTGCTTGGCGTCGCCAATTTCCGCGAAGGCGCTGCCCAGGTTTGCTTCGGCGTTGGCGTCTTCGGGATTGATGCGCACCGCGGCTTGGAACTGCGCCAGCGCGCCGCGAAAATCGCCAAGCGAGGCGAGGGCGTTGCCGAGATTGTAGCGGGCGTCGAAGTAGTCGGGGCGGGCGTTGAGCGCGGCGGTGAGATGCGGGATCGATTCCTCGGTATGGCCGGCGGCGAGCAGCGCCGCGCCGAATGCATTGTTTACCGTTGGTTCGTTCGGGCGGATGCGGTTTGCTTGCGTGAAATGCAAGATCGCTTGGTCGAGTTGGCCCTGTCTCATCAACAAAGCCGCCAAGTTGTAGTGGGCTTCGAAATCTTCCGGATTTTTTTGTAAATTGTGACGCGCCATGGCTTCCAGAATTTCGGCTCGGGGATCTACGTTCAGCTGCGCTGAAGTTTCCGGCAGCACTTGCAGCCAAAGATGAGCCATCTCATCTACGGCGCGATTTCCGGCGACAACGCGCTGCGGCGGGTCATTTGGGTTGCGGACGTTGCCCTCGGAATTGTCGTACACAAACTTCATCGAAATCGTGGTGCCTTTAGGCAAATTCACCGGCTGGGCGTAGCGATACACCGCCTGCCAATTCAGGTTCCAATCCGGAATGTGAATGAGCGTCTCGGATCGGCCGTCGGGCAATTTGGCAAGGGCTTGCAAATCCTTGCCGAGATAATGGGCGTGCGGATAGATGGCGAGGACGGTCACGTTCACCGGCAGAGTAAATTCATCCGTGACGACGAAGTGTTTTTCACCCGGCGGAATATTCAGCAGGCGGTCGTTTTCCAGTTGCAGCAGGATCGGGTGCATAGTCGCGGGCTTGTCCGTGAAATATAGACCCAGCGTGGGCTGAATCGTTTCTGGCTTGCCGGAAGGCTGGAGATGCGTGTTGAGAATCAAGTCCGTGCTTTTGTCCAGCCGTAGTGCCATGCCGTCTGGCTCCACATAAGGAATTGAGCCTGGCTTCCAAAACAAGAAATGGCTGTCGGGATCGAACACCTCGGATTCGATGGTCAGCTCCATTCCACCAAAGCCTGTGCCAGGTTCTATTTCCTGGCGACGGCCGTTCTGTTGACGGTCAACCAAAACATTGGCGTGATGCACCAAGCGCTTATCGCCGGGACGGATTTCCATCGCTTTTAACCAGCGTGTGCGATCCACCGGCCCGCGAAAGACGAAATTCCAATAATTGTCGGAGCCGCTGGCCGGCAGAGTATAAGGTCTTGCCGCTTTCACAATTACGTCCGGCTTGCCAAGTTGCCAGCCCTCCACAAATTTGGGCGCTGCCGGTGAATCCGCGGGATTCCCCTCGGGTGCGCCTTGCTCTACCCACGCTTGAATCCGTGCGATCTCATTTTGTGACAACCGAAGCTCGTCAGCGAATTTCAGCTCGTTCTCCTCCGGCAACCAGGGAGGCATGAAGCGGCTCCTCGTCACAGCCGCGATTTGCCTTGAGCGTTGTTTCGCTTCCGCATAGCTCAGCAGCGAGAAAGGGGCGGCCTCGCCTGGGCGATGGCAAACAACGCAAGAGCGGTAAAGGATCGGAGCAACGTCGCGGTTGAAGGTAAGTTGTGGCTGAGGAGTTACGCTCTGCGTGGTGGTTTTTTCCCGCGCTAAGACCCGAGGGCCGAAACCGAGGGTCAGAAGCACCACGACGCATGCCCGCAGAGCAAATCGGCGAACTTTCAAAGGTGCAACCGTCATTCGAGGTCCGAAATGTAGCAGCCAACGGCCGGAGTGGACTTGGCCGCCGCAGACTTGCCCCCCGCAGACTTGCCCGCCGTGGCCGCTTCAATGGCATCAGCGAGTTCGTGCGTCGTGGCGGTTCTCCGCGAATGACTGAAATCCTCGTACAGGTTGTCGATGCGTCCGTGATAAACGAGCTGTTGATTGGCGTCGAAAACCGCGGTTTCCGGAGTGGTTTGCGCTTGGCTTTGCTTCACCAATATATGCTGCGGGTCGCGCAAAGCCGTGAACCTGGCGCCGAAGCCGAATTGTTGATCGTGCTTGCGAATTAAATCGGCTGTTTCCCGTTTGCTCGGATAAACCAGGAAAAACGAGGCTGCGCCTCGGTACTGGGCGCTGATGTGCTGAAGCACGGGTGCGTACCGATTGGAAATCGGACAATCCGTGCGGACAAAAATCAAGACCACAACTTTCCCGCGCGCCGCACGAAACGGGTCAAGGGGTCTGCCTTGAAGATCGATTGCGGAATTCGCTGAATTCGTGGAAACGAGAGACGCGCTGACGAGGCACAACGCCGCAGCCGTGAGAAGAAGGCGAGAAAAAGATCGGATGATCGGAAGCCTTTGGCCCATAGGTTCGCACTACGGAACCCAGAAATGTTACTGCGGGCAAAAACGGTTGTCCATTTGACTGTTCCCAGCAGGAAAATTCCAAGGCGCACCTGGCTAGCGAAGTTGTCCAGGCTCAATCCCGAGTTTGCGCGCAGCGTCAAGAATTGTGTCAATCTGCTCCGCGAGCTGTTTCTTCTTTTCCTCGAGCTTGCGGATCTGATCTTCTATTGGCTCCATACTGTAGCTCTTGTGCCACTGTAAACCGTTGGCGCCCGGCGCCTCGCCTTTGCTGAAGCTCTTTAAGTCTGCGATTTGCTTATCGAGGTTCGCGAACTGCACTTGCAGCGCGTTGAGCTGTTTGCGAAAGGCGGCAACAACCTGAGAACTCGGCGGCTTGGCGGCAGCGCTTTTGCCGACTGGACGGTCCTTCTCATTTCCGACCTGCGAAACAGCACTGCTGCTCACCTCGTTCAGGTTGTCGTTGGTCCAAACCTTTTTGGCTTTTTTGCGCTCTTCGGATGAAGAGTCCGCGGTTTGCGATTCCTGCCCACCACTCTTTTTTGATGATTCCTGCGATTGAGGTGTTCCGGAATCCTGAAATCGCAAATAGGAAGCCGCAGCCGAGGGCAGAGCCAATAGGAAAGGCGCCATGAAAAGCGTCATGACGGGTCTCATAACGCCAGATTATCAGGGGTCGGCGTTCGCGGTTGTCGACTTGCCTAATTCGGCACGGATGGCTTGCAGGGCCTCCTTTGGCGGTCCGATGCGGTGGTACTGCGAATAAACTGTGCGCTCATGGATGCCAAAGCTCATAAATAAGCGGCGGCCTTCAAAATCATATTGAGAGTAGGTTGCGAACCATAATCCAGGCGCCATGTCGTAGCGTTCCTGCAAGAAATGGCTTCCTTTATAAACCTTGGCCAGGAAGCCGCCGAAAGAAATGTCGTCGGTAACTTCGATTTCCGCGCGCGCGAGTTGCGCAGCATCCTCATCGATCCACACGTAGCCGCGTACCTTCGAGAAAATGGCAGTGGCTCGGGAGGTGGCCTTGTAAGCCGGATTGGGGATCATGCTGTATTTCGACAGCATGCGATCGCCGCGGGGCTCGCGCGCTATAAACGTATAGAGAAACGCCGTGCGCGTGGCGTCGATTAGGTCCGAGCGCTCCTTTTGCTTCTTGGCGATCTTTTCGTAGGCTTCACGTTGTGCCCGCCCGTCTTGGGAAGCCCAGGATAGCGCTCGTTCCAGTTTTTCCAGTTCCGCGCGATACACCGCGGCATCGGCAGGCTTCCCGTCGGGTCCTACCGGGATGCGATCGATTCCTGTGCCTGCCGGGATCGCGCGGGTAATTTTGAGCTCTGGTGCTTGCGAGTTCGCTGCTCCTTTTCGGATCTCCAGGCGCTCCAGCCGCTCATAGGTGAACTGTTCGAGATCGTTCTTTTTTTGATTCGCAATTACGTGCTCAAGCAGCGCGCGCTGTTCATCCACTTCGCTTTGCAGAATTCCAGCCGGAGAAGACGCATCTTGGCCCAGTGAGACTCCGGCGGAAGCCGCAAGCAGGGATGTGAGGAGGATAACCGTGGGTGGCCGCATAGTCAGATAATGGCGAAACGCTCCGTCCGTCTATTTATTGGATTCGATACCGGCGTGGATTGTTGCACCGGAAATCTTCGCCTAAGCCGCAGATTCAGTATCCCCCGGTTGCGACAAGAGGAGAATTTTGCTTGTTGCTGGCGGTGTCTTATGGGGAACGCTACGGGTTCGGGTTCTGGGCGGGCTTCCGCTGCTAGCCTTGGACTTCTTTCGCCCAGAGCCGGGTGATAGGGTTCAGCCGGGTATCGGCAATCGAGTGGCCCAGGTGCTCACCTAAATGTCCAATGATCATCACGACGATGGGCAATTCTTCCAGAAACTTGGCGCGCGGGAAGTGAAGAGAACCGGATAACACCGCACCACCCCTTTTTGACACGCTTGTTTTGCCCGCAAATCGCAGGTCCGGAGTACAATCGTAAAGACAGCAACGAGAACGACTTAGGGCCATTTACGCGACTCGAATCCTCTTTGGTGCATCAACCAAACCGCTGATCGGGGCAAGGGTCGGTCGTAGGTTGCAAGCAAAGCGTCTATTTCTACGTCTAAGCAATCGTGCGGAAACCTATCTGCCGCTTAATTCGTATTAAGAGGCAGTAAGAAGGCGAGTGAGGTTCTCTTGGGTGTAGCTCCACTGGAAAGTTTGAGCGAGCTGCCGCCGGTGACCGTGGCCGCGGGCGGCCGAAGGGTTGCGCTTACCGGTCTCAGGGGCGGCGCAGTCACCATGTTGGAGACTACGCGCTTGGCGCTGGACGCCTTACGCGCCCACAAGCTGCGCAGCTTTCTCACTTTGCTCGGCGTAATCCTGGCGGTGACCACGCTCGTAGTGGTCATGAGTTTCGTAGCCGGAATGAACTTTTACGTTGCCGATCGCATCGCCAACCTGGGCGCCAATGTCTTTATCGTGGACCGCTTCGGAATCATCACCAGTCAGGATGCTTGGATCAAAGCGCAGAAGCGCCCGTTTATAACCATGGAAGACTACGAGCGCCTGCGCGATAGGATGAAAACGGCCAAAGCAGTTGCTGCGCTCGACGACCACAACATTGAGGTGCGCTCCGGAAACCAACGCTTGGAGAATACCGATGTTATGGGGGTTTCCCCAAACTATGCGGAAGTGCGCAACATCAACGTCGCGCAAGGCCGATTTATCAACCAGACCGACGACGATCATCGCGGCCAGGTCGTATTTATTGGCGCGGACGTGGCCGACCGGCTTTTTGCCAATGTCGATCCGGTGGGCAAGGTGGTGAGGGCGGAAACCCACGAATACCAGGTCATTGGCGTTGCGGAACGTATTGGCAGTGCCTTCGGACAGTCGCAAGACAATTTCATGATCATTCCGCTGCACACTTTTGAAAGGGAGCTACATCGTCCTCGCGACTGGGTTGGCATTTTCGTGCAGGCCGGCAGCGCGGAAATGATGAGCGCTTGCGAGGACGAAGCGCGCATGTTGATGCGCGCTTGGCGGCACTTGCCGTATGACGCTCCGGATAACTTCGCGATACTCGGGTCCGATTCGATCATGAAGTTATGGAACGACCTCACCGGCACGTTGGCCAAAGTTGCCGTCGGACTGGTGAGTGTGTTCCTGGTGGTCGGAGGCATCGTCATCATGAACATCATGCTGGCCAGTGTCACCGAGCGTACGCGAGAGATTGGCATACGCCGGTCGTTAGGGGCGCGCAAGAAGCACATCTTGCTGCAATTCATGATGGAGTCCGCGGTGCTCGCCGCTACCGGAGGGATCATTGGCGTCTTGCTAGCCTACGGCTTGGTCGAGCTCTTGGGAACGGTCACGTCCATCCCGCTGAAAATGCCTCTGGACGCCGTGGTCATTTCACTTTGCGTGTCGACGGCGGTCGGCCTTTTTTTCGGAATTTATCCGGCGACACGGGCGGCAAGACTGGATCCGATCGAGGCATTGCGGGCGGAGACCTAGAGTCTGGGAACGGCGAAAATAAAATGGCGCAGGCATACGGCGAAAATCTGAAGCAAGCGATGGACACATTGCGCACTCACAAGATGCGCAGTGGGCTCACCGTTTTCGGCGTGGTGCTGGGCGTCAGCGTCATTATGCTGGTTGCGGCGCTAATTACCGGGTTCGACGAAACCATCCAGGACAACATCAAGCAGTTTGGCGCGGATACCGCGTTTATCTCAAAGTGGGACCAGGGTTTTCACGGGGGCGACCCCCCGATGGAAGAGAGACTGCGCAAGCCGCTGACCCTGGAAGATGCGAAAGCGCTGATTGCCGGGTGTCCGGCGTTGAAAAGTGTTACGACTTTCTTGCAAACCGGATGGATGCAAGTGCACACCGTGCGTACCAAAGCCGGTGAAGTCAGTGCAATAGATTTTCGCGGGGTACAAGCCAATTTCGGCCAGGTGTATGCGAACGCGGCGACCATCTCAGGGCGCTTTATCAGCGAAGGTGACGACTTGCATCGCGAGAAGGTGGTGATGCTTGGCGAAAACGTAGCACCCGTGCTTTTCCCCGGAACCGACGCTGTGGGCAAAGACGTGATGATCGATGGCGCCGACTTTCGTGTGATCGGCGTCGTCGAAAAGCCAAAGGGCGGCTTCGGGATGGGCGATGAAGATCGCCGCGTGTTGATTCCGTTCAACACCTTCAAGAAGACGTATCCATCGGCTGACGAGATCAACATGCGCGTTCAGGCGTATGCAGGCATGCTGGATCAAGCGGTCGACCAAGCCGAAGAGGTTTTGCGCCGACGCCGTAAAGTGCCTTACAACGGCAAAGATAATTTTTCGATTCGCACCGCTGCGCAAGAAGTCGCGGAGTTCCACAACATCATGCTGATGGTTTACGTCGCCACGCTGGTGCTCAGCGCAATCGGTTTGCTTATCGGCGGGGTCGGCGTCATGAACATCATGCTGGTGAGTGTCACCGAGCGCACCCGTGAAATCGGCGTACGCAAAGCGATCGGGGCCAAACGCAGCGACATCACATGGCAATTTCTGCTTGAAGCCATGACCTTGACGGCTTCCGGTGGCGTCATTGCGCTTGTACTGGTGAACGGACTAGTGCTACTGATTCGTCTCACGCTGCAATGGCGTGGCGCCGTTCCGTTCTGGGCAGCGACGGCTGGCGTGGTCGTAAGCGTAAGCGTTGGGCTCATCTTCGGCGTCTGGCCGGCCATGAAAGCCGCCAAACTGGATCCAGTCGAAGCTCTGCGATACGAATAACCATCCGTTAGTCGCATTCAAGCAAGCTAGACTTCAACTAAGAAGTAGGCGGCAGGGCTAAGGCTCGCCCGGGACGAGCACCTGTTGCTTTGTCAGAATTCCAGACGAGCGTTCCGTTCACAAAGACCTTTTCGATGCCGATGGGCAAAGCGAACGGATTCGAGAATGTAGACCGGTCGATCACCGTTTCGGGATTGAAGAGCACGAGATCGGCAAAAGCGCCCTCACGTATGACGCCGCGGCCCGTCCAATTGAGCCGCTTGGCAGGAAGCGACGTCATTTTGCGAATGGCTTCGGGCAGCGTCAGCCAGCGTTTTTCCCGAACGTAGAGGCCGAGCACGCGAGGGAAGGTGCCGGCGCCACGCGGATGCCGTGAGCCGATTCCACCATCGCTGGCAACCATAACCCAAGGTTGCTGGTAAAACGCTTTGATGTCGCTTTCGATCATCGACTGACCGATGATGCCGGCCTCGGTGTTGGCGGCGTCGCCCTCACGGATCAAGCGGATGAACATTTCTCGCGGCGTGATGTTGTTGGTGCGAGCCAGGTCGTCAATCGTGTGGCCTTCGTAGCTGGTGTTTGGCTTGAAGTCGACAATAGTCACATGGCTGCCGCCGCCCACGTCGGCGAGAGCTTTCTCCACGCTTCGCGGGCTTTCGTATTGCTTGTCCGGCACCAGCACTTTCAAGTTGGAGTGCCAAGCGTCGTACGGGTAGCAGTCCGCGAGGAAATCCACGCCTCGTTTGCGAGCCGCTTCGATCACCTGAATATACTGCGGCGCTTTACCCCAAACTCCGACCGTGCCGAGCTTGATGTGCGAGTGCTCGACGGCGATGTGAGCACGCTCGCCAATGGCGATTTCTTCGTTCAAGGCTTCGAAGGATTTATCGGCTTCATCGCGGATGTGGGTCATGTAGAAGCCGCCGCGCTTCGCTGCCGCCGCGGACATGGCGACGACTTCGTCCGTGGCACTATAGCTCCCAATTTCATATTCCAGGCCACTGGAGAGGCCGAGCGCGCCTTCGCGCATGCCTTGGTCGACAAGCTGAACCATGTTTTCAATTTCGGCGGCTGTGGAGAGGCGCTTGAATTCCTTACCCAGCACTTGCTGGCGAATCGTCGCGTGACCTGCCAGCAACGCGATGTTCAACGATGCGGGATTCGTCTCTCGCGCTTTAAGCCAGGGAGCGATGGGCCAAGGTGAATCTCCGTCAGCGCCGACCACTACGGTGGTGATGCCTTGCGCGATCTGTGTTTCTGCCAGCGGATCGCTTTCGATGCCTTCGGTCGAATGGTTATGAATGTCGATGAACCCGGGCGCGAGCACCAAACCTTTGGCGTCGATAATTTGTTCGCCCCTCGCAGGCTCGAAGTTCCCCACTTGCGTGACGCGATCGCCGGAGATGCGCACGCTTCCTTTGCGCAAGGGTTTGCCGGTACCGTCTGCGATTTGCGCATGGATGATGACTGTGGCGCTCGGTGGTTGCTGGGAGTAGGAAGCGCCAAGCCACGCAGACACGACGATTGGGAGTAGTACAAGCCTGACTCCTGCGAATTGCGTCATGAACTCTCCTAAGGACGTTCGAGAAGTTCTTGCGGCGCTGCACGGACGCTACGAGCGCGCAAACGATACCACACAACTAAGAGTGCCACGGAAACGCCGAAAATCAGCGTGGAGACGGCATTGATTTCGGGGGTGATACCGCGGCGCAAGCGTCCCCAGATTTCGAGGGGCAGCGTGTTGTCGCGCCCGATGAGAAAGAAAGTCACCGCGATTTCGTCCATGGAAAGCGTAAAGATCAGGAGGCCGGCGGCGATAAGGGAAAGTTTGAGATTAGGAAGAGTGACGCGCCAAAACGTTTGCCACGGGGTGGCGCCGAGATCGAGGGAAGCTTCTTCTTGTGCGCGATCGAGCTTTTGCAGGCCGGCATAGAGTTCTGTGGTGGCTACAGAAATGAGAGCGGTGCCGTGGCCTAGAAAGACAGTAAGCAGGTTCAGTTGCACTCCGGCGAAAACCGCGAACATGAGCAGCGACAGGCCAGTGATAATCCCGGGAAGAATCAGAGGAAGGAGAACCAGGCGGCGAAATAGGGCTTTGCCCGGGAAGCTGGCGCGGTCAAGCGCTAGCGCGGCTAGAAGTCCGAGAGTTAGCGCGACCGCGACACTGGCACCGGCTACGACCAGGCTGTTGATGACCGCGTCCCAGATGGCCGAATCGGAAAATAGCTGGCGATACCAGTCCAACGTAAAATGATGCGGGGGGAATCCGCCGACGCCGTCGCGGTTGAACGAATAAACGATCAAGACAGCAATCGGTAGATAGATGAAAACGAAAACCAGTGTGGCAAAGGCAGCTAGAAGCGGTGCACGCTGCAAGGAACTTGCCGGCCTCATCGGAAGGACCAGCGTTTCTCGAGGCGCTCGGTTGTGAAAAGTAAGGAGACCGTTATCAGCAGAATGCAAACAGAAACGGCCGCGCCGAGCGGCCAGTCGTACGCCGCACCGAAGAGGCTTTGCACGATGTTGGCGATCATAGTGGCGGAAGGTCCCCCGACAAGCAGAGGAGCGAGGAAATCGCCGAGAGAAAGAACGAAAGCAAAAGTGGCGCCAGCGAGAAGGCCAGGGACCGAGAGCGGAAGAATGACGCGAAAGAAAGTCGTGCGACGATTGGCGCCAAGATCTTGCGAGGCTTCGATGAGTGGACGCGGGATGTGCTCGAGGGCGGCGTAGATCGGCAGAAACACGAAAGGTGTATAAATGTGCGTGAGCATAAGGACCACGGCGAAAGGACTGTAGAGAAAAAAGCTGACCGGCGCGTGTGTGATGTGGAGATATTGAAGAAAACCGTTAAGTACGCCATCGCTGCCGAGAATCGTTTTCCAGGCGTAGCCGCGCACGAGATAGCTAACCCACAGCGGCACAATCACGAGTTGGTACAACAGCTCCTTGCGCGGACCTGCGTAGAAAGAAAGATAGTAGGCGAGCGGATAGCCAAGCAGTAGGGAGCAGAGCGTGACCGAAGCGGCGATCCGCGCAGTGCGCAGGAAAACCTGGAAGTAAAGCGGATTAGTGAAGAGTGCGCGGTAGTTCTGCAAATTCCATTGGTGCACCAGCAGGCCGTCCCGAACCAGCCAGAAACTGTGAGCGAACATAAGTGCGTACGGAAGGAGAAGGAAAAGAGTCACCCAAAGAAGCGGAGGGGCGGAGACTAGCGTCTTGTAGGCGCGCGAATACATTTCATTCTGGACAGTTAACGCCACTGCGAGAGGAAGGGGCGATAGGAGATTCGGTTACAGGAATGGCGTCATCGGCGGAGAAAGCGAACTCGTGCTCCCCGGTGAGCGGACCGCCCGCGGCAATTCTGGCTCGTAAGATTTGACTGTGCCCGCAGTCGATCTCGAGCATGTCGCTCGCGCCACCATAAATCTGCTGGCGAATGATTGCACGGAAGCGCACGGTGCTCGGAAGCTGCAGCGATCTATCCGCCAAGCGGATCGCTTCGGGGCGAAGCGACAACAGGGTCTCACCATCGAATCCCGAAGCTTTCCACTGCAACGGCCCCCACTGGATGACGCCATGGTTGACCTCGGCTCGTAAAAGATTTGTTTGGCCGATAAACTCCGCAGTGTACGCTGTTGCCGGCCGCGAATAAATTTCGCGCGGAGAAGCAACTTGTTCAAGCGCCCCGTTGCGGAGAAGCGCGATGCGATCGGAAAGGGCCATGGCTTCATCCTGATCGTGCGTGACGAACAAAAAGGCGATACCGATTTCGCGCTGAAGCGCTTTCAGTTCGCTCTGCATCTGTTTGCGAAGGTTGGCATCCAACGCGGACAGCGGCTCGTCCAGCAACAAAAGTTCTGGGCGATTAATCAAAGCACGCGCGAGCGCGATGCGTTGCTGCTGGCCGCCGCTGAGGGTCGACGGTCGCGCATCGGCGAACTTCGCCATCTTAACCATGCGCAGCGCCTCTTCCACACGTCCCGCGATTTCATTCTTGGGTGTGGACTTCACGCGAAGGCCATACGCGACATTCTCGCGGACATTCAGGTGAGGGAAGAGCGCGTAACTTTGAAAAACGGTGTTAACACGTCGCCTGTAGGGGGGAAGGGTGTCCAGGCGTCCGTTCGCCATCCAAATTTCGCCGGAACTGGGTTGTTCAAATCCGGCGATCAAGCGGAGTAGAGTCGTCTTGCCCGACCCGCTTTCACCGAGAAGCGTGAGAAATTCCCCAGGAGCAATTTGCAGGGAAATATTTGTGAGAACTTTTGCCGCGCCGAAGGTTTTCGCAACGCAGCGGACGTCCAGAAGCGCACTACGGGATCTCGCATTCTTCGGCGAAATGGCATCCGCGCTCACTGCGCGCTCTTAACCTCGTTCCAAATTTCGTTGTACTTCGCGCGGCGCGGCACATCCTGCCAAAAATAGATGCGCTTCATGTACGCGTCAGGATCATCGAGGTGCAGGCTCTTGCGCTCCTCAGGTGTAAGAAGCTGAGAAGTCGCGGGATTCGCCGGAGTGTAGTGCGTGATATCGGTGACCAGCTTTTGCGTTTTTGCTTCCACCATGAACTCGAGAAATTCCTGCGCAAGCTCTTTGCGCGTGCTTGCCGCGGTAATCATCAAGTGGTCGATCCATCCCGTCGTGTTTTCCTTGGGAATCGTTTCGCCGACGGGGAAGTTTACCTTATGTAGCTGGTTGGTCATAAGCGGCCAGCCCATAGCGGCGATGACTTCGTGATTCTGAAAAAGGTTCGTGAGTTCGCCGCCGGTTGACCAATATTTTCGAATGTTCGGTTTCAGCTCGATCAGCTTCTTCTTTACAGCTTCCAGCTGTGCGTCGCTCAAGTTGTAGAGCTGGTCAGGATCCGGCTTGTCGTAGCCAAGAACCTGCGCGGCCATGTACACGCTGGACAGTTCGTCCCACAACGATATTTTTCCCTTGTACTTGGGATCCCAGAGAACGCCCCACGAATCCGGCGGCTGCCGGAACGCCGTCGTGTCATAGAGCAGTGGGTTCGGCCCCCAGACGAAAGGCACACCATAGGTTTGGCCATTCTTCTTGACCAGCGGAGAATCGCGCAGCCTCGAGGAAAGTTCGTTGTACGAAGGAATTTTGGAAAGGTCCAGCGGCGCGGCGAGACCGGCGCGGACGATGGAAGCGGCAACATCGCTGGAAGGCGAGATGACGTCGTAGCTGGAAGCGCTGCCGCCGCGCAGCTTGGCGACCAGTTCGTCGCTCGAGCCCATGTACGCCGCAAACACTTTGCAATGGTGCGACTGCTCAAACGGTTGCACGAAGGAAGAATCGGCGTACCCCTCCCACACCAGCAAGCTCAACGTTTCCGTCTTTGGCTTGCAGGCGCCGAGGGCGGCGGCAAAGAGGGCCACACAAAACAGCGGCGAGCGTCGCGTCATCCCAAATAGTCCTCGCTTCTCATTTCACTGGCGCTTGATAGACTACACGCCCGCCAACAATAGTCGTCAAGACTTTGGTTTCGTTGATGCGATGCGGGTCGACTTCGAAAATATTCTGGGAGAGGATTATGAGGTCGGCAAGTTTGCCGGGTTCGATAGAGCCCTCGGTTTTTTCGCGGCGTCCCGCATAGGCGGCGCCAAGTGTGTAACCGCGAACCGTCTCCTCGACGGTCAAGCGCTGTCCTGGAACAAAGCCACTTTCGGGTCTACCCTCGGACGTCTGGCGCGTGACCGCGGTCTGAATGCCTTCCCAGGGATTCAAGGTCACAACCGGCCAATCGCTGCCGAAGGCGAGATGCCCACCCGCATTCGCAATACTCTTCCAGGCCCAGGCGCGTGAAGCTCGGTCCGGGCCAGCGTTACGCGCCCAAACGTCCAGCGTATCCGCGTCTGGATAGGAATGCAGCGGTTGCATGCTGGCGATAACGCCCAGGTTCCCGAATCGGGGGATGTCCGCGGCGCTGATCGTTTCGATGTGTTCGATACGCGGACGGCGATCGCTTGTACGATTAGCGTCCTCAGCATGCTGGTAAGCATCTAGCGCTGTGCGTACCCCGTAGTCGCCGATGGCGTGAGTGAAAAGCTGAAAGCCGCGCTTATCGAGTTCCGTAACGGCGGCGGTGTATTTCGCAGGATCCCAAAATAGCTTTCCCTTCGTAGAAGCGTCATCACTGTAAGGCTCCAGCATCGCTGCGGTGTGCGATTCGACGACTCCATCAACCATCGTCTTGACTACGTTGGTGTCAATCCAGTCGTCGTGAAATCTCTTACGAGCTGTTTCAATAGCATTCAGATCTTGAACTCGAAGCTGAGGTGGATTCAAAAAGAAGGCGATATAGAAACGCAGCGTCTGCTGCCCCTGACGGCGTAACTCATCGTATAGATCGAGATGCTCGAAGTCGCCGCCGGCGCTATGAACACGCGTCAGGCCATGTTCGTTGGCCCATTTCATTCCGGCACGCAGGGCGGCGAGATTTTCATCGCGAGAAGGCTTGGGAGTAATTCGTGCGACGAGTTCCTGGGCGGATTCCTTGAGCGCGCCCGTTGCTTCGTGCGTTGTGGCGTCGCGCACAATCGCGCCATTCGGAGGATCAGGAGTGTCTTTCGTAATTCCCGCTAACGACAGCGCCCTGGAATTGGCCCAATACGTGTGGCCATCATAGCCCTCCAGGAAGACCGGGCGATCCGGGAAGACTTCGTCGAGATATTTCTTGTGCGGCAGACCTTCTCCGCCGAACATCGCGTAATTCCAACCGCGTCCAAGCACCCAATCCTTCCCGGGATGTTTCCCAGCGTAATCACGCAATCGCTGTTGAATATCGGAAGGGTCCTTGGCGCCTTCGAGATTGACGCGGCCCAGACTCAATGAGCCATCGATGAAATGAATGTGACAATCCACAAAACCGGGAAGTACCAAATGGCCGCCAACTTCAATTACCTTCGTGGCGTCGGAACGCAGCTTGAAAATTGTTTGTTCATCTCCGACGGCAATGATTTTTCCGTCCCGAATGGCCACCGCCTGCACCCATGGCTGCTCGACATTGCCTGTATACACTCTGCCGCACGCAATGATCGTGTCCGCAACGGGCAGCGGTTCGGATGCCAGTGGCACCGTGAGCGATACAGCCAGGGCCACGATAAGTGAAGCGAGAATGCGTCGAGTCGTCACGAGTTCACCTTTAGAACGTAGGCGGCGTATTGACCCACAGCAGCCACGTCTCCGCGCTGCCCGGGTTGCGCCAACGATGGGGCGTGGAGCTTTCGAAATAAAGGCTATCGCCCGTCTTCAAGCGATAGTGTTCCTTATCGCCCAGCCAGATTTCAAAGGCTCCGCGAAGAACGTGGAGGAATTCCTCGCCTTCGTGGGCATAGGATTCGCCGCTGCCGCCTTGAGGCTTTATACGGAAAAGATGCGGCTCCATCGCCGTGTTCCCCCAGGCCAGCAGTTCCATGCGGACTCCGGCATTGGTCTCGAGAATTTTTCGCTGCTCCGGTCGCACAAGGCGGCGATTCTCGCCGGCAGCCTCGAACAGCGAAAGAATATTCGTGCGATAAAACTTGGCGATACGGCGCAGCGTGGCCACTGACGAACGCATCTGACCCCGCTCCAGCGAACTGAGAAACCCGATCGATACCCCCGTGGCGCGAGCTACTTGCGCGAGGGATAGGCCGCGGCGCACGCGCAAGCGGCGGAAGCGCTGGCCCGGTAGGTTGGAAGCTTCAGCGGGCAAAGCAACGGCGCCTTGACGCTTCAGCACGTGAACGATTGCCGGGGGATTCAGGCCGCGAGCCCGGCGAAGAAATAGCGCGCGTTGCAGCAGACGCACGTCCGCTTCGGTGTACAAACGGTACCGGCTCTTGCTGCGCTGCGGAACGACCAGGCCCAGCGCCTCCCACGAACGCAAGGCCGAGGACGATATGCCCACGCGCCTCGCTACTTCGCTGATGCGCAGCGTGAGGGCTGGGCCGTGCTCCGCTGATTTGATGGATAAATTCTTTTTCCTTGACACGAATGCTGGCTTTCTCTAAGTTTGCTGGATTATAGTAAGGTTATGGGGCCGGGGCAACCTCGAAAAAGGCCTCGGGAAAATTCCCTCACTGTGGGGTGGCTTCATGAACGTCGATGTTCGCGAAATGCTGAATCGCAACTCGTATCGGTTCATCTTGCGCTTTCTCGCCATGACCACGGCATTGTTGTTGCCATCCGCAATTTGGACAAACGCGCAGAGCACCGGCGGCCGCATACGAGGGACGGTTACCGACCCCAGTGGCAGTGCGATCAGCAACGCTAAGCTCCTGCTGACCAACGAAGCCAATGGCACGCAGCGCGACGTGCAATCCGGTGCCAACGGAGAGTACATCTTCCTGGAAGTTCCAGTGGGCACCTATCAATTGGAAGTGGATCAGCAGGGTTTCAAGAAATATCTGCATAAAGGCTTGGTGGTGAATTTGAATGAAGTCATTTCCCTGGATATCGCTCTGCAAATCGGCGGCACCAGTGAAACCGTGGAAGTTACCGGCGCCCCGCCGGTAGTGGACACGACCTCGACGCAGTTGGGCGCCGTCGTCAACGAGCGTTCCTCCACGCAGTTGCCGCTCAATGAGCGCGACGTTTATCAATTGCTGCAACTGCAGCCGGGCGTGCAGTCGCAAATCGGAAATAACCTTTTCTATGGCTCGGACAAAGCCGGCGTCGTCACCGTCAATGGCGGCCGCGGTCGCGCCAACAACTACTCCGTGAATGGTGGCGATGGAAACGACCTGTTCGCGAACCTGCCGGCGGTACAACCGTCGCCGGACAGCATCGAGGAATTTCGCGTAATCACGAATTCCTTTGACGCCGAGTACGGCCGGAATTCCGGCGCTGTGGTCAACGTGGTCACCAAATCGGGCACGAACGATTACCATGGCAGCGTCTACGAATTTTTCCGCAACGACGTTCTCAATGCGCACGGATTCACGTTTCAGCCCACTCCCAAGCCTCCCTTCAAACAAAATCAGTTTGGCGGTACGTTTGGCGGTCCCATCAAAAAAGACAAAACTTTCTTTTTCGGCTCCTATGAAGGGCGACGCATCGTCCAAGGCATCGTTTCGCAGTTGGTCCCGGTTCCCACCGGCGCAGAACTGGGAAGCGTCACGACGCCGGGAGATTTCAACTTCGGCGCACCCCTGGGACAGAATCAGTTCCCGGGCTCCCTCACCACCACGACCACCGCAAATATCCTCCAGCAGCGCTGCGGTACCCAGATCAGCGCGGCAGCGGGCGCGGCAGGGACGGCCGGCGCTGCGGAACTCGCCGCACTCGCCGCAAACTCGAGCGCTGCGGCGGTTCCCTACGCGGACATTTTTCCCAATCAGCAGATTCCGACGCAATGTTACGATCCCGTTGCCGTCAGTCTGCTGAAGTATCTTCCCGGCGCGGGCGGCACAACCTCGGAAGTCCAGGACGTGGTCAAGTCGCGGGATCGCGGCGATCAGTTTCAGTTGCGCTTCGATCAAATCCTCAACAAGAACCAGAAACTTTCCGTCTACTATTACTACAACAACGACAATACTCTTGACCCGTTCGCGATTTTCCAGTTAGCGGGCGGTTCGCTCGGAAACTTCCCGGGCCGCATCATTTCTCACGTGCAGCAAATCAACGCCAGCCACTCCTGGACGATTGGTTCCACCGCAGTGAATGAATTCCGCTTTACGCTTTTCCGCGAGGCCGAGCCCCAGTTCTACACGCCGACGAACACCAATGCGGTGACCGCTTCCTGCGGCTCCGGCGCCGCTGCCCCCTTCTGTTTTACGGGCACCTCGGACACCAGTTTGTTTACGACCGATCCCAATACCGGTAACGCCGTTCCGCTGGGCAGCACTCCGCCGTGCCCGGGCTTCGGATGCGGGATTCATCCGGGACTCGGCTCCAAATTCGAGGGAGTACCGTTCGTCACTTTGAATGGAACCGTTGGACTTTTCGGCAACAACTTCGAGGGCCAGCTGCCGCAGACCGGCAACACGTTTCAGTTTAGCGACAATTACAGCAAGATCATCGGAAACCACAGCGTGAAATTCGGCGGTGATATCCGCTACCAGAAATTCGATCAAACGGTCTACTTCAACGTAAACGGTGAATACATTCTCGGCTCGGGCGGTGAAAACGATACGGGCTCCAGCGACTTTTACACTAACTACCTGCTCGGGCTTCCCGTTTCCTATTCGCAGGGGTCGGGAAACCGCGAGTTGGTTCGTAGCACTTCCGTCTATCTGTTTGCGCAAGACAGTTGGAAGATCAAGCCGAATCTGACGCTCAACTACGGCCTCCGCTGGGAAGTCAATACGCCGCTCACCGACATCGGGCAAAAGGTGCAGCGCTTCAATCCAGGCCAGAACTCGACGATCTATCCCTGCCAACTTGGTCCCGCGAGCAACTTGTTCGGTCCCGGTAATACCTGCGACAACCAGGGCGTGACGCCGACGGGTTTGGTCGTCCCGGGGGACAAAGGTGTGCCCGGCGGACTGTTCAGCACTTACTACAATGCGTTTGCTCCGCGCCTCGGCTTGAACTGGAGCCCTGGAGCGAAAGACGGTGCACTTGCAAAGCTCACCGGCGGTCCCAACAAGACCACTGTAAGCATGGGCTGGGGTCTTTTCTACAACCCCATCGAGCAACTCGTTCTGGAGCAGTTTGTCGCTGAGCCGCCCTTCGGAATCAGCAACGGCGTCTCGAACCCAATTTTCAACGCGCCGTTTGTCACCCAGGATGGGGCGACAAAGCCTAACGTATCCAATGGATTCTTGAATCCACCGCGAGGCCAACCTGTGGATTGGTCGCTGTATCGTCCGATTTTGCTCTTCGGCCAATTTCCGACCAAGCTGCGAACGCAGTATTCCGCGCAATACAACTTGACTGTTAAGCGCGAGCTTCCGGGCGATATTTTGCTGCAAGTCGGCTATGTTGGCTCGCAGGGGCACCGGCTCCTCGCTATTCACGATCAGAATGCGGCAAACCCGCAACCGTGCTTGGATATGGCGGCGATATCCAATTTTTATGCCGCCCCTGCCCCTGGCGGTCCCCCGAATCCGAACGAGAACGACGCACTTTCTGCGGCATACAGCTGCGGACCTTTTTTCGAAGATTCCGCCTTCAGCCTCCCAGCCAATTCCGTTCCGGCGGGCTTCACACTTCATTTGCCCTACGGCTCCGTGCCCTCCGTCGGCGCGGGAAATCCTGCGATTACCCTGGTTGGCCTAAGGCCTTTCTCCTCTCCTAACTGCCAGCCCACCACGGGAGTTGGCTGCCCCGCCGATGGCAACGAAATTTTCAACAGCATCTTTGCAGAAGACACCGTTGCGCATTCCAACTATAACTCCTTGCAAGCCCTACTCGAGAAGCGTTTCTCCCATGGCCTGCAATTCCAGGCCTCCTATACGTACAGCAAGTCGCTGGACAATGCGTCGAGCTTCGAGGAAATCCTGCAACCGACAAATTTCAATGCCACCTATGGGCCGTCGCTCTTCGATTCCCGCCACCGCTTCGTCTTTAACTACGTCTGGGAATTGCCGGGTCGCAAGATGCAGGGCATGGCCGGGCAGTTTCTGGGAGGTTGGCAGTTATCCGGAATCTACACTTATCAGAGCGGCTTCCCCATTTTGATGAACAATTGCAACGACAGCGAACTGGAGGGCAGCACCCTCGGCTTTGAATGTCCCGGTAAGGCGAATTTGACCGCGCCGTTCCAGACCCACAATCCCCGGACCGACGGCTTCGTCTTCGATCCGAACCTTTTTGATAACAACGTGTCCCTTGGAACGTTTGGCAACACGCCGCGCACACTGTGCTGCAATCCGCCCATCAACAACTGGGACATGGGGATCTTTAAGGACACCTCGCTCGGAGAAAGAATGCGCCTGCAATTCCGGACGGAGATCTTCAACGTGTTCAACCACGCGCAGTTTTACGGCGTAGACGGAAATTCGGGAAATCAGGGTTCGACTTTTGGACAGCCACAAAAGGTGCGTCCTCCGCGATTGTTCCAGTTCGCGCTGAAGCTGGTTTTCTAGAAAGTCGTTTTCATAATTTCGGATAGGGCGCGGCTCAAGAGAAAGGGCCGCGCCTTTTCCACGCACGTAGGAATAGCTTTTAGGACATACTGACTACAGGGAACAGACCTGGCGGAATTACGGAGTTAGTCATGCATGAAGCATTGCAAAAGGAAATCTCAATTTATGAGAAGCGGACACCCAAATCCGCGGAAGCCCACGCGCGCGCGTTGAAACGCATTCCGCTGGGCGTGGCCAGCAACTATCGAGCGTACGACCCTTATCCGATTTTTGTTAAGGAAGGGCAGGGCAGTAAGATCCGCGACATCGACGGCAACGAGTATCTAGACCACAACTTGTGCTTCGGCGCTCTAATGGCCGGGCACTGCCATCCTGCAGTGGTGAAGGCCATTGAGAAAGCGTTGCACGTTGGAACCACCTTCGGCATGCCGCACGATATGGAGTGGGAACTCGCCGAAGAAATCTGCGCGCGATATCCCGTGGAGATGGTCCGCTTTGGCTCGAGCGGCACCGAAGTCACCATGCATGCGTGCCGCATGGCGCGCGCGGCCACGAAGCGCGACAAGATTCTCAAATTTGAAGGCTCGTATCACGGTCTGCATGACACCGCGCTGGTCAGCGTAAAACCAAAAGCCGAGGATTACGGCGACATCAACGCGCCCACTTCCGTGCCGGGTGGCTTGGGAGTGCCCAAAGCGAGCGTAGATAACGTGCCCGTGGCCACGTTCAACGATCTCGCCAGCGTCGAGCATCGCTTCAAGCAATTTCCGGGTGAGATTGCCGCGATTATCCTCGAGCCCATATTGATGAACGTCGGCCTCTGCATGCCGCAGCCTGGTTTCCTGGAGGGCTTGCGCGAAATCGCCACGAAAAACGGCGCGTTACTCATTTTCGATGAAGTAAAAACCGGCGCGAAGCTCGCATGGGGTGGCGCCAGTGAATTTTTCGGCGTGAAGCCCGACATGATCTGTCTGGCCAAGTCCATAGGCGGCGGCGCGCCGCTCGGAGCATTTGGCGCAAGCCGAGCAGTGATGGACCTGATCTCGCAGCACAAAGTTTTTCACGGGGGCACATACAATACCAACCGCATCTCCATGGCGGCGGGACTCGCGACATTTCGCGAAGCGCTCACCCGCGAGAACTACGCGCACGTCAATAAATTGAGCAAGAAGCTCACGGAAGGTTATCGTCGCATCGTTGCGAAGTCGGGATTGCAAGCGTACGTGGCCAGCGCCGGAGTAAACGGCGCTCTGATGCTGTATCCCAGGGAGATTCGCAATTATCGCGACTGGACCACGATCGATGTCGACCTCTGGCGGCAGTACTGGTTCGCCATGGTGAATCGCGGCGTGCTGCCACAACCTTATTGGTGGGACGAGCAGTGGACGATTTCGGTGCAACACACCGAAGCGGACATCGACAAGCATTTGGCCGCGTTTGAAGAAGTCGCTCCGGCTCTCGCCAAGGCGCAGCACGATCGCGGCGCAGCAGCCGTAAGTTCAGCCGGACATTGAACGCACGTCGCCGGCGCCCGCAGCCTGACGGAGAAGAAGTTTGTCCAACGAAGTCATCGCGCCGCGAAAGCCCGCGGAGAAAGAAGCGCCGCGCCTGCGGCGGGTTCTCGGACGCTGGGATCTCGTCCTGCTATTCGTAGTCGCGGTCTTCAACCTGAATGTGGTGCCGTCCATCGCTGCAAATGGCGGCGTAACCGTTTGGCTCTGGGTCATTTCGCTGATTCTATTTTTCTGGCCGCAAGGCATCGCCGTGATTGAACTCGCGCAGCGTTATCCGGGCGAAGGCGGCGTGTATCTGTGGGCCAAAAAGGAATTCGGCGACTTCCATGGCTTTTTGTCAGGCTGGTGCTACTGGACCAACAACATGATGTACGTGCCAACCATCATGCTCTACTTCGTGGGCGTTTCCGTCTTTGTTCTGGGCCAAGGGCATCAAGCTCTGGCCGACAACAAGATTTTCGCGTTGAGCGCCTCGATCATCCTGCTTACCGTCCTCGTAGTAATGAACATCATCGGACTCGGTGTCGGCAAGTGGATCAACAATGTGGGCGCGATTGGGACTTTCATCGCCGCCGCCGTGCTCATCGGCCTTGGCGCCATTGTTTGGTTGCGCTTTGGAACAACCATCACGACCGCTGATTTTGCGATGCCCGCGAATCCGCGTTTTGTATTGAATTCGTTCGGAGTGATTTGCTTCGGCCTGGTGGGCCTCGAGCTGGCCTCCGTCATGGGAGACGAAATCGAAGATCCCCGGCGCATTCTTCCTGGCGCGGTGGCCTGGGGCGGCCTGTTATCTGGGCTGCTCTACGTGGGAGCGACGCTCACGTTACTGATCGCGGTCAGCAAGCAAGATATCAGTGTCTTGCAGGGCATCGTTCAAGCCGTAAGTCACATGGCAGCCCGCGTGAACGCCGTCTGGATTGTCGCGCCGTTTGCTTTTATGCTCAGTATTTCGATCGCTGGAATCGGCTCCGCCTGGCTGGCGGGGTCTGCGCGCATTCCCTTTGTAGCCGGGCTCGACTCGTATATGCCGTCATGGCTCGGCAAAGTGCATCCTTCTTATTCGACGCCATACGCGGCGCTAATTGTGCACGCGACGGTGTCCATGATTTTGGTCATCGTGAATTTCACCGCCGCCGGCGTGCAAGAAACATTTCAAAAGCTTTTGTCGCTCGCGGTCGTGCTGCAGTTGGTTCCCTTTTTATATATGTTCGGAGCGCTCCTGAAAATTGCCGCCCAGCCTTCTTTTGTCAAGGTGCAACACGACAAGCGCACGTTGTTTTTCGCCGGGGCCAGCGGCTTGCTCACTACCACGCTGGGCATTGCGCTGGCCTTCTTCCCGGCCGCCCAAATCACTTCCATTTTGTCCTACGAAATATGGATGTTCGGAGGGACGCTGCTGTTTGTGGGTCTGGCGGCATTTTTCTTTTTTGTATACGGACGGCGCAAAGCGGCGCGCAAGCTTGATGAAGTAATCGCGGCGTGACGAACTACTCGCGGCTTTCGTTATCGAGCCGCTGCGACGTCGGAATTTGGAGGTTGTTATGTCCAGCAGTGTAAAAGCGGAAGTCCGCGCGTATCGAAACTACGTGAACGGCCAATGGACGGCGAGCGCATCAGGTGAAACGTTCCCGGTTTACGACCCTTCGACCGAAGAAATAATCGCCCGCGTCAGCGCCGCTGACAAAGTGGATGTGGATGTAGCGGTAAAGGCGGCGCGAGAAGCGTTTGATGCCGGGCCATGGTCGAAGACGACCGCTCAGGATCGCGGGCGCATTTTATTTAAGTTGGCGGAAAAAATTCGGCAGAACGCTGCGACTTTAGCCGATCTCGAATCGCGCAATACCGGCAAACCGATCGTCGAAGCGGAATACGATATCGCGGACGTCGCAACGTGCTTTGAATACTACGGCGGCCTCGCGACGAAAATTCTGGGGCACGTCAATCCGGTGCCCGCTAATGCCCTGAGCTTCACTCTGCGCGAGCCCGTCGGCGTGGCTGCGCAAATCATTCCCTGGAATTATCCGCTCCTTATGGCCGCATGGAAAGTGGCTCCTGCCCTGGCTGCCGGCTGCACCTGCATCCTCAAGCCCGCGGAGCAAACTCCGCTTACCGCTTTGGAGTTCGCCAACTGGTTCGAGGAAGTCGGCCTTCCTCCCGGCGTCGTAAACATTATCAATGGCTTCGGTGAAACCACAGGGGCCGCTCTCGTCGCGCATCCCGGCGTGGATAAGGTCGCGTTCACGGGCAGCGCTGCCGTCGGCAAGATCATCGTGAAGAGCGCCGCCGACACGCTGAAACGTGTGACTCTGGAGCTTGGCGGCAAGTCGCCAAACATTTTCTTCGCGGAAGCCGATTGGGAAGCCGCTGTCGATGGCGCGCTCTTCGGCGTTTTCATTAACCAGGGCGAAGTCTGCTCGGCTGGCAGCCGCATCCTGGTGCAGAAAAAAATCTACACCAAGTTCGTGGAATCCATGACCGAAAAGGCCAAGCGCATCAAGCTTGGCCCGCCGCTCGAGCGCGAAACCAAGATGGGCCCGCTGGTCAGCAAGGAACAGTACGATCGGGTGCAATCCTATCTTGAGCTCGGAAAGAAAGAAGCCAAAGTCGCGATCGGTGGCGGCCGTCCCAAACAATTCGGCAAAGGCTACTACCTCGAGCCCACGATCTTTTACGACGTCGACAACAGTGCACGCATCGCGCGCGAAGAAATCTTCGGCCCGGTCGCATCTGTAATTCCGTTTGACGACGAAGCGGACGCGATTCGCATTGCCAACGATACGCCGTACGGATTGGCCGCCGCGGTCTGGACGCGCGACATCTACAAGGCCTTTCGCGTCGTAAAGTCGCTGCGCGCGGGGATCGTTTGGGTGAATCATATGCAGCCGACTTATGTGGAAGCGCCGTGGGGCGGCTACAAGCAGTCCGGCTTTGGGCGCGAGCTCGGCCCCTGGGGCCTGGAAGAATATCTCGAAACGAAGCAAGTGTTTGTGAACCTCGACGAAACTCCTATCGGATGGTACTGACATGGCTACGATTCAGATTCGCACGGATATTCCAGGGCCGCGTTCGCGGGCGTTGATGGCCCGCCGCGAAGCCGCCGTTCCTCGCGGCCCGTACAACAGCGCTCCGATTTTCATGGCGTCCGCGGAAGGTGCAACGCTTGAGGATGTTGACGGCAATCGTTATATCGATTTTGCCGGCGGCATCGGCTGTCTCAACGTCGGGCACAGCTCGCCGGCCGTGGTCTCCGCGCTGCGCGAACAGCTCGAGAAGCACTTGCACCTGTGCTTCGCCGTGACCCCGTACGAAGGCTACATCGCCTTGGCGGAAAAGTTGAATGCACTGACGCCTGGCAAAGGTCCGAAGAAAACGATCATAGTCAACACCGGCGCCGAAGCTGTGGAGAACGCAGTCAAGATCGCGCGCGCCTACACCAAGCGGCCGGCGGTAATTTGTTTCGAAGACGCGTTCCACGGACGCACGCTGCTGACCATGACGCTCACCAGCAAGACGCATCCCTATAAGGCCGGCTTTGAGCCGTTCGTGAGCGACGTCTATCGCATTCCGTTTGCCTATCCCTATCGCGGCGAAAAAGGCGCCACCGCGGAGACCTTTGCGCATTATCTTACGGACGCATTCAAACGCAGTGTCGCGCCGGAGTCCGTGGCCGCGGTTATCGCCGAGCCCGTCCTGGGTGAAGGCGGCTTCATCGTTCCGCCGAAAGAATATTTCGCGCTGCTGCAAAAAATTTGCCGGCAACACGGGATTCTCTTTATTGCCGACGAAGTGCAGTCCGGATTTGCACGCACAGGCAAATGGTTTGCCAGCGAGCATTTCGGGATTGAGCCGGACCTGATCACCATGGCCAAATCGCTCGGCGGCGGCATGCCCATCGCAGCGGTCACCGGTCGCGCGGAAATTATGGATGCACCCGGCGTAGGATCGCTCGGTGGGACTTTCTGCGGCCATCCGTTGTCGTGTGCCGCAGCTCTCGCCGCAATCGAAACCATCGAAAAAGAAAACTTGCTCACACGTTCCGCCGCTATCGGCCGGCGGTTTGAGGAGCGTGCTCGCGTGTGGCAGAAGAAATGGCCGCTCGTCGGCGAGGTGCGCGGCCTGGGCGGGATGTGCGCAATGGAGCTAGTGCGCGACGCGACCACGCGCGAGCCGGCCGACACGGAAACCAAACAAATAGCGCGCTTCTGCTACCAACACGGGCTCATTACCATCACGGCGGGCACGTTCAACAATGTCATCCGCATTCTGGTTCCCTTGGTGGTCACGGACGAGCAATTTGACGAAGGACTCGGCGTGATCGAGGCGGCCCTTGCGACGGTCGCTGATCGCAAGCAGGCCGCCCTTTCTCACGCCTAAAAATTTATGCTCGCGGCAATCGAATCGGTCAACCTGGGCTTTCTACTCGACGGCAAATGGCGTAATGACGGCGAGCGCATCGAAATCTACTCGCCAGGCACGCGCCACCGCGTCGGCGCGACGTATCGTGCTACTGCCGCTGACGCTGAAGCGGCCATCCGCGCTGCGACTCGCGCCTTTGAGATAACGCGGCGTATGGGCGGTTACGAACGGCAGCGCGTTCTGCGCGCCGTCTCGGCCGCAATCGAAAAGCAAAGCGAAGACCTTGCCCGCATCGTGGCGCTTGAAGCGGGCAAGCCCATCAAGACCGCCCGCGTGGAAGTCGATCGAGCGGTCTTCACCTTCAGTGTTGCCGCGGAAGAGGCTGTGCGGGTTGGCGGCGAGTATCTCCCTCTGGATTGGCAAGCGTCCACCGCGGGGCGCTGGGGAATTGTCCGGCGCTTCCCACTCGGGCCCATCGCCGCAATCACGCCATTTAATTTCCCGATCAACCTCGTCGCGCACAAACTGGCCCCTGCCATCGCCGCCGGATGCACGATCGTATTGAAGCCCGCCCCGCAGACTCCGCTAACTGCGCTGCGTCTTGCCCAAATCATCGAGCAAGCTGGATGGCCGCCCGGCGCGCTGAATGTGCTGCCGCTTTCCAACGACGATGCAGGCATCCTCGTGTCCGACGATCGCTTGAAGCTACTCAGTTTCACGGGCAGCACCGCGGTGGGCTGGGCCCTGAAGCAGAAGTCCGGCAAGAAACGCGTGGTGCTCGAACTGGGCGGCAACGCGGGTGTAGTGATTTGCGCCGACGCAAATCTGGAGTATGCCGCCGACCGCTGCGTAACCGGAGGCTTTGGCTATGCTGGGCAGTCCTGCATTTCCGTCCAGCGGATTCTTGTAGAAGAAAGCGCGCAGGATAAATTTCTGCCGGCGCTCATTTCGCGCGTGCAGAAGCTGAAGGTCGGCAGTGTCCTGGACGAAAGCACCGATGTCGGTCCCCTGATCAGCGAAGACGCGGCGCAACGCGTCATGCAATGGATCGAAGAAGCCGTGCGCGATGGCGCCAAAATTGTTTGCGGAGGCCATCGCAACGGCGCGATGGTCACCCCGACTGTTTTGACCAACACAAAGCCAAGCATGCGCGTAAATTGCATGGAAATTTTCGGCCCGGTGGTCACGGTGGAAAAGTTTTCAGATTACGACGAGTCATTGAATGCGTTGAATCGCTCCGAATTTGGTTTGCAAGCGGGTGTCTTCACGCGCGACTTCAAGCGCATCACTAAAGCCTTCGAGACGCTCGAGGTCGGCGGCCTGATGATCGGCGAAGTTCCCACGTTTCGGATCGACCACATGCCCTATGGCGGCTCCAAGGATTCCGGCCTCGGCCGCGAAGGCCTCCGCTATGCGATAGAAGAAATGACTGAGCCGCGCCTGCTGGCCGTTAATCCCGCTGGCCTGTAACTCTCACGCGTGGCGATTTTGTTGGGAATGAGGCCCCAGGTCAGCGAAACCGCATCTACGAGGATGTTATCCATGAATTTGCGTTCAGCCCCACGACGCTGCCAGTCGACGCCTTCGCGCAACCTATACTAAACTCATGGATGCACTTTGCCGAACGGGCCTGTAGCTCAGCGGTTAGAGCAGCGGACTCATAATCCGTTGGTCCCAGGTTCAAATCCTGGCGGGCCCACCACAAACGCCCATGTCCGACCCGGAGACATAGGTAACAGAACGTACCGGCTACATAGGTAACACTTTTGGGCCAAACGGATTGTCGAGAGGTTGCAGAGTTCGTTCCTCCAGATCGATGTAGCCCAGATCGTAATTCAT
>Ga0210408_10001007_pt1 | contig 30996 bp, 24 predicted proteins | sample IncBWH4MmetaG_FD_155471 | JGI IMG/M metagenome (GOLD analysis project Ga0210408, IMG submission 155471) | Forest soil microbial communities from Barre Woods Harvard Forest LTER site, Petersham, Massachusetts, United States - Inc-BW-H-4-M | ecosystem: Environmental > Terrestrial > Soil >... | reverse complement strand
GACTCTCAGCAGCATCCTGCCTTCACTCCAGCCAATCCTTAATGATTTGACGGAGCGGTTCGGTCCGCGCCTTGAGCGCATCCAACCCGCCCGCCTCAACGAGGTTTACTTCCAAGCTGAGATGGACCTGGTCCCCGGCTTCTGCGCCCAGCTCTATAAAAAATGGAACGGCCGGCTGGTGAGCCTGTTTGGCGATGACGCCCGCGCCGAAGCAGGCGTGTTTCATCTCTACTATGTTTTCGCGCTTGATGACGCCCATGGCTTTTTCATCCTGCGGGTGCCTGTCTCACCAGACCAGCCCCGGTTTATCTCCCTGACGAACGCGTTGCCGGCCGCCAATTGGCAGGAACGCGAGATCCAGGACCTGTTCGGCCTCAAACTCGAAGGCCATCCCAACCCGCGCCGGTGCGCCCTGCACGATGATTGGCCCGAAGTCTATCCCCTGCGCAGGGACTTTCATTTAAAGAGCGTGCTGGCGCCGTTCTCAGGCGAGCGCCATAAGTTCCGCCAGGTCGAAGGCGAGGGAGTGTTTCAGGTGCCGGTCGGCCCGGTGCATGCCGGCATTATCGAGCCCGGCCATTTCCTCTTCAGTGTCGCCGGCGAACCGGTGCTCTATCTTCAAATCCGACTCTTTTACACGCATAAAGGCACCGAAAAACTCTTCGAGAACATCCCGATTGCTCACGGTGTCAGCCTGGCTGAAAGCATTTCCGGAGACTCGAGTTTTGCTCACGCGACGGCTTTTTGCCACGCGGTGGAGAGGGTCGCGGAGATGGAAGCCCCGCCGCGAGCCCGAGCCTTGCGCACCGTTTGTCTCGAACTGGAACGCATCTACAACCACGTCGCCGACATCGGGGCCATCGCCACCGATGTGGCGTTTGTCGTGGCCAACGCCCATGCGATGCGGCTTAAAGAACGGGTGCTGCGGCTCAACGAACAACTCACCGGGAACCGACTGTTGCGCGGGATGACGAGTCTGGGGGGCGTCCGGTTTGACTGGAACACCGAGCAAATCAAAGCGCTCGTCCAATTCGTGAACGGCCTTCGGCCGGAATTCGAGTCGCTGGTCGAACTGGTTCACGAGTCGTCCTCGACGCGTGACCGGCTCGAAACGACGGGCATCCTCAAACCGGCAACAGCGCGCGACCTCGGCGTGGTTGGCCTGGCAGGCAGAGCCTCAGGATTTTCGCACGATTTGCGGCGGGACTTTCCGCACGCGGCTTACGGCCAGGTGAAGTTCACCGTGCCGGTTTATCAGGAAGGCGATGTGCTGCGCCGAATGCAGGTCCGCATCGATGAAGTCCGCGAGGCCCTTGGCATCATCGAGCAGGTTGTGGAGACTCTCCCGGAAGGTCCGCTGCGGGAAAAACTGCCGTCGCTGCCGGCCAATGCCGTGGCGCTGGGTTACGTCGAAGGCTGGCGTGGGGAAATTTTTCATTGGATCCGCACCGCGGCGAACAACCGTCTCGCCCGCTGCAAGATCAAGGACCCTTCGTTGCAGAATTGGCCGGCGCTGAGCGAGGCCATCCTGGGTAACATCATCCCCGACTTCCCGGTTGTGAATAAGAGCTTCAACCTCTCCTACTCTGGCACCGATCGTTGACAGATTATGTTCGAGATTCTTCGCAAAAGCCTTGCCACTGGCATCGTAACCACCGATTACCCGCAAAGCCCGGCGGCCGTATCAAGCGGCGCGCGAGGCCGGCCCGAAATTGATTCCACCGATTGGAAGGATGCCCGGCTCGCCATCGCCGCGTGCCCCACCGGCGCGCTCTCCGCCACCGACGGGGACGCCATCCGCACCGTTTCGTTGGATTTGGGCAAATGCACCTTCTGTGGATTGTGCGCCGAAGCGGACGCATCCATCCGGATGACCAATGCGTGTGAACTCGCCACCCGCCGCCGACAAGACCTGATCGCCACGGCCGAATACGCCCTGAACCCCGACGGCAGCCACACCAAACTGGTGGCCAACGTGTCGAAACACGGTGCTCAGGCAAACTCGAGCTCCGCACCGCCGCTCGACGCCCTGGGTTCGGAACTGGAACGGTGCATTCACAAGGTCCTCGGCCGCTCGCTGCATATCCGCGAGGTCGATGCCGGCTCCTGCAACGGCTGCGAGATTGAAATCGCCGGTCTCAATAGCCCCGTGTACGACATCGAGCGGTTCGGCATCCACTTTGTCGCCTCGCCGCGGCATGCCGACATGCTACTGGTCACCGGGCCGGTTTCTCGCAACATGGAGCTGGCGCTTCGGAAGACCTATGAGGCCACGCCGGCACCGCGGCTGGTCGTCGCGGTCGGAGCGTGTGGATGCAGCGGCGGCATTTTCGGCCAGAGCTACGCAAGTCTGGGCGGTGTGGATAAGGTGATCCCGGTCGATGTCTATATCCCCGGCTGCCCCCCCAATCCGCACGCGCTGCTGCACGGTATTCTGACCGCGCTCGGCCGCTTGTAGCCGCGTCATGCGCTGGCCTCGCCGACAAACCCGCCTTGACCACCGCACCGGCCTGGCCCGGGCCTTGTCCAAACTTGGGCTCTGCTCGCGCAGCCGCGCAAGGGATTTGATCACGGCCGGCAGGGTGCGCGTCAACGGCGACCTGCGGCGCGACCCGGAATGGCCGGTGCACCTCGACCGGGACCACATCGAAGTGGATGAACAAAAGGTTCAGGCCGCCAGGAAGATTTACTTGATGCTTAACAAACCGCGCGGGCTGGTGACCACCTCCAAGGATGAACAGGGCCGAGGCACGGTTTTTGAATGCCTCAAAGACGCCGGGCTGCCCTTCCTGGGACCGGTAGGCCGGCTCGACCAGGCCAGCGAAGGGCTGCTGTTGTTCACCAATGATAGCGCATGGGCGGCCCGCATTACCGCCCCTTCGAGCCAATTGGATAAAGTCTATCACGTCCAAGTGAATTGCCTGGCGGATGAGCACCTGCTGCGGCGAATGGAAATTGGCCTTGAGGTGGATGGCGGTTTCCTGGCGGTCAAGCGAGCGCGCGAGCTACGGCGCGGCGGGCGCAATTGCTGGCTTGAGGTGGTGCTCGATGAGGGTAAGAACCGGCACCTCCGCCGCCTGTTAGCCGGGCTCGGGGTTGAGGTGCTCCGGTTGGTGCGCGTCAGCATCGGAGCCTTAAGGCTCGGACCTCTGGCCAAGGGCCAATTCCGTCACCTCGCTCAGACTGAAGTGGCCAGCTTGGACAAAAGGCATTTTTTGAGCCAACCTGAGCCTAAATAAGTTGTTTTTTGCGCAAGACCGGATTAAATGCCCGGTCATTGCAGTGATGAGATTGTTTGATGCGATAGTGCGAACTCCTAACCGGCGCATTGGGTTGATCGCCCTGGTGGTGATTGGGCTGGACCAATTGACCAAGGGCATCGTCCTGCGGCTACTGGGGAACGGCCAGGAAAAGGTGGTCATCGACGGATTCTTCAAGTTCGTTCACTGGGGCAACACGGGCGCCGCCTGGAGCCTGTTTCGGGGCAACAATCATCTGCTGGCGATGGTCGCGCTGGCGGCGCTGGTGGTATTGGTGCTGAGCCGGCATCATTTTGATTCACGCACCGTACTGGGCCAAATCGCTTTCGGACTGATCTTCGGCGGAATCGTAGGCAATCTTGTTGATCGGCTGTGGCGGCACCAGGTGATTGACTTCCTTTACTTTTACCTGCAGCAACGCGACGGCAATGAGTGGGGTTTCCCCGCATTTAACGTCGCCGATAGCGCGATCTGCACGGGGGTGGGCCTGGTTTTTCTGATCACCTGGAAAAGTGAGCGGCAGCCCAAGCCGGCGGAATCAGCGGCAGGAAAATGACTCGGGGGTGGATTCCAGACCGGGGCGTCGCGTGACAGCATGAGCTACTGAGTGCAATGTCTGACAGGACCGAGGTTATCACGATCGAGCGTTCGCTGCCCGCGGAGCGGCTGGACACCTGGTTGCGGGGCAAGTTCCCGACCGTCTCCAGGGGCGCACTCCAACGGTTGATCGACGAAGGCCATATTCGCGTCAATGGCCGAACGGTTAAGCCGACGCACACGCCCCGGGCCGGGGAAAAGGTCGAGGTGTGTTGGCCGGAGGCCAGGGAACCCGAGGTGCGGCCTGAACCGATCCCACTGGAGATTCTGTACGAGGATGCAGGCTTGCTGGTGTTGAACAAACCGCCCGGGTTGGTGGTACATCCGGCCTCCGGCCACGAAGCACGTACCTTGGTCAACGCGCTGCTGCACCATTGTCAGGGAGAATTGAGCGGCATCGGCGGAGTGGCCCGCCCGGGGATAGTGCACCGGTTGGACAAAGACACCAGTGGCTGCATGGTGGTGGCCAAGAACGATGCGACGCACCTGGCGTTATCGGCCCAGTTTGCCGGCCGGAAGGTGGAAAAAATCTACCATGCGATTGTCTGCGGTGAAATGGCGCGAGACCGTGGGGAAATCCGTGCAGCGATTGCGCGCCATTCTTCTCACCGCAAGTGCATGGCGGTCGATGAGGAGTTTGGGCGAGAAGCGCACACGAGCTATCGGGTACTGGAGCGGTTGGAGGGGGCGACGCTGGCGGAAGCCCGCCTTCATACCGGGCGGACTCATCAAATCCGTGTTCATTTCAAATTCCTGGGTTACCCGCTGGTGGGCGACGAGACCTACGGGCACCGGCAGAATCAGCGGCTGTCAGAATTGGCCGGCTACCAGGCGCCGCGGCAGATGTTGCACGCATTCCACCTGGCCTTCATTCACCCCCGGACCAGCCGCTGGCTCAGTTTCGAGGCGCCGCGCCCCGCGGATTTCGTGGATGCGGTTGCAGCGTTGCGGGGCAAGTGACGGAGTGCCGGTCGACGGGAAGCAAAGGTGTGAGGGCGCTCCAGGCTCCGCTGCTTGCTTTCACTGAGCGAAGTAGTGGAGGGTGGAACATTCAGCGTTCCATGACTCCGCTGCTTCACAACGCCAGCGCATTTTTGGACTGAAAGAATCTTGTCACCGGTGGCCTTAAACCATGAAAGCTTTTGAACGGTGGCGTGGAACCTTCCGTCTAAACCGCATAGTTCGTGTTTTTCCCTGACTGAACCATGAACCTCGTTACGGTGTTGCACGCGGAGGATGATTCCAACGACGTGCTGTTGTTTCACCATGCCTGCCTCAAGGCCGGGCTCAACCTCAATTTGCAGGTCGTCGCTGACGGGGACGAAGCCATTGCGTATCTGGATGGCCGGGAGCGATTTGGCGACCGCCAGCAGCACCCCTTCCCGAAGTTGGTGCTGCTGGACCTCAAAATGCCGCGAGTCGATGGTTTCGAGGTGCTGAGTTGGATGCGACAGGAGGAGAAATGCCGGCGCTTGCCGGTGGTGGTTCTAAGTTCCTCAAACCATGAGGTGGATGTTAATCGCGCCTACGACGGCGGCGCCAACTCCTACCTGGTGAAGCCGGTGGATTTCAATGAGTTGGTGGAGATGGTCAAGGCTCTTCACCTTTATTGGCTGACGTTCAACGAAGGCCCGGAGCCGGCAGGAAATGCCGCAATCCGAAGGTCGAAATCCGAAGCCGGTTGCAACCACGGATAGACACCAATAAATTCGAATATTGAGCACCCCCTCCGGGGACGTGACACGCCCGGCAGGCGCATCGCGGTGGCGATTCTTTCGTTCGTGTTCTTTGGTGTAAATTCGTGATCTGTTCGGGGTTTTGCCTTTTGGCCGCTCATTTCACCGGCAGGGCGTTGATTTCGACTGGCTGGCCGTTCCCCACCAGGACTGTGCCTGAAATTCGGTAGTTGGGCAGCGCGGCGCCGAGTTGCGCGGCAGCCGGCATCACCAGGTCGGCGTCACCACGCACCGTCAAGGCGTCCGTAAGCGAGGCGGGATTCGTGAGGGAAAGGAGCTCGCCCGAGAACACCACTCTTTGATTTAGACTGCGGTTAGTGCCGGCCACACTGAAAGAGAAGTAACTCGGTGCGACCGGCTTGCCTGCGGGAGCCGCGGCTGGAACAACCGACTCGGTGCTTGCCTTCGGGACTTTGAACGTTGTGGCGAGCGCCGGCCGTTGCGAAGCAGTTGAAGGCAGCCGATAAACAGCACCCTGAGGCTGGAGCGAACCCGTATAAATCGAGCCGTCGCTATCGACAATCCTCACGTCCTGGGCCTTTTGCTCCAGTCGAAAAGAAACCAGGATCGGTCCGTTGGGAAAAGCTTTGGTGGTGTCTTTGGCCTTCGTCACCTGGGCGGTTTGAGCGAACCGCTGAATCACTGAGAAGGCCCTGGATTCGTTGGAGGTTTCCCCGAGAAGGTTCACCCCGGCATGGTCGGTGGACAAAGAACGCGCCGCCAGACCGCCTGCCAGGCCCGTTCCCTGAGGGTTCCGAGTGAAGGCAGACTCAGCCGCAGCATTCGGAGCAATCTCTTTTTTCTCTTGTTGCAAGGTGCTCATGCTTCTCAGTGTCGCAGGTTCTGACGCTGCGGCAGGCGAGTTTGCAAGCGGGGTCGCGCCGCCAACTGCCAGTCTGGATTGTGGCCCGGGAGGTGGGGGCGTCGGCGCAACAGCCAATCCTTCGGAAAGCGCCGGGACTTTGGTTTCTTCACCTCGCTTCAGATCATTGCTCTCCGGTTGAAGGGGCATTGTGGCGTTTTGCCGTAACGCTCCTGCAAGTCCGCGGGAGCGCTCTGATTCGGGATGAATCTGGGCGTAACTGCGGTCCAGCGCAGGCTGCTCGCGGGCACCCGAGGCGGCACGGTCGGCCTTCAAGTCAGAGCCGGGGACGGCAGCTCGTTTGTCCGCTAACGCCACGGCGTCGTCGGCCGCCCCAGCCGCCTGCACCTGGGGTGCTTGACCCGGCTGGGCAGTAGGTTCGTTCTTTGCGAGCAAAACATCTTTTTGGGGATGAGTGACCAGAGGAACCAACACAAAACCGGCCACACCCAGCAGAGTTAACACGGCCAAGCCCCAGGCCAGGCGCGACTGAACGCGCGAGTTGAACCAATTAATCCACCTTGGTTTGTCCTCCTTTCTTGCAAAACGGCGTGACACTTCGCCTTGCAGGAGGCGGCGGGTGGCGGGGTGCAAGTCAAACGCGGACCGCTCCGAGGCCTGCTGGCGGCGTTTTTTCGCCCAGGCGCGCAGCAGTTTTTCAATTGGCCGTTCCGGTTCGATTGGCATAGCAGCTAAGGGTTAGACGGGAAAAGAGCCGATTCCTCCCCGGCAAAAGTTCTTCGTGCGATTTCCTCGAGGCGGTCCAGGCATTTGCTCAGGCGCGAGCTGACCGTCTTTGGGTTGAGCTGAAGGGAGCGGCTAATTTCTTCGTAGCTCAACTCGCCGAAATACCGCAGCTCGATGATTTCGCGGCAGGGCGGCTCGAGCTGGTCCAGCGCCTGGCGCACCAAGGCCATTTGCTCGGCATTGAGCAAAGCGAGGTCAGGTGTCGGAATCTGGCCGGGCGGGTCCAGCGCCAGGCCGGTTTCCGGGTCCTCAGCCTGTAGCGAGAGTGGGACCTGGCCGCCGCCCCGTTTGGCGGCTTGCTGGCGTTCGCGATAGTCCCGCGCTTTATTGGCCGCGATGCGGAACAGCCAGGTCTGAAACTGGCTGCTGCCTTGAAATGAATCGAGGTTGCGGATGACTGCGAGGAAACACTCCTGGCAGATTTCTTCGACATCCTCCCGGGTGAGCTCGTGGCCTAGCTGGAAAATAAAGCGCCCCGCCGCGGCGTAATGCCGGTCGAACAACTCATCCCAGGCCGCCGCGTCGCCCCGGCGGCAGCGGGCGAGCAAATCCGTTTCCGCGCCCATGCTGAATCAGACTCTATTCCAAGCCCAAACGTTTGAACAGCGGGAACGGCGGAGCAGTGAAGTGGTGGGTGATACGGGTAATGCGCGGTGAGGTAATGGAGCCATGTCCTGCTGTAACCGCGCCAGCAATTTGAGGGTCAAACACCCCAGCACCCCAATACTCCAGCACTTCAATTTCTCAGACCGCGATGGGCGCTTTGATCGCGGGATAAGGGTCGTAACCCACCAGGCTGAAATCCTCGTATTTGAAGTTGTGAATGTTTTTGACCGCGGGGTTGAGTTTCATTTGCGGCAGGGGGCGCGGTGCGCGGGTGAGTTGGAGCCGGGCCTGCTCGAGGTGATTGCTATAGAGGTGCAGGTCCCCAAAGGTATGAACGAAAGTGCCCGGTTTCAAATGGCACACCTGGGCGACCATCATCGTGAGCAGGGCATAGGAGGCGACGTTGAACGGCACACCAAGGAATAAGTCCGCGCTGCGCTGGTAAAGTTGACAGCTCAGCTCCTCTTCTTGCACGAAGAATTGAAAGAGCGCGTGGCAAGGCGGCAAGGCCATTTGGTCCAACTCACCTGCGTTCCACGCGCACACAACGAGCCGGCGGCTGTCCGGCGTTTTTTGAATTTGCTCGATGACTTGATCAATTTGGTTGATCGACCGGCCATCCGGGGCGCGCCAGTCGCACCACTGCGCGCCATAGATGCGGCCGAGACTTCCGTCCTGGCCGGCCCATTCGTCCCAGATGGTCACGCCATGCTCGTTGAGGAATTTGATATTGGTGTCACCGTGCAGGAACCACAGCAATTCGTAAATAATCGACTTGAGGTGAAGCTTTTTTGTCGTGAGCAGCGGGAAATCCCGGGCCAGCGGAAAACGCGCCTGCGCCCCAAACACCGACAAGGTCCCGGTGCCGGTGCGGTCGGATTTGAGTTTGCCCTGCTCCAAAACGAGCCGCAGAAGTTGGTGGTACTGAATCACAGGTTTGATGTACCGAAAACCCGCGGTCACGCCAAGCTCTAACCTAATCCCCCTCTGTCCTTCATCTTTCCGCCAGTAATTTTTCTGTCTGCCTCTCGAGTTTGCGCCCGTCAGCCTCTTTCGGCGTCTTCTCCATCTCTGCGCGCGGCGGTTGCTCTGAGGCCGGCTGAATCTTCGTCAGCTTCCAATCTTTGGCGATTTCGTCAAGGAACACCACCGCCATGCTTCGCAGGGTCCGTTGTTCGCGATGGAGGAACCAGGCCAGCAGCGGCAAGGTCAGCAGCAGCAGCCACAGCCAGGGCAGCCGGGGGGCGATAAAGCCCAGCACCAGCAACTCGAAACCGCAAAGAGACCAGAAGGCGACCCTGGCCTGAAGGGACCAGCGGGCGCGGAGGCGGCACCGGAGCAGATGGGTGCCTTTGGCATGGTCTTCGGTGACGGTCGTAAACAGGAGGTTGCTCCAGCGGCTGCCATAAATCTCGACGTCATATTCGCTCCAGCCGATGTCCGATTTGTTGGGCCAGCCGAGCTGATCGAGCCGGCGCAAGATCTCGGCGACAAACGCGAAGCGGTTGATGGGGTCAGCGCTCCAGTATTCGACCCGGCCGAGGGCCTGTTTGCTTTCGCGCAGGGCGACGGAATCGAGGGTTTGCTGGCTGGCCACGTGCGTTGGATGCAACAGCAGCCGGCCCTGGTAACGCGCCCAGCCTCGCACCACGGGCTGCAGGAAAAAGAGCAGCGTCACCAGCGGGCGCGACCACCAGGGCGCTTTCTTGCGGGGCAGGGCGGCCTGGCCGCCCGCGGCGGCGCAAACACCCACCGAAATCAGCAGACTGGTAATGGCAACCGGCAGAAGATAATGAAAGACCACCGATAGAATCCAGAGGGGGAGGGTCACCAGGACATGATATTCCAGGGTAGTGCAAAGCATCAGCGTGAGCGCCGGCTGCGAAGCGTACAGCGACTGAAAGCCGGCGCTGCCGAACAGGCCACGATAAATAACGGAGGGCCGCAACATCACGCCGAACTTCGAGGCGGTGTAAATCCGGCCGTGCCAGAGGCTGCCGCCGAAGGAATTGAAGTATTCCGGATGCTTGCGCACCAGCAGCGCCTCGGCCTCTCCGTAGCCGTGCTGTTGCTTGAGATACTCAACGGCCGTCGAACGGCGATAGTGCCAGACGAAGGCGGGGGGGCTGAACCCGAGCTTGTGGCCAACCTGCTGCAAGCGCCAGCAGAGGTCCACGTCATCGCCCGCCTTGTGGAAAACCGGATCGAACCCGCCAATGTCGGTCAGCGCCCACTTCCAAAAGGCCATGTTGCAGCCCGGTATGTGCTCCGCCTGGCGGTCGGTCAGCATGACATGGGCTGGGCCGCCCGGCGATACCATGACGGCCGCGGCGACGGCCGAGTCTTCGGGCGGCAGGAGGTTGGGGCCGCCCAGGCCGGCGAATTCCCCGCTCAATAAATCGCCGGTCAAGTAATAGAGCCAGTCCTCATCCGCCCGGCAATCGGCATCGGTAAAAGCGACGATTTCACCGGTAGCGGCGGCGATGCCGGTGTTGCGCGCGGCCGAGAGGCCAAGGTTTTTCTCGTGGCGGAAATATCGCACCTTGAGGTGCTGATGGGCGATCCGGGGTGTGCTGTCAGTCGAACCGTCGTCCACCAGAATTACCTCATAATCGGGATAATTCAGCCGTTGCAACGAATCGAGGCAGGCCTTGAGCGTGCGCTCGCTGTTGTAGCTGGCGACCACCACGGAGACTTTTGGCGAGCGCGGCAGGGGGAAATGCGGCGCAGCGCGAAACACCTGCTGTACGGCCCGGAAGGATTCTTTGGGCCGTCGGTCGCGGGTGGTCAGGCCCATGCTCCAATCCTCGACGGGCGCACCGCCCTTCCACCAATCATCGGTGTAACTGAACACCACCGCGCCCGCCAGGCCGCCACGGAAGGCGCCTTCGATCTGCCAGGCCAGCATCTCGCATTTGCGCGGCTCGCCTTCGCGCAAGGAATCGACGCCGAACTCTCCCAACATCAGGGGTTTGGACTCGGCGAGCATCTGGAGCCGCGCCAGGTAATTGCGGAACGGCTGCTCCTGGTGCAGATAGACATTGAAGCAGACGAAGTCGGCGCTTTGGGAGCGAAGGAATTCGGTCGGGGGGTAATTGGTGAAGGTGCAGAGGCAATCCGGGTCGGTTCGTTTGGCCTCATGGATGAGGTCGTCAAGGAAATCGGACACCGCTTTGGCCCCGCTCCAACGGACGACGTCGGGGGGGATTTCGTTGGCGACGCTCAAGGCGAAAACGGCCGGATGCCGCGCGCAAGCTAAGGCAGCGTGCCGAACGGCCTGGCGCGCTTCCTCTCGGTGCGCGGGGGAATCCAGGAAGCAAAGATGCTGGGGCCAGGGGATGTCGATGAGCACTTTGAGTTGATGCTCGGCAGCCAGGTCGAGGAACCATTTGGCCGGCACGGCATAGATACGGACCAGATTGGCACCGAGCGCCTGGATTTGGGCGAAGTCGGTGGCCGTCTGTTCCGGAGAAGCGAACGGCTGACCGCCGGCATCAGGTTGGAAGGGACCGTAAGCTACGCCCTTGGCGTAAAATTTCTTTTCGCCGAGCCGGAAGAATTTGCCGCCCACGCTCAGGCGCGGGTCCGAGGAAGCCGCCACAGCCATTGAGCTTAGACGGAATTGGAACCTGGTTTAATCATCGCCGCGGTGGGGAATAGCAAAGGAAACCGCGCAAGGGAAGGTTGAAAACCATGTAGGCCTCCATTTCTTTGTGTTCTTTGCGTTCTTTTGCGGCCATTATCGGATTCGGCTTTATGAAAGAGCTCCCTCACACACGCTCCTGCTTCGTTTGCGGTGAGTCCAATCCGGTCGGCCTGAAACTCCGGTTCGAAACCGACGGGCGCCGTGTCCGGACCCGTTTTATGCCAGGGTCTGAACACATCGGTTTCAAGCAGACCGTCCATGGCGGGCTGATCGCCACGTTGCTGGACGAGATCATGGTCTGGGCCTGCGCGGTACAGACCAAACAATTCGCTTTTTGCGCCGAACTGAACCTGCGGTTTGTGAGCCCGCTGCGGCCCAACCAAAAGGCCATTGCCACGGGCGACCTCACGGCCAACCGCCGCGGACGGATCTTTGAAGCCAAGGCTGAATTGCGAGACGAACGGGGCGCACTGCTGGCGAGCGCCACCGGCAAGTATCTGCCGATCAAGGGCGCGGAAGCCAGGGAGATGGCGGCGGATTTTGTGGGGGCTTGGGAATTTTAATTGTCGCCGAACCAGGGGAGTAATGGAGCGATGGAAAAACGATGTGTTGCAACATTCCGATGCTCCGCACCCCACTACTCCAACGTCTCATTCCTGCTCACTCCAGCCCCGTGAGCGGCTCTCGCCCGGCGTAGCCGGCGTCCAGGTCGTGCCAGAACTCGATGTCCGGCTCCTTTTGCTCCCAACAAAGGAAGACTTCCTTGCCATCGATGACCGCCGGAAAATCAATTAACCCGCGCTCCAGGTCTTTGACTTGGATTTCACGCCGGTAAAACTCCAGCAAAGTCTCCTTAACATCGGCCAGGGCGCGCACCCAGACGTTGACCTCGGCGCCACCCAGGTCCTTTCCTCCCTTCATCAATTCGTTTTGCCGCTCATCGTGCTTCATCAGCTCCCCGCGGAGCTGGAGCAGCCGCTTCAACCAAATCCGGACTTGGGGCAGCAGAGCGCGAGCCTCATCGAGTGTGTAGTGCTTTTCGAAACGGTAGTCCATGGGCGCGGATGAATGGAGTGATGCAGTGGTGGAGTGATGGAATTATGAAGTCATTCGAGACCCCGCTCCCATTACTCCGCCACTCCCACACTCCGGCTGTTTTAGTCATTCGGATTTGTTTTCGACCTCGTTCTTCGGACTCTTGGTCTCCCCCGGGCCAAGTTTCTTCCGAACCGCCTCGTTGGGTTCGAGCGACAGGGATTTAGTCCAGGCTTCACGGGCCTTGCCGGGCTCCTTCAACGCGGCGTAAACATCGCCGAGGTGCTCGTACAAAGTCGCGTCCTCCTCCTCTTTCTTGGACAACTCGATCGCTTTGAGAATGTAACCCAGTGCCTCCTTGGGCCGGTCGAGCTTAAAAAGGACCCAGCCCAGACTGTCGAGGTAGGCGCCGTTGTTTGGCTCGGCCTTGACCGCCTTTTCAATCAGCCCGCGCGCCTCCTCGAGCTTCATCCCGTGCTCGGCCCACATGTAGCCCAGGTAATTCTGCGCCTCGGCGAAGTCCGGAGATTTCTCCAGGCATTTCTGGAAGTACTTTTCCGCCTGGGCGAAGTCGCCCGTGCGCTCGGCCGCCGCCCCCAGTTGAAAGTAGAGGTTTTGATCGAGATGATTTGAAGCGCTGGCTTGGGCGATAATCTCCGCCTCGTTGAAATGCCGAAGCGCTTGCGGGTAGGCCTTCTGCCGGCTGTAAGCCAGCCCGGTATAGAACTCCAGCACAAAGCTCATCGGCCCTTCCGGGAATCTGGCCCGGGCCTTCTCGAGCGTGGCCAGGGCGTCACTGGTTCGATTCAGGCCGATCTGCGCCAGCGCCAGGTCGAAATAAGCCTCTTGGAATTCGGGATTGAGCAGCAGGGCCTTGCTGAAATAATCAGCGGCCTCGGCGGTCTTCTTGTCGTTGAAGGCCAGATAACCCAGGTAATAGTAAGCCTGCGGATTGGTCGGGTCATCCCGCAGGATGGCTTCGAGCTGTTCCACGGCGCGTTTATGCTCGCTGCTCCTCAGGTAGATGTCGGCCAGCCGGGCGTGAACCCGCTCGCGAATAAACGGCGCGTCGGGCAGTTTCTTGAGCAGCTCCAGGTAAACCTCTGCCGCTTTGTCGGTGTCGCCCACCAGGATAAACCCTTCGGCCAGCCGCAAGCGCAAACGCGCGTCGGTCGGGCTGAGTTTTTGCGCGCGATTCAGCACCGCCCGCGCCTTGGCATAGACCTTCTCCTTTTCCGCCGGGACCTGCAGCACGAAACTCGCGTAGAGCTCCGAAAGCGTGACGAGAAATTCGGCGTCGGCGTCAGGTTGTCTCGCTGCTTCGTCCAGCACTTTGAGCGATTCAGCCTGCTGCTTGTTCTGGAGCAGGTTGAGAAAAAGGTTTTGATAGCCCGTCAGCGACTCCGGCGATTTTTTGATCGCGGCACGGTCGGCGTTGGAGGCCTGGTCGTATTTGCCAAGCTGCGCATAGACCACGCCCAGCCGCGCAAACACCGCTCCTGATGCCTTGGGCTGTGCGGCGGCACGCGTCAGCAATTCCAGCGCCTTGTCCGGTTGCTTGTTTTGCAGGAAACGGCCCGAGACCTCGAGGACCACCCATTCATTGCCCGGGTCCCCCGCCGCTGCTTGATAGTATTCCTGCAGCGCCGCCTCCGTTTCCCCGTCCATCTCGTGAATCACCGCGGCGGCGTAATGCGCATGGGCCTGGGCGGCCTTCTCCGCCGGAACATCCGTCCCCGTCCCCCGTAAAGACGCAGAGCCTGCGGTCTCCAGCGGGTCGTGGCGCGAAGAAACCGATCCGCAGCCGGCCAGCAGCATGCCGCCGATGGCCAACACCGTTCCCCGGAACCAATAACGACGCAACATGTGATCAAAACCTCCCCCAAACCCGGGAGCGGGTCGCGCGGTACAAATCCATTGGCAACTCCGAGCGCTCTCGGAGCTACTTCTGCCAGGTGCGCTTCTTGTGGCGATGGGCGCGCAGCTTCTTGCGCCGCTTATGCTTGTTAATCTTCGCTTTCCGACGTTTCTTTAATGAACCCATAATTAATGGTCTGTGTATTCCGGCTCAACTTTCTTCGGTACTAAGTCTGCTGCAAATCCTTACAATTGCAACTGGCTAAAAAACCACCTTGTTCAGGGGATACTCGATGATCCCCTCCGCGCCGGCCGCCTTGAGGGCCGGGATCAATTCACGCACCACGTGCTCGTCGATAATCGTTTCGACCGCCACCCAGCCTTCCTGGCTCAAGTGTGAAATGGTCGGATTGCGCAATGCGGGCAGCGTTTGGAGCAGATGCGCCAGGTTCTTCTGCGCAATGTTCATCTTCAAACCGACCTTCGCCTCGGCCTCCAGCGCGCCCGTCAGCAGCATCGCCATGGTCTCAATCTTTCGCCGTTTCCAGCTATCCTTCCACGAGCCGTGATTCGCAATCAGCCGCGGCGTCGAGTAGAGCAGCGTATCCACAATGCGCAGCTTGTTGGCCTTCAGTGAAGAGCCCGTCTCGGTGATCTCGACAATCGCATCCACCAACTCGTGCGCCTTGACCTCCGTGGCCCCCCAGGAAAACTCCACCTCCGCCTTGACTTTGTGCTGGCGCAGATATTTTTTGGTCAGGTTTACCACCTCCGTCGCGATGCGTTTGCCCCGCAAATCCTTTACCGATTTGATCGGCGAATCCTCCGGCACCGCCAGCACCCATCGCGCCGGCTGCCGCGTCACCTTGCTGAAGATAAACTCGCCGACCTCGTGCACCTTCGAACCGTTCTCCTGAATCCAATCGTAGCCCGTGATGCCGCAATCCAGGTAGCCGTGCTCGACATACCGGCTGATCTCCTGCGCCCGAATCATCCGGATCTCCAGCTCCGCATCGTCCACATAAGGGATATAGGAGCGGCTGCTGACGGAAATGTTATAACCGGCCTTGGCCATCTTCTCGATCGTGGCTTCTTGCAAACTGCCCTTGGGCAATCCGAACCGCAACATCTGTTTCTTCATCGAATGTTTTAGAGTAACCGGCGGACCTGGGAAACGAGTTAATTAAGTTAAACCAGTTAAATGAGGTGATTCAGGTACACGGAGAGCACCCTCTCGTCGAGCAAATTCCACCTGTCTTAACCCACTTACCCCCACTTACCCAGTTAACCCAATTAACTCAATCAACCCAGTTAACTCATTCAACCCCAAAAGGGCGAAGCCCGACCCTCCTCCCCCGGACCACCACTTCCCCGCGCGCCAGCGCCGCGATGCATTTGGGATACAGCTCGTGTTCTGCCGCCTGAATCCGCGCGTGCAGCGCCTCGGGCGTGTCGTCATCCAGCACCGGCACGATTTGCTGCCCGATGATCGGTCCGGAATCAACTCCGGCATCCACAAAATGCACGCTGCAGCCGGTGACTTTCACGCCGGCTTCCAATGCCTGTTTCCAGGCTTCCAACCCGGGAAATGACGGCAGCAACGACGGATGAATGTTCACCATGCGCCCCTCAAAAGCCCGGAGAAAATCCCCTTTCAACACCCGCATGAACCCGGCCAGCGCCACCAACTCGACTTGCGCCCCCCGCAGCGCCTCGACATAAGCCCGCTCGGCCTCCTCCTCTAGTTTGGTTCGAAACTTGCCTGGGGCAATGAATCGCGCCGGAATGTTCCGTTCTCGCGCGCGCTCCAGGATTCCGGCTTCAGCGACATCGCTTAGTACCAGCGCAACTTGGGCCGGCACTTTCCCTGCCGCGCACGCATCCGCAATCGCGACAAAATTCGAGCCCTTGCCTGACCCCAGCACGCCAATCCGAATTTCTGGTTCGCCTTTCACCCGCTTCTCATACAGTCTCTGCCTTCAGTTCCACAAGGCGAATTAAGCGCGTAAACCGAATCCCACGAAACTTGAAAACTCCAAATTCCAAGCACCAAACTTCAGGAAAACACCAAACGTCAAACTCCAAACTTGTCCGCGCCAGGACGTCGAACGCCAAAACTACCGCGTAGCGGTTGGTTTGAAGCTTTTGGCTTGGAGTTTTTCTGATGTTTGGTCCTTGGAATTTGGAATTTTTCTGAAGTTTGGAATTTGGATCTTTTTGGGTATTCCTCGCTTGACACCACCCGACCCGGCAGGTTGTGATACTCTGCGTTACTCCGCAACCAGTGACGATGATAATGCTGCGCAGTTTTGGCGTATGAGATGGTGGCTCGCGCGATGCAGGGCGACCCTGCTGCTGGGCGCCTTGGGGCTTTCGACGCCGCGTCTCCCGGCCGCACCCCAGCCCGATAGCCCGCCGCCTTCGGCCAGCCTCGCCGCCCGGGAAAAGGAAGGCTGTATCAAAAACCTCAACCAGATTTACGCCGCCATCCAGGCCTATCAAATCGACCACAAGGACCTCCCCGATTGGCTTTCGGACCTCGTCCCCCAGTATCTCGCCGATGCCAATTTGCTAGTTTGCCCCGTCTGCCGCCGCACCGGCAAAACCGAAGCACCGCCCCTGGCCGATCCCAACATCCCCACTTCGTATCTCTTCGAGTTCTGTCCCGTGCCGTTGCCTGGGTCCCCGAACAACCCCCACACCCGCCGCGAGTGGAAGCGGCGGCAGATGGGCCTGGTCGGTTCCGTTGTGCCCATCGTCCGCTGCCGGCATCATGACCCGGTCCTCAACCTTGCCTTTGATGGTCGTGTTTACGAGAGCCCGTCAACGTGGGAGATGGCGCTGACCAACCGCATCGACCCCAGGGACCTTACCGCCGCCCGGATCTTCGCCAATGAATCCGGCCCTCCCCGGAGAGCCGCCGCCAGGCCGCCCCTCGTCCGCACCTTCGCCCCGCGCGACACCAATGCGCCCTCCAATCTCCTGGACCTGACTGCCTTCTACAATGCGATGCTGACCGAGTCCTGGCACGGCAGCACCGGCAATAACCTGGCCGAGCTGCCCGCAGGCTTGCAGACCTTCGCTGGTGTTCCCTTCGATGTGCGCGGTATCGTTCAGCTCCGGAGCAAGTCCGGTTCTTCCACCAACTTCCCTCCTGAACTCAAGGGCATTCACGTCGAGCAAAAATGCCGGCGCCTGCATTTTCTGCACGCGGCCGGGTTCGGCGCCGTTGCCGAGGAGGGCAACCAAATCGGCTCGTATATTATCCATTTCGCCAGCAACCAAATGCGCCTGGAAATTCCAATTTATTACGGCCAGGCTGTCCGCAACTGGCATTCGCTCCCGGACGAACCGCCTCCAGGCAGCGACTTGAAGGTGGCTTGGACGGGCGAGAATGCGGTGAGCAAAAAATCCAAACGCGCGATCCGCTTATTCCTGACTACCTGGACCAACCTGGTTCCGGACCTCGAAATCGACAGCATCGATTTTGTTTCGAGCATGGCCAACCCCGCGCCCTTCTTGATTGCGATCACAGCAGACTGATGCAAAACCCGAAATCTGATAGTTGCAACAATGGTTGGTACCAAACTAACGAAAAATCGGCCAAAATGATCAAAACAAAATCATTCTGCCATAATCATTCTGCCTCGCCGGGTTCGGATTTCGAATTTCTTTCGGGCTTCGGGCTTCGGATTTCGGGTTTGCTCCTGCTGGTCTCGGTCTTTCTTTCGCCACGCTGCCTGGCCGATCCGCTCCGGGTGACCTCGTGGAGCTTCCAATCCTCTACCCCTGCCACAAACCGTGTTTCCATCCCGCTCGCCGCTACCAGCCTCAAGGAACTGGACCCTGACGTCATCCTGCTGCAACACGTCCGGGATTGGCAGATGTGCGGGGAATTGATACTCGCGCTCAAGCCGGCCGATTACAATGTCGTGGTCTGCTCCTCGTTTCGCGATGAACGCACTGGACTTCTCGGCAAGAAACAGGTCGCCATCCTTGCCAAAAAACGGGCTTACTTCTCCTGGTCTGACAACTGGCAGGACCAAACCCAGCCAAAACTGCGCGGCGGCTTTGCTTTTGCCGCGCTGCAACTCGCCGGGCAGCGGGTTGGTTTGTTCTCCGTGCAACTGGAAACCCCGTCCGTTTCCGATGCTGCTACTCCCCGCGCACAAAGTGTTGCCACCCAGCAATTGTTGGAGCAGGTCGATTCCGTCCGCAATTGGGTGACTAACCGGGTCCAGACTTTTGTGATTGCGGGTGGATTTAATCCGCTTCGCCGGGATCTGCCCTCGCCCAAAACCAGCGCCCTGCGCCTGTTGGAAGACTCCCAATTCTTCGATGCCTGCCAGCAAGTGCCCGCGGGTCTCAGAGCCACCCTGGCGCCCGCGCCGGGAAAAGTCGGCATCATCACCGATTACATCTTCGCTGAACTCCCGGCCATGGTGTCTCACCCGATAATCCTGTCGCTATCCTTTTCCGAACACTACCCGCTGACGTGCGATCTCGAGCTGGACCCGTCCAGGTTCGCCGGCGCTCAACCTGCTCGTGCCGAATCTCGCCCGCCTTCTTCGGGGCTGGCTCAGAGCGACGCTCTGACACCTGTACCGGGCCGCTCACAGGCCCCGGCCCCTAAGCCCTCAACTTCCAGCCTTCAACCCCTCAAGTGGCTGGCGGGAGGAGCTGGCGCGGTTCTCGTCCTGGGAGGCTCGATTCGGGTTCTGTCCAAACGCAGAGCGAGGCGGGTCGCCCCAGCCCCGGCGCTGCTCCGCAGTAGTTTTGATGGCAGCAACGCCAATTTCCCCTCTTACACCATCGTCGTCGCCCCTCGGTCGGCCACCAACTCCACAGAACGGGAGCCGCTCGCTCCGCTGCCGCCGCCCCCGCTGGTTCGTCTCGAGCCCCCGGGAACAACCCAGACCCAATCCGCCGCCTGGCAACAGCGTGCCCTGGCCGCCGAACACCGCGCCGACCAGGCCACGGCTATTGTCCGCCATGGCCTGCTGCCGCACCTGCGCGATTGGCTCAAACAAAAGCTGCTGCGCCGCCTCGTCGCCGACCGCTCCCAACTCCTCCAGACCCAACAGGCCGCCACCCTCCGGGCCCTGGCCGTCGATGAGCGCCTGGCCCGCATCGAGGCCCAAATCCAGCAACAAACCCGCTCCTACGAGCGCCGCATCGAAGAACTCACCCGCGACCTGCTCGCCGCCAAAGAAGAGAACCGCGAACTAATCCGCGCCAAGATTTCGCAGGTCAAAGCCGAAATGCAAGCCGCCCGCGCCCGCATGCTGGCCCAGGCGAAGGACGAGACGGCAGAATGATTTATCGCAGAATAATTCTGCCATAATCATTCTGCTTTCCCCGAATGTCGTTCGGATTTCGGCTTTCGGATTTCAACCTTTGACACCCTCCCGCTTTCCCGCAAACAATACCTAATGGGCGAGAATCTCGTTCTGGTATTGCTGCTGGCCCTGCCCGCTTTGACAGGCGGCCTCCTTTGTCTGTTTTACCGGCACGTTCACCTGCGGCCAGAACCGGTCCGCTGGCCGCTGGTCCTTCTGGGCAACTTGCTCCTGGTTGCTTTCCTCCTCTGCGGTATTGCGCTGGCCGGCGAGGTCTATTTCCGGTTCCTTTACAATTCCACCGACTCGCTGTTGTTCAGCAAGGTGAGCCAGCGATGGTTCAAGCGCTATTACCAATGGAACGGCGCCAACCTCCGGGACAACCTCGAGTACTCCCTGCGCATCGCGCCCGGCAAACGCCGGATCAGCTTCGTGGGCGATTCCTTCACCGTCGGCCACGGCGTCAAGAACGTCGAGGACCGCTTCGCCAACCGTCTGCGGCGCGAGCATCCCGAATGGGAAATCCATGTGCTGGCGATGCTGGGCTTTAATACCGGTGATGAGGTGGACTATCTGGCGGGGTGGCTGCCCAAGGGCTATCAGCTTGATGAAGTGGTGCTGGTCTATTGCCTGAATGATATCGGCGACTTGATCCCCGAGGAAACCGCCGCCATCCACCAGGCCAATGCCGAGGCGAAGCGGGGTGGCTGGCTCCAAAAAAATAGTTACCTGGTCAATACGCTGTATTACCGGTGGAAACTTCGACGCGACCCGGCCTTGAAAGGATTCTACGACTTTGAGCGGGCCGCCTACCAGGATGGCCCGCTTTGGGAACAGCAAAAGCAGCGCCTCACCGTGTTCCGCGACCTGGTCGAATCTCATGGCGGCCGGCTCGCCGTCGTCACTTTCCCTTTTTTCCACGCGCTCGGCCCGAACTATGAATACGGGTTCGTTCATAAAAAGCTTGATGCCTTTTGGCACGGCCTGAATGTGCCCCACCTCGATCTGTGGCCGATTTACCGCCCGGTCCCGCGCGAGCAGCTCATTGTCAACCGATACGATGCGCACCCGAACGAATATGCCCACGCGCTGGCGACCCCGGCGATTGAAAAGTTTTTAGAGGAACATTTATCGCCGGCAAAAAAATGAACAGCGGGGCCTCTCATGATGAAACATCCCGCGATTACGCACTCGTTGAACGGCCTCGCGAAAAAATCCCAACCCCAACCGGGGTAGCTTACCCTGACTGAACCGCCTTACCAGGACTGCCCATGCCCCCTAATCTTACAACGTTGTCCATCAATGCACATTAGATTAAGGAGAACCCCCCGGCTTTGCCGGGGAGACTCCCAGAGTTTGACAGCTCAGGGAGTCGCTTGAGAATCCGTGTTGCGAACCGCTCAAGGTCAACAACAGGAGACTCAAGAAATGAACGAATCCCAAAGTCTTAATCATACCAAATAGGAATGCAAATACCATGTCGTGTTCATTCCGAAATGCCGGCGGAAGGGAGGCAAGCGCAGGAACTTTGTGGGGCAGCACTTCTGGGCGCGTGGGTATTGGGTATCGGCGGTGGGGCACAACGAAGCGGCCGTCCGACTGTATATCCAAGAGCACAACCTTCCGTAGGCTTCCGTGCGGATCGGATTGGGTGCCGCCCCCGGCGACGATAGGGGATTCATGCGAAAAAAAATTGGTTACCAACGGTTACCAACGGTTACCAGGCGGTGGATGGGGAAGTGGTCGCAGTTAGTTACTGTTTGGGATAGATGGGCAAAGCCTGACACGGTGAAGTGAGGGAAATTGGTAAATACGTATATAGTACCCCCCTTAAACTCGTCAGGTCGTCAGGACATCGGTAAACACGGGCGATTTTGAGTTTTGTATCCGTCAGGTTATCCGTCAGGACCCGTCAGGACCCGTCAGGGCACGGTAAACACGGGCGATTGTGAATCTGCAATCCGTCAGGCCACGGTAAACATGGGGTGTTCTGAGTGTCCGAGGCATCGGGGAGCGGTAGATGCGGTCGATCGTTAATCTAAAATCCGTTTGGACACGGTGAACACGGGCTGTTTTGAATGTACGAGGCATCAGGTCACGGTAAATGCGGGCTATTTTGAATCTGCGTAGCGGAAGGAAGAGGAAGTGAAAGAGGAGACGATAGATAATATGTATATAGTACCCCCCTTGAACTCGTTACGTCGTTACAACCTCGGTAAACAGGGGCTATTATTGAGGTCGCGATCCGTTACATTATCCGTTACAGGTCGTTACGGTCGTTACAACCTCGGTAAACACGAGGCTTTGTGAATTTGAAAGTCGTTACAGGCCGGTAAACACGGGGTGTTTTTACTCTCGGATGACCGTCCGCAGGCTCGAAGACGTGAAGTTCAACCGAAAACGGAATAAGGAAATGTTACTATTTCCCGGCTCCTGCCTCTGCCGGAACCAACACGACGTCGCTTGCCCTCGATTTTGGAGTCACTTGTAAACTCGTAAGCCTGCCGTCTTCTACGTGACCTTGCACCGTGGTCCGGTAAGAAGCGTGGAGTTTAAAGTCGGCGGTCCACTCCTTCGGCCATGCTGGCAAAAGCTGGATGCGTCTTCCATCGCACTGCATCAGCATCTGCTGCAACGTAATCATTCCAGAACCGCCGTTGTCCAAATCGGGAATCCAATCGTGTCCAGACCTCCAAAACCAGACAAACCGCTGACCACCATAAGCAGTAAACTCACTAGTTACCGCCTTTTGTGCTTCCACCGTCAGCCCCAAAACTGATGCTTGTGTTCCGTCCTGCCCCCAACAGGTGTTTTGTGGAAAGAGCCGAGCGGCGAAGGTGTTTCGGGCCAACTCCAAATTGGTTTTGCCCACACCGTACAAGCGGTAAGGAAATGCAACGTAAAGTTCCGGGTTTTCTGAATTACCGGGTCGACCATATTTTTCAGCCGGAAGAATGATCGAAGTCCCATCCTCATCACCCTTGCCTGCGGCGGGAATTTTCCCATGGCTTGTCTTGCCGATTGGAATCGCCGGCAAATCCTGCAGCAGTTTGGCCCAACGATTGCGCTGTTCCGGCGACGTCACGTTGGCCGGCAAGGTCAGCAATCGCGGCAGAATCGCCTCAAGTCCCGCGACGTCAGGCGTGGGATTTACCGCGTCTCGCTGATACGTCTCTAAAGATTGCGCGGGCGAGAGTGTGATCTTTCCCGTAGCGTCCCGACCCCAGTGTTGGTCGTAATACGTCATTACTGCGTCAGCAAGAGGAATAAGGGAAGAGCGCGCAAAGCCGATGTCCTGGCTGCAGTCGTAGCTATCCAGCATTTGGAAGACGACTTCCAGCGCGCCTTGTGTGTGATAGCGAATCCAACTGCTGCTTAACTCGTTGGACGCATTGTCCCAACCGAAATCGTTGAGATTGGGAAGGCCCCAAAAGTACATCGTTTCCACAAACGATGCCCCATCATGGCGGTAATAGAGCCGCGTGCGGTCGCGGGCCAACGGCAGCGCCCTGAGGTACATATCAAACCAAGGTTTGAGGAGGTCAGCATCGCCGGTGGCAATCAACGGCCAGTACAGGAGGCGGTTGTTCTGATTCCAATAACAATTACCCCATTCCCGAAAGTCGGGGTTGTGCTCGCTGTTCCTGGAGTCTTTGGCCTCTGCTAGATCGTGTCCGACCGTAAAGAGCCCGCCGTTAAACTTTACGGGCTGAGCACCGCGCGACGAACAGGCCATCATCCACCGCTGGATGCAGTAGGCTTGGGAAACCCTCGCCGCGTCTGCGGTTCCTGAGAGGTGAATCCAACTGCGATTCCAAAACTCCCTCCACCATTGCTCATGCGCCCAACGTGCCTGCTTGAGGTTTACTCGGTCCACCTCCCTGATCAGCGAGGTGAGACTGGTTTGCCAACTCTGTGGAGAAGCGGCTTGCTCTTGTGTGAGGGCGTACAAATCGAGCCGGAAGTCCTGGCCTGGGGCCATGGCCAGGAGCGTATGATCATCTTTGCCAACCAGATCCGGCCCGCTCAGTGCCGCTCCAAAGCAACGGTGCAAAAGAGGATCGGGGTACTTTGCTATCAGCCCTTCCAAATGTTCCAGGCGAAAGACCAATGGATAAATGCTGTTCGAATTGAAATGACACCAGGTAAGGCGACCCGACCGGCCCGGAAAGACGGTATCCGGCTCGAATTCGAGCGGAACAGCATGCCCGCCTAATTCGAACAGGCCGCCTCGCTCAGGAGAAGGACTTTCGTAGGTATGAGTCGTCGTACGCCAGAGTTCTAAACCTGCCTGCAGAGTTGCGGGCTGGCTCAAATGCGTTTCCACGTGCAGCGCCGGATGATTCGCGTCGATCCAAATTCGGATCGTGTTGGCGCCGCTCTTGATTTCGATCGCCCCCTTCTCCAATAAAAGCTTCTGTTCAAAGCTCGCATGGTCTGGAAACGGGCAGGGCGATAGCCTTATCCGGACTCGGCCGAGCTTTACGAGCTTTCCCAACTCGGTCCATGCGTCGGCTTTTGCCACCAACAGGAGCAAATCGCCGTTTTGCTCGGTCCACACATTGGCGGCGAGGTCTCCGTTGCCAATTGGCATGGAATCGTTCTCGTTGGTTCCAAGCGTTTGCCATATCACGTCATTTTCGCGGACGAATTTGTCTGTGGTGTTTTGTTCAGCGCACGCTGAAAGACAAAGCTCCAGAAGCAAGACGGTGAGCTGTGATTTCAATCGGATAACTTGATTACGTTTCGTGTTCAAAGAATGTTACCGAAGGTTCGCAGTTGAAACCATCCCCGAAAACGGGGGGATCGCGTCACGGTGGTGGAGTTGGTTGCTCGCAAGCTGACTGTTCCCTTCCGTTTCGCAATTCATTGCAGGGTTCATCGCTGCCCCGATCATGCACCCAGCGAAGAATTGATCACAGGAATAGCTGCGTTAATTATTGGCGCAATCAGCACCAAAATCTCCAGCGCTGATGGTGAACTTTTTTCCGCGTGTGGACACATTCAATAATTTGCCGGTGAACGGACGTGGCGTCTGAAGGTCGGCTAGTAGATGTTTTCCGTCCAGCGATGGCGCGAAACCGAAGAACGTGTTAACGACGATATCCGCGAACGCCGCGCCGCTGATGCACTCCTTCATGCAGCCCATGCGCTCGGCAATGCGCACCGGCGCGTCGAATTGTTTGCGCTGTGGTCCAAAGAATTCCCGCGCCTGAGCGAACGGCCCTTCCTTCGTAACCACGGCTGTGCGACAGTAAAAATCAAACGCATCATTCGGAAAGCCCAGTCTCCACATCGTGCCGACCGTAAGCGCTGGCCAGCCATCATACGCGCCCATGGGTCCGTGGTCGGGTCGGTCAGAAACGGTAGCGGCAGCGTCTTTAAGGCTCATGGCGCGCATCCAATCGCGGGTGAGAAGTTCGTGTTTAACGAAATCCGTCATTTCACGGCGCATGTCAGGCGGAAGGTCGTTGGGGAGCGCATTGCCGATGTAGATGTAATCAACGCAATGCCGCAGTTCAACACGCTTGCCGTCGCTGTGTAAACCATACCAAACGCCATCGCCGTGTTTGTATAGCGACAGCACGGCGGGCAAAAGTTTCTCCGCGTCTTCGCGCAGTTCCTGGGCACGGGAAACATTGCCTTTGAGCTCTTGAATGGCTGCGTCCTGGCGCATCATCCAGACATTTTGCGCATTACAGGATGGGACGCGACCGATATAGGCAGGCGCACATTCAAGCAGGTTCTGGTTTTCTCCGTAGTCCGCCAGCCCGCTGTCGGGGTGGACGAGAGTTTTCCAGTCCGTGGCCATTTTGTCGAAGCACTGAAGCACGGTTTTGTTGTCCTCCAACTTCTCATCGAGAAAAGCTTTATCACCGGTGATACGGAGATAATCCAACGCGGTTTTGAAAATCGTGCATGCGTTGAAAGCATAGCCGATAATATGGTTGTGGTGCTTCGCGTCGAACCCATTGGTCTCGGTGAGGTAGATGACTTGCCCACTGCGCGGATTTTGCACCAGCCACCGGCGCAGCGTGGTTTTCATGCCGGCAGGTTCGAGCAACGCCCACACGGTGCTCTGCATCGAGGCGTCCCAATAAAACTGCGTGCCGGGCGCGCGCTCGCCGCTGGTGATGAACGAGCGCGGATGCACCGGAAACTGCGTACGCTCCAGTTCCAGCATCGTGACGATGCCCATGTAATAATTCCGTTTCAGCGCGGCATTTTCTGTGACGAGCACCGGCAGGCTGCCGGAGAAATGCTGATTGCCCGGAGTGAACGCATCCTTCCAGCGCCGCTCCCAGCATTTCTTGAAACCGTCGAATTCTTTTGAGAAATTCACGCTCCATTTCGCCACGTCAGCCGGAATATTTTGAGCATTTGCTTCGTGTCCGTCGCCAGCTACAAACTCAATCACCTTTTTGCCGTGTCCTGGAATAGCAGCATGCCAACGCCAACTGACGATGCCATCGGCGTTCGTCACCGAATCGGGTTTCGTCGCGGGACAAATCACCGCTACGAAGCCCGGGCGCTGGTTCGTGTTGAGAACCGAGATCTTGTTCGATTGCAATATGCCTGAAACGGACAGAGCAAGTTCCACCTTAGTTTTCGTCGCCGAGGGATTGACGATCTGCACGCGGACCAGCACCGCCCGCTGCTCATTGATCATCCGTGTGTCAGTTTCCACTGCGAGACCGGCGCAATTGGTGTTTCGTCGCAAAGCGCGATACGGATACCAGCGGCATTCCGTAGCCGGGTATTCCTTCCCCGCAATCGTCAGCGTGATCGGCGGATAACCAAAACGCGGCTTACCGTTCCACAACCAATTTTCGGGATAACAGAAAAAGGAAGTGAGGTCCCGGTCGATCAGAAGCATGTCGCGAAAATTATTAACGTCCGGCGGATTGGCTACCTGCTGCATCGCCACCCAGTCACCGGCCATCTCATCGAGCAACGGCACACCAGTCGGCGGGGCGATTCCGCCATAACAAAGTGCCTCGGGCGACCAAGCCAAGGCGCAGCTTGTAAGAATAATTGTCCGAAGCAACCTTGTTGTCATTTAAGCTTAGGTTTAGCCAAAAATACCACTTTGCAATCTGCCAATACGACCGTTAGTTAGCCTCATTTCGTTCGCCTGGCTGCGTCAATAAGGTTGTCCGTCGCCGTTGAGCGGAGTTTCTTGCAGTACGCGATGCCGACCACAAGAGGCGGTGGTGCAGGTTGCAGCGGGCGAATTTTCAATCTCGGACTTCCGAGACCATTGAGCGGCTGTGCAATCAGCGCAACTCCTCTGCCCGATTCGACCGCCGCGATGAGGCTGGTGATGCCGTCGTGTTCCTCGACGATCTGTGGCGAGCGGTTCAGTGGCCCAAACAAGTCGGCAATCCATGCCCGATGCTCTGGATAGTCCGCCAGCGTGAAGGTGACGAGATGCTCCTTGGCGACTTGTTCCAGCCCAACTCTACGCGCTCGCGCCAGCGGGTGAGCCGGGTGAACGGCCACGCAAACTGGCTGACACTCCAATTCCTCGAAAACCAATCCCGCCAGAGCCTTTGGCGACACCTGCACCAGCAGAGCCAGCTGGAGCTTTCCTTCTCTCAGTCCATGCAACATTTCCCGGGTCGACAAATCGTGAAGCTCCACGCGCACTTCAGGGTTAGACTCCCGGAAATATCTCAGCGCACGCGGCAGGAGTTCGACCGTCAATGATGGTGCGTAGCCGACGTGGATTTCGCCGCGCTTTCCTCCGGCGACGGCCTTCGCCATTTGTACGGCATCCTCCGCACGCTCCAAAACCATGCGAGCTTCAGTGAGAAAAACACGACCGGCTTCGGTAAGCCGCAGGGCCTTGGCGCCACGGTCGAAAAGCGCGATACCAAGTTGATCCTCCAAATCGCGGATTTGGCGGCTTAATGTCGGCTGTGACACGTGAAGCCTGACCGCCGCGCGCGTGACATTCTGCTCTTCGGCGACCACCACGAAGTATCGCAGATGACGGAGTTCCATTTCCTCCAAGTATGCCCGATGGGCATGATGAGCCAAGCAACAAAGTATTTCCGCTGTATCTGCCTTTTACGTAGGGTAAGAAACGATGACCGTTCCAATTGGAACGGCGTAACCAGAAACATAACAAACAACGATCCGCCAATACTGCGATAAAACCAAAGGACGAGTCTATGGAATCCCAGAATACGAAACGATACCAGGAGCGGCTTACGCCGGACAATGCCGCTCTACTTCTCATCGACCATCAAGTTGGGCTGTTCACTGGCGTCAGAGACATCCCCGTAGGGGAGTTGAAGCATAATGTCGTCGCACTAGCGAAGGCGGCCAAAGTGTTGGGCGTGCCGACCATCGTGACCGCTACCTCGCCCCAGATGTGGGGGCCTACCATTCCGGAGCTGGCGGAGGCCTTGCCCGGTGTCCAGATCATTGCGCGAACGACGGTCAATGCATTTGACGAGCCCCGGTTCGCCAAAGCTGTGGAAACGGCGGGCCGCAAGAAGCTCATTATCGCGGGTGTTTCAACTGAGGTCTGTCTGGCTCTTCCCGCCATCCATGCGACGGGGATTGGCTACGATGTGTATGGCGTGATCGACGCGTCCGGTACTTTCAGCGAAACCAAGCGCATTACCGGCCTGCTGCGCATGGTTCAAGCTGGCGTGATTGTCACCGACTATTGCACCGTCGCCGTGGAAATGCTCAAGGACAACGCGAGTCCAAAGGCCGGCGATCTGTATGCGGCCCTCGATATGCCTTTTGCCGGTCTGGTCGGACAATTAGCGGGGGCATTCGCCAAGGGCCGCCTCGCCTGAACCGGCCGCTCCAGGGGACGACCTGGTTACGGCAAGCTGCGCAACGGGTGACCCCCTTACGGGCTGTTTAGAATGTCCAAGCCATCGGGGCCGGGTAATACGAGACTTGGATTTTGAGGTCTCAAAATGCCGAAGACAAACCAGGCACTATCTGCCGGAGGGGCTTACCACAACGACCATGAAAGTGCCGGGTTTTGGACGTGGTCGAGACTGGCCGCCGGACGGAGGTTCAAGCTCGGCGGTGGGAAGATAGAGCGTATGGGCCGCCGGAGCGAGCCCCATGGTTCGCGCACCCCGAGGAGTCTGCACGGTTTGGATGACCTGGAATTTCCCCGGCGCCGTTTCCCGGACAACGGTTAGAGTGCCGTCGCCGCAACTGGCGAAAGCGTCGCCGTCGAATTTTGTGGCATCGACCCCAGCGCCAATCGCGAGATCGGCAAGGACCTTGCCGTCATCGGCGTCCATGACGACCAACTTCTGCGGCTTTCGGCATCCGATGAACAGGCGACGCCGCGCGAGATCCATCGACATCCCGACCGGAGAACCGCCGGGGGTGGTGGACCATTTGTTAACGACCTTCATGGTCCTAGTGTCCACGACCGCGACCTGGTCTTTGTCCACGAGGTTGATGTAGGCTTTGCCTTGCCCATCGGCGGCGAGAAACTCGGGCTTGCCGCCAAGCTCGACGGCCGGGTCGGCTTTGCCGGTCGCGGGGTCCAAATCCGGCGAGATGGGAATCAGCACCCCGGCATCTCCGCAGACGACCAAGACCTTGCGACTGGCCGGGTCGAAGATAACTCCGTCGGAATCAGCGGCGGTTTTGACCTTGCCGAGCACCGCGTAGGTTTTCAAGTCGAAGACGGTGACAGAAGCGTCCGCGCCATCGGTAATGAAGCCGCGGCCGGCGCCAGGGACGATGGCCACACCGTGGTTGCGCTTCTGGCCGGGAATGTCCGCGACGGTTTTGCCGGTATCGGCATCGAGAACCATGGTGTGCGTCGAGCGCGGAACGTACAGCAGCTTGTGCTCAGCATCGACGGTCAGGTAGTCCCAGCCGCCGTCGCCTCCGACATGAAAGGTCCGGGAGACCCGATAAGGGCCGGTCTCGCCCGCGGTGGACGGGGAAGGCTGCGCTTGCACAAACGGGATGGCCAGGACGGCCACCGACAAGTGAAGGATGAAGGGCGTGAGCTTGGTTGTTTTCACGAGCAGTCATCTACGATCAAAAATGGATTTACACAAGCGGGGACTTGTTGCCAACGAACTTCGGGCAAGAGCACTGAATTGGTTCGAAAAAAACTGTTACTTTTTCACGTCTGCGTGGATGTATAGATGGAATGATGAGCGATGACATGGACCTGGTGCGGCAATATGCGAGATGCAAATCCGAGGAGGCGTTTGCCACCCTCGTGTCGAGGCATGTCAACCTGGTCTATTCCGTTGCGTTGCGCCAGGTTGGCGACGCGCACCTGGCGGAGGAGATTACGCAAACGGTCTTCATCATTCTGGCGCGCAAAGCGGGTTCGCTCGGTTCCAAGACGGTGGTTTCCGGCTGGCTCTACCGCACCGCGCGATATGCAGCCGCCAAAGCTTTGACCCTGCGCCGCCGCCGGCAAGACCGGGAACAAGAAGCCTATATGCGAGCCCAATTGAACGAAACTGAATCAAGTGCCTGGAGGCAAATCGAACCCGTGCTGGACACGGCCATGGCGCAGCTTGGAGAAAAGGACCACAACGCCGTGGTGCTCCGATTTTTTGAAGACCGGACCTTCAAGGACATCAGCTCGGCCCTGGGCACTACGGAAGCCGGCGCCAAAATGCGGGTGAATCGGGCGTTGGAGAAACTGCGAACGTTCTTTACTAAACGCGGGCTGACATTTTCAGCTACGGCAATTGGCGGAGCGATCTCGGCCCATTCCGTTCAAGCCGCACCCGCAGGGCTGGCGACCTCCGTTACAGTCGCTGCCGTCAAAGGAGCTACCGTGACGACCTCAACCTTATCTCTCATCAACACCACAATGAAGCTTATGGCATGGACAAAACTCAAAATGACCGCCGTGGCAGGGGCGCTGGTCCTCATAGCTGCGGGCACCACCACTGTCGTGATACACACAGTCAACGGCCAAACCAATCCCGGACAGGCGCCGGCGAAATCACCGTTCACATTTGCCGGCTATTCCACTCCCGAGGCGTCGGTTCAATCGATGCTGTGGGCCGCTAGCAACGGAGATTGGAAGCAGGTCGAGACCGGCGAAACCTCCGAAGAATGGGCTCGTTTTCAGAACCGGATGAAGGGGAAATCCGAAGAGGAGATTCAGCGAGCGGGCATCGCCTGGGCAAAGGCAATGATTGGCTACCAAATAACTCAGAAGGAGGTCCTATCCACTGATGAAATCCACTTGCACATTCATGCGCAACCCTCGGCTGAGGCCCTGCACAGTGGCAAGGATGTCCTCGTGATGCGAAAGGTTGGAGGCCTGTGGAAATACGCGGGG
>Ga0210408_10001006_pt1 | contig 31004 bp, 24 predicted proteins | sample IncBWH4MmetaG_FD_155471 | JGI IMG/M metagenome (GOLD analysis project Ga0210408, IMG submission 155471) | Forest soil microbial communities from Barre Woods Harvard Forest LTER site, Petersham, Massachusetts, United States - Inc-BW-H-4-M | ecosystem: Environmental > Terrestrial > Soil >... | reverse complement strand
GGCGAACGTTCCGCACGAAGGCTATATTTATCCGGGTGCAGGACATGGCTTCAATTGCGATGCAGCACGGTAGTAATCTTGCAGTTGCATAGGATTCTCCTCGTCGCCAACAACTGAAGAGACTCTGTGAAACCCGCAGAGATTTCGCAGCGCCACGTTTTCGCGCTCCCCACAGTTACCGTCCCCGGAATCGGGACTGGACGGAGTACAGAGAACTGCGAGCCAGAATGAACAAAGTCTTCCCATCGCCGCCACCGAACAGTAATTGCAGCGGGCGCTCCGGAATCTTGAGCACGTCCGCGAACCGGCCGGATGAGTCGTAGACGAACACCTGCCCGGCGGCAATGTACACGTCACCGTTTTCGTCCACCGCCAATCCCTCCCCGCCTTGTTCCGCGAAGAGTTTCAGATTTGAAACGGTGCCATCTGCCCCAACATCCCCAACATAGGTCTTCTCCTCCGACGCATCGGTTACGTAGAAGGGTCGGCGTCCGACAGCTGGCGCCATGCCGAATGCGCGCAGCTCGTCATCCAGTTTGGAGCCGTAATAGAGCTTCCCACTCACGAAGTCTTCCCCGGCTGGGATAAAGGTCGTCCCATCGGGTGACACAAACTGATGAACCTTCTTCACCGTCAGCGTTTCAATGAGATCGTGCTCGTTTCGCCAATAGTCAACCGGCAGGACGGGCGTCATGCCCGGGCGCGGCACGGCTGGCTCCGCTTTCAGCAGAGTGATATCGCCATTCAGGGCATCGGGTTTAAAGCTGTAAACGGTGCCATCCCCGGCATACGAAATCACCAACAGGTTTTCGGCCTTGTCGAAGGCCAGTTCCGCAGCGTCTAGGGGACTGTCGCGGACGATCGAGAGCTCGCGGGTCGCAGCCGACCAGCGATAGATCGTTTGCCATTTGGTGTCAACGAAGTAGAGGTTGCCGGAGTGGTCCACTGCACCTCCGGAAATGTTGAAGAACCCGCCTGCCAGCTTCTCTATTTTCGCGCGTGAAGGGAGAACCGCGTAGGGCCCTTCAGGGAGTGTTTTGGGCGGGTTGCCCGACAGATCCAGCCAGGCAAACTCGCGCTGCCGCAGCTCGACGTCGTGGGTCTGATCGTAAACTGCGTTGTCGAAGGACACTTTACTGTCGCTATAGCAGTGAACATTGCGAAACCAAATGTTTTTCGAATCCATCACCTTGATCGCATATGGAGAAGGCTGATAGCTGCTTACAACGCGGTACATGTGCAGATTGGCCACGGTAATATTGTTCGAGCTGCGAATCTCAAGCGGCAGCGCGAAGCCGCTCTCACCTCGCTCCTCTTCCGTTTGGAGTGCGTAGATTCGCCAGTTGGAGACGTGGTCCAGCACGACTTCGTTGCGCACGTGGTGCTCGCTGGACAACTCGTAGACGCGTCCCGCCGTGGAAGTGTTGGAAATGTAGAGGCCTGCTTGGGCGAAAGTGCTGGGTGTCCAGATGTCAACAAAAGTTCCACCGCCACCGTTGGTGACCCACAGGCTGGGATACTGCCCGTCCCAGCGGCGTCTTATGTCGGAATCCGCGGTATGGGTATTGTTATAGATCTGCTGCCAAATCTTCGAATTATCGTCTACGGTCGCGCCCGGCTCAACGGTACCGTGCCCACCAAGGAAACGCACATCGTTCATGAGCGAATTGACGCCAGCCATCCATTTCACCGCTACGGCACGCGGGTTGATACCGTTCGTAGAGAGGCCGAAGCCTGTCACGATATTTGTTCCGCCCTGTGGTGTCTCGAGGAGCGGTTTGGGACTCCCTGCGCCCTGAAAAGCTGGCGTAGAGTCTAGGAGAACAATCCGCGTGACGCTTGGGTGTAAGCCGATCAGCACTGTGTCCGGCTTCAGCAAGATTGTGTCCGTAACACGATATTGGCCGGACGGGAGGTAGATCGCGCCATTCGCGGCGATTGCTTTTCTGAAAGCTTCCGTGTCGTCGGCCAAGCCATCTCCGCGGGCCCCAAAGCTCCGGATGTTCACCCATGTGTTCATCGGCGGCAGGTCTGGAATATCGGACTTCACCGGGTTGGGCAGAGTGCTTAATGGAGCGGCGTCATAGACGTCCCGGATTGTGGAGACCGAACTGATGTCGTCAAAATGGAGTCCATGGGAAAACGTTTTGACTGCATACGCTATTCCCTGGCCGGCAATCTTCTCGCCACTCTCGCGATACGCGACAAACACAAGCACGTCACGGCAAACCACGTTTTCCATATTGATCTCGGTCCGGGCATTGTTCTCATTACTGATCACCACAGCCGGACCGCTGATGTTTTCCATGCGGGCGTCCTTCACCCAGAGCTCATCCGAGTATTTGGGATCAATGGAGATCGCTGTCGGCACATTCTTGAATTGGGGACGAATCAAGGTCAGCCCAGCCTCGCGTTCCCGAATCGCTGCTTCCCTCTGGTTTTCAAAGGTTGCATCAATCACGGTGAATTGCCATCCAGGAGAAGGCTTCCGTGTCCAGATGCCGTACCGGCCGCCATAAAAGTGCACATCCTGGGCTACGTTTCCGCCATCGTGAATGCCCGCAAGCCCGGAACCGATGTGAAAGTCCATGTGGGCCAGGAAGCAATGTTGGGCATAATGGGCGCGCACACCCACCGCGCTCGGATTCCCGTCGCCAATCTCAATATCAATGTTGCTCATGGCCGAGTAGAACGTCCCGGGGTTTGCATCCGGGGGAGCGGTATTTACGCTGGGAAAAGTTCCTCCCTCAGGTGTACGACTCGCGCTGGCAGACCCAGGGCGAAAACCTGCGAAGAAGAACAAATAGGTAAGATCCTGCTGAAAGCCGCGTGTGTTCGCAGCCAAGACGAAGACCGGTCGAGCCGCCCCAAACCCGATCACCCGAATCCCCGGCCAGATATAGATCGTCTTGGTTAGACGATAGCGGCCCGTAGGGATGAACAGAATGCCCTGATTGGTCGTATCCTGAATCTTGTTGATTGCCTGTTGGATGGCGTCCGAATCATCGGCGGTTCCGTCCCCACGGACAGGAAAATCTTTGCTCGTCAGGTAAACCGCTCTGGCGTCGTCGATAGGCGCAGGATAGTAAGAAGACGCAGACAGAGACCTGGACAACAGCATTGTGGCGAGCACAGCGGAGAGCATCTTAATTGTCATATCCGAACCCTGTCGCCCCACGCCCATCTCGAGAAAAGATCGATTCCTCACGAGTGCGCCTCGGTATGATCACTGACGCGAGTCCAACTCGTCTGATTCTTGCTTGGCCGGTTCCCCACGCATCTCGTGGTAGACATCCCTGAGTTTTTCCTTCATACCTTTGTACTTCTGATATTCCTCCAGTTCCCGCTTTGCATCCGCTGTGCGCCCAGCCTGCCGGTAAAGCGCACTGAGGCGATAGTGGCCCACGACGTTTGTTGGGTCCAGTTGCAGCGCGTGTTCGAGAAGGGACTGAGCTTTCTCGGGCTGCTTCATCTCGGCCAATACCTTGGCAAGGCCAATGTTGGCTTCGGGGTCGCCCGGTTGTAGCTGTATGGCTCGCGTATAACGCTCGTAGGCCTGGTTCACATCATTTCGTCGAAGAGCGATATCACCAAGCCTGCATTCAGACTGCTCGTCAAACGGATTGGCCTGCAAGGCAGTTTTGTACTCGCTTTCCGCTTCCACCAGACTGTCTGTCGTCGCCAAAGCGGTGAGCATCTCGGCGAGCTCAAAATGGAGCCCCGTAAGCTGTGGGTCGATCTTGAGCGCAGCTCGGTAGTTCTCGATCGCTTCCTCGGTCTTTCCACGCTTCGCCAATTCGTGCGCCATCGCCTGGTGCATTCGAGCGGAATTCGGGGCGACCACCGACAGGCTGAGCAGGGACTCGTTGGCAAGATCGGAATAGATGCGGTAAGCGGTGAAGAGCAGCGCCTCATCCGCCGGTTCCAGTTTCTGAAGGACGCTCACCGTCGCCGCGGCTTTATCCAGATCGCCCGCTCCCGAGTAGATTTCGATCAGCTCCATGCCCGTCTCAATCCGAATCTTCTCGTCTGGAACGTTTGGAAATGCTTTTTCCAGGTCGCGGCGAGCCGCGTTGAGGTCACCGGTCCGCTTCTCGCCGATGCCCAGAAGGGCTTGCGTCTTCCACAGCGTAGACCGAAGTTTCAGCGCGGCGCGAAGCTCGGGAATCGCATCGGCATACGCTCCCTGAAAGAACAACACCGCGCCCAGGTTGCCATGGGCGTCCGAGTTATTCGGGTCGAGAGAGAGAATCGCTTTAAACTCGGCCGCCGCCAAATCGGGCCGGTTCTCCTTCAGATATTCGGAAGCTCTACGGTTGTGCGAGCTGATTTCCTGTGCTCGGCTGGGCGTGGATTGCGAGAAACATGACGGTAATCCAAGAAAGAGAACGACCCAAGCCAGGACACCGACTTCTATTGTCCTCATGCTCACGATTGTACGGTGGACGGTTACAGTCCTGGAACCTCGATCGCTCTGCAAAAGACTAAGGACGGCAGGGTGCTGCCGTCCTTAGCGCATAGGGCCTGCCTCGATTAGAAGGTCACGCGTGCGCTGAGTTGGCCGCTGCGAGGCGCAACCGCGACACCATTGCCCTGGGTTCCGGCGTTTATCTCTCCGAAATTGGCCCCTCCCAAGGTAATACCCGGTGTGCCCAGGCTAGGATGGTTAAAGACGTTCACCCAGTCTGATCGCAATTCCAGGTGAACGCGTTCTCCAAAGCTAAAGTTCTTAGCCATCGAAAAGTTAAAAACAGTCAGGCGTGGTCCCCTCAGCGAGTTCCGACGCTCATTGCCGAACGCGAACTGGTTGGCCGGCGCCGCGTTGACAAAGGCTGCGGTGTTAAACCATTCATTGGGGCCCTGGTTGCTGACACTCGTGCTGCCCACGACATTGGGAAACCAATTGCAGCCGTTATTGGTGTCGCCGCCGGCGGCTGTGCCGCCTTGAGCGCAACCGGTATATTTCGAGTTAAAGTTGGAGCTGTTGACCACGGTAAATGGATTTCCGCTCTGAGTGATCATGGTTCCGGAAACCCTCCATCCCCCAACCACCTCGTCCATTATCGCGTTACCGTGCAGATAGCTCTTTCCCTTGCCGAACGGTAGCTCGTAAGAGGCGTACCCCTTGAACGCGTTCGTGATGTCGAAGTTCGAATTACCGTAGTTCGCGGAGGGGTTGTTCGCAATCTGCCAGTTCTGGACCCCACCACGGCTGCCCCATCCACCCGAATCCTGATCATCCAGGAAGTGCGACCAGACATAGTTGAAACTGAAGAGCAGGCCGTCGGAAAAATGCTTGTTGACCGTGGCTTGCATCGCGTTGTAGTTCGAAATGCCATTGTAGTTATTTCCGGTAAGGTTCCCCCAAGCCGGGAACGGTCGATCACCTTGTTGGAATTTGCCATGGACCACACTATCGGCGATGCCGGCTGCGCTGGTGATCTGGTTAAGATCCGTTGGGAATTGCAGATTCGAGGCGTGGCTCCCCACGTAGGCAAGCGACGCCATATAACTGCGTGCGAATTGATGCTCCACGCTCAACTGCCATTCGTTGATTCGCCCGGGCTTAACATCGTACGGGACGTAAGTCTGACTTGAGGGGTGCGCGGCGTTGAGATATTGCAAGACATTCTTTGCATTCGGGGAGCCCTGCACGTAATTCAGCACGGCATCAGCCGTAGTGGCGGATGAAGAGAGCTGAATCAGCGGGGTGGGGCCAGTTCCGGCGTTTACGTCTGCGGCGGTACCACGACTGGTTGTGAGGGCGCCAAAGCCAACTCCATTGCCATAGTCGTCCTGGCTATAGTTATACGAGTACATTCCAAACCCGCCTCTGACGACGGTGTCGTTCCTCAGAGACCAGGCAAAGCCAACGCGGGGCAAAAAGATGTTGCGAACTGGCTTCTGCAATGAGGTCCGGTTGTCTTGGGGAGCAAACCACAGCGACCCTAAAGTGCCGTTCAATGGTGTGCCACCGGGAATGCCGCCCACTGTGCAAGGAGCACCTTGGCTATCAGTAGTGCAAACAAGGGTCTTGTACGGATCGAACCCGCCCAGGCTATTGTTGACCTCTGTGAATCCAGTCGTCGCTACGTAGCGCAAGCCCAGGTTCAACGTGAGATTCGGGCGGACCTTGAAGTCATCTTGAACGAAGAGTTGCGGGCTCTTCAGTCGTGCATACGACGTCTTTTGGTTAGTGGCGCTCCAGTTTTGGACATCGCCTAGCAGGAAATCTGCGAGGCCGGCTCCAGTTCCCGCTGCGGCGCCATTTTGCGCAGTGTAGTTTCCGGAGAAGGTGAAATTGCCCGCCGTAATGTTTCCCCACGGCGTCGTGTTGCCTAGGCCCATCAGTACCTCGACGCCGAAATGCAGGATGTGGCGCCCGCGGATGAGCGTCAACACATCCGAGGGATCATACAGGTGCTCAATGTAAATGGCGTTCGTGCCCGGAGCCAAACCTGAGCAACAGATACCGGCACCGCCGATGTTCATCTGCGGGAAGACGTTTGCCTTAGCATATTGCAAGCCCAACTTTCCTGCTGGATCAAACCCAATGGTGAAGGGAACAAACCAGTTGCCTTGTTTGGTGTAGGCCATGCGGAATTCGTTTACCAAGGTCGGGCTGATCTCCCAGGTATGGGTGAGTTGTACGTTGTATCCGTCAATGTCCCCGGAAAAGCAGTTAATCGGGCACGGGAATGGTCCTGCCTTATTCACGCCGGGATTATCCTTCTGGCTAATTGAAAAGGAGATACGGTGCTTATCGGAGAGATCGTAGTCGAGGCGCCCAAAATATCTGAGATTCGGGTTGGGAGTCGACAGAATGGTGGTGAAGTTGTTTGTAAGGGCTCCCGCAGCACCCGAGTTAGGAAGAGGATAGTAGCTCAGGATTTTTGCCGCTACCGGATCTAAGCGGTTGGCCGGAATCGCGTTCACGCCAGCAAGAGCACCGGTATTTTCCGCCGCAAATGAGGTTCGCAGACAGCCTGGGGTCGCACAGCTGGCGGGATCGTAGAGGGTCGGGAGGGTGGGATCGCTGAAATCGAAAGCCCCTGGAAAGGCCGTACCCATCCCCCTCTCGGCCAGCGTTGGCGTGTTGCCTATCTTAGGGCTCCCGGCGCCGTTGTTGTAGATCTTGTCTCGGACGAAGTAGAAGAACAACTTGTTCTTGATGATCGGCCCGCCGACGGAGCCGCCCCACTCGTGGTAGCGCAAATACGGTGTCTTCGCCGGAGCTCCATTGACCCAGAATTTGGGACGGGCGTTCAGCGAGTCATTTTGCCAGAACTCGTAGGCGGACCCGTGAAAACTGTTGGTTCCGCCCTTAGTGATCTGATTGAACACCGCGCCGCCAATTCCGTACTCCGCCGAGAACGAAGAGGTCGTGACTTGGACTTCCTGTACGGCCTCAAACAACGTGTTGTCCACGTTGTTGCTCACGGGCAATTGAACTACTCCGCCGTCCTGTAAATAGTTGGCGTAGTTCGGCAGGTTTCCGTTGATAGAGACGGCATCCCCAGCGTTGTAAGCGCCGCTGCCCTCCGACCCGGGCGCAGTGGGAGAGCTGGAAGCTCCGGGGAGAAGGATATTGAAGTTCGCCCAATCATTGCCCGTGATTCCGGCGCCGATCTGGGGCAATTCGCCCACGGTTTTTGCCTCGAGAATCGATCCCAGATGGGCGGTTTCGGTCTCCAGGAGTGGAGCGCCAGTTGCTTCCACGTTCACCGTTTCCGTGACAGTTCCAATGTCCAAGCTGGCATCCTGGGTGATCACATTCACCTGCAACACGATGGGGCCGCGCACCAGCTTCTTGAAGCCCTGGGCCGTGAAGCTGATGCTGTAGTTTCCGGCGGGAGTGGAAACGGTGTCGTAGATGCCGCTTTCATTGGTAGTGAAGACCTTCGTCTCCCCGGTATCAAGATTTGTGAGCGTAACGGTTGCGCCCGTTACGGCGGCTCCCCCCGCCGTCACTGTCCCTCGAATCTCACCAGTATTTCTGCTCTGTGAAAATGCCGGTGCGACCATACAAATTAGGAGACTGAATGCGAACGCGACGCGAGCTACGCTTTTCATGAACCGCCTCCGCTGTCGAAATCGATATCGCCATGGGTTGATATGTTGTGTTCCGGCCATTAAATCCATCGTTGACCTCCTCCGCTCGGTAGCGATCCCGTTCGTAGGAAGCAGAACCCACCCGTCGCAATCTAGCGCCGGAGGGTCATGGAGCCGACCGTCAAAGGTCACCCACATTTATCCGAGGGACCACAGGTCCAACGGCGTTAGCGCCCTCTCCAAAATTGTCTCTACGACCCGTGTGGAGAAAAGTCGCAACGAGAAACCCCGGTGCGAGACGCCGCATGTCCACCCTCTAATTGCCCCACACTCTGTGGTCTATCAGTAATACCGGTTTTCCTATGCAGCAAAACCGGTTTTGCTAATTAATTGTTTTGCATTAGGAAACAGGCACGGTATGCTTGTCAAGAAAAAAATGCAGGCGAAGAGCAAGCGCCAAGCGATTCGTTGAGGATGCACAGATCAAGGGTGGCTGCCTGACTCGATTGGCCGTGAGTTTGTCTTTTCGCGCGGGGACGAATCTATTCTCAGAATATGGCGAAGAACGGGCAAACCTCCAATAAGGTAACGCTCCAGGAGTTAGCTGAGCATATCCAGTTGACCAAAGGGACGGTCTCCGCTGTGCTCAACGGAGCACCCGCTGCAAAACGGATTCCGCAGCATACCAAGGACCGAATCTTCGCGGCCGCGGAGAGGCTGAGCTACCGTCCAAACTTCTTTGCGCGTGGATTAGTCCAAAAGCGGGCTTTTATGGTGGGCGTGATCACCGAAGAAATAGGAGATGCCTACGGTGCGATGGTGATCAGCGGAATCGAAGCCATCCTGCGGCAGCACAAGTATCTGTTCGTGACTGCGGCCCACCGCCACGAAGCGCTCAGGTTGCAAGAGTATCTGGACGTTCTGCCGACCCGAGGGGTAGAAGGAATCATCACTGTTGATACGACCATCAGGCGTCCGGTGTTACTTCCGGTGGTGTCAGTGGCGGGGCATCGGCGGGTGACAGGCGTCACAAATATTGTCCTCGATCACAAGCACGCCGCCGTGCTGGCGCTGAATCATCTTGCCGATTTAGGCCACCGCGAGATTGTATATTTCAGAGGGCAAAGCTTCAGTTCGGACTCGGCTGAGCGATGGAACTCGATCTGTGAAGTCGCCGCGAGACTTGGCATCGCTGTCCGCCCGGAGTTGACCGTACAGCTCAGTATGGATGACCCATCACCTCATCCGGCCTACGAATTAATGAGCGCACTGCTGGCGAAGACCCGCAAGTTCACGGCTGTATTTGCCTACAATGACATCTCCGCCATCGGGGCGATGCGCGCTTTGAGAGAAGCCGGCCTTCGCGTCCCAGAAGATGTTTCTGTGGTGGGGTTTGATGACATTCGCGACGCAGCTTACCATGTGCCCAGCCTCACCACTGTGCGTCAGCCTTTGCGCAAGATGGGAGAAATCGCGGCGCAGACATTGGTGGATCGCATTGAAGGCCGGACGACGTCTGCCAGGCAAATCGCGATCGAGCCCGAACTGGTAATCCGGGAGTCGACCGGCAAAGCTGCGAAGCGCGGCAAGCAGGCCGCAACCAGGTGTCTATGACGCTCATTAGGCGTGGCATTCGGACTGGGCGGGTTCACTAAAGCTGACGATATTCTACGACAGCTGCCGCTCGTATCAGGCGAGTTGCAGAGTCACTGCAGGTGCAAATCGGAGGGGTGATGCTAGATGGTACTCGGCGTGATTTCCTCAGGCTTACGCTTGCATCTCTTGCGACCTGTAGCAGCTCTCTGCTTTTGGAAGGCTCCGAAAACAGAGTAAGGGCATGGGTCACATCGAAGAGCAGGCGGTTTGAGGAGATCGAAGCGCCGCGGTGGCGGATCTCAAGCAGCAATTCCTTGACAGGTATCCACTTGGATCCTGGCCAGCATAAGCAGGAAATTCTTGGTTTTGGCGCCGCCTTAACCGACGCCTCCTGTTACTTGGTAGATAAATTGAACTCCCAGGAGCGGGAGGCCCTGCTTTCTGAGCTGTTCGGAACGGCGGGCCTTCGGTTCTCCGTAGCCCGCACGTGCATTGGAGCAAGCGACTACTCCACGAGTGCTTATAGTTATGACGAGAGTTCGGCACCAGATCCAGATTTAACTCGCTTCAACATCGACCACGACCGAGCGTATATCCTGCCCTCACTGCGCGCCGCACGTCACGTAAATCCAGACCTGTTTCTATTTTCTTCGCCATGGAGCCCCCCAGGATGGATGAAGACCGGCGGGTCCATGATGGGCGGGTCGATGCGAAAGAAATACTACGCTTCGTACGCCGAATACTTCGTGAGGTTCCTACGGGCTTACTCCGGCGAGGGAGTAAGAATCAATGCTGTTACCGTGCAGAATGAAGTCGATACCGATCAGGATGGAAGAATGCCAGCCGCGTTATGGGGGCAGGAGTATGAGGTTGAATTCGTCAAGAACTATCTCGGGCCCGCATTCGAGCGCGCTTCTCTCGATTCGAAGATCTGGATATTGGACCACAACTACAATCTCTGGGGACGAGTTGTCGATGAGCTGAGTGATCCTGGTCTCAACAAATGGGTTAGCGGGATCGCGTGGCACGGATATGCCGGGACGGCTGACGCCATGACACGCGTGCATGAAGCCTTTCCCACGACACCTAGCTACTGGACAGAAGGGGGACCTGACATTACCAGCACAGATTACGCAACGGACTGGGCCAAATGGTCACACACTTTCACCGAAGTGCTGCGAAACTGGGCACAGTGTATCGTCGGATGGAATCTTCTGCTGGACGAAAAAGGTCTGCCCAATGTTGGCCCCTTTCATTGCGGCGGCGTTGTGACGGTGAACTCCAAGACCCATGAGTTGACCCGTAGCGGGCAATACTGGGCATTTGCTCACTACTCGAAGGCAGTTCAGCGGGGCGCCCGGGTCATCGACTCCCGCGGAGAGCTGGCTGGTATCGATCACGTCGCCTTTGAAAATCCAGACGGCCGTCGCGTCTTGGTGATCACGAATCGAGGCGAGCAGCAACAGGTTCAATGTCAGCTGGGAACCCAGACGTTAGATCTAACGCTCGAGCAAGACTCCGTTACAACGGTCCTATTGTGATTGGAATGCCTCACTCAATCACCGATCTGCTGCGGAGGTTGCTGTCGTAAGAGGGAAATGTCTCAGCGCTCGGAATTAAACAGATCGCTTTCGCCGATAGTCGCCGCTCGGCCGTGAGCGGTAGCCCCGTCGTGCTGCTTGGATATCCCACTGTGCTTACGCAATTCTGGCTCGGGCTGGCGCAGAGACGCTCCAGCCCATCGCGGCCGCATCCAAAGGTGATCCGAAGCAGGTGATGGAAGAACCAGCCCGTCGCAGCCTGATCAGGCCTACCACTACCCGGGGGCACATCGGCGACATCCTGCCTGACAAGATTGTCTATGATGCCCAGACCACTTCGGGCGACTCTGGCGGTCCGCTCTTCAGAACGAGGGCAAGGTTAAAGGAATTAACTTTGCGATGAAGGTGCGTGAGTTCGGCAAATTTCGCGATTCCCGTAGCCTACGGGAAGTCACTGCTGAAACCCAAAGCCGCGTTGGCCTTGCAAAAACAGAAGACGTCAGTCGGGTCGGAGGAGGCGCGCTTGCGCGCTGGCCTCCGTCCGCACCTCCGGTTTCCCGACCACACCGACCGCCGCCCAGGTGACGAGCCGATTCTGGCATCGTGAGTGCTAGGGCGATATTCCAACACTAACCTTATGCAGATGGGTCAGTCCCGCTTTCTGTTCTTCGCAAACGCTCTGCAGTACGCCTCACGATTGACATCTAATTTACCGGCCCACTACACTTTCCCATCAGCCGGGCAAATCTTAGAGGCCTGGCGAACCGCTAAGGAGAGGAGGTAGCGAGCAATGAACAACATCGTTCTGGTCCACGGCGGCTTTGTGGACGGCTCTGGCTGGGAGGGCGTCTACAGGATTCTAAAAAAGGACGGCTACAAGGTCAGCATCGTCCAGAACCCTACCCTATCGTTGGCAAACGACGTGGCGGTTGCCAAGCGAACTCTTGCATCGCAGGACGGACCTGTAATTCTCGTCGGTCACTCTTATGGTGGGGTGGTGATCACTGAAGCCGGAAACGATCCAAAGGTTGCAGGGCTCGTGTATGTCACCGCTTTTGCTCCGGACAAGGGAGAGTCGGTGGCAACGCTTATCAAAGATCCGCCGCCCGGCGCACCCGTACCCCCGATACTGCCTCCGCAAGACGGATTTTTGTTCCTCGACCGGGGAAAGTTCCGCGCCTCCTTCGCGGGCGATGTGGAGTCGGAAAAGGCCTCGTTCATGGCTGACTCGCAAGTCCCATGGGGTTTGGAGGCGTTAGGCGGCGTGATCAGTGAACCGGCGTGGAAGGCCAAACCGAGCTGGTACCTGATTGCCACCGACGACAAGATGATCCCACCTGATGCCCAGCGTTCCATGTCCAAGCGGGCGGGCTCCACGGTCGTTGAGGTCAAGGGCAGCCATGCTATCTACGTGTCGCAGCCCGAGGCTGTCGCAGCTCTTATCGAACAAGCCGCCAAGAGTGTGAAGACCTCCGCCGCTGCTTAGTAACTCCGGAGGAATTGCCGCTCGATGCCGCTGGTTTTTGTCACGGGGAGGTCTGCCCGAGCATCGCGGGAATCTGCTTGGGTCTTACGGTTTGCACGACAGCTGCTGCCGTGAACAGGGATCTCTGATAACGTCGGCGCTGTCAAGCATTTTTTGAGCGTACCAACCCGTGGAGCGGAGGGGCAAATGGACGGAAGCCATTCGCAGTGACGGTTCTAGAGCCTGACATTCTTTGAGTGCCTCAAGATCGGAGTTGAGCGTTGTCTGTTATGTTTTCTTTGATTCTTCCAACCGCATTCCCTCGCTCTTTCGTTCGTTGCAAATTTCTCGCCTGAGAGACTCATGCTTTTGCGACAGGGATAGACCGTGAGGATTCGGTTCACTGCGATTCATTGATGCCCACCGAAGACCGGCAACGTTGGTTTGGCCAAGCACCGGAAACAAGACCTTATTTATCACAGGCGTAGAAAGAAGACGCTAGACGCGGCACAGTCTCATTTGGCTCGAGTGGATCCCGGCACGTCGAGGACTTCGTGCGGGGCCAACTCCACAACTTTACAGTCACGCCAAATGTAGATGAGGTTCGAAAGAAAATTGCCGCATGAGTGGGAGGAATTCTCCTCGTTACAGAGATACATTCTCAGGTCAGACAGAAACAAAGAGGATTGGAGCGTTGAGCAGCAACTACCAATGGCGCACACGCCCGACGTCGACGTGCACGAAGTCCGAGCTGCGATAGTACCCCACTCCTCCGCGATGCAAGCGCAGGGCTGCGTCACGCAGCTCCGACGTCGGAATACCACGTAGGCGAATGTCGATCGCCTGGGCTTGCATATGCAGACTGTGCTGCGCCACGCCGGTGTGCGGGTTGCGCGTTCGCAGGAATTCGTTGCTCCACGGCGTACGGTAGCCGCAAATCACATCGATTTCACCACCCGAATCGCCGAGCGACGCAGTCAGGTCGTAGAGAAGGTCGAAGAGTCGAGAATCGAAAGGACGCACATCTCCGGTACGGTGGTCGCGCAGATAATGATCGAGCTGGTCTAGCGCTTGGGGGATGTATTGGTCACCGCGACGATAGACGACATCCAGCCGCTCGCCCGTGTGAGTGTGATAGAAGCGGAGCCGGTAAGCGTGTGCGGCGGGAGACGCAGATTCTGTATCGCCGTGCCCGAGCAGCGGCGCCAGCAGAGACAAGAGAATCAGTGAGAAACGCCGGAGGCCGGATTTGCGCTTTTTTGCCGGCGATGACACCGATGTCGCTTCACTCGCATTCGAACCGTATTGCCACATTAGATCCATTCTACGTTAGATGCGGTTTGCTGGGCACCTGGTTTTAAGGCGCCACCGGACCTACGGATAACCGGCAGCCAACGCTTTATCAAGCTCTGCGTCATAACCATAGATATCGTCGAAAAACCGAATCTGATTTTCCTCGTTAACCGTAGCCGTGCCGTAGACAATCAGAACCGGAATTCGCGTGACGAGGTTCACCTGAAGATTGTTTTTCTCGCCATTCATGGTGGCCTTCACCCGCTCCAAATCCCACCCAGGATTGTTTCGCAACACCCAAGCAACGAGGTCCTCAGGCTTCTCTACTCGAATGCATCCATGGCTGAAATCGCGGACGTCCTGCGAGAACAGGCCCGGAGCATCTGTGCCATGGAGGTACACGTTATCCGGATTGGGGAAGATGATCTTCACCAGGCCCAGAGAATTGGTTTCGCCGGGCTTTTGCCGCACCATCAGGTGCAGCGATCTTATGCCTTCTAAAACATCCGGGCTCACTTGATTGTCGGTTACGACCTCGCCTTTGGGCGTGACCACTTCAAAATTATGCTTGGCGATATAGTTCGGGTCCTTCTGTATATGAGGCACGATTTCGTTTCGCTGAATGCTGGGAGTCACGTCCCAGTAGGGCCGGAAGACCACGTATTGGATCTCTTTCTCAAAGGTCGGAGACTTGTGGCCGTAGGCTTTTCCAATGACGACGTTCTTGTAGAAGGCGACGGTGCCATCCGGGTTCATCGCGCGCACACGATACTCGGGAAGGTTCACCACGACCGGCGGCTGCGAGAAGGAATGTGGAAGCCAGCGCCACCGTTCGAGCGTCAACTTGATCTGGCGAATGCGGACCGCCGGAGGCGTATTGAGTTCATTGATCGTGCGCGCGTCAAGGTTGCCGGTGGGAGTTTCCCCATGTCTGTCCTGGTAATGCTTTACGCCCTCGACGAGAGGTCCGTTATAGATGGTTGCATCCGGCTTCAGTTGTACGCCTGCCGGAATGTCGCCGATGATTTGAAGAAATCGCCCCAATCGCACCACGCCCGCATAGGTTTGGCCGGGCCGCACAGTCTTCGTGACCGTTGGCAGCTTCTGTCCGTCATCTTGCTTTGCGTATCCCTCATAAACCGGCAAGAGCGCGAGCAGCTTCCGGTAGCCCAGGAAGGGAGGTTCCAGCTTCTGGATTTCGGCGGCTGGATCGCCTGCATTCACGACCTGGGTCTGAATGAATTCCGCCAACGGGAGCTGTTCCCCGCCCATATCGAGCTGAAACTTGAATTCCTTAGGATTTACGCGGCCACAGTGGATGGCATGGACGTAGCGCATCGCCGAGACCGTAAGCGCGGTATCGAACGAGATTAGGTCTTTTTCGCTGGGCTTTTGGTCCAGCTTGAGGAGGCGGCCCTGCCATCGCGGGCCGTCGTAATCTTCCGGGTCGAGTCCTTTGGCGTCGGCATTCTGTAAGAGCGCGATCACGGCCAGCCCCTGGGGACGGACGTGGGCGTTCTGAACCCAAAGCAAAGAATAACCGTTCGTCTCGTAAAGTTTGGCGACCTCTGTCTTGTAGGCTGTAAAGTCGGACCAGCGAAGATCGGCATTACGACCTGAGTCCACAATAACGTGGAGCCCAGGAAAACCCGAGGCAGACAACGTCTGGCCTGCGAGAGCAGGCTGCTCCGCGAAGAATGCAGGGAGGGTCTGGCCGCTCGCAACAGACATTCCGGCAACGACTACGCTCGTTAGAACGACCATCCACTGAGGCCGATAATCAGGATTCCTCATAGCAAACCTCATCTTTATGTTTTATTTGAGTATCGAAAGCAATTCCAGGTTCCTCTTAATTGGAAAGGATCTTTTGCGCCGGTATCATCGCGATCGAACGCTTGAGTCTTAGAGGTCGAGTGACTGTGAATCAGTCGAAAACCGGCGTTTGCTGGCCTTTCAGACCATCCTGCTGGTTAAACACCTGCCCCGTTTCACGCGGGAGGCCGCGGGATCGAGTCCCGTCCCGAACTCTCGCTATTCGGTGGCGTACGTCAGCAAACCAGAAGCAAGCGGCATCCTCCCGGGAGAGGAACAGCTCAAGGTATCGCGAGTCCGCTTGGCGAAAAATGCGTCGGGCAGGCGTACCCTCCGGTTACGCCATATGAATTGCCTGACGCGCAGGGCGGAGCTTGGCCGCCATCGTTACCAGGTCGGCGAGGGAATTCGCTTTCATTCTGCATGACCTGCCCACGATGTGCCTTCACAGTGATCTCATTCGCCAACGGGTGCCCGGGTCTTCTGCTTCGAGGCCATTATTGCCGCGACGCCTGTTGGGAAAAGCGGGACTGGCGACGACACCGCATATGTCCTAGTGAATGGCACAAAACTGGAGGACATCAAATTGCCTCAGGCGAGCGAGGTTGTAGGCCGAGAGTGATTGATGTCGGGAGGGAGTTGAAAGCGGGAAGCAATAAAGTTGCGATCCATCGATCTGGCGACAACAGTGCCATGCAGACGAACATGATTACGAGTTACTACATACCTTGGCCGCAAGCAGAAGCAACTCAGACGGAGCACTTCAAGTCCGGGGACACAAGAGCACTGAAACTGAAAGTGGATTTTGATCGCCGAGAGGCAAAAGTTGGCGAAGCATTAGCTTGTCGAGTGGAAGCAGAGCGAATCGGATTGGCGGGCTACGGCATGATGATAGCGGAAATCGGATTGCCGTGGGGCGTGGAAATTGGCCGCGAATCGCTGGAAGAAGCTAAACAGAGTGGCGTTGACGGCTACGAAGTCCAGCCAGACAGGGTTGTCTTCTATCTCTGGTCGAGCGCGGAGGGAAGCAAGTTCCAGTTTATCTTCCGCCCTCGCTTTGGCATAAACGCGATGGGTGCACCGGCGATTCTTTATAATTATTACAATCCAGAGGCCAATGGAGCAGTTTTACCGTACGGTTCAACTTTCAGTAGCGCATTCAGGTGCTCAGTTCTCGAAGTCCGTTAGTTTGAGAAATCTAAAGTGTCAGTTTAGATTTCTCAACAGTGCAAGTCGTTCATTGAGACCGCGCCTCGACAAGTCTCGGATGGTCCAACCTTGGGCCGACCTGTGGACTTCCCGCTGTATTCCGCGGACATCATTGGCTGGGCGCTTCGCTTTTCAATGATCCACGAAAGGCATAGGAAGCAACTTTGCGATTGTGCGTGAATTAGGAGGACCGAATTTTCGCCATTCCCGTCGGATACAGGGAGGCTCTACTGAAGCCTTAGTGGGTCCCCTTGGAAACCGTCACTTTGCGTGTTCGGGCATCGACAACGCGAGAAACCGTTTGACCCCTCCGCGCATCCTCGGCGAGAATCCTAACTCGTTCCAGTAGATCTGTGGTTGAAGGTAAGACCATGACGCATGACGCGGCCGTTTTGAAAGCCACCGAGATCGCCAGTCGCGTGCTGGCGCCATCGGCAGGGGAAAACGACAAGGTGGGACGATTCTCTACCAACGCTGTCCAGTCGCTTGGCGAGTCTGGGCTGCTCGGGTTGATGCTGCCCGCAGATTTGGGCGGTTCGGGGTTAGGTCCGCGTACTTTTGCGGCGGTGATGGCGACGCTTGCCGAGGCAGACGCCTCTGTCGCCATGGTCTACTTGATGCACATCCTCGGAACTGCGACTATCTCGGCAGCCCGTCCAAGTGCGGCTCAAGCACTCAAGCCGATACTGCAAGAGGTTGGTGCAGGCTGCCATTTATCCACACTCGCCTTCAGCGAAGCCGGATCGCGCAGTCATTTCTGGGCGCCAATATCTCGCGCATATCGGAATGGTGACGGCGTCCGCATCAGCGCCAAGAAATCGTGGGTGACCAGCGCGGGACATGCGCAAAGCTATGTCGTTTCTGCGCTCGCTCCGGAAGGGGCAGGACCTACCGAGTCGACCCTCTATCTTCTTGCGGCGGATACTCGCGGCCTCTCCGTTGCTGGGCCGTGGGACGGTTTGGGACTTCGGGCCAACGCTTCTGCACCGATCACGTTGGACGACTGCGAGGTCGCATCCGATTTTCAGCTTACTGATGATGGCGCGGGGTTTCCGGCCATGCTCAACGTGGTTCTCCCGCTGTTCAGTTTGGGGACGGCAGCGGTGGCCTTGGGATTGTCCCGAGCGGCAATCGCTGGAACTGCATCGCATCTCAAGAGCGCGAAATTCGAGCATCTCGGCCTGAGCCTGGGAGAAAGCTTGCCTACTCTGCGGGCTCAACTCGCGACGATGCAGATTGATACCGACGGGCTCGCCGCGCGCATCGACGATTTTGTCGACCACCTTGAAAAGCCGCGTGCGACAACCATGTTGCGCGTACTCGAGGCCAAGGCCGCCGCCGGCGAGGTCGCAATCGGCGTTACCTCAGCAGCCATGCGCATTTGCGGCGGTGCGGCGTTTTCGAAGCATTTGAACATCGAGCGATTGTTCCGCGATGCGCACGCAGGCGCCGTGATGGCGCCAACGGGCGACGTTCTGCGCGAGTTCATCGGGAAGTCGCTGCTAGGGATTCCGCTCTTCTGAGACCGGCTCTGCGCAAAACGGAGAGAGCTATGAGCAAAACAATCTGGCTGGGAGCTGTTGCATACAATCCGAAAGTGGTCACGATTTGGGAGGGGATGCGGCGCTATTTTCACGACGAGGCGCATACTCCCGTGGAGGTCGTCCTATTTCAGAGCTACGAGGCGCAGGTCCTCGCGCTCCTCGCCCAATCGGGCGAGGCAGTGCCGCATATCGATATCGCCTGGAACACCAACCTTGCCTACCTGCAGGCGGATGAGTGGAGCGGCCATGGTTGTCGTCCGGTCGCCATGCGCGACACCGATCTTGGCTGGATGACCAAGATCGTCGCAGTCACCGGAGGTCACATGTCTACGCTCACGGATTTGAAGAATCGGACGCTCGCGCTTGGCAGCCGCGACAGCGGCCACGCAGCGATTCTTCCCGTTCATTTCCTGGAAGATCAAGGTATGCGCGAGGGAAGGGACTACCGGAGTCTGCGATTCGATAGCGACCTAGGCAAACATGGAGATACGGGGACCAGCGAGGTTGATGTCGTACGGGCCGTCCTTGATGGGCGAGCCGACGCCGGCGCTGTCGGAAACCGCTTCTGGAGTACTGTGCAGAACGAGCACCTGGTGCCCGAGCACAGCCTTCGGGAGATCTGGTCATCTCCGGCCTACAATCACTGCATGTTCACCGCGAGGCCTGACTTCGATCGCGACCAAGAGCGCCGCTTCGTCGAAGCCCTCTTAGGCATGAACTATGACAACCCGATCCATCGCGAAATACTCGACGCCGAAGGGCTGCAGCGTTGGCTGACGCCTCACCTTGATGGTTACGAAGCCTTGCGGCAAGCCGCGGCAGAACAGGGATTCTTCGAGCGGCTGTCGACCCAGGCGGCCTGAGAGACTCAAGTGAGACGATTGCGACTGACCGCTTTCGCCGGCAGGGGTTGAGCAACTTCATGCGCAATTAAAAATTTGGGCTAGCTTGTTCGCATGTTCGCGTTCTCGCTCGAAGGCTCCGCGAACAGCAGCGAAGGATTCGGATAGAGGAAAGATTTCGCGCCTGACCAGCAGATCGGCATCTTCCGCTCCGACCGGATGCCAGTACACGCCCTCAGCAGTAACCGTGACTTCCGGAACTAGGTCCGATCGAGCGAGAGCGACACCTTCGCTGGCAGCACCACGTAACGCTATCCGGCGTATGACTCGGTCTTCCGGCACAATCCTTTCTTCGTCAAGGAATTGACGGAACGCCTCAGCCTCGGCATCGGTCGAAACCGTGGCCGCCAGTCGCACTCGAAAGCCTTGTGCACGAGCGCGCTGAATGCCTTCGCTTGTACGCGCCCATGTGCCGGGCCCGCGATGGAGGTCGTGCAGTTCTGGCGTTGGGCTGTCCAAGCTGATTTGCAGGACAATCCGATCGCGGGGTAACGCCCGCAGGCTCTCTGCGCGCCGCCCAGTAAATAACATTCCATTGGTCAGAACTGTGGTGGGAGCGGCTCCAGCGCAAGAGAACAGGATCTCGGCGATGTCTTCCAGCAAAAACGGCTCGCCTCCGGTCACGAATATCTCCTTCACGCTGAGTTTCGCTGCTTCACGAGCGATCCGCCGTATCCGCCCAAGCCCCAGTTCTCGTCGGGGTGCGGTGGGCGATGAACGCACACAACAGTAGTCGCAACGCAGGTTACAGTCGAAATTTGTATAGAGCCAAAGCCGGGAGCCCACTGGCCGCTGGTCTCCGGCAGGCGCCGCAACCGGGCCGCAACGGAAAACCCACCGCGAACGACCTCCTTCGACTGCAGCCTCTAGCAGAGTATTCCCGGTGAACCGGCACCACGTTTCCAACTCAGGCCCCATGCTCTCTTCGTCGCCGATGACAGCGACCAGATCGCCCGGCCCGCTCCGGCGCAGCGCAGCAATTAACTCCGGTAGGAGGCCGGAGGAGAAACGCTTGCGCCCGATATCCAGATCGATGTCAGCCTTCATCGGATTGGTACATTTTACCGCCCCGACAAAATCTGGGACAGAGTGGACCCGTCGGATCCGTTCAGGCGCGTGACTGGGTCCGGAAAGACGCGCTACCGGTTCCTCACGAATGATATCAATGGTTCGAACCAGCCCACTTTTCGTTTATTGCGCTTTCACCCAGGTATCCGAGCCCGTCAACTTCACCGCCACGTCGGAAATGACAAGGTGGAACGGCTTGCCGTCGGCGCTGCCGCGGTGCTCGGTTGCGAACAGCAGTGGACCTGCTTTTTTGTAGCCAGCCCACGTTGCCAAGACACGGCTCGGCGGCTTGGCCCCGCCTCGATGGTAGTCAAAATAAACGACACGGTTGTCCCTGCCGACGTAGAGATCCCAGGTGTCGCCGGGCGTGTAGCCACTATCGGCGGGATACTTCACTGGAACCAATTCAGCCGTGCCGCTGCCCAGCGGCAGGTTAAAAATACCCTGATCGATCACAGTAGCGCTGGTGTCCCAGTAAGCATGGAGGGGGAACAGAACCCAGTAGTTATCGTTGATGAAACCCGGATCGACTTCGTTCTTCACCATGTCGGGTTGGCTGCTGAGTTCGGAGCGCTTGTAGGTGACCTTGACCGGCTTCCCGTCTTTGTCCTTCCCTTCGTAGGTGACTTGAGTAGTTTTGGGTTCCCACTCCCACGTGCGAGAGAGTTTGAAAACTCCGGGGATTTCCCCGTTCCATGTGTAACGAATCGCTTCGATTCGATTCCAGGAATCGAGACCATAAGTCTTCGCCACCCTCTCAAGAATTGGCGCGCGCTGTTGCGCCCAACAGTTTGCGGCAAGGGCCAGCACCCCCAAAACAAGGCAACGGATCATTGTCGAATCGCCCAACTTTGGCATGGAGATTCTCCTTCAGACGTTATATAGCTTCGATTAGGCCATAGCCGAAAAAGCGATTGTATTGGACTTTGGTATTGATCGATACCATGGTACCAGTTGGGGCGAGTTGCTGATCCCTACCGCTCGTTAGCAGCCCGGATGTCCTAATGGACCGCTGAGGTTTGCAAGGCCGCAGGTCGGCTAAACCGGCGCAAAACGATAGTTACGGCAGCGATTGCCACGCATCCATATTCCAGCAACATGATCCAGGCAGGAAGCGCGCCCCAAGGACGTCCAAGGGCCCGCAAGTGCCATTGAATATATGTGGGGATGATGCTTACGGTCCAGATGACGATCAGCAACGTCGAAGCCGACGTAAGAAATGGCAGCAGCCAAAGGAGATACCATGGGAAGACGGCGGGGGCGCACAACAACGATGCCGCCATTGGCCAGGCAAATAGGTCCTCAGACCACTCGGGTACTGCCCTTCTTAGCCAGGTTGCAATCAATAGCCCAACAAGCACTGTCACCCCGGCAATCAAGGGCGGCGGCGCCAGTCGGGCCAGTGCCGCAAACACGGGACCATTAAAACGGAAAGCCCGCACATACGTGCCAAGTGAGCCGATGGGAATGCGGCCGTGATCGAGGAATGGCACGTACAGGAACCCGACTAGGGCCACTGCCAGCGCGGCGTCGCGAACACGGATCCGCTTCCAGTAGAGGGGCAGCAGTACAATTGGCAGAAATTTCACCGCTATAGCTAGCGCGAGTCCGATCGCCGCAGTCGCCCGCCATCGGCGGAGTAGCGCCGCGAGCGACACTACCAAAAATAGCGCTCCAACAATGTCAACGTGACCGCTTCCCGCCACTTCAATGGCTAACAATGGGTTCCATGCGTATACCAAAACCAGATGGGCTCGCTTCCTGTCAAAACGCAAAAGACCGAGCAACACCAGAACAATCGCCAAATCGCAAATTACAAATGCTATTTTGAATGCAAATACAGATTCGTGAATTGCGGTTACCGCGCGGAAAAAAAACTGCGCTCCCGGCGGATATGGGCTTGGCAACTCCGGATTGTTCAAAGTAAGGGTTTCCGGAGTGTGCAGCAGTTTCGCGGCGGGATCGCTGGGAATGACAAGATAGGGGTTGTAGCCAAGCCTTTGCAGGTGGCCGTCCCAAACGTATCGGTGAATATCGTCGTCATCGCCCGGAGGCACTCGAAGAAATTCAACGTGCCACACCGCAGCCACGACCAGCCCAATGACGACCACGCGGTGCGGGAACTCTTGCGCCGTGAAAAGCTCACGCGTCGCCAAGAGGTAAGCGACGCCGGCAATCGCCAGAGCGGCCATGAAGCCCGGTCCTCCTCGGTCGCTGAAGTTGTGTGAGCAGATCGTGAGCACTACGCACAGCGTGCCGCCGAGTATGTACACTCTCCACGCGGGGGTGATCTTCACAATTCTCCAGTGCCGGTCCGCAATTGCGCCACCGCAAGGTCCCACTCTGTTAGCCACGCCGCAGTGCGCGGCGCCTTTTCCGGAGCCAGCCGCAACTCCGCTGCCAGCCGAGTTAGGTCGTCAGCTACATCAATATCGTAAAAAGGAGCTGTGAAACTTACGGAAAGGTCAAGTACGCGTGCGTGCGACAGGACTCTCTCCAACGCGCTATTTGTACCCATTCCGTCGTTTGCGAAGAGCGTAGGATGAGATGCTTTTGCCCCGACGAGATAGTAGCCTCCGTCGTACGTTGGTCCCAGGACGAGGTCGTTTGCAGCCAGTGTTTGGAACGCGTCTTCGAGAACAGAGCGCGGCAGGTGTGGGCTGTCGCTATTGAAGGCAATGATGCGTCGTTGACGATTTTCCGAGAAGTGCGCAAACACAGAAGTGAGGCCTGCGGCAAGGCCCTCACCTTTTTGCGCAACTACGCACACTTCCGTTCCCGCCAACGGGACAAGATCGTGCACGTCTGAGTCCGGGCACATGATGGCAACTTCCACATGGGGCAGTGATCGCGCCAGAGCCAGCGTATCGTCCAGAAGACAGCAATAGAAATCCGTGACCGCCGCAGGAGCAAGACTGGGAATCAGGCGGGTCTTGACCTCACCTCGTCGCGGCGCTTTCGCCATGATTACGAGTACGCGGTTACTGCCCGACGGACGCACCACCGTCTCGCTGAAAGATCTCATAGATTTTGAAACGGACCTACGCTGGCCCGGTTGTCGTGGATCTTCGGTGCCGCAAATAATAGCGCACTATCAAGCTCAGAATGAACCAGGCGGCACCGGCCGTGCCCTTAACCGTACCGCTGATCTTTGATTTTCCGATACGCGGATAGTAGCTCACCGGGACTTCAACCACGCGGAATCCAGCTAGCGCGCTTTTGAGGATCATCTCAACCGCCCAGCCATAGGTCATTTCTTTGAGGGCGAGCGCGCGTAGCACATCTGCGCGGGCAGCCCGAAACGGGCCGAGATCACTGATTCTTATCCTATAGAGAAGTCTGATCAGGCGGGCCGCGAGACGATTCCCAAACACCTGATGCCAAGGCAACGCCCCACCAGAATGTCGCCCGTGGAGGCGGGAACCGAGCGTGATGTCCGCACGCCCTTCGGCGATTGGGGCCAGCAGAATCGGCAGCTCAGAGGGACGATCGCTGTAGTCGCCATCGAGAAACACGACCACGTCAGGGGAATTTGACATAGCCAGACCCGTGAGGCACGCTCGCCCATAGCCGCGGCGCGGTTCCTGAATAACGCGGGCTCCCATTCTCGCGGCGATCTCGGGCGTCCGGTCAGTCGAGTTACTATCGACAACGATGACCTCGGTCGTGAGCTCGGACGGAAGATCTGCCAAAACGCGCTCAATGGCCTGCGCTTCATTATGGGTAGGGATGATGACGGACACTCGCACATGCTGGCCCGATCACCACCACGGAGCCGATGGCCACCGTTGCGACAGCCAGGCATCAACGCCCCACCTTCGACCGGCGCTTCCGATAGCAAGGCCGAGCGATACGAGCACCGGAACCAGCAGCTCCCAGATCCACGAGGTGCCCCACTCGGAAATCCAAAGGCTCCCGAGATACAGAAAAGTCAGGAACGCGACCGGTCGCGTAAGCAGACCGATGACGAGCAGGATGCCGAGAGAGATCTCGGTGACCGCCTGCATGGGAGCAGCCAGCACGGCGTGGTTGGCAACCAGGCCCTCGACCGCTTTCCACACAGCCGGCGAGTGACCCGACTTGATGTAGTAGTTGATCAGACCAGCATACTCCGCTGGTTTGTAGAGGCCTTTCCCCAAATTTTCGAAGAAGACCGACACTAACATTGCCCCGACCGTCACGCGCACGATTGCCAGACCGCTTGCGGCGGACAGTTGCTTGGCCTCACTTGGGGTTTGACCTGAGTTCAGTCCCATCATGACCTCCTGACCTGTAGCCTGATGTACTCTCGGCGCACGACGAGCGGACGGAAGAAACGATCAAATCCTATGCCGTTATTCGCCGCATTACTAGTGGACCAGCAAGAAACATGCAAGATCACACCATCCGGGGTGGCCCATCCTAGCATTCGCTCGGGAGTTCGAACTGTCCTTCTGTTGCCGTCCCGTGGGGGGACGGCAGCAGGAAGACCTGGCGCTTCAAACTCAGTGACCTGGACGAGTGGATGCAGAGGAGGACAAACTCCGTTCGTCGTCCGCCTCTTTCGGAAAGGACGGCAAGACGTGAGAAAGAGGCACTCTAAAATAGAGGATTCCCAAGCGTAGTTAAACGCAAGAACGGAAAGAAAGTAGTCATCTGGCGATGGTACGAGACGGACCAGGACGGAAAGTCTCGCGAGCGTTGCAAGACCCTTGGTTTGTCCAGTCGGTTCAAGTCTGAATGCGGCGGCACAGCAAGAAGCAGAACGCCTCGGCCTAGGCCGACCGATCGAAGAGGGGCCGCGAAGTCTGAAGGAACTCGTCGATCACTGGCTGGATACGGAATGCCCAGGGACGGACGAAGACCCGAATGAACGTCGGGCTTTCGTTACGTGCATATCGCTGATCCACAGCGCCGCGCTGCGATCGCCCTCCACCCCATCAACGATTGGTTACAGCGACAGGGAGCAACCGCATGACGTAAGCCAACCCAGACAGGATGGATCCATTAATCGCGGGCTACCTCAGTTACCTCGATAAAATCGGGCGCAAGACGCCGCGCACCAGAGGCTGCGTGTTCAAAATTTTCTTTTCCGAGGCGGAGTCGCGTACTACCAAAACCAGAAGTTTTTGAACACCGGTAACCCCACAACAACTAAGGAGCCTGGCGCACGGAAAGATCAGTTGGCGTCCCCGACGGGATTTGAACCCGTGTTACCGCCGTGAAAGCAATGTGTCCTGACGTAAGTTACTGAAACTACGCAACACGGATGGCTACCAAAAGCGGTTTCAGCAAGGGTTGGAAGGTCTTCGTGGATCATAAATGGAGCAAGAAAATCGTTTCGGCCTTGCTTCAATGCATTGCCGATTCGAGTTCCTTTCCCGAGAGTTCCCTTTCGCGAGCGGCTGTTTCCAAAACTTCGCCGGCAACATCGCCCTTTGGGAGCGACAGCCTGTGATTTCGTACACAGCTTGCAGATACGTGGCTTGATCATGACATTTGCCACCCAAAGGTTGCGAAACAAAATCTTTTCCCACACCCAAACGCCGCCATGGGCTTTGCATCAATCTGCGCCCTTTGCCGAGGAGGATAAACGTGCTACCTACGAGTGAGCAATGGCTGCTTCGATATGTGAGAGCACGCCGAGCTTGCGCGAAGATTACCGTTCCCAAGTTGTCATCGAACTTGCACGCCTCGATGAATCACTTGGTGAGAGGGATCGAATCGGAAGATTCGCCTCTTGGTGACGACTGAATTTCGAGAAGTCTCACTTGGTCCCTCCGGCGGTGGGGACTCCTTGCGGAGTCCGAGTTACTTCGACACCGCATGTGCTGCACTCTCAATTACACCTGCGACCTCCTTGGGATGTGAGACGTAGACTGCGTGGCTGGCGCCTGCGACGTCGACCGTGTGGCTGTTTGCCCGCTTGGCGTACCAACGTTCCAAGTCCGGGTTGATGGTTCGATCGCTTCCCGCTACTACCATCCAGCTCGGTTTGGTTCTCCAGGCAGCCGTGGTGATCGTCGCTGAGAAATTGTCCGCAAAGTTGAGTACCTCCGAGCGCGCCATGAATGCGGCCTGGTCGTTGGGAAGGTCAGCTGCGAACAATTCATGAAATTGCGCTGGGTCGATATATGTGAAACCGTCGGGCGTTTTCTTTACGGCGCCCGATTTGGAGAGGTCGCTCGGAAAGCGCTTTCCGTCGTCTGATTCTTTCTCGCCGGCATCTGGCATGTGGGCCGCGATATATACCAAGCCGACAACCGATGGATCCGCGCCCGCTTCCGTAATTACCGCTCCACCGTAGCTATGAGCGACAAGAATGCACGGTCCATCTTGTTGAGCCAGGATACGCTTCACGGCGGTCACGTCATCCTGGAAGGACGTCTCTGGCTCTTGGACGATGCTGACGTTGTAGCCATCCTTGACAAGAATGTCGTAGACGCCTTTCCAACCGGAACCATCTGCCCAGGCACCGTGAACCACAACGATATTCCCAACGTGATGGTCTTCGTTGGTGTTTTGAGCTGAGAGCGAGCCGCAGCTCAACAGCAATAATGTAATGCAAAGGGACTGAGACATTCCTCGTGCTACTCGTATAGCGTTCATTGAATTAATCATTTTGTTGCTCCTTTTCGTTGCTCCTTTTGGGAATTGATTTGGATATCGGTTAGGCATCATCAGCAGAATCAGCAACCAACGACTCACCCCGGTCAGCTTTGCTCTCCTCTGATGATGCGTTTGTCGTTGGTTGGCTTCTCTTCCTCTTTCATGGCTGACTTGAAGCCGCGGATACCTTCACCGATGCCTTTGCCGAATTCGGGAAGTTTCTTCGGGCCAAACACGAGCAGGGCGATTCCGAAGATGACCAGCAGATGCACAGGTTGAAACAGTCCTTCAAACATAGGTCCTCCTGAAGTTGGGTTGAGCTGAAGCGAGATCGAGGTCCGCCAGTATTGAAAATAGGGCGCCGTCACCAGTGGCTAATCCTCAGCCGCAGACTCAGAGCGTCAGATAGACGATTTGGATCCACTGGTCGCCGTTGATAATGCCATTGCCCCATACGGGGTCGAGATCGGCGAACGGCTTTTCCGCGACGGCTTCCAAGGCAGATTTTCCCTCCGACTTCAATTTCTGAACGCGATCGCGCGAAGTGATAAGCATGTCACGCGCTCTCGTGAGGTCCGCTTTGTTGCCGAGCGGGCCGTGCCCCGCAACAATCCTGGTGTCATTGTCGGCGAGCGATAGAATTTTGTCGGCGGCGGAAATCATGCCGGTGATTGTGCCGCCCGTACCGGGGTCGATATAGGGATACATGCCATTGAAGAACAAGTCACCCATCGAGATCACGTTGGCCTTTTGAAAATGAATGTAGATGTCCGAATCCGTGTGCGCGGGAGCAACGTGTTGCAGCGCGAGGGTTTCGCCATTGGCTTGTAACTTGTAACTGTCGATGAAAGTCTGCTGCGGCAAGGCCCCCGCGGGTGAGGGATCGAAATGCAAGCCGGCGAGCGCGCCGTCTGGTCCTCTATACAAGACCGGAAGATCATGCGGCTCGGACATGCGCTTCTTAGTATTTTCGTGCGCTAGGACTGTCGCTCCTGCGGCGTGAAGATGTGCGTTGTTATCGGTATGGTCGAAGTGCCAGTGGGTGTCGACGACGTACTGCACCGGAGCGTTGCCAAGAGCATCGAGAGCCTCTTTGAGCCTGGGCCAGGCAGGCGCCACGAAAGTGTCGACAACGAATTTGCCGTCTGGGCCGTTGAGGACTGCGACGGCTCCGCCGGGGCCGTCGAACATAGTGACATTGTCAGCAAGCTTTTGCGTCTCCATGGGAACGGCGTTGAACTTGGCGCGCATACTCGCGAGCAGGTCGGCCGGGGAAGGCGATTCTTGCGCACGGCCCGCCGCGGAGGCACGGAGCAAAGTCTGAGGAAAGAGGTGCGCCAGAAAGGTGCTACCGGCTAGCGTGATTGAACCTCGCAAGATGTTGCGGCGCGAGGTTTGCTTCTGTAAGAAATCGAATTTCATATCTTTCTCCTTTTCCGTGCCATTGGGCCACCACCTCGGCACACTTGATTGGAGGCTTCTGGCCGTAATAGGTGACATTGTTTGTTTTATTGCCTGTGATAAGACATGCAAATAAGATAAGGAAATGGAACTTCGTCAAATTCGCTCCTTTCTCTCTATCGCCGAGACTCTGCACTTCGGGCGTACAGCGGAGTTGATTAATCTCAGCCAACCCGCTTTAAGCCTTCAGATAAAAGCTCTTGAGGAGGAGGTCGGGGTGCGGCTCTTCGAACGGAACCGACGCAAGACAACGCTCACTGTGGCCGGCCTCGCTTTTCGTGATGATGCAGCTGCAGCGCTGTCGCAATTGGAGCAAGCGATGCGGAGCGCCAGGCTGGCTGCCAATGGGAAACTCGGACTATTGCGGATCGGCTTCATCTCCACTGCGGGGGGGGAGCTTGTGGCCGATATCGTTCGTCAGTTTAGAGAGTTAAATCCCGAGGTAGAGTTCTCTTTGCGCAATATCCTCACGGCGGAGCAGGTACGGATGCTGGAGAGCGGGTCGCTCGATATTGGATTTCTTCGTCTCCCGATTGGTGGACACTCGGCACTCGACGTTATCACAGTGCATCGCGAACCCTTCGTAATCGTCGTACCCGCGTCGCATAAACTGGCAAAAAGAAAGAGGGTGCGCCTACGGGAAGTCTCCGGCGAGAACTTCGTGATGTATGAGCGTACCTGGGCCCCTGGATTCCACGATTTGATGTTCGGGATCCTTCGCGATGCCGGGATTGTTCCCAATGTCACTCAGACCGCAGGAGAGGTCCCAACGCTGATCTCACTCGTCCATTCGCGCATGGGTATCACCATTGCGCCGTTATCGGTGGTCGAACATACTGCCGCTTCGGTAGTGGCCTGTGACATCTTAGACCGCATACCGATGTCTGAAATTGGCATGGCGGTTCGCAAAGGAACCCGATCCCCGGTGGTTAACAATTTCAGATCTTTCGCTCTAAAAAGCTTAGGTCATTTATGAAACGCTTAGTATGCCAACCGGCGTTGACTCAGTTCCAAGGCCTGTTAGACCACCAAAATTCCCGTATCGTCGGCTTAACCGAAGTCAGCCGTGTTGAGAACCTCTGGAGTTGGACGGAGGTCAGTGGAGTCCGCTATCTTGGGCAATCGTGATGGCTCCATCCTCCTCCGAGGGCCTTGATTAGAAGCACGCTTGCCGCCATGCGACGCGTTACTCAGATCGCAGAGGCGCGGAACTAACCCATCGGGACACGTTCTGACAGTGACGGAGCTTAGGATAATTGGCAAGCGATGGGCCCCGAACGCGCGGCCAAGCGCTACACGAAACTGGGCTTCGTCGGCGCGCAGATCGAGTCAAACCAGCGGCTGATGTACACCTCGGCATGAGCCTCACCGCAATAATGCCGGGCTCCCGGCGCGTTGGCTGTTTCAGAGTTCCACCGGTAGACGGTAAGATCGGAATCTTCACATCGAATCACGAACCAGTGGATAGGATTCCTGGTAACGAGTCCACAGACTTCACATCTAAATTCCTGCAGAGATGTCATGCGCGCCGTTCCCGTATATCAGTGCTTTGTCATCTTCACTCTGCGATCGAGGCCGGTCGCAGATTTGGTGTCAGAATCGTCAGTTCGCCGACTTGTTCCTGCAGAACGACGACTGCAGAAGCCCCCGTGGTCCTCGGTCTTGCGATATAGGCGTTAAACGCCCCTTCATGTCCTTCAATCGTGATGTGATCTTTCATTGTGTTCTCCTCACGGGACGACGTTCATCCGGGCCTCCGCCGGTCTTGTTTGGATCGGCGGAGGCACCGGCGCTCTTCAAGCTACCTCCGTGGCCGGCGCGGAAGCAGCAGCCTCTTCAATGAGTCTGGCTGTTTCCTTCGGATGAGACATGTACGCCACGTGGCTCGCCTTCACTTCGGCCGTCTTGGCTTTAGCGCGTCTGGCCATCATGCGCTCCTGATCCGGATTGATCGACCGGTCTTCGCTGGCCACCATGTACCAGGTGGGCTTGTTCTTCCACGCGGGATTCTTAACCTGGTGGGTGAACGAGGCGGTAGAGATCGGCACCTGCGATATAGCCATGAACTCCGCCTCTTCCGCTGGAATGTCCGCTGCGAAGTCGGCCGCGAAATGCGCCTCGTCTATCCACCAAAGCCCATTGCTGTCCGGTTTGAACGCCTTGGATGCTTGCGGCAACGCCGTTTCGATCGACGCACAGCTCTCGCCTTCATCGAGGGCAAAAGCAGCAATATAGACCAGTGCCGCAACGTTTGGATGATTGCCTGCTTCGGTGATAATGGAACCGCCGTAGCTGTGGCCGACCAGAACCACTGGCCCGCCCATGGCATCCATTGCGGCCTTCGTGTAATTTTGGTCGTCGGCGTACGAAGTCTCGGGAGGCTGCGCCACCGACACCTTGTAGCCATCCTTCTTAAGGATGTCGGCGACCCTCTTCCAGCCGGAGCCGTCCGCGAAAGCTCCATGCACCAGAA
>Ga0210408_10001004_pt1 | contig 31023 bp, 24 predicted proteins | sample IncBWH4MmetaG_FD_155471 | JGI IMG/M metagenome (GOLD analysis project Ga0210408, IMG submission 155471) | Forest soil microbial communities from Barre Woods Harvard Forest LTER site, Petersham, Massachusetts, United States - Inc-BW-H-4-M | ecosystem: Environmental > Terrestrial > Soil >... | reverse complement strand
TGTTCTTGAATACGTTTTTTCCTTCCCTGAATCCAGCCGTTACTCGGATCTGATCTCCTACGCTGACCTGCATGGTCGAGGAAATGAGCACGTCCCACTTACCGTTGGCAGATGGTTTGAACTGCCGGACCTTTCCACAGCGCTCGAGTGTAACGGTCTCGCAATTTTGTTCCCTCACGGTCCACCTCTCACCCGGATTGAAGCCTCCCGACGTGCGCGTATGGAATCCGACCAATCGGCCTGGCGCATAGTGCAGGAGGTCGCGGTACGAATCGGGGCCGAGATCCATTCGGCGAAGAACAGTGACCGCGTGATCCTCTGCGCCTATCGCGCCTTCAGCCTTGAGCTGCTGTCGCACGATCGCGGCGACTTTGCGCGCTTCCTCGTGGCGAGGACAAATCATGAGCGACGTTTTACCGGCCTGAAGTCCCGCGAGATGTTGTTCGACGGCTCTTTTCCGCAATTCTGCAGCATCTGTAAACTCTTTGATGACTCTGTGCTGTTCCAATTTTTGCCAGCCGTTCTCGAGCCGGCCTCGTTTGAGATCCTCGATAGCCGCTTTGAGTGCCGGCACTCTTTGCCTCTGCGTCTGGAGTAGTTCCACGTACCGGACGGTGCCGGACTGTTCGAGAATGCGCAGAGCATCCCCGCGTTCGACCGACCTATGCTGAGCGCTATCGCCGATCAGGAGTACCCTGGAATCCTTCTTTTGCGCGTGTTTCACGAGCCACAGCATCTGCGGTATGCTCAACATCGATGCCTCATCGATCACAATCAGGTCCGCGCTTTCCGGCCTGAGCCGGAATCCTTGAAATGTTCGCGCTTGGAATCCGGCTTTGCGTAAGTCCTTTACGCTGGCTTCGGTCGGGGAAAGGATTGTAATAGTCTTGCCCACAGCAATCGTTGCTTTCTCGACCTGTTTGAGAAGATGCGATTTGCCGGCTCCGGCAATCCCGGAGACATCCATCACGAGATCTCGCGATGCCAGCATGTGTTCGAGCGCCTTGCGCTGCTCTTCGGTGAGTTTCGCTAGATCCAATTTGAAATCTCGTCCTATCGGTTCGCAGATATCCCATCCACCCCGGACGAGATCCAGGAGTTGTTCTTCCTCAAGTTTCGCCTGCTCGGTAGTAAAATGTCAGCACATGTTCAAAAAATGTCACAAAGGGGCTGTCAAACGAAAAAGTTAAGAAATTTGATCTTTGGGTAGAGTGCGGCTCGTTGGCCCTTCTTGAATGAGTTGTAGACGTTCGCACGCCACGTTGCGGCATGGCGCGAAAGAAATCCATGTCAAGGTCGGATCCGGCATAAACGGCATTCTCCCCGCGCCTGCGGCGGGTCCCCTATTTATTCCGGTCCTCACGTTGACTTGGCTTTGTGCCGCGCTAAAGAGGGTTCTGTATTTTGCGTCTGGTTCCTGTTCGCTCGTACCTCGCGAACGGGACTGGACGCAAAATCTGCTCGTAAATTAGACTAATCGGAAAACGATGCCGCCTTCGCGTTTATGGGAATGACGTTGGTCGCAGCCTGGGCAGGCGTGATGCTCCAATACCGTTCGGCATCCTGTTTCGTAACTACTTCCCTGTAGTTCGAGAAGATCATGGCCTGGCTCGTATGACCCATCTGAAGCGCTAGAGCGGCGGCGTTTTGGTGGAATGCCAGGTGATAGCTGGCATAGGAATGCCTCAGGGCATTCGAAGGCCATTTGTTGATACCTGCGTTAGCGCGGGCCGTCTCAAGGTCGCGGTAAAACTCCATATGGCTTAAAGGCCACAATTTCCCGGACCGATTGGCGTAGGGCAGGAGCCACTCTTTGAGATTCTCGGGCATCTCGATCAGGCGCCGGCGCGCCCCTTTAGCGTGCTCCGCGGCAACTTGAACGAACCCCCTCGTTATATCGACATCGGACCACCTTAGGCGCAAAGCCTCCGCACTGCGCACTCCGCAAAAGGCTTGGATTGCTAGAGATGGAAGAAGCTCGTATTGGGCTGCGTTCAAAAGCCTTTCGCATTCAACAGGCGATAAAATTCCCGGGGCCTTGGCTGGAACACGTACCTTGTCAATTGCGATCAGAGGGCTGCTGCTCGCGTACGATCGCTTTACAGCGAAAGAAAAAAGCGCTGACACCGCTGTATGGAAGTTGTTTAGGCTCTTTGGCGACTGTTCGAGGCCGTGCAACCATTTTTCGACTTCGTGAACTGAGAGCTCGCTGATGAGCCGAGGCCCAAAGGTCCCGCTGAAAGCGCCCAGGCGATATTTCAAATCACCAATATGGCGCTCGCTCCGTTGATTGAGCTTTTGCAGCTTAAGGTATTCGTCGGTCGCTGCCTGAACTGAGCAAGATTTCTTTCGCGCTTCATGATGAGAAATGAAGAAACTGACCGCGTCTTTCAGAGAGGTATTGTAGGGTTTCAGACGATCTCGGCAATCGAGCGCCTCGATCCGTAGCCCGTCGGGAATGAGCAGGGCTTTCTCGCCTTCTTTGCGCAGCTTCTTTTTGACGGTGGCAAGCTCGCGGTCTGCGGCGTCTTTCGTACGAAAGAACTTGCGCTGGCGCTTCCCGTTTACGCGCGGCAGCCCATCAATCGCCCAATATTGTAAAGGCAAGGACTCGTCTGTTGGAATCCGGACTATGTGCGCATTCAAGGGTTTCACATGCGTAACCATTCGCACGCACAACCGCTTAATGTCAATATCCCGTCAATGGGTGGGTTGAGGCTTTGAGAGGCGCCTAACGATAAATCCCATCCAGTAAAGGAGTTATGGTTTATTTTGGACTGGCGGAGTTAACGGGGCTCGAACCCGCAACCTCTGCCGTGACAGGGCAGCGCTCTAACCAATTGAGCTATAACTCCATAACCGGAGGAACGCGAAACTAGAGCCAATTACCTTGACCTTCAACCTGAAAAATTTGAACGACCACGCCCGCTCGGAGAAGATTGAAACGCGCGTTCCAGCTTTCCCATCGGTGACCCGAGGCACTAGCCACTAGCCACTAGCCACTAGCCACTAGCCACCACCCATCAGGAGTTCGACAGCCTTCTCGATCTGTTGATCTTTTCCTTCACCGATGCTCTTTGGATCGTTCTCCACTTTCACGTCGGGTTCGACCTGCGTCTTCTCCATGAAATGACCTTGCTCATCCCGGAAGCCAACCTCTGGAATACCGAAAAGAAGCGTCGGATCTTGCAGGGTTTCCCACCAAACAGATGTTCCTGTGCCCGGCACCGGCATACCGACCAGTTTTCCAATGCCAAAGTGTTGGTACACCCATGGAAACAAGTGCGCGTCTGAATAATTGCTCTCGCTGATCAGAACCGCGGTCTTTCTGTACCATTTCTCGTTGGGTTCCCAGCCAATGCTCTGTCCGCGTGGCAGAAACTCGAGATACGGTTTGCCGCTCAAGAACGTCGCAAGCGTGTCATGAAGGTTCCCGCCGCCGTTAAAACGCGTGTCGACAATCAACGCCTTTTTCTTGCTCTCGCGGCCAAGGGCCTCTGAGTAGGTGTCTCGAAAACTTTGGTCGTCCATCGACCGCACATGCACGTACCCGACCGTGCCGTTGCTGAGTTTGTCGACAAGATTGCGCCGCTGCTTTACCCAGCGCTCGTAAAGGAGTTCGTCCTGCTCACCTAAACTGATCGGCTTAACCGTAACATCGACCCGAATGTTCTTCAGTGGATCAAAAATGGTCAACAACGTGTGCTGGCCCGCTAGATGATTGAGGAGGGGACTGATATCCATCCCAGCGCCGATCATTATCCCATTGATCTTCTCAATGACCATTCCGGCCTGAATTGTAGCTGAGGCGGTGACGAGCGGGCCCTTCTCTATCACCTCCTGAATTCGGAGGCCGTTCCCCTGATAGGCGCGATCGTAAAATGCGCCCAGCGCGGCGGTGGCGTCGGCAGTTTGCGATTCGGGAAAATACCTACATCCGGTGTGGCTCGCATTTAACTCCCCCAGCATTTCGCTGGTCATTTCTGAAAAATCGCGGCCGTCCGAAATGTATGGGAGGAATTTTTGGTATACCGTTTTGTAGTAATCCCAATCCACTCCGTTCATGTCTTTGACATAAAACTTTTCTCGCGTCTGGCGCCAAATATGTTCGAAAAGGTAGGCGCGCTCGGCTGCGCTATCGAGTTCCTTTTCTGCATTGAATTTCACAGGTTCGGCTTTGCCATCGGCCAGAGCGACCTTCGTTATCTTTCCGGCAGCAAGCATGAAGACGTTTTTCCCATCCTTATCGAGCTGGATCTTGGCCGGAAAGTGAGGACTTCGCCCTGATGGCTTTGGCGCCTCGAACTCCCATAGCCGCTTCAGTTCTTTTTCGCGCAACTTCAACGACCATAACTCATAGCCCTTTTCGCTCTTCGCTAAGTATACGAGCGTTTCGCCGTCACTCGTCAACAGGGCGTCTTCGATTGGTGCCGAGCCGAGCGTGAGTCGAGAAACGCGGTCCTCAATGTCGTTAAGATCGATTTTGACAGGCTCAATTTTCTTCGACTCTTTTGTCTCAGCTTCTTTGTTATCTTCCTTTTTTTCGGCGGCATCTTTCTTCTTTTTCTCTTCGTCTTCCGTCTCCTTCAGAATGTCGTACTCGGCTTTGGAGAGTTTGGATCGGTCATATGCTTCCTGGGAGAAAAACATTTCGTAGACATCCCCCTGGTTCCCCCCGGCAGCGCCGTCCCCATGGAGTCCGTATTTATCTGACAACCAGATCATCGACTTACCGTCCGCCATCCAGCGGGGAAATTCGTTGTCGTATCCACTCTTCGTGAGGTTCGTCAGCTGCTGTTGACCTCCGGCATCCACGAGGCCCGCTTCGGTGGACCAGCGATCGGGAGTCAGAAAGTTGACGAGAAACCATTTTCCGTCCGGAGACCAATCGAACCATTGGTCCCCATCCGTGTAAGAATAGTTCAGGTCTCCGGGAAGGATGGTACGGATCTGCTTCGATTCGAGATTTAAAGCCCTCAGCGTGGTGCGGTTTTCCAGGTAACCGACCTCTTTACCGTCCGGCGAATACTTCGGCCGGAAATTTTCCTGACCATTGTCCAGGATCGGGTGGACGTCGATCACTGTAGAATTGAAGAAATACGGTTCTTTCTCTTTGGGTTGAACGATCGAAGCTTCGTACAGACTCCAGGGTTTGTTGTACTCCGCCGCGAATACAAGGCGGCGTCCGTCCGGGCTGAAGGAAACGTTACGTTCTTGTCCGGCGGTATTCGTGATACGCTTGGTCTCACCCTGGTCGACGGAAGCGACGTAGACGTCACCCCGGACGATGAAGGCAAATTCTTTGCCATTGGGACTCAGCGCCATGTCGGTGACGTTGTCGCTGTAGTGCCTGATTCGCGTTGCCGGTTCGCTGTCGCTCAGGCCGATCCGGACATCGACCTTCTGCGGCTGTCGGGCTCCCGCAGGCAGCGTGTAGATCTCCCCGTCGTAACCGAAACAGAGATCGCCATTGTTCGCTGCGCTGAGGAACCGGACTGGATTTTTTTCGAACCCGGTGACCTGCTGCGCCGTCCCGGGTTGACCATTCAGCAAAGAGATGCGCCAGACATTAAACGATCCGCTCTGTTCGGTCAGATAGTAGACCGCACTTTCGTCGGGGGACCAGACCGGGTTCCTGTTCTCGCCTTGGAAGCTTGAGATCTTTTTGTGGTCGCCGCTCTTCGCGTCGTAAAGCCAGATATCGCGGGCGACAGAAAAAGTCTCATGTTTTCGCCATGGATCTTCGTATCCTTTCAAGTCCTCGTAAAGAATCCGATTTCCAGCTCGGTCGTAGTGTGCGTTCAATGCCGGGGTCGTCAAGAGCATCTCTGGTTCGCGTCCGCCTTGGATCGATACCCTGTAGAGTTGTGGAAAAATCCTGATCGGGAACAACGCGCTCTGGGCTGTTCCCATCCGATACACGTTAAACAGCACGTACTGTCCGTCAGGTGTGAAGCTGGTCGGCACAGCGTCCGTCGAGTAAGTCGTCAACCGCCTGACTGGCCCTCCTTGTGGGCTCGTTACATACACATCGTAATGACCATACCGGTCCGACGCGAAGGCGATGAGCCTGCCATCCGGGGACCAGACTGGAGATGAGTCGTGTGCCGGACCGGCGGTCAGGGGGATGGCTAAGCCTCCGGAAACAGGCACTGTAAAAATGTGCCCGCGAAAGCTGAAAGCGATCGTCGTTCCGTCCGGCGAGATGGCCGGGTAACGAAGCCACAGAGGATTGGACTCCGGACCCAGTGCAGGCAGAGGATTGTCAGCCAGGACTGGTAACGAGGGATTTGTGCCTGCGAGAACAATGATGGCGATCCCGGCACGGACAATGGTTCTTTTAATCGCGGAACGGAAGCAGGCAAGCGTGAACATCGGTGACACAACACACCCAGATTCTGCGTTGTTGCAAACAATTAGCCTGCTTTGGTCCAAATCTTGCAGATTTGTAATCGATGAAGGCTATTGCCTGGTGCGCAGAGCTCGACAGAGCGAAATAAAGAGCGGGATCGATCCAATGATGACGAGAGAAATGGTTGTGCCCGCGTACCATTTGGCCGTATCCCCACGTGCATATTCTGTCCAGGCGCCTAATGCGCGGGGGATGGTTCCGGCGAAAAGCAAAATCGTGGTAATGAACCCTCCAATAATGGCCACTCGAGTCGCCTGTTGCGAATAGAAGGCCCAAAAAAACGAAATTATGGCGAATGCTCCACTGACGATCAGACCCGATTTAGCGTCCGAATTGAACCCGAAAACGCCGGTGTGCGGGTTGTACATCACGGCGACGATCCCAACGATAAGCAGGTACACCCCGTGAAAAACGAACTTTTTGTTCATATGCGTTGCCCAAGGATCTTGCCGAGTATCTCCAAGCCCTGGACAAGCTCGTTCGCCGTCGGGCGCGAACAGTTAAGCCGCATGGAACTGACTTTAGTCTCCGGTGTGGTGAAGAAACCCGTTCCCCGGCTGAAAGCGACATTTTTCAGTAAGGCAGCTTGATAGACCGCTTCGATGTCGATCTGTTGGGGCAATTCCACCCATAGCAAAAAGCCGCCTTCCGGTATCCAGACGATTGCTTCTTTCGGAAAATGCTGCCGGATTATTTCCCGAGCAACTTCGCGGCGCTGACTGTTTAATGCCCTCAGATAGTTCAAGTGCGAATCCAAGTCATCGGCTTGCAGGTATTTTCGGAATGCAACTTCGCATACGGTAGCCGAATGCATATCCTGTTGGCATTTCAAAAGGGCAAACCGGTCCGTATTAGCTCCAGGCACACAAACTCCAACTCGAATACCCGGTGCGACTGTTTTTGAATAACTCATGACATACGAGACGCTGCTTCCATCGTCATACGATCGAATGGGCCGAAGTCCGCTAATTTCCGAAAGCTCTCCGTAGATCTCATCCTCCAGAATGTGGGTCTCGGTCTTTCGGCAGATTTGGACCAGAGCCCGCCGCGCTTCGTTGGGCATCGTGGCACCGGACGGGTTCGAGAGGGTTGAACAGACGACAAAAAGCTTTGGGCGGAACCGTTCGAACAAAGTTGAAACCAGGTCGAGGTCGACGCCCTGAGAATCACGCACCGGGATAGGCAGAACACGAATTCCCATGTCCCCGAGGATTTCAAGTGTCGCGTAATAGGCGGGCGCTTCGCAGGCGACGACGTCACCGGGCGTTGCCAGGAGCTTGATCATGCCGTGCAACGCCTGTGTGCATCCTGTGGTAATAACCATCTCATCCGCGCCGACCGAGATTCCTCTGCGGGCAAACCGCTTGGCAATCATTTCGCGGAGCGAGTAATCGCCATCGGGAGTGTGATACCCCAGCGCGACATCCGGCTCCCCGCTGAGCGCCTCATCGAATGCGCGTTTGAGGGCCGCCTTCGGCACGCAGTCGGCCGACGGCAATCCGGCCGCGAGATTGATCAGGTTCGGATCGCCGGCCTGGCGCATAAAATCCAGCAGGCGAGCCCGGGGAGAGAATTTGTACGGCGAGATCATCAGGTAAACGTTCTACCGGGTAATGGTAATCTTCAAGGTAGTTTAGGGCAGGGTGGGGGGTGGGGGCGTGAGAGGTGAGAGGTGAGAGGTGAGAGGTGAACGCCGAACGCCGAACGCTGAACGCCGAACGCCGAACGCCGAACGCTTTTGCGATTGGTATTGGACAAAAGTGGAGTTCATGACGGATGTAGACCACATGAATTACCGACACCTGGGAAAGACTGGCGTGAAGGTCAGTGAACTCTGTCTAGGGGCAATGACATTTGGGCGGGAGAATGAAGCTACTGAGGAAGAGAGCTTTCAGATGATGGACCGTTTTGTGGCGGCCGGCGGCAATTTCATCGATACGGCCAACGTTTATTCCACCGGCATTTCGGAAGAGATTGTCGGTCGCTGGTTGAAGCAGCGGCGACGGGACGATTTGGTGATAGCAACGAAAGTCAGGTTCCCTATGGGAGAGGGACCGAACGATCTTGGTCTGAGCCGTAAACACATTTTGAGTTCTGTAGAGGCCAGTTTGCGGCGATTACAGACCGATTACATCGATCTGTATCAGGTTCACTGTTGGGACCCTAAAACGCCATTGGAAGAAACATTGTCAACGCTGAATGATCTGGTGAGGAAGGGTGTAGTTCGCTACGTCGGAGCGAGCAACTTCGCTGGCTGGCAGCTGCAACGTGCGATAGATATCAGCCGGGAGAACCGGTGGGAGGGCTTTGTGTGTCTTCAACCGCAGTACAACCTCTTGTGCCGGAGCACCGAATGGGAATTAATTCCGCTGGCAGTGCGGGAAGGTTTGGGGGTCATTCCCTGGAGTCCGCTTCGCGGCGGTTGGCTCTCAGGGAAGTTCAAGCGCGGCATGATTGCACCGCCGGAGGGCTCACGTGTCGAACTCGCGGAGCAAAAGAATTGGGGCGAAAAATGGAGTGCCTACAATAACGAGCAGACGTGGCATGCATTGGATGGTTTGCACGAAGTTGCGGGAGCCTTGAAGCGGCACCCTGCCCAGGTGGCAATTAACTGGCTCCTGCAGAAGCCAGGTGTAACCGCACCGATCATCGGGGCGCGACGCATGGAGCAGCTCGAAAATAACCTTGGCTCGGTCGGATGGTCGCTTCCGCCAGATCAAGTCGCGAAGCTCGACGCTGCCAGCGAACTGCAGGCGCCGTACCCATACGACTTTATTGCGAAGTTGGCGCGGGAGTAGAGATGGGCGTGCGGCGCGATCCGGATGTGCGCGGCAAGTCCCCGCGTGTGGCGCGGTAGGGATGCGCTCCTGCGCGTCCGGCGTCGCGCGTCATACGAACATGAATACACATGTATAGATAGAACTTGAACAAAACGCGCTAGAAGGCGGGAACCAAGATTAAAGGGGCTGCGACGGTTTCCAGACGTGCAACGCCGGACGCGCGGGAGCGCATCCCTACCGTGCCACACGCACGCTACCAGAGTTCGAGCTGCGCTGGTGCAGCTTCGGATTCCTCCTCGCCAAAACGCACCCCCAATCCCAGGAGCCGGACCCCTAAGTGTTTACGCTGCAATCCTTCGCGCAACAGCACGAGGAAACTTTCGATTTCCAGAGGCAAACTCGCCCGTTCGACGGTGGTTCGAGAAAAATCAGCAAATCGGATTTTAACAAAGACTGCCTTAACCCGACTTTCGCCGCCGGTTTTTTTCAGGTCGGCAATCAACTCTTCGAACAGGTCCGGTATTCGAGCTTCACATTGCGCGACTGAGGTGAGGTCGATCGTGAACGTTCGTTCGTTGCTGAGCGACTTTCGTTCCCGGTCCGGCGTGACCTCCCGTCGATCATCGCCTCGGCACAAAAGGTAAAGTTCGAGTCCAAATTTTCCGAACCATTCGTGCAGTTGAATGCGCGAACATCGTTGAAGTTCTCCACACGTCCGAATCCCGAGGCGTGCGAATTTCTCTGCGGATTTCGTGCCGATGCCCCAGAGTTTTTGTACGGGCAGCTCTTGCATGAACCCGGCGATATCTTCCGGCCGGATTTCGAATTGGCCATTAGGCTTATTCCAATCGCTCGCGATTTTGGCCAGCATCTTGTTTGGAGCGATCCCTGCGGAAGCGGTCAAGCGGGTATTTTGAAGAATCAATTGGCGAATGATCTGCGCAAGCGCGGCCGGATCCCCATCGTGCCGCGAAACGTCTAGAAATGCTTCATCAAGTGAGAGCGGTTCGACAAGCGGAGTGAATCTCAGCAGGATTTCTCGGATCTTTGCAGATTCGCGTCGATAAACTTCAAAACGGGTCGGCATGACGATCAAGTCGGGACAACGCTGCAAAGCTTTAAAGGTCGGCATCGCCGAGCGCAGGCCAAATTTGCGAGCCTCGTAATTGCACGTCGTTAGAACGCCGCGTTGATCGCGAGCACCACCCACTGCGACCGGTTTACCGGCAAGCTCAGGCTTGTCCCGGACCTCGATGGCAGCATAGAAACAATCCATATCCAGATGGATGATGCGGCGCACCAGTATAAATAAGCAGCAAAGTGGCATGAGTAAATGGAGCGCGTCGGCGTTTGATTCTGCGGCATTCTTGAAGGAAAAGGAACAGTTCCTTCGAATCCCCTTTTTCGAAAACAGGCCGTTAAACTGACGCGCGAGCGTCTGTTTAACGGCTTTCTAGCCCGCAATGTGCGCGCCGCTTCTTATGGCGAAGGATTTTCGCGGGCTAGGACCAGTTCTCGCGTCCTCTGAAACAGCAGTGCCTCAGGCTGCGCCAAAGCCTCTGCAATCGAGGTTTTTCCCGAAACAAGGGCGGTGAGCTTCTGGAAATGAGGTGACACGAGGTCGCGGTCTTCGATGATCGCGGCAACCGCCCAGATCGCTTTATTCAGCTTTCTTGCGATCGTAGCCACCCCAATAGGGCCCTTTCCCTGTAGCGATTGAGAGTCAATCTTTCCTTCTCCGGTGATCACCACATCGGCCTTCTGCATTCGTTCTGCGAGCCCGAGTCTCTCGGCAACCACCTGGAAACCGGAGACCAACCTCCCTTTGAGAAAAGTTTGGATACCATACCCAAAGCCACCCGCCGCTCCAGAGCTGATCGAATCGGAAAAGTTGGATCCCAGATCATGCTCCAGTCGCTTGACGAGTGCCTGCAAATCGGAATCAAGCTGCCGGACCTCGGCCGGGCCCAATCCTTTCTGGGGACCGAACGTGTAAATCGCACCTCCGGGTCCGGTCAACCGGGTCTCGACGTCGGCCAACCCAATCACATCAGGCCACCGTGTCATAATCGGTGGGGTGACACTTCTTATATCGGAGAAACGCGTGGGAAACGGATCGACCGGTCGGCCTCGCTCATCCTGGAACCGATACCCGAGCGCCGCTGCCATTCCGAGTCCGGCGTCCACTGTTGCGCTCCCGCCGAGACCGATAAGGATTCGCTCGATACCACTCTCGATCAGATGCCACAGGATCATCCCGGTTCCGTAGGTGTTGGATTTCAGGGGCAATCGTTGGGCAGCTTCGACGCGCCAAAGCCCGGATGAAGCGCTCATTTCAACGATTGCTTCGGACCCGTGAACGAAGTACTCGGCTTCAATCGGGCGTCCGATCGGATCGATGGTCTCGATGGCAAGTCGTTGAGCGTTCGCGTGATGAGCTAATAAGGCTGCAGTTCCCTCGCCGCCATCGGCAATCGGGAGCAGCTCAATTTCTGCGGTTGGATCTACAGACTGAATTGCGGAGCCCACCACGCCGGCAACTTCAGCAGCCGAAAGCGATCCCTTGAATTTATCTGGGGCAACAAGGTAGCGCATGGGGGAGGTCTTTCCTTTTCATAGGCTTCTTGAACGCGCGATCCCGGACGCGCAGGAGCGCGTCCTCATGAGCGTTAACTTAGGCGGATTTCGAGCTTTGCGTGCGCGTAATATTGTGGTGAATGCTGCTTTCTAGGTTCGGACCGGCAAAGGCTGGAGCCTTCGCTTACGACCACAGCGTGCCGTAAGCGAAAGCTCCGGCTTTCGGAAGGCAAAGGCTGGAGCCTTCGCTTACGACGTCTTCAGTTAACGCCTTGGGGCACGTCCCTACCACTAGCCGGATCGCGTTTCTACCAGCGTCCCTCAGTAACGCCTTCGCACTTGTGGCGGCGGTGGTTCAATGTTTTCCAGGTCTATGCCGCTTTCTTGCAGTGTGCGCAAGATGTTGTCCAGGAGCAATGGAATCCCGTCCGTATGGTTTTCGCGATTTAAAGTCTGAAAATTGACGATTTGTTCGCGGAGCCTGAGCGTCAGCAAGGCCTTATATTGTTCGACAGGATCTGTCACTGGCGCTTCGGTGTCAGCCTTCCGACTCACGGCTTGATCGAAGTTTTGACTCGCGAGGTCGTTCAGGGTTTCGCGCAACGCCCTGACGGTTTCCGTCAATCGTGCGTTTTCCTCGCGCAATTTTCCAAGCTCTTTGCCTGTTTCGGGCGAGTGCGTGTCGGCCGGTTTCGCAGGGAGATGGGATTGCCGGAGCTGATTCTTAGCGGTCTGCAGCTCTTCTCGAAGATAGTTGAAATTTGCCTCCACCTCTCTCAGAAGATCCGAAAGATCCGGCATCGGTCTCTGATGGTTTGGTAGCGGTTTTTCCGGCCTTTGCCGGTATGACTTTTCGGATTGATTTGGATTGACGGCCAACGACTGAGGTTTGCCCGGTTGATGCGTCTGCGAATGCCGCGGATGCTGCCTAGGGTGTTGCACCGGTTCTTGCGATTGGGACCGAGCAGGGGCGGTTCTCTGGTCCGGGAGCTGGTTCGGATCCTTGGCCAGTTTTGCCTGAATGAGTTCGCTCAGGATGGGCGGCAAATCCTGCACTGCGAGCTGTTTCTGCCATCGAGAACTCCATTTTCCGAAAGTCTTGGCCAACTCTTGTTGTACCGGTTCCGGGATCGTATTGAGCGGCTGAAAAGGTTTGGCCCATTCAATCACCGCTATGACCGAAGGTGGGTTGGCGCCGGTCGAACACTCAATTGCGGTCAGCGCCAGCAGCTGCGCCTCGGATGGTTTCAAAGATTTGAGATCGAGCTGTAACAACCACGGTTTGTTCTTCCCTACGAGAACGCTAAAGAATATTTGCCGATCCTTTGGCTCCAAACCATTTTCAGTTCGCAAAGTTTGGAGGGTGGCAACGATAAGCCTGAGCGCAGAAGAAGCGTCTATCTTGTGAAGGCCACGGGCAATGCTGAGGCGCATTCGCCTGGAGGCATCCGACTCCAGCGGCCTCAAAGCAGCGAGGAAATTGCGTTGTTTGATAGGACTGAGTTGGGGCCAGGCTTCCAAGGCGCCGTTAACCGGGACAAACCATGGAAGATCTCCCAGGAGTTCGAGCGCACCCGAAAGCGCCTTTCCTCCTGACATGACCAATTCCTTAAACAACGCTGCACCCTTTTGCTCATCGGCAGGAGAGAGTCGTCCGTTTCTCGAATTTTCAATGATGGTCCGAAGCTCGTCGATGAGAGGTTGAAAATTTTTCGGCATAGAAATGCGAGTCTGAATGCCCTGGCTAACTACGGCAGGAGTCGCTTCGCTTTTTTCGCGATAAGTGCCGCCATCACTTTTTCACTACTCCCTGAGGAATTGAAGCCCGGCATTTTGCTGATCCAGCGAAAAACCGGTTCGGTTAATTCATTCGAAATGGTGGGCGCCGATTGGCTGAGCAACTCCAGTCCCTTGACGGCTTCCAGGGCGACTTGCTCTACTAGATTTTGACCTGCTTGGACAGGAGACATGCCTAGGCTGAGCGACTTCTTGTACAGCTCCATACTATTCAGGCAAAGCGTCTGCGTTCGCGGGTAAAAGCTAACCATGAGATTCCAAGGATCGTCTCCCTGATCGCCGCCGCGGCGGAAATCAGTTCGCAAAAGAAGGGAAGGAATATCTGCGAACTTTGCAAAGAAAAATTCCGCGACAGTACCGGAATCCAGTTCCGGGCCGTCAAAATTGAATATGGCCAAGTCACAGCCGATCAAGGTAACGATATCCTGATCGCGGATATCGTGAGCGGACATATTCCGTTCTTCCAACGCTTGGGGCAGCACGCAGATGAAATTCAGGTTTGACGCTTTCGCTATGGCATCCGCCAATGCAGCATTGCCTACCAAGTGTTTCGAAGAGAAAAGCTCGCCCGCAAAATATACCAAAAACATTCCGATCGGGCGAAAGCATTCAGCTTCGTAGGCAATTAATCAAGCTGATTTCCTGGCGCGTTCCCTGTTGAGAGGCGGCAAAGGCTGGAGCCTTCGCTTACAACCACCTTGCCCGTCAGATACTTCAACGGCGCAGGATAGAATCTCAGAAGCTCAAAAAGCGTACTCGAAATCTTCGGATGCAACACTGCGAGTCTGGCCAACTGATTTACCCACAACCGGTCCCGGTAAATCCGCGCGTGCGAGGCGCTATAAAAAGCCGCAGGGTCTGAAGAATTGGTCGTTGCCTGGCAAATGGCGTTGGCGGCCAATGCTCCAGTTCGCAGTGCATACAGTATTCCCTCTCCGGTAAACGGTTCTACCACACGCGCTGCATCGCCGATGTACATCAGGTTGCGACGCGTCACTCGAAGGTCCAACCGCGTCAAAGGGGTTATCGATAGCCACTTGTGGTCGGGGGCAAGTCCGAACTTTTCCGTCGCCTCATGCCGAAAACGGCCGGCGTGTTGCGGCCGACAGACCAAGCACAAGTTAGTGAGGTTTTCTCCAACAGAGGCCAGACCAAGATAACCGTAGGGATACAGCTGCAACGCCACATGGGGCTCAGCATCAGTCGAAAAATGGGTCTGAAGACCAACGCGATCCGCGTGCGTTTTCGGGTAATCCGCCAGGAGCCGGGCGACCGACGAATTGCGACCGTCCGCGGCAATGAGGAACCTGGTCTGCACGGTTTCGTCTTTGGTGGAGACTTGCCAGGCCGAACCGTTGCGAACCTTCAGCACCGGTTCTCCGAATCTAACCTCGGCGCCTAACGAGATGGCATGCTTTATCAGAGCTTCATCGAAGAGTTTTCTACGGATCCCGCGCTCTCCCCTGGCTTCGTCTGATAATTCAAATCGGATAGAGTGTCCTGCGATGTTACGGAAATCGACCCAGCGCAATTTCGCCGATGGCAAACGATCAATCATTTCACTGACGCCCAGTTGATCTAGAATCTTCCAGGCACCGGGATTCAAACAATCCCCGCAAACTTTCTCTCTGGGAAACCTGGTTCGCTCAATGACCAGGGTCGAAAGCCCGGCGCGCGCGGCAAGAGCCGCGGCGGTTGCGCCAGCCGGGCCACCGCCAACGACTAGCACGTCGTAGGTCATCATACGAACAGTTCGGCGATGGAGTCAGCGACCATTCGGCCTTTCGCGGTCAATCGAATCCGAGCATTCTCTTCCTGGATGTATCCTTCTTGCCGAAGGGCGTCCAGTTCGCTGGTCCAGCGGGTCATCTCCGATGCAGAAACCCCGATCGCGGTACGCAACCCGAATGCGATCCCTTCGGCTTTTCGCATCTGGTCACTGACGTGCTCTTTGAAATTGATCGGCTCGATCGAGGAACGAAGTTGTTCGATGTAGCGGCTGGTATCTGGAGTGTTTTGCCATCGCCTTTCGCCGATCGTTGAAAAAGCGCTGGGTCCCAAACCGAGGTAGTTCCGGCCGAGCCAGTATGCGAGGTTATGGAGACATTCATAACCCGGTTTCGCGTAGTTGGAGATCTCGTACTGGCTGTAACCTGCGGTTGCAAGGTTGGCCATCGTGAATTCATAAAAGCTCGCGTCCTGCTCGGCGTCTTGAGTCATCTCGCCGCTCTGGAATCGCCTAAAAAATTCTGTGTCCTCTTCGAATGTCAGGCAGTATGCCGAGATATGTTCGGGAGCCAGGCTGACGGTCTTTTCCACAGTCCGCTGCCATGTCTCGATGGACTGCCCAGGCACTCCAAAAATCAAATCGAGGTTCAAATTCGTGAATCCCGCCTCCCTCACGATGTGAAAGGAACGCTCGGCTTGCTGGGCCGAATGAACCCGGCCCAGCCGATTCAGCATCTCTGGATCCCAGGATTGCACGCCTATGCTGATTCGATTCACTCCGAAATCACGCAACATTAGCGCCTTTTCCAAGGACACCGTTGCAGGATTCATTTCGAGCGTCCATTCGCGCAACCGTGAAAGATCGAGACGCCGATGGAGCCCGGAGAGAAGAAAATCCAGCTGTTTGACTGAAAGCGCGGATGGAGTGCCACCGCCGAAAAAAATGGTTTCCAAGCGGCAACCGGGCATTTCGCGAAGGCGCCGCTCGAGGTCCAGCAGGATTGAATCCAGGAAGTCCTGAGTCTTATTTCGGTCGGAAGCTTCTTTGTAAAAGCTACAATACGGGCAAACCTTCGGACAAAAAGGAATGTGGACGTAGAGGTGATGCAATTGAGCCTCAATTCCGTTTTGGATTTGCATGAAGGTGAATATAATGCAGCCTCGTGTTCCGAGCAGTAGTCACGTTATTGATTTGTGGACTTGTTGCCGATCCGATCTGGTTGGGAGGACAGTCGTCGCAACCGTCTCCGGTGTCTAACGCTTTACCGGAATCCCCCCAGGAAGCGGTCGAGCCGCAGCCAACACCAGCGCGGGTCTTGGCGCGATCGGTCGTTTACCGCGTCGAGAACTCGCAAGCGATCGCAGACTATGAACCAAACCCCGGGACGGTTCGGCGAATGGTCGACGATCTCGTTATGGCTATAACCGGCCAGCAGACGGTATCATCCGCCTGGGAGACACTGGTCAAGCCGTCGGACATTGTCGGGATCAAAGTCTGTGCGAACGGTGCGCCCCTTTTCAGCACTCATCCTGCCGTAGTAAATGCAATCGTTGCGGGCTTGACGGACGCTGGAATACCGCCGCAAAACATCGTGGTCTGGGATCGTGAAGAGAATCTGTTAAAGCTTGCTGGTTTCCGCTCAAAGGCTGGCGGCTATCGTCTGATGTGGAGTGAGGGAAACTACGATCCAAAAGCCGTAATCACCTCTCCGATTAGCGGAAAGCTAATATACGGTGACCTTCTTTTTGTCAGCAAACCGCCGGATATTTTGAAGGGAGAAGAGACGCCTGATCGACAAGAAAACGAGAAGAAAAGACCTCGGAACCTGGACAATCTCAGTGACGAGAGCCACCTCAGTAGGATTTTGACCCACGCTGTCACAAAAGTGATCAACGTGCCGGTCTTGTCTGATCATTTCCTCTGCGGCCTTTCCGGCGCGCTGTTCAACATGACGATCCAGAACCTCGATAACTGGCGCAGGCTGGTTCAGGATCCTGTCAACGGCGATCCCTCGATTCCGGAGGCTTACGCGGACCCGCGGGTGGGCGATAAAGTCGTTTTGAATGTCATGGACGGTCTGATCGCACTCTACGCGGGCGCACCGATCGGAGATGCGAATTATGCCATCCATTACGGAACATTGTACGCCAGCAAGGACCCAGTGGCTTTAGATGCGATCGCGTTAAAGATGATTGATCAATGGCGAATTGAGGCTCAGATGGAGCCTGCTTCGAAAATAGCGAAATATCTCCCAACCGCCTTTACGTACGGATTAGGGAACGCCGATCTCAACAGGATTGAGGTAGTCGATGTCAGGTGAAGCCGAGCTATTCGCTCTTCTCAAAGAGGTCTCTCGTTCTTTCTATATCAGCGTGCGATTCCTTCCGAAACGGATTCGCCTCACGATAGCCCTAGGCTATCTGCTTGCGCGTGGGTCGGACACGATCGCGGACACAAATCGTTTGCCGCCGTCAGAACGAATCCGGGTTCTGGAGCGGCTTCTTGAATGCATTACGAACCGCCAAATGCGAGGCACCTTAGATGTTGCAGCTTGCGTGACTGCGCAGGCGGACGGCCCGGAAAAGATGCTCTTAAGCAACATTCAGCGAGTCTTGAAATCTCTTTCCGCAATTCCACTGGAGCACCGTGAGCTTTTAAGCGATGCCCTGACGAAAATCATCCACGGCCAGACCCTTGATATCGAAAGATTTGAGTCTGAGGCGGGAGTTCATGGGTTGACGGATGATTCGGCGCTTGAGGAGTATACGTATCTGGTGGCGGGCTGTGTCGGCGAGTTCTGGACTAAGGTTTGCTATTTGGAGTGGCCAGCTTACGCGCGGTTGCCAGAGACGGAATTGCTCGGCCTCGGAAGAGATTTTGGTAAGGGTCTTCAACTGATCAACATCCTGCGGGACTATCCTGTCGATCTTCAGGCGGGGAGATCGTATCTGCCGATCTCGAATCTGACGGAAGTCGCCTCGAATCTTGCGCTAGCCCGGCCGGAGTGGGAGCGATGGCGAAGGCGCGCGTTAGTTTATCTGGAAGCGGCTTGGAAATATGTTACTGCGGTCCGACCGCCACGGATTAGGTTCGCTTGCGCGGTTCCTCTGTTCATCGGCGTTCGGACCCTGCTTCTTCTGGGCGATGAGCCCGAAATTCGGCCGGGGATCAAAGTCCCGCGCAACGTAGTGCGGCAGCTGATGGCCTGGGCCGCGGGTGTTGCCCTATTTCCCTTCTTGGAACCGTATGCCTGTCGAAAGATCTTCCGTTCGTGAACAGTGGCTAGTGGCTGGTGGCTGGTGGCTGGTGGCTGGTGGCTGGTGGCTGGTGGCTGGTGCCCGGGTGTACAAATGACTGCGTTTTAAGGCTTGGGCAAGGAACTGGTGGGTGTTCGGTACTCGTCAGGAGGCGGGCCAAACAAATGTCCGGGTCGCACCAGTCCCAAATAAGTGGCCCGCTTCTAGCCACTAGCCACTAGCCACTAGCCACTAGCCACTCCGCTTATTTCACCCTGAAAACGCTGATGGTTGTCAGAAAATCGATGGCTCGCTGGAGAACCAAGTCTTTCGGAGGGTGCGGCTTGCTGTTTCTGTTCGTATACTCCGTCACGTACTCGTCCAGGTCGGGGTTCTTGCCAGCGACGAGCGCGGCCTCGTTCGTATGTGGCCGTTCCTCGTCGTAGATGTATTCCCGGATACCGTTCTCGTCCTCGAACCCAAGGACTGCATCTTGTTGCTGCTTCGGGAACGTGACTGGGATATCCGGCATTAGTCCGTTTGGGAAGATGGTTGGTGTGCCGAGGATTACCAGTTTGCCCACGGCGACCGTTAAGACAAGACCCTCGCCGACCAGGTACTGCTCGTACTCGACGGCGCGGCCGGAAGTCTTCTGCCCAACAATCAGGGCGTGTACTTCGTTCCGAAGCGTGCCGGCGATCGCTTCGGCAGTGCCGGCATTTTCCGGGCTTACAAGGACGGCAATTGGTCCGCTAAAGATCGGATCTGCTGCCGATGTATAGATTCGCTCCTGTCCTTCCTTCTGCTTCACGAGCTTGAACAAAACTCTCCCTTTTGGCACGAATCGACTAAGGATATCCGCGGCAAGCTGAAAGTCGCTCCCCGGCGGCATTGTTCGCAAATCCAGGATCAACCCGCTGGCACCTCGGGCGACGAGATCTTTGAGAGTATCGTCGAGCTGCGCCAAGCTCTGCTGGGTCAAGGTTCCGGCCCGCACGTAGCCGAACTGTTTTTCAATCAAATCGGACTTAAGCGGATGGTTCGGCGCGGGCTGCCCGGCTTGTGCTCTGCTCTGAATCGTCGCGCCGGGACCAAGCCTCGATAGAAGACCCTCGACTGCGGCCTGGTTAATTTCCTGGTTCGTTAGCGCGCTCGGATCGACATAGTTCGACCGCAGTTGTTCAATTATTTCCTGGAGACCGGTCTGATCCAATTGGTTTACGAGATCCCGAAGTGGTTTTGGCGTTGCCCGGGCCGCTGGAACGGCTGGGCTCGGCGTCGAAGAGGTCTCGGGTGGTTGTTGGGCGAAAGCGAACCAGGCAGAGCACAAGACCAGAAGACAACAGATGCGCGCGGTCATGGATATAGATCGTCTAGGGTTAAATCGAACCAATGTCGCGGCGGAAATAGCTTCCGTCGAATTCGATTTTTTCGACCGCGTCGTAAGCGCGTCGTTTCGCTGCTGATAACGTATCGCCGATCGCTGTGACGCCCAGGACACGGCCCCCTGAGGTGATGATTCGGTTTTCGTGCTGACGCGTCCCGGCGTGGAACACAGTCACTCCCTCCATCTGTTCGGCCTGTTCCAAACCAACAATCCTTCTTCCGGTTTCATAATGGTTTGGATAACCGCTCGAAGCCATCACGATACAGACAGCTGCGCGCGCATCCCATTCTGCAGTCACCGCGTCGAGCCGCCCAGCGATCGTCGCCTCGATCAGGTCGATAATATCGGTTTTGAGTCTTGGCAACAGAACCTGGGTTTCGGGATCCCCAAATCGGCAATTGAATTCCAATACCCGTGGGCCCTCGCTCGTCAGCATGAGTCCCGGGAAAAGCAGTCCTCGAAACGGGATTTTATCATTCTGGATGCCGCAAATGAAAGGATCCAAAATTTTCTCTCTAATCTCCTGCAAAAGGGCCGCGTTCAGTTTTTCCGAAGGGCTGAATGTACCCATGCCTCCCGTGTTGGGTCCCTGGTTTCCGTCATACAGTTGCTTATGATCCTGGGCAGTTGGAAGCAACAGGTACGACCGGCCGTCCACCAAAGCGTGGATCGAACATTCGGTGCCCGCTAGAAACTCTTCGATAACGACCTTTCGGCCGGCGTTGCCAAAGCGGCCCCGATCAATCATGTCCTCAATGGCCGCTTCGGCTTCGCTTCGATCATGCGCAATCACGACGCCCTTGCCAAGAGCCAGGCCGTCAGCTTTCACTGCTAAGGGAAATCCGAATTGTTCAAGTGCGGCCTTTGCTTCAACTGACGATTCGTATTCGCCGAACCGCGCTGTCGGAATTCCGTGCCGTAGCATAAAGCGCTTCGCAAAACTCTTAGACGATTCTAATTGGGCTGCCTCTTTGCAAGGACCAAAGATTCGCAGGCCGGCCTTCTCGAACAGATCGACGATCCCCGCCGCGAGAACCTCATCCGGACCCACTACCGTGAGATCGATCGACTCCTGTTGTGCGAAGCTGAGAAGACGCTCAACCTCTCCAAGCTTCACCGGGACGTTCCGCCCCACGGTCGCAGTCCCGGCGTTTCCAGGCGCGATGAAGATTTGATTGACGCGGGCAGACTGACTAATTTTCCAGGCGAGCGCATGTTCACGGCCGCCGCTGCCGATCACCAAAACTTTCATACATCTTAGCTTAGCGAACCGAAGGCACGTAAACTGTGGTTGTAGCAGGGATCTGCGACTTGACGAGCGTGAAGCGATTCCCTCTTATGCGAACCACGCTCGGCTGGCGTGAGAGCCATCCGCCAAGCCCACCAAGCGGTACTTTTGACGAATACCCCGTCGAATACATCATCGGGACGATGATTCTCGGATGAAGCCGTTCAATTGTCAGGCGCCGCTTCTCGTCGGTAAAGTTTTGCGGGCCGCCAACCGGCAGAAAAAGCACGTCGACATCGCCGATGTTCAAAGATTCTGACAGGCTTACCGCATCTTCTATGGCGCCAAGATCACAGAACCGGATGCCGTCCATCGCCCAGACATAGGCCACGTTCAGCTGAGGCGAGGCGGCCAGACTTTCCGAACTTGTTTGAACACCGCGAATCAAGACGCCGCTCGCGCGGTTTACCCCGCTCGCCATCGAACTCCGAAAAATTATTGGCGAACCGGAGGCCAAATCCGTGTAGTTGGCCGTGTCGTCTTCATGAGTAACAATCACCACATCCGCAGGCACGCTACCGGCTTTGACCGGATAATTGAGAACGCTCGGGTTAAATGGATCGGTAAGAATAGTCAGTCCGATCGAAGAGGTGACCCGAAAGCAACCATGCCCCAGCCATTCGATCGTTACCTCGCGCGGACCTGTGTATGCTGGCTCAGTATGTTTGTGCCGTGACCAACAACCAACCAAGAGCAGGACAGCTAAGAGGAGGGAAATGCTACGATGCATGCTTCAGCCTAGGAATATGTTCAGTGAAACGCCAGACTTACACATCGCAATCGAACGTTCAAGGGCAGGTATGCAAAGCCACCATGCCCCACGTTGTAAGCGAAGGCTCCAGCCTTTGCCTCTCTAAGGATTTTTGGGCGATGCCGGCTTCTTGCTCCAGAAATGGCGCAAGGCGGAGACTTCTCCGGCCCTCGCTTTCCAATGAAAAGAATCGCGAATCGCGCGAGTGATGTATTTCTTCGCGACTCCCACGGACTCTTTGAGCGTTAGGCCCAGCGCAACGTTCGCTGCGATCGCGGCCGAATAGGTGCAACCGGTTCCATGCGTTTGAACCCCGTGCTGATAGGGTTCGGAAAATTGATGGATGCCATCGCAATCGATCAATAAGTCGACAGCTTCGGCAGATTTCAAATGTCCGCCTTTCAGCAGAAACGGAACGCGAAATTTATCGTACAAATTCGTGGCGGCATCACGCATTTGTCGGAATGTCTCCAACTTCGTGGCAAGGATCGTCGCTGCTTCATCCAGGTTTGGGGTTATGAGATTCGCGAGCGGAAACAATCGAGACTCGTATAGCTCAATGGCATCGGATTGCATCAGCGGATCACCGGAGGCGGCTACCATGACAGGATCGACAACGAGGAAAGGCCGTCGATCCAGTGGTAATGCTTCGAAGAGATCGCAGACCAAGTCGATGATTTCGGGCGAATACAACATCCCGGTTTTGATCGCGACGACAGGGAAATAGGTCAGGCTGAGATTCAGCTGATCCCGGATTACCCCTGGTTCGATAGGCTGAATTGAGCAGACCTTTCCGGGCACTTCGGCGACGATGCAGGTGATCACCGTCTGGGCGTACACCTCAAAGTGGGTGAAGGTTTTCAGGTCCGCTTGGATTCCAGCGCCACCGGAGTTGTCTGATCCGGCGATGGTAACAGCTACAGGTGTTTCCATAGAAGGAGACTTTTCGTTTAAAATGGCGCATTATAACCGCGTGGGTTCAGTGTTTCGAGAACTGACAAATCTTCGTGTGCTGATCGACAAAGTTGTCTATATGCCAACATTGGAGGCGCCACCGGACAGGCCCTACCCGTTTGTTTACTTTATTACGATTGATAATCAATCGTCCGAAACGGTCACTATTCGGGGCAGGAAATGGGTGATCACTGACCAGTTGGGTCAAAAGATTGTCGTCGAAGGTGACGGCGTGGTCGGCGAGTTTCCGCGCCTTCGTCCGGGAGAACGTTTCTCTTACCAAAGCTACCACGTGATCGGTACGGATAGTGTGGCGGAGGGTGCCTTCATCGGAATTTCCGATCAGAGCGTGCCGTTTGTTGCGCGGATACCTCGATTCCAGATGCAGGTGCCAAAATCGTAAGTTGGCGAAGCGCTAACGCGCGATCCGGGCTCACACGCGATAAGGGAGGTGATCCGCCATTGCAGGTGGTAGGGACGCGCTCCCGCGCGATCCGGGCTGGCACGTTCAATAGAGATACAAAGTGTCAAACATCCGCCGGACCGTGCGGGGATTCGCAGGGCAGAAGCGAAAATGGTGTCGAGACGTGCAACGCCGGATCGCGCAGGAGCGCGTCCCTACCACGCTCAGGCGTAAACGAGAGCATCAACCTTTACGTCGTGACATTCGACCGGAATTTCGAGGACGAGCTGAAATGCAAAGCAAACACCCACTTTAACCGCGTACCCGGGAATCGTTGAAAGAAATCGGTCGTAAAACCCTGCGCCTCGACCGAGGCGGTTCCCATCGGCTGTAAATGCCAACCCAGGAACAACAATGAGGTCTAAGTGTTCCGGACTTACCCCTCCGACAGGTTCGCGAATACCGTACCTCCCGGGACAGAGATCCGAGAGCGTAGAGACTATCCGAAATGACAGGGTTTCGCCGTCACAGTACGGATAGGAGACCAGATGATGCTCGAGCGAACCGAGTTCCCACAAAAGATCCAGATTCGGTTCAATTTCTTCTGGGGCGAACAAGGCTATGCTGTTTTTCCCGGGAAAGAAAGTTCTAAGGTTCTCGCAAATCTGGATGGATCGCTCGCGTCGCTCACCTCGACTCATTCCACGCAGGCGCTCGCGCATAGCTTCACGCAAGAGAGATTTATCAGAAATGTTCGATCTGGGATTTGCCATATCAGGACAATTCAATAATGACTTGGGTGTCGTGTCGAAGAATCAAGGACATCGCGTCGGCTTAAAGCCAGGCAAGGGATGGCTCCGGCGAAATTTTATTACTAAAGTCTATTTGCCTTCTCTCTTTACACGCCGAAAGGGGACCGCGCATCGGCCCAAATTTCCGGAGCTTGGACCGGACGAGGTCTGCTTGACTTGGATCGGTCATGCCTCCTTTCTAATTGGTTGGCGCGGATTAAATATTCTGGTCGATCCTATCTGGTCGCTCTGGTTGAAGGTTATCAAGCGTATTCGGCGTCCGGGCTTCCCTTTGCACCACCTTCCGGCGATTGATTTGGTACTCGTGACGCACGCCCATTTTGATCATCTGGATAGGCGGACTCTGCGAAAGATTGCGGCGTTTCAGCCGATCATCGTGCCTAACGGTGTTGGGAATTTAGTGCACGATCTAGGATTTAATCGGGTCCACGAACTGAGTCCATGGGAAACGTTGCACGTCGGGGAGGTAGGGATCACGCTGACGCCGTGTCACCACTGGGGAGCGCGGGTTCTTCACGACTCGCACCGGGGTTTCGGCGGATTTCATTTGAAGCTCGGCACGAGAACGATCTTTCACTGCGGAGATAGTGCTTATTTTTCTGGATTTTCTGAGATTGGTCAGCGTCTGCCCACAGAGATAGCCCTGTTACCCATTGGAGCCTACGATCCGCCGATGGGACGCGAAGTGCATATGAATCCCGAGGAAGCCATCCAGGCTTTTACGGAGCTAAATGCGCAGATCATGGTCCCGATGCACTACGGATCGTTTCGGTTGAGTTTCGAACCTCTTGAGGAACCTCTAAAGCGCTTACGGGCAGGTATCAAGGGTCGCCGGATCGAAGAAAAAGTCGTCGTCATGGAGGAGGGTGTTCCGAGCGTCTTCTAATCGTAATCGTCCTCGAACTCGTCCTCGTCCTCGATCTTTGAACGTCGCTGTCGAAAGCGGTTTGGGATGTGAGAAAAACGTAATTGAGAGTAACACGAGGCTGCGTTCCTCCATGTAGACCAAGAAGAAGGCGAGGACGAGGACGAGGACGATTAGGGGGAACGCAAAAGGCTGGAGCCTTTCGCTTATCTTTTTCCTCGGGTCGAGACGCTGGTCTTTACTTCTTCAAGAACACTTTCAAGATCTCCAGAATTACGATTACAGAGGACCGCGGCGACTAGGGTCTCTCCCCGTCGATAGCGTGCGATGAAATTTCGTTTGTCTCTGGAGCCTTCGATATCTGCCAGGAGATGCGGGGTGCTAAAGTCACCAACAAAGTCGAAGTGCATTCCAAGAACCAGGCTCGAACAGGACGGGACGACCTCAAATTTCTGGCGTTTTCGCCCTGTCATATTCGCTCCGGCGGTGAGGCCCTGCAGCCGTGCGATTTCGACATTCGTGATACGCTTGGCGCCCCCATAAACGCGGTCCGGGAAGAGGGCGATATCTCCCACTGCGTAGATCCCCTTTTCGTCCGTCTCCAGGTACTCGTTCACAGGGCATCCGCTCGGACTGCTGAGCGGAGTATTCGTTACGAGTTGCAGGTTTGGTTCCGTCCCGATTGCGACCACGGCGAGCCCTGCGGGAAATCGCAGGCCGCTCTTAGTCTGAATATTCTTGATTACTGTTTTTCCTTCGAATCCGTTCAGGTTCTCGTTCAGGAGCAATTGGATACCGGCTTCCTGATATAAATCGGTTAACCACTGGCCGGTTTCGGGATCGAGGAGTTCCTGCCAGATGACCTTGTCTCGGCTCAGCAGGCTCAGCTTTGCACCGGAGTTGAGCAGAGAAGAGGCTACTTCGGCGCCAAGGAACCCGGATCCCACAATAACCACGTGCCTTTCGCTTAACAGAATTTCCCGGATTGCCAACGCGTCCCTGTAACCTCGGAGGTAAACCACGTTCCCAAGGTTCGCACCCGCCACTTGAGGACGACGGGCACGACTTCCGGTTGCCAGACAAGCTTTGCGAAATTCGACAGTCTGTCCGCTTTCGAGGACGGCCAAGCGCCGTTCGATATTAAATTCGCGCACATAAGTCCCGAGACGTAACTCAACACCCCTTTTTTTATACCAGTCATCGTTTTTCTCGACCAGCTTGTCGAAAAAGATGCCGTGATCTTTGAGAACGGACTTCGAAAGGGGAGGGCGTTGATATGGGAGGTAGGGCTCGTTGCTGACGAGCGTGACAGAGCCTTTGGGGTCAAACTGACGCAGCGAGTCACAGACGCTGGCAGCGCCTACACCGCCGCCGACGATCAGATAATCACGTTGGATCATGCTTAAATCGCCAATATACGGAGGCATTGTCACTTTCTCGATGAAAATTCGCAAGTAAGCGAAGCTGGAGGCTTTCCCTACCTGGCGCATCGGGTGGGCAAAGGCTGGAGCCTCCGCTTACTGGGGTTGGGCAAAGGCTGGAGCCTTCGCTTACGCGATCAGTCCTGTCCAGGAAGAGCAAATCGGTCGCCAAACTTTCGTTGCAGGCCGGCGCGCACCCGTTCAAACTCCGTGCGCCCGATGAAATCGATGTAAGTCATTACCCCTCCGCGATGGGCCGGGTAGTTCCAACCGAGCACAGACGCCAAGTCAGCTATGGCTGCGTCCTCAATGATATCCTCGCGCGTTGCGTGCAGAGCTTCGAGCGTCTGAATCACAAATAGCCGTCCTTCGATTTCCTCTGCGGTGGGTTGGTCAGCCGCCGGCGCAAATACGCGGGCAAATTCAGGCGAATCAACTCGTTCCAGGCTGGAGTTGTAATCGTAAATTCCAGCCCTGGATTTTCTTCCTAGACGCGATCGGCTGGTTAATTCTTGCAGAATCTTAATGGATTCAGGCGCGTACCTCGCCGCGCCCCGGCGATGCATGGCTAAGCTTTCAAATATGTCGGTCAAGAGGTCCAGGGAGGTCAAATCAGCGACTGTGAGAGGACCCAGAACCATACCGGCGTTCTGGGCGACGTTATCAATCAACCAGGGAGAAACACCCTCGCTAAGCATGAGAAGCGCCTCTTGCAGGTATGCCGCAACAACTCTGCTCGTGAAAAATCCAGGACCGTCGCGGACAATCACGGGTGTCTTTTCAAGTGCCTTCGCCAGCATCAGCGCGCGGTCTATTGTTTCGGGCACCGTTTTTTCTCCAACGACTATCTCAAGAAGCTCCATTCGATGGACTGGCGCAAAAAAATGGGTGCCGAGAAAACGCGCCGGGCGGATGCAGGCCGAGGCAAGGTCCGAAATAGGGAGGGTTGTTGTGTTCGATGCAAGGATCGCTTCCGGATCGGCGAGCGTGGCGAGGGTCGCGAGCATCGCCTTTTTCAAAACTTCACGCTCGAAAATCGCTTCGACGATAAAATCGCAGCGCGCCAGAGCGCCAATCTCGAGCGATCGATGAATCCGGTTCAGCACGTCGGCCGGCGCGTGATTTTTCAGCATATCGGAATCGGCATCTTGTTGCGCAATCTTCCGTGTTCGATCAAAAGAAACGTCGAGAGCTGTCTGCGAATTGTCCACGAGAACTACCTCACAGCCGGCGCGAGCTGCGGTGTAGGCGATCCCGGTGCCCATCAAACCTCCTCCTAGCACTCCAAGACATTTGATCGAAACCGGTTGACTGGCGATTCTGCCAATCGCCTTTTGCCTTGCGACATGCAGAGTATTCACCCGGCTCACTGTTGATCGCGAATGGCGAACCAACGACCACTGTTCCGCTTCCAGGCGAATACCGGCGTCAATCGAACGTTCGAGCCCATCCTGGAGACATCTGAGAATGGCTGTCGGAGCCGTTTCCTCAGGAGTGACGCGACGCCGAAGCTTGAGGTAAATCTTCTCGAGGATCAGGCGATTCGACGAGCTTTGAGAATAAGCCGCAGACAGCTCCTGAGGAACCTGGTCCCAGGGCTGTCTTGGCTCTGGATGCGCTTTTGTCCACTCGAGAGCCGCCTCGGGCAAGCTATGATGGCTCAACTCAATCAATCCCGCGGCAGCGCCTTCCGCAGCAGCCACTCTCTCGCTCTGTAAAACCATTCGTGCCGCCAATCCGATCCCACAGAGCCGAGGCAGCCGTTGGGTGCCTCCCACAATCGGCATCAGACCATACTTTAGCCAAGGAAAGCCGAGTTTGATGGTTCGGCTGCTTGCAAATCGGGCATGACACGCCAATGCAATCTCAAGCTGTAGTCCGCCGAGCGATTCGAAGACGAGCGCAACGATCGGCTTAAGTCCCTGCTCCATCTGCCGGAGCAGGCCACGCAGACGACCGATGAGCGGGTCTTCTGCAAGAATCTGCTCGACCTCGATCCTTTCGCTGTCGGGTCGCGTATGAAATTCGATCAATAAAACGCTTGTCTTGGGATCTGCTAGCGCGGCTTCGATACCGTCAGCGAGCTGCGAGTCCAATGGCAGTTCGCAGATAATCCGAGCGACGCCTTCGGAATTCATAAGCATTTAACAACCGTTGCAACCCCCATGCCTAAGCCCGTGCACATTGTAACGACGCCGTGCTCGAGGTTTCGCCTACACATTTCATCCACCAACGTTCCAATCAGGATTGCGCCGGTCGCGCCAACTGGGTGGCCCATCGCTATCGCGCCGCCGACGACATTTATTCTTTCGAATGACGCCTTCGTTTTTTCCATGAAGTACAAGACGACCGATGCAAATGCCTCATTGACCTCAAAAAGGTCAATATCGGCCATGGTGAGTCCGGCTCGATCAAGAGCTTTTCGGGCAGCGGCTGCCGGAGCTGTCAGCATGATGCAGGGATCGTCGCCCGCGCTCGCAGTGGATACGATTTTGGCTTTGGGCTTGAGTTCCAGCTCTTCACCGATCTGCCGATTCCCCATCAACACCACTGCCGCGCCATCCGCAATCCCGGAAGAATTTCCAGCGTGATGAACGTGACGAATTCTTGAGACCTGCGGATACCGAAATCGGATGTACTGGCTGTAATCTTCCCCGGTCCGTTCGAAAGCTGGTGATAGTTTCGCCAAACTCTCGGTTGTTACATTCTCGCGCACCAATTCGTCGGTAGCGAGTATCGGGTCCTTGCCCCCATTCCTGATCGGTACGACCGAGTTGTTGAACCAACCCTTGGCCCACGCCGCATTTGCGCGCTGTTGTGATGCGGCACCCAGTGCGTCGACATCGCTCCTGCTGTATCCGTACAAAGTCGCGATGAGATCCGCCGAAAGCCCCTGCGGAATCTGGACCACAGCATCCTTGAATGACACGTCAGAGCTCATCGGACCTCCTGAACCGAAAATGGAAACTAACGAAAGCATTTCGACCCCGCCCGCGACAATGACATCAGCCTGTCCCGCCATCAGCTTCGCGGCCGCGGTGTTGACGGCGTCCAAGCCGGATCCGCAGAATCTTGAGACCATAAACCCTGGTGTAGTCACCCGGTAACCGGCTTCCAATGCGCTCGACCTGGCAAGGTTGCCCCCCTGATCGTTAAACTGTTCGCAGCATCCGAGAATGATCTCGTCCGTAGTTTGATCGATCCGTGGATACCGGCGGCTAAGTTCCTTCAGAAGACTACTGACCAGGCTGAGCGGCGTCTGCGTATGGAGCTTGCCTGTCGGCTTGCCGCGGCCACGCGGCGTCCTGATGGCGTCGTAAATAAAAACTTCGGCGAGGGAGTGCATGAACGAAAAGAGTGCCAGTTTCTCCAAGTTACGTCGTTTCGCCGGATTGTGCGAGAGCTCGGTCCGTTGCACCGGGCAGACTCATCCGTTATCTCTATTTTGAGATCGAATGAAGAAATATCGAATTGCCACAATTCAGGGTGACGGAATTGGTAAGGAGGTCGTCCCGCAAGGGATGAGGGTCCTCGATGCTGCCGGTAAGAAAGCCGGCATTCAGCTTGATTGGGAACAATTTCCATGGAGTTGCGCCTACTACAAGGAAACAGGCCGGATGATGCCGGAGAATGGCCTCGAGCAGATCCGCCATCATGACGCGATTTTCCTCGGAGCGGTCGGGTTCCCGGGTGTCCCCGATCATGTCTCCCTCTGGGGGCTCCTGATCCCGATTCGGCGCGCATTCGAGCAGTACGCCAATGTTCGACCAGTGCGACTGATGCCAGGAATTCAATCCCCGTTGCGGAATCGCAACATTGGCGATATCGATCTTATCATCGTTCGGGAGAACAACGAGGGAGAATACTCGTCTGTCGGAGGGCGGATGTACGAAGGCACAGAGTTTGAGCTGGCTTCCCAGCAATCAATATTTACGCGCCGGGGAGTCGATCGAATTTTACGATACGCATTCGAGATCGCCACCAAACGGACCAAAAAGCTGGTGACTTCCGCCACAAAATCGAACGGAATTACAATAACTATGCCGTTTTGGGACGAGCGCTTCAGGGCGATCAGTGCGGAATTTCCGCGGATTAAGACAAACCAGTTTCATATCGATATCCTGACCGCCCACTTCGTTCTGCATCCCGACTGGTTTGATGTCGTCGTTGGTTCGAATCTGTTCGGAGATATCCTCTCTGATCTTGGACCGGCCTGCACCGGAACGATCGGCATTGCTCCATCTGCCAACCTGAATCCCGAACGAACATTTCCGTCGATGTTCGAGCCGGTGCATGGTTCGGCGCCGGACATTGCAGGGAAGGGGATTGCGAATCCGATTGCTCAGATCTGGTCCGGAGCGATGATGCTCGAGCATCTTGGCGAGCAAGATGCCGCTGACGCGGTGTTGCAGGGGATTGAGAAAGTCCTGGCAAACGGACCTAAGACCCCGGATATGGGCGGAACTGCGTTGACACAAGATATGGGGGAGGCGATCGCCGCAGCGGTATGATGCGACCAAGAAGAAGCCGCCGGGTGGAGCCCGCTCGCCGCTCGAAAAACAGGCAATTGACCGTGCCGCAACATAACTATCAGGCGCGAGACGGTACGTA
>Ga0210408_10001003_pt1 | contig 31078 bp, 42 predicted proteins | sample IncBWH4MmetaG_FD_155471 | JGI IMG/M metagenome (GOLD analysis project Ga0210408, IMG submission 155471) | Forest soil microbial communities from Barre Woods Harvard Forest LTER site, Petersham, Massachusetts, United States - Inc-BW-H-4-M | ecosystem: Environmental > Terrestrial > Soil >... | reverse complement strand
CGAGGTGGTGCTCGGTGAAGGCGTCAGCCTTAACGGAACGGTCGTGCCCATTGAGCTGGTCACATACGCTTCGGGGCGGGTCGAAATCGGAAATCATACATTCGTCAACTACGGCTCATCCATCGCGGCACGAGCCTCGGTGACGATTGGCTCCCACTGTCTTCTTGGGCACTACACGTTCGTGATGGACAACGACCAGCACGACGTCGTCAAGCATTCTGTATTGCCGCAGTCAGAACCCGTTATCATAGAAGACCATGTCTGGATCGGCTCGAAGGTGGTCGTCCTTCCCGGCGTCCGCATCGGCAGCCGCGCCGTAATTGGTGCAGGCAGCATCGTCACCAAGGATATCCCTCCGCGATGCGTCGCGGCGGGCAATCCTGCACGTGTGCTTCGTCATCTCACGGAGCTCGATTAAATCATGCCCTGGCTTTTCCGCAGCCTGATTGTCATATGGGCGGCAGAGCGGTGAGAAGATTGCAGACCGAGAAATTCTGGTCCACATAGGAGCGGAGAACAGTACGCGTTGCTTCGAGTACGAGGGTGGGATGAATAACGCTGCCACAAAAACCGTCTTGGTTACAGGAGGGGCGGGCTATATCGGCTCGCACACCTGCAAGATTTTAGCGCAAAAAGGGTATCAGCCGGTTACTTTCGACAATCTGTCGTCAGGGCACACGTGGGCTGCCAAATGGGGACCTCTCGAAAAAGGCGACATCCTCGATCGGACGGCTCTCGACCGGACCATCGAGAAGTACCGCCCGAGCGCTTGTCTGCACTTTGCCGCGCTCGCCTATGTCGGAGAGTCAGTTTCAGATCCCGGAAAGTACTATCGCAACAATGTCGCCGGCTCTTTGACGCTACTCGAGGCACTGAGAGACCACGGCGTCGATCAATTTGTGCTGTCGAGCACGTGCGCCACTTACGGCGTTCCCGACAAGGTCCCGATCGACGAGGCGTTGCCGCAAGCCCCGATTAATCCCTATGGCGCCTCGAAGCTCATGGTCGAGCGCATGCTCGCCGATTTTCATGCGGCCTACCGAATGCGGTCCGTAGCGCTGCGCTATTTCAATGCGGCCGGAGCGGATCCAGATGTCGAGATCGGCGAGGACCACGATCCCGAAACGCACCTGGTGCCGCTTGTTCTTGATGCCGCCTGCGGAGACCGCGAGGCCTTTACGGTCTTTGGAACCGACTACGAGACACCCGATGGGACATGCGTTCGTGACTTTATCCACGTGACCGACTTGGCAGAGGCCCATGTCCTGGCGCTGAAGGCCCTGGAACAGGGCCTCACGCACCGCGCGTTCAACCTGGGGAATGGCCAGGGCTATTCTGTTCGCGAAGTGATCGCGTCGGTCGAACGTATTACGCGGCTCCCCGTACCGGTGAGGTTCGGCGAAAGGCGACCGGGGGATCCCGCACGGCTAATCAGCAATTCCATGCGCGCTGCAAGCGAATTGCAATGGAGGCCGCAGATTACTAAGCTCGATGACATCGTCTCCACAGCGTGGGAGTGGAACAAGAGACGGGCGCAGGAGAAGAGCCGAAGATGACGCCCTCGCCTTGGCGGGCTTCGCGACCCACTGCGATAAGAAGAAGCCGGCGAAGAATACGCCAAGCCGTTACCGCCCTGCCCCATCGCTTACCAAAGGTTTCATGCGCTTCCTGGCCTCGATTTGCAGCGGACTAAATGCGTGTCCAAAGACCCTTTCCATCGAATGGTTAAGGCAGGAGCGAATCTGTATGACGCATACCCTCATCCAGATCTGACAGTGCACAGCCAAAAATATCGGCACCTATCTTTACGTGCTGGGGGCGGCGACAATTTTCCCCTTTAATTTTATAATTTTATTTAAATACCAGATTTTAATTGTAATTTTTTTCGTTATAATGCAAAAAGCGATAAATTATGTTCAAATATGCCAACCTGGGAACGGCCGCAGGTATAGAAGATGCCGTTTTTGGCTACGTTGCGAAGCGTGTTGGGAGCGTTCTTACCCAAGCCTACAAGCATTGGGATTACGTCGTCGTCAAGAATTGCGGTACTGATGGATCGGCGGAGATTGCGCACCGGTTCGCCGCAGCCTATTCCCGCATTCGGGTCCAAGACAATGCGACATCCCTATCGCGAACTTCTGCGCGCATTGCCTTTTAGGATAAGGTGGGTACAGCGGGGGCAAGCAGGTGTCATCGGATGCTATCATTGAAGGTTTGCGCATCAGTGCGCTTCCGCTCTCGGAGACGGCTGCACTCATTTGCCATAACGCGGGATCTATGGCGGCGCAAAGTGTCTTTACGCTGAATCTCGACCACGTCGTCAAGTTGCGCAAAGACAAAGTTTTTCGCAGAGCCTACAGGCGGGCCGGGTTGATCACGGCAGATGGCGTTCCCATCGTTCTGGCCTGCAGTCTGCAGGGCAAACGCGTTAGTCGCGTTGCCGGATCAGACCTGATTGCGCCGATCAGCGCGGAAGCGGCGCGCTCCGGCAAGTCAATCTATCTCCTCGGATCGAGCTTGCCGGTGCTTACCAAGACGTCGAGGCTTCTCCATGAACGCTATGCAGGCCTGACGATCGCCGGCATTTTTGCACCGCCACAGGGGTTCGACCCTCTATCCGAGGATGGGCGCCGCTGCATCGTGACAATTGGCGACTCAGGAGCCGATCTCTGCTTTGTCGCCCTTGGCGCACCCAAGCAGGAACTGTTTGCCGATCGCGGGAAGAGCCTCCTGCCCAACATTTCCTTTGTCTGCATTGGCGCCGGACTAGATTTCATTGCTGGGGCACAGATGCGTGCTCCCCATTGGATGCAGCGTTGCGGTCTGGAATGGCTGTGGCGTGCTGCCAGTGATCCGCGGCGGCTTCTCTATCGCTACTTACTGTGTATGGGCGCCCTGCCTGGCATTCTCGCCCGTGCAGCGCTCGTTCCGCGGCGGCGTTGAGTTTATCCTAGAAAGCGATTCCCAGACGCATTTAACTGCGACCACGCGATCGCAATAAGAGTGTATACGGCGCTCCATGACGCGCGAGCGCCTATCAGGCGTAGCGCTCCCTCGAAGCAGCAAGCCTTTCTGCGTGCGCTGCGTTTGCCTCTGCCTTGAGCAGGTCCAGGAGACGGTTAGCATTGCTTGAGGCGTCGTAGTGACGGCTTACGTGAGCCATGGCGCGTTCACCGAGGGTCATGCGTAGAGTGGGATTTGTGCTCAAATCCCGGAGTGCCTGCGTCAGAGAGGCCGCATCGCCTGCCGGAACCGTCAGGCCCGTTTCTCCGTTGCGGACGATCTCAGGAATCGCCGCCACATTCGTGGAAATGATTGCCATTCCGGAGGCGCCCGCCTCCGACAGCACCATAGGCAGCGAGTCCCCGAAGGTGGGCAGGGCGAAGATATCGCAGGTACGGTAGAGATCCTTCAGCGGCTGGCTGTTGGCTTCAAGATTGTTGTAGATGAAAACACCTGGCTCCGGCGGCTGGCGATCCTTAGTCACCAGGTGAAGTTCGAGCCCCAAATGTCGGAGCGCGCGAAAGGCCTCGAGGAGAACCAGCCCCCCCTTGCGCTTGAGGTCACCGCCGACGAACAGGATCTTGACCGGAGCGGCGTGAGGAACCCGTGGCATTGGTCGACGCCATTCATTCACATTCACGCCAGGGGCAATGACCGTGATCTTGTCGGCAAGCACTCCATAACCCTGCACAAGGCCCATCTTTGTCCACTCCGACCACGCAACGAGCCGACGTGCGGACCTGAAGCAGTCCCGGTTCAGGCGCCACTTCCAAGCCTCTAGCCACGCCGGTCCCTGCTCGTGCTTATAGAATGTGCCCAACTCGTCATATTGGAGTGGAGTGGCGTCGAGAGAGACGATGCCAGGAATCTTGCGGAGCCAACGCTGGGCAAGGATGGCCGGCACCTGTGTGTGGAAAAACAGGGCGTCAAGCCTGGTCTGTCTATTCATGCGGGCAACCTCACGGTACGCGCGCACACCTGCCCGCACCGTCCAGTTGCTCCGGTAGATCGGGATCCTTCCGGCAACTCCCGTGGCTTCGAAGTCGATCAGTCCCCAATGCGCGTGCACCTCGGGGTCAAGGGCGACGTTGGTGAGAAGGTTCTTGGCGTGCGTGACGTGTCCGAGAGCCTGTTCCAACAAAAATCCGAACTCGTACGTTCTTGGTCTTTCAGGTGCACGCACAGACATCAGACCTATCCCTTGTAAATTGCTTTTACCAGACTAGCCTGTCGGGCGTGATGTGGTAACGAATGGGCATCACGAATTCCAACTTTTCGGATGGCACCACGACGCGCACGCGAATGGTGTTGCTCAACCCTGGCCGGCGGCACATTCACTTGCGATCGGTTCTGATCCAAGCCGACGTGGCCTTCCCGCGCGCTATCCTGTGATAGGAGCCCAATTTTTGGATAGCATGCAGGGGAAGACGGAGCAATTCGCGAGGAGGCAGCACGTCGCGACCGACAGCTGTCCACGCAAGCGCTGTTCCAACCACAAGAAGCAGAATGCTCAACGACGGAATGGCAAGGGCGGCTGACGGCGCACCCAGCCCAAATGCTATGCCGCCGAGGATCTCGCAGAGGGCTGTGACAAGCACAAGCAGCGACAAAGGAGGCACCGCCATGTCGATGGCGAGCGCCGCCAAGCCAAGGTTTCTATCGCGCAGCGATCTCGCGAGCGCCCCCGGAACCAGGTCGACAATATTGTCGAGATGCCCCTTCTCCCAACGCTGACGCTGCTGTTCGCTGCCAGCCTGCGACGTCGGGAAACGACTGTGGACCCTCGCCCCACTCATGAAAAGCGGTGGATAGCCCGCCGAGGCGAGGGCAATCCCCAGAGCAGTATCTTCCGCCAGCCGACTATTTCCCAGGTCGCGGTCCAAAAGCAGAGTGAACGGGAAGGCCATCCCGGTGCCGAAGAGCTGAGTTGGTAAACCGAGCAGCTCCAAGCCGAGTGGCCTGATCCAGTTTTTGACGCGCCAGGCAAAAAGGTTCACCGCTTTGCCCGGCGGCGCATTCTCTGGCGCCAGCATGAGATAGAGCGACTGTACCGGGCGCCGGCTGGCCATTGCACTATCCGACAGGTGCCGCAGCGCATTCTCGCCGAGCCGGCAATCGGCATCCATGATGACAACGACGTCGGGAGGGTTGAGGCCCAGGTGCCGCACACCGAACTCCAGCGCATAGCCTTTGCCGCGGCGCGCGGGATCAGCGCGAACTGTCACCTCGACCCCTGCTGCCTGGACAATCGCGGCAGTGTCATCAGTGCAATTATCCGCGACCACGAGGATGCGGTCATTGGGTCCGAGTTGGGCCTGAACCTCCTGGATGGTGGGAAGTATTCCCGCCCCCTCGTTATGAGCGGGAATAAGGACGGCCGTTCTATGGGACAGCGTGCCGGGCTCCGCAACTGGAGTGATTTCCTTGCGCAAGGCAAAGCATCCCGCCAGGACCTCGGAAAACCAGACGAATGTCAGAAGTCCCGGCAGGCAAACCATCGCAATCACGACGCCACTGAACATGGCTCTCACATCCAGTCTGGAAACCCTCTATGCAGGGCCAGCCTACATGAAGCGGACAGATGTTTCCCCCATCTTCTTAGCTTGGTGCGGCCAGCAATTCTTCGGTTCCAGATTTAACCTTTTTCACCGGCATTTAGCTTAACGCGCGAGTTTTGTTGCAGATTCACGCGAAGGCCAAGCATGATCAGCATCGACAACTTCCGGTTGCAAAACGAAACTGCTTCGGCGGCCGCTCCTTCAGAGACACCAAACCGGTACCAACACAAGTGTCAAAAACACCGAACGACTTCGTTGATCAGCTTCAAGACCTTGAAGAACTCTATCAAGAGCTCTTGGCGCTTCGAATGCGAGTCCGCCGAGCCGAACGCGCCAACGAAAAGTACGCCAATGTTGGTCCTAATACAAAAATCAGTAATCCTGCCGGACGGAAGCAACTGGCTGACAAGCGCGCGAGATGATCCCGGGGGAGTTCGAGGTACGAGACATGCTCAACCCGCAAATCCTCGATCTCAAACTGATTTCTTCGCATTTTGGACCCGAACCAGAAGTGGTGGATCAGTCGCCCTCCGTTATCGAAACCATCGAAAATCAGCGCGAACCTGGTCGACCAGGGCTAAACTTCTGCAGTGGGTGTCTTCAGGATAATGCCGAATAGACCCTTTTTGTTGAAGCGTCTTAGATCGGGACGGAGCGGTTCGGCCTCGCAAACCCAAGAAACTTGACCAGGAATGGTCTGTCTAAACGACCGAAAGCCCCAATTGGCATCGACGTCGTCAACAACGAGTGCGCCCTTCGGTCCCAGCATTGGCCAGGTTCGATCCAATTCAAATCGAACGTTACGCTCGCTATGGAGGCTATCGTGAATAAAAAGGTCAATTTGACCCAGCTCATCAAGCAATCCAGGAAGATGGCGTCGACTCGAACCCTTGATGTAGGTCCATCGATCTGAGTGGCCACTGCCAACGGCCATTCCGATCTGTTGACGCCAGGATCTCTCCAGCGGTGGAAGATCAATGCTCCAAAGATGGCCGTCTCCGTTCCTCTTAAGTGCCTCAAGAATGAAGCGCGACGTGACACCGTGCGCTACCCCCGTCTCGACAACCTTCTTAGGTCTCAAGTGACGCGTGAGACACCATATGGCTCGCACCAATCCAGCATCGCCATCGTTCCACCACTGAAAGCTCTCCGGGCCGGGTCGTATCCCCTTTGCTTCCAGCTCGCCTATTACCTGGTGCCACACCTCCCAAAACTTCGGAGCTTCATCGCAGGGCCATGGAACACTGAAGGCTTCATGAAGCTGTGGCTCCCAGCTTAAATCCGGCTCATAGGGACATTGAGGTCTGCGCTCCTCGCGTTTCTCCGCATAGTCTTCGCGAATAGTGGTCCAGGTTTCAATCGGATCGGTTGCTAAGTCGGCGATGCCGGCTACCGGATGCTTCAGCAAATAGCGCAGCGGTATTCCCAGCATTGTTGCCTCCCGTGATGCGCAGCCCCAAGATTGCATCAATGCATCATATTTCCCTTCGCGTTAATCGGACCGCTCGCGTCGCATACTACAATAAAATTTTACCAGGCCGTGATGGGCGAGTCCTGAGCCAGCATGGAAACAAGGGTCTGCTACTGCGCCCTCGCGTCATTTTGTGTGCGCGCAACAATCAGGTCACTTTGAGATAGAAGCAGGCATCAGATGCCAGGTGGAACCAGCTGGCGCCGTCCGGAATCTCACGAACTACATCAAGGGCTTGGGGAAACGCCGCCTACCAGATACACATTTTTAGATCCGATATTAGATCCCGGCAAAACAGGCACGCCGCAGGCGACATCAACTCGACAAAGCACGCGGGCGGGCCACGGCGTCAATCGCGAAGCGCCTTAAAAAGAACCTGTGCTACGGCCGCGTGGCCCGACGCGCTCCAATGACCGTCTGGAAGAAGATGAGCCGGATCGGCGGCCAACACGTCGTCGAGATCGATGCAGACATCCGCAAATTGGCAAAAGATCGTTGAGGAAAGCCCGAGCTTCGGTCCGAGGAAATCGCGGGTGCCTTGATGGGCCAAGACCACTCTCACGCCGCGCGGCACTTCTTCGCGGATTCGACCGAGGATGAAGCGGATGATCTCGATCGATTGACTGGGATCTAAGCTCTCGAGAGCCGTCGGCTCGATGAATCTTGCGACGACCGAGGCCACACGGGACCGGTCGCTCCAGCGTTCCCACAGCCCGACGGGTGGCGGGCGAAGAACAAATGAGCCGTCTACTTTTTCAAAGTAGGGCTTTGCTCGGCCGAAGAAACGCCGTCTCAATACATCGAAATAATCGCTCTGATTGAGCACGATCAAGACTGTGTCGCCGGACTCCAGAAGGTGTTTCCAATTTCGGAAGACCACGTACTCCTGGTCGGTTCCGTAGCCCATGGTGCCGGTGTTTATGATATGCGCGCCAGGCAGGGCGGAAAGCATTTTGACGTCGAAGCGATCTTTGATGTCGATGCCTTCCCCGAAAGACAGTGAGTCCCCGAGGATTAGAATCCTGTGTCTGGCGCTAGGCTTTTGTGCGATGAGCCGTTGGCCGTACTGATCAGTTCTGATGCTCCACTCTTCGCCGGCCGCATTGATCCGCTTTGTCAGAAGATTAGGCGCATTGCTCCATCCCGTTTGCGGATCGGATCGGAACAGGCGATCGCGCTTGGTGTAGCTCGCATAGAGTCGCAGCGCTGCTTCCGCAGCCACGGGCGCCCCTGCGAAGACGCCAAGGAGAAGAGCGATCCAATGCACAGGCACTCGTCGATGTCCCATCCGACTTCTCAGTAGTATTTAGGTAAGCATCGCACACGAGGGGATTTCGAAGATCGATTTGAAGGATACGACGAACATCGATATCAGATACCACAGTCCGCTATTCGGGAGCGAATGGGACTAGCCGCCAAACCGACGGGAATGCGAATGCGCTACCTACAATTGCCGGGAAACGTAGACGTGGGTGGCGCCCTGCTGTTTCTTCGTCCTCCAATCTATTGATCTGGCATGGCCGCGCTCAGTCCGCGCACCACAATTATTGCCGGCGCCGTTTGCGTTGCGCTGGCGTGGACAATCAGCCCTCACGTTCGTGCCGGAGAAACGGCGGTCAAGATTGTCGTACTGGGAGATTCCCTCACTGCCGGGTACGGTGTCCCAGGCATCGATGCCTTTCCGGCCAAACTTGAACATGCATTGAGGAGCAGTGGTCGATCGGTGGTAGTCGCCAACGCCGGCGTGAGTGGCGACACGGCTTCAATGGGCCTTGCGAGATTGAACCGATCGATCACCGCCGATACCGACGCGGTAATCCTGGAACTCGGCGCAAACGACATGCTCAGGGGATTCGAGCCAAGTATCACTCGCGCGGCACTTGAGGCGATTCTACGCAATCTCAAGGCCCGGGGAATTGTGGTGCTACTCTGCGGAGTGCGGACCCAACCCAGCCTTGGAGACGAATACAAGAGTGCGTTTGCCGCAATGTTCTCTGGCCTTGCCAGCGAGCGCAATGTGTTGTTCTATCCAGCTTTTGACGATGCATTTGTAGACGATGCTCGGCTCAAACTGCCGGACGGCCTGCACCCAACCCCGGCCGGCATCGAGGCAGTGGTGACGCGTATATTGCCCAAAGTCGAGGCGCTGATCGACCGCGCGCGTCGTAGAAGGCGTTGAATCCCTCATCCCTCCAGATTGCAGCCCAGAGTGCATTGTCGCTAACGAGGCAATGAAACCGCGTCTTCCGCTTTTGATGCTGCGGACGATCGCGACGAGAGTGCAAAGGATGTGGGAACCGTTTGAGGCTCACAATATACCGATTAATCAGCGGCCGTCGCGCAGATCGTCAGCGCTAAAGTCGAACGCGATGGACAGGGTCAGCGAATGTATCCCCAGCCGCCATACGTATAGCGACTCCAATAGGCAGCCCCTCCGTAGGGGCCGTAGGCTCCGTACAGGGAAGAGCAAGAATAACGATCAGGGCAGCAGGTGTGCCTCCAACCGCAACCCGCCGACCTGGTGACAACCCGCGCCCGGCCGTCATACTGAAAATCGGCTGCCTTCACTTCTGATGTTGAAACCACCCCGCTTGCAAGCAGCCATCCGATTAAGACGAAAACTTGAGTGGTTTTCATGATGTCCCCCTTCTGGCCCGCCGCGAGATTTTCGACTCACTGAATGTAACCAATCGGATCGCGCCAGACAATCCATCCGTTAGCCCGAATCGTCATGCCTGATTTCGCGAACCCACAAGAGCCCCTGATCGGCAGAATCATAGGAAATCCCCTCACCCACCGCCGCGATTCCTGACGCCGGCGAAGAGGGCTGGCGGGCATTCTAATGCGCGCCGGGGCGACTCCGCTGTGGTCGCCGCTGCCACCCGAAGGACTTGAGCATCCCGAGTGATTTCGTCGAGCAGTCTGACTCCCATGTCAACTCCACTCTTAAATTTACATATAACTGATTTAATCTTGGAACTTAACGCTGCGTTCATCATTTTCTACATTCTCACCCCGCCTAATACTAGCGACGATCGGAGCTGGTCGAATTCGTGCAGCCTCGGCGGCCCTGTTGGGGTATGTATTGAAACAACCGCTTGATGGGTCCGGATGAGGGCAAAAAACGGGTGATTTGGTCTCCTCGCACTTCGCGCCGTACGGCGCCTCAGGGCAGCGCGCCCGAGGGCAATCGAATTTATGCAATTGGAGATATCCACGGGCGCCTAGACCTTTTGGACTCGGTTATCGCACGGATCGACACGGATATGGGCGCTCACCCCGCGTCGAACGCTATTCGCATTTTTCTCGGGGACTACATCGACCGCGGTCCCGACTCCAACCGCGTGCTTGATCGGCTTGTCAATTATTGCGCGATTCAGCCAACCGTCTGTCTGATGGGAAACCACGAGGCCTTCCTGCGCGAGTTCTTAGAGAACCCGGATGTTCTTACCGTTTGGAGACGTTGCGGCGGATTAGATACGCTGTTGTCATATGGACTTGCGCCGAAGATCGAAACCAATGCGCAAGATCAACGAGAACTAGCCTCTGAACTTGACAGGGTTCTTCCACGCAGCCACCGCGAGTTCTTGAGCGGCCTGAAGCAATATTTCATCTGCGGTGATTTTTTCTTTGTACATGCAGGAGTTCGACCGGGAATCTGCCTCACCAAACAATCCGAAGACGATCTACTCTGGATACGAGAGGAATTTCTTTTTTACGAGAACTCCTTTGGCAAAGTCGTCGTGCATGGGCACACTCCCGTCTTGGAGCCCGACGTTCGGCCTAACCGGATCAACATCGATACCGGCGCCTACGCGACCGGACGACTGACGTGTCTTGTCCTGGAAGGCGATAAGATCAGATTTATCTAAGACGTTGATTTGCAGCCAAGAGCCGGCCATGTCTCGCCGCGCATGAACCGGTCGTAGCCGGCACCGGATGATCTCGATGTCTCTCAAGAGATCCAGTCAAAGTTTGACCTGGCCCTTAGCTCGCGGGGCATCCCGCAGCGCGGCGGAGCGAGCTATCAAGTGGTTAGTTCTTCAAACGGCAGAAAAGGTCTCGATCCAAACCACTTATTTCTCGTCGCGCAAGGATACAGGAAATGATAGATTAAATAAAAATAACCCCCACACAGCTGATAGTTAATAAAATAAGCTATTAATTTTGATATTTTAATTGTAATATGATTGCGATTCTCTCACACCGGGTCCACCGCCTTTAGTAGCTCCCCTCCAGGCCGCTCGTTTGCAGAGGTTGCCCCCGAGATCCGTCAAACCTTGAGAGAACGCGATGGGCAAAAAACCGGATCTCGAGGCGATGAACTTCGGCGAGCTATGGCTCTTACACGAGCAGCTGACAAGGGTTCTCGCGGAGAAAATCACGGCAGAAAAGCTCGAATTGGAGAGGCGTCTCGCGCAGTTAAACCGCGCGAACCCGATGGGGGAGGCTCACGACCCGGAGTCGAGGACTGGCCGGCCTCGCCGCAAATATCCAAAAGTTCTGCCCAAATACAGTAACCCATCCCTGCCAACGGAAACGTGGTCAGGCCGTGGCAAGCAGCCGGGCTGGCTTGTCGCAGCCCTCCGCTCCGGACACAAACTCGAGGATTTCCTAATCGCGAAGACCGAAAAGGCCAAGGGCAACAAAATTCGACGCGGCCGGCGCTCCTGAGGGCGCAGTTTACCCGGCCGCCTTAGAAGTTCAATCCAGCATGCCCATTCGCTTTCGGCAGGCGCGCCTGTTTGATATCTCTGGCGAGACTGCTGTGAATGCCAGAAATCTCAGCCAGCAAAACCTCGCAGAGCTCGATTTGCAAGGCGAGCACAGTCGGCGATGCGCACGCGCGGGTCAGGTGGCGAAGCTGGGTCTGGGCGTGCTTGATAGCGCCAAGTGAACCCCGAAGGGTGCCATCAGAGGAATTATGAACATGGTCGATCTTCGACATTGGTATCCACCCCCAACAAAGAGATGATCCAAAAAGCAAACAATCCCGCTTGAATTAAGTCTATCCTGTAAGGATAGGGTTCAAACTCAATCGCGAAGGTTTTTCTTCCGCGGATCAATTTTAAATAGGTCTAGGCACCTCTAGGCCCAGCCTACCGGCGCTCGACGGAGGACATGATCGAGATCGATTTCGCCGACGGCAAGGTCAGCCGCGTCGGCGATCAGTATGGCGTCGGGCGGGTCGTGCGCGGTTCGACGAAGTGATCGACGCGGGGTGTCGCTCGAGCGAATCGTCGTGGTCACACTCATCGAGTGGCGTCGGCCCCTTGCCTGGTGATCCGAGTGTCAGCGTCCGTTTCGTCGTTGGCGGAATTGATCCGCAGCGCCGGCGATGTCCGATCTAGCTCTGGAAGCGGAGTGGCGACGACCACGAAGCAAGTCAGCTTCGGGCCAAAGCCGCAGTGCCCTAGGCGCTAAATTCGAGAGATCACTGCGACCGGAACGGGCCCTGGTCTACGGCTGCGCGGGCGGGGCGGTATCTTCCAACATCGTATGGCGCGATCCGCGCACCATGCCACCCGACGCTGGATCGGCCTTTGCCAGCACTTGATTATTCGTGGTGTCTCGATCCGGCCGCGATAGACTTCAGAGATTCTGACCGTCCTTAAGCTTTTCATAGAAGTAGTCGATAACTGCAGCATTCTCGAGTGTCTGCCTCAAAATCACGTCAACTCCCCGTCCCTCTCCGAGCACCAAATGGAGCACGTGGATCTTGCGCGCGCGCTCGATGTAAATTTGCGGCTTGGTGGGATCTAGCGTGCTCATGGACAAATCTCCTTGGTGCTAATCATGGCGATCGATTATCTCGATACGATTCTTTGGGAATTCCTGCTGGTTTGATTGAACCAACCGGTCACGCGCTGCGCCAATTTTTCTTGTCCAGTCAACTTGGTGTTGGAAGTGAACGGGTCGGTATAGCATTTGGCGCCGGCGGCCTTCGCGATCCGTGCTACGCCCTCCGTCATCGCCGGCGAGCCGGCCGCGTAGACGACATCATTGGGCGATAGAATCGGCAAATGATCGGCGGGCTGACCCGCGCGAATGACGGGGGAGACGCTCTGTGGCTCCGAAACGGTCGGAATGATGGTGACGTTCGGAAACGGCGCCAGGCGGCACAGCGCGGCATGCATGTAAAGCGACTGAAGCTTTCGCGCCGCGACCACGAAGATCAATTCGCGGTGCGGCCGTTCCATGATGGCTGCGACCGCGACTGACCACATCGGCGCAAAACCGGTGCCGCTGGAAGCCAGGACGATGCTGCCTGCATGATCCGGCCTGAGAAAGGCCGTCCCGAATGGTCCCGTCAACCTTACGCGGTGCCCCGCGCGGATATCTCGCCCCAGCTCAGAGGATACCACTCCGTCAGAAAACTGTTGGATATGGAAGTGCAGCAGGCGATCGTTGGGCGGTCCCTCAAGCGGATAGGTCGGGCTGTAACGTCTGGCCGGAAACCCGTGGAATTGTACCTTGCAGAACTGACCGGGCAGATAGCTAAGCGGCTTCGGCAGCTCTATCTCAACATCGACGACGTCTGGGGCGAGCCGGACAATGTCGACTACTCGCGCTGAAATCGAGACCTGGTCTGGAACCGGCTCAACCACGACCTCGATGTCGGAAATGATGCGCGCCTGGCAGGCATGGATCGTCTCCTCAGCTTCATCCTGGCCGCCAAGCACGTGTCCCTTGACGAGACGGACGCGACAGGCGCCGCAAATCCCGCTCCGGCAATCGTGCGGCACGTCGATGTTGTTCATCAATGCCGCGTCGAGCAGAAGGTCGCCGCTATTCGCTGAGAACGACTCGTTGTTCAGCGTTACCTTGCAGCTCTTTCTCATCATTCCACCTCAAGACGGATTGGCCGCACGTGCCTGGTATGTCTGATCTGGCTGTGATCGAAGGCCGCAACCCGCATGACAACGCCGCTCTTGATCGGCACGTCGTATTCGCTGTGAGTGTCAAGACGCCGCGCGACTTCCAGAACCCAGTGCCCGGCGGCCCAGCGGGCCGCGCATCGCAGGTCTGCGCGATCGCCTGTAAATTCGCCGGCGATGATGACACCGGGGATAACCGCGCCGATCGGGATGCTGGCGTCCGCTTCTACTGAATACGGAATCGACTCCGCTTCGGTCATGAACCAACGTGCGTTGTCCCCCTCGCCGTGATCTGGATCGAGATCGATTTCACCCATTGCTGCTATTGTTGCCGCAAGGTTTTTGGGCAGCCGCAGTGGGGCGACGAGCCGCGCGCCGCCGCCTGCATCGTCGTCGATGACAAAGTTAGCGGTATAGTTGGCGTCGCCGGGGTCGGGCGCGAAGCCGCCCTTGTACGGGATGATGTTGCGCGTCTGCATCGGCGTCGGATCCAGGGGTGGACCGAAGTGGGCATCGTCCATCCATCCGGTCGAGCTGCTGGTCGCCTTCCATTGCCAGACATCGGCATAGCCTTCCGCGGTGAAATGCAAGCCGCGGCCGGTCATGGTCGCCGGTGCATTTGGAATCGGATGAGAGGCGGCATGAAAGGTTCGATCGCCGGCAAGAGTCGCTTCGGCGGTGGTCAGCAGGACCGAAAATTTGTCTTCATGGAAGTCGTGCTCGTCTCCGATTTCGAAACCGCGGTGAAGCACGTGCCATCCGTCGGCTTGCTTGGTCAGTGGCAGGTGTTTGAGCGACCGCGTCGGATCTTGCCACACAAACAGGAAATAGGCCCTCGTGCCGTCGTGCACCGCGCGAATTTCTATTGTCGTTTCGCCCTTTCCGTCAAAATTTCCTCCCTGGGCGGTCCTTACAAAGAAGGGCTCGGCCTTGCGCCATGCCTGATCGGAAGTATCGCCGTCTAGCCTGGGCGCATCCGCGCTATCGATCCGGTAGACATGCAACCGGTCCACCGTTAGCCGGTCGGCGGCTACAATGAAGGAAGTACCGGTTATCGCGACGGCGGCCGCAACGATGAAAGGGTTGGATTGCAGGGTCGGGCTTCGCTGTCTCGAAGTGCGGCTTCGCGCGTTTGTGGCCCTCCTCGTGGCTGGACGAGGTGGGACTTGGCGTTCCCGCACGGGATCGTCTGACGACCAGCGGGACACGGACTGCGGCTGCGAGGCCTGCGGATCAGCAAGAGCGGAGTCCTGCGCCAGCCGCGGCGATTGCTCAGCCAGCAACGTCAGCAACGCGATCTCGTCGAGCCGCGGGGGAAGTGCAGGTAGCAGTGCGGGTCGAAAGATACGAAGCAACTGCGACGCACCACCGATCCTGTAATGTGTCGAGAAATGCAGTACGGCAAAAGCTACTATGACCCATGTCGCGAACCAATGGAGCGCGACGGCATCATGCCCGTACAGGCCGAAATAAAGCAACCCGCCGCTGATCATCAAAGCCAGCATTGCAATGAAGAATACCCAACACAGCATAATGTTTAACGCGGCAAGTCTGGCCCGCTTGCGGCCGAACAGTCCCCGCACACGGACGCCGTCCAGCCTGACGCGTCGGCTGAGACCGGACCGCGTCAGATAGACGGCATATGCAAGCGCTGTCGCGACCAACACGACAGCTGCCTGCATATGCGCCATCCACACGCTGTCGTGAGGCAATACGGCATCGAAGAGGTTGATCCAGGTGCGACCGGGCGTTTCGGTAGCGATACGCATGCCACTGAAAAACGCCACGCCAATTGCGCCAACCATCAACCAGTGCAGAATGATCGTACCATAGTCGGTCTTTCGATCTTTCATGCGGGCGCTCCGTAATCAGGGAGGCGGCAGCCGATGAAGTCGATTCGAAGAGTGAGTTGAGCACCGGAATCGCACGCGCCGGGCATTGCCAAACCGCGCTTGTTTGCCCGGCCTTCCGATCTGGCCCGCGCGATACGCCGCAAGAAGCCAAGTTTATTGGCAAACAAAACCAACGTCCCCCCGCTAAAGGTTCACCGGGCGCCCGGCGAAAACAATCCTTCGGATCCAGCGGCCCCCGGCCGCTACATCTTGTCCGCTCACAACGCGACCGCCACTGAGTACCAGCGTCTCATCAAAGCGATGAGACGCTGGTACTCGCACGATGCGCCGGTTATCGCCTCATGTGATGGAAGTGGTGTGTCGTCTCGGCCTGAAAATGATGTGTGCCGATATCGGCCGGACGAGCGCCGGCGAGGTTGACCTGATCCGGGCCGACGCCGCCAATCTCGCGGGTCGTTGCGTCCGTTGCTGTCAGGACCATCTAAACCCTCCTGCTGTGTACCGTTGTTGGCAACAACGAATTGCCGCCGTTATTTTTGTTCATTGCGGTTCGCATGTTCCTCGCAAGATTTAGTCCGCAGCGACATGCGGATTCTCACGACGGAACGTCGACCGAATGTACATCGAACTAATTGTCACTTTGTGGCGGCTTTCAGCCCACACCGAGACCAACGGAGAAAGAAGCAAGGTAATAGACGGACAAAACCGTGACACCCACCCAAATTGCACGGACGACTTACCTGTCTCCGCACGATTCGCCTTGCGGCTCTTGGTGCTGCGACTGAGGTGACACTCCATTTTTTTCGGTTGTGGAGTTAACCCGCGGCGCGTCCGCCTTCGGCCGAAGCCGAGTCGGTACAGGCCGTCGGGAAGGCGGATAGGATGAGTAATGTTACAATTGATTTCGGTGTCATGGAAACGTTCTCCCGGAAAATTGGTAGGTCGTGAGGGATTCGAACCCCCTCCCCCTAATGTCCGTGCGAAGTCTAGCATTCCTAGGGGACCGTAGCTTCGCGGATCAGAATTTTCCCATTTAGCTGATTAGAACGGCCGTCACGACGGGGAGGGGCTGGACGGTTGGATCACGCTAAGAACAAAGGCCCGCCCTGTTGCTGCCATACACTACCGGAATCGTTCCAGCCATAAAGCTTGGGACGGCAGTCGGAGGGTGACAATGTTGCGTGCCGCTGTGCGGACATTCGTCAAGACGCCGCGAGCGGACTCGGCGACGCAATCGTCGGCGCGCGGATAGTAAGCGTTCTGAGAAAAGCTGAGCGCCGGAGCGTTGTATCGGCCCGCATGGAGAATTTTGGCGGCTCGGCACACCACTCACCGCGGAAGCGTGTCGAGCCTGGCAGTGGTCGGCCTGCAGATTCGTAGCGAGCAGCGACGCCAATGTGCGGCGCAGTTGGCGTCAGGGTTTGCCGACCCGGAGGTCAGAAGCCCACTTCGTCGCGTGCATGCTGAGTTTCGAGCCCGCGCCGACGAGCTTGCTGACATTCGAGCGGCCGAGGCTTGCCGTGCGGCTCATCAACAACCGACGGATGTAGTGGCACGCCGCGCGATTACATATTCGGCCGGCCTAGACCGTCGTCGGGCAAGGCATGGGGCAGCCGCCGCTCCGGTTCGCCTACCGGCTCAAGTTGGTTGCATGCCGAGCTTGCACAGCTGATGGGCGTTGATCTGGATGCGTCCTCGATCAACGAGCAGATCAAGCTCGACCGGGCCGTCACGTTGCGGCTGTTTGTCTAGGATCAACTTGCGATTCAGGAGGGCGGCGGCAAGATCGATGTGAACGCGCTGGCCGAGGCGAGCAAGATGTTCGACGTCCTGCTTCCTCATGCGAAAACGCGCCAGGAGTTGGACGCGCCGGCCTGCAGGGCTTGAGCGATCGCGAGTTGCAAGCACTTTTGTACCTGCGGCCTCGGCTCGACGGCGTGCCGCCCGAATCCTAATTCGCGTGCACGCGTCGAAGCCAAAACCTATCCTGCGCCATCCCGGCGGCAAATCAGGCCTCAGCGGGGGCGCCTCCAACGAAAACGGGTCCGACGGGTTGGGCATTGCAAGGCCATCTTCGCTTCCAAAGATCAAGCCCTAAGGCAGCCAAAGACCTCAAGGGGCCTTTTCCGGTGCTTCAGGTTAAGGTCTATGATGCCGAGAAAAAGCGAAGCGAAAAGATCGAGTTGGCTGCGGCGTAGGTTCACGACGCTGAGAAGATTGCCGACACTGCAATCCAAACAGGTTGGGTCCCCGCTCAAGTTCATTGGCTCAACGTGCATGTCTTCGGTTGCTGCAACGCAGCAGGGTATTCCTATGTCGTAGATCATATAAACCAGGAACATGGAGACAATCATCGGGATCGGTTTGGCTTTCCCTCTAGGAGTTTTGCTCGGTTACAAATGGCGCGATCGCATTTCTCAGCAGCGCCGCACCCAATACTTGGCCGAACATTTGCGCGAACAGCGCGAGGCACTTGAGCGCGAAAGACAAGCTAGCGCTTCGCCAGGCAACAGCACTGACTTGGGCTAGCCGGACTTTGATTGGGAAAAGCCCGGGGGGACGGCTATAGATGTTCCCGGTCGTGGAACCCAGTTGTTGGCTTAGCACGACTCCGCATTCTGCGCTAGTCGCGTTCAGCGGGACCGTGCGCGATGGGCATCCATAATCGCAACATAGACAACACTGTCGGCGAACTTCTGCGCCCGAATCGGATTAACGCATCGGCTGCTCCCGCAGCACTAGTCGCAGCCATATGCGCTGCGCATGGGCAATTGGGCTAATGATTAACTTGGATACAATCATCGGCATCGTTTTGGCTTTGCCTTTAGGAATTTTGATCGGCTACACGTGGCGCGGTCGCATTTCTCGGCAGCGCCGGGCTGAGTACTTGGCCGAGCGCGAGCGCGAACGACGCGCGGCACTTGGAACGAAAAAAGCTTCCATAGGCGACAGCACCGGCTAGGGTTGGTTGCATGCGCCTTAAAGTGTGAACTACATTACAGTCGGCCCGAACCATCCAGGCTCGTCGGTGCCGATCAGAACGATCGGCGATTTCGCGACGGTTTCGGAGGAGAAACGCGCCACCTAAAAGCGCGGATAATTGCTCTTGACCGGTTCGATGACCCGCTTCTCCTCCAGACGCGTGGCACTGGATTGTGCGCCAGTGACGCCGTCAACCAGGAGATCGATGACCAGCGTCACCTTGTCGGGCGCGCCCTCGAGGTTCGCTTTCAAGAACAGGTCGTTGGCTGCCTTCAGCAGCGCGGTATCAAATGCCACGGGGGTGGGCGGCGCTGGCGGCGCAGCGGCTGACGGTGGAGTGACTGGAGCCGCCGTCTGCGCCTGAGCGGTTCCACCCAAAAGTCCCAGCAAAGCTGAACAACAATCCTGGAAAAATCCGAGCGATATTCATTGACATCGCCTCCCCACAAGAGCCCATGAATATACCACAGGACGAGCCGACGAAGGTGATCCATTTCACGCCGGCGAGCCGCTCGCCGGCGTCGCGCGCTCCTACCACGTCGACGCCACCACCATCGGGCGGCTCAAGGCATAGCACAAGCCCCTTGCCGAAGCCCGTGATGGGCGCAATGATCTGACCCGTGCGCTTCGCCACTCGGCATCCTGAACTTACAATGCGACCTCTTGAGAGGGCGCGGCTGCAACACTTACGACGATCTGCTCGATTGCCCTTGCAGCTTTGGCCATTTGACGTGCGCTGAGATCGATCATTTCGTCAGGCATTGGAACCCTCTCCGCTCCCTAGTCATGCGTTCCCGTTCGGAATAAAGTATGGATTTCTGCTGCCCAAATTGCGGCACCCCTTGCCAGCCCCGCGCTTTTGTTCTCGCTGGAGTTGTTTTACCCCTTATCCACAGTCAGCAGAAACGCATCATGATCGGATCATGAAACCTACCGCCGCGGTAGTACTCGGGTGTGTTCGCTGGCGCCGCGGTTTGTTCTCGCGCTGCGATGCGCTGAAGGCCGCGCGGTATCAAAGAAAGCGCGGGACAAACTCCGCGCCGTCTTGATCCATTGATTGTGACGCGCGAGCGGACTCGTCGGCGCATTTTGCCGGCACATCGATAATCAGGACAGTCGGCTCGCGTTAGTTCAATCGGAAGGTCGGAGCTTGGGAGCAAGAATGCTGAGGAGTGCCCGGATCGGGCTGCTCAGGCTCGCATGTATTCGCTTACTCGTACAAGCCGACCAGGTGTCGGATGATAACGAATGTGCCCACGCTAACGAAAGCCGTCATGCCGATCGAGAACAGGACCCTGACAAGTTCAACTTGTTTGGTGTCGAGGTGAAGGATGCGCATTGTTCGTCTACCAGACAGATCGCGTTTGCGGGCTGCAGCGGCAGCTTCCTAGGGGATGCCATCGTTTGGCATCCGCCGCGAAACGATATCGGGGAACTTGAGGATTTGGCTCATGGTCAGCCCCTATTCGGCGGCTCGGCACACCACCCACCGCGGAAGCGTGCCGAGCCTCACCAGTGCGCTGACCCGCCGGTAGTCAACTATGACAACAATGCGACCCCCTGAGAAAGGGCGCGACTGCAACACTCTCGAGTTATCTTTCGCTTGGCGTGGAGCCCGTGCCCATCAAAAGAAAAACCCCAGCCTTTGGGGGTTCTCGGCTGGGGTTCAGAGGCGTCACCATTGGCAAGGGTCAGGCGATACTGTTCAACTTAGGCTCGGCCATGTCGCCCGTCATTGTTGGAATTTGTCGGAGGCAAACGTCTAAAGGGGCTATTAAATCGCGCTGGCGACGACGCGAAGCAGGCTTCCAGACGGTAAAGTTTGGCTGGGGTTTCGGCCAACCCCACGCTTCAATGCTGTCGATAGTGGTGGTTTGCGCATTGACCCAGCTACAGGTCGCGGCGGCTGATAGATTTCCTTAGGTCCGCGCCCCAATCCCTAGCGGCTTCCGCCCTGATCGGCGGAATCATTGGGCATGTCCGCCCGCCCCCAGACCTTTCGAAATGCGCTCATCTGGCGTGCGCGGTCTGTTGATCGGGAGAGACTGGTCCTTCGGTGGTCCGGAATAGTCGAGGTTCATACCGCTCACTTGGCATGAGAGCGTACTTATTCCGGTCGTGAGGCTAAAGCCGTTGGCGCGCGGAATCTCTACGGTCGAAAACTCATAGAATATGCCCAAGGCTCTTTCGGTGCCGCGGAGAGGAATGGTCCCCAAATGAATCGCAAGCTTCGTGACGTTCGATCCGCCGCCCGATCCTGGACAATTAAACGAGCAGCCCCTCCCGGTAGGGCAGGAATATTGCCATTCGAACGCGATATCTGATCCGCCGGGATGAGCGGGACCTGCGGCCGAGCCATTTTCATCTTCAGCAAGTAGCGACACCGCCAAAGGGCCGCCGACAAGCAGGAGTGCGCTCAATACCACCGCATGAAAAAACTTCGACGCCATTCGAGTAACTCGAAAGATTGATCGCAGCTCAAGTATAGCGTTGTAGGCACGCACTTACTAGGGCCGATTGACCCAGCCCTGACCCTTGATCGACTCGATGGCCCAGGCGAGCTTCGGCTATCCGATCTCGAACCGCTTCGTTTGCTCAGCTTGCGGCAAGCGAGGTACTGACGTGCGGCCGGGTTTCCATTAGGATAAGCTTGGAATGCTCACCAGGGGCTTTTAGTCACGTCCAAATCGCGAGGGGCTCGCGCGCAATCAGACTACTTCCTTTGCGCTCCAGGAAACGGCGCAATCACGACAACATTTTCCAGCCAAGCTGGACCTCCCGCGGTCGCTCCTGCCCGTGGGGATGCCACTTGGCCCCGGTGCTTCCTTGGCTGCTGCCCGGGGCCGTTTTTCAGGTCGCGGATACAAGATGACGTTGAAAACCGGAGGTCAGCGCTGCGGGTTGATCTTTTAGTTAAGAACGGAGATGCGCCATGCCTGAGACTGAAGGCGTTCCTGGCACGTCCGCCGGGACCGCAGAATCCGCAGCGTCGGCCGACTCATCAATTTTCCATCTACGGATGTCGCCTTCGATGTCGGTAGCGCTTTGGATGAGGTTATAGAGGCTTACGACAAGCGCCGCGAGATGCTCGCCGTCGCTTTCAAGATTGCAAACCTTTCCTCCGCACAGCTGCAAGCTCGCTTCGCGCGGGCCACGCCCGAGGGCGTAGAGGCGCTGTCGGACCTTCTGTGGAAAGACACGGAGGCGTTCATCGCCCTGGCCGAAATGCTCGCGGATGTTCGGGATACCGTGTCGAGGCCGCGCGGCGCAACCGGATCTGACGCCGATATACCCGGGGTCAAGGTATTTCGGATTTCAATGCACTGCATCGCCGCAGGAGCAATGACGAAGTGCAGCTCTACGCCTTCGATATCCCGGCCCTCGGTGGCGACGAACTCCGCTCGTTGCCGTTGGCTCTTCGAAAGGCGAACCTTGAACGGCTGCTAGCGCGGCGGCCAGATGGGATCTTTGCGGCGCCGTTTGAGCAGGGCGAGATTGGACACATCTATTCCGGGCGGCGTGTCTGATGGGATTGGAAGGGTTGGTGTCGAAGCGTCGGGACCGGTCTTATCAAGCTGGTCGATCGAAGCATTGGGTCAAGGTGAAGGACCGGAAGCGTCCGGCGATGAGCCGGGTGATGGAGGCGTTCGATTGACCCATTCGCAGAAAACACCCGAACGGCCGGTGCTCCGGTTTACGGGCGATGTGAGCGGCATCGCCCGGCACAATGCAGATGACGCCACGCGCGCGGCGATAGCTGCGCAGGCCCGGCGACCTGTCGACACACCCCGCCATGCGGAAGCACATGGCCGCACAACGGCGTGCCATTAAGCTCACTCCATTCCCGAAATTCATCGACCGTGAGACCGCCACGCGCTGTCTCGTCGCGCTGGTCGCCCCCATCAAACATTGTTGATCTCCTTGCGCACTCGATTCGCATTAAGTGCCACGAGAAGTGAGCGGATTTTCAAATTGGACGCGGCAAAATAGTGGCTGGCAGCGGGATGTCCGCTCCCGACAGGCTTCGATTCAATCGTCACCATCGCATCCGGCTCCAGCTAGCGCGGATGGCGCTGGCGGCGCACGCGTCGGCGCTCACGGCGAGCCAGCCATCTCATCGGCCCTTATATCTGCCGCGCCCATTAGAAAGGAATTTCACACTACGATCTCAGAAGGTCTTTTGCGGTGAAGACTGCGGCCTGCCTCGCGGATCGGCGGAATCATGGGGGATGTCCGCTCGGCCCGCCCGCACAAAATCACGTTCGCTGAAATGCGCTCCTCAGGCGTCCGCGGGCTGAGATCTATTGCTCCGATTACAAATGCAGCCATTACATCGCGATCAGCAACGATCGTAGCCGCGTGCTCCGGCGGGCTTATGATGGTTTTTCGTCCCAGATGATCTGCCCGCATTCGCATCGAAAAAGCCGAACGATTGAATTCCGGCGAACATTTTGATCGCACGCTTCCAACCCTTCGAACTTGATCGCGAAGGGACTTCAGATCCTGTAGTTCTTAAGCCAACCTTTGCGACTTGCGGCGGAGGTTCTCTTAATAATGGTCATAACTGAGGATCATCATCACTGAACTGGTCGATCCACAGTGGTCTGAAATACGGGAGCCGCCTGTGCCGCCGCCTCGGCCCTTCTAGCCATCGGCTGAAGTCCACGACTCAATCTAGCGCGGCGCTTGAGGGTCGTCGTTGATGTCTATCACCTCGCTTTTTTTGAACCGCCGCATAGGTAAGACCCATGCTTAAAGCATTTGATTTCTGCTTACCCACGACCGGAACCAAGGTTCCCGACCGGGCCGACTGGATCCACGAAATAAAATATGACGGCTACCGCCTGCGGGTTGAGCGCGACGGCGATCGGGTGCGGATTGAGGGTCCACCAGCTCGCTTGCCCGTAGACCATGGACTCGTGTTGCTCAACAACTGAGCGACCAGCCGCACAGTATTTCCACCGAATGCCGAGATTATGAGCGATCCGACTATAGGCCATTAGGCTAAAAAAATATTTTCGTCATTATGCCGCAATAAGCGGTTGAGACAATCCGACTTTCGTAAAGAAACAAATCCATGGAAGGACGGGCGGGCCGAGAGAGTGATTATTTTGATCTCGGGAGTTTCTCCATGAAAACTGGCATCGACTTTCAGATCGTCTGCGGCAAGTGCGGTAGCCTCGCGGTAAAGATTGAAAATCCAGAGCGGGCCTCAAGAGGAACTATCGTTTACTGTGGTGATTGTGGCGCTTCGCGAGGAACCATGGGTGGGTTGAGAGACCTGGCCGTTCTACCTAAAGCGCATGATGTTCGAGCTCTCGTGGCGCTGCAAAATTCCCACAGCAAACTCGTAGCGCAGCACAAAGAATTGCAGGGGCTGCGTCGGAAGGTTCAAGCGGCAGAAGCACGCCGACGTTAGAAGTCCGGCCCGAACATGCAGCGCAGCGGCAATTATGCTGGTGGCAAGCCAGCACAGGCGGGTTTCGAATTACGTACCGAGGCTGCCCATGCACTCACAGCACGAGGAGCAACGCGGTCAGCAGCGCTCACACCATCACGAATGCGCCGATGATCTTCCGACTGCCTTGACGGCAGCATCGTCAGCGATCCGATCGACGCAGCGGAGCCTTAGGGGCCGTAGTAGCGCGGAAACAGCGTGGGCCGTCCGTAGAGTCCGGTGAGGTAGCTGAAACTGAGGTAGCAGCCGCCAGGGTATCTGCCATAAGCGCTGAAGTAATAGCAGCCGGGGTAGGTGTAGTAATAGTCATCGTAGTTCCAGGGCGAGGTGATGGCGGCTGCGGCTTCGCGTAACAAGCCAGCGCCCGGATGGACACCGTATCCGTATACAGACCGCCGGTACTGACGACGCGCAACCCCTGCTGAATGAGGGTCAACGGTCGACCGATCCGCGGCCTGGGCGCTCCCGACCCCCAGCGAGACGCCGCGCTGTTCCGACCAGCCGAAGGAGAGCAATGCTGCACACGCGACGGTCGAGATTGCAATTGCAACGTTTCTCAGAATCATCTGCCTCATGGATCTTCCCCACCTACTACCGGCCCATTTGAACGATGCCCTTCGCGTTTGCAATCGGTCAACTATGGCAACAATGCGACCTCTTGAGAACGGGCGCGGCTGCAACACTTACGACGATCTGCTCGATTGCCATGGCAGCTTTTGGCCGTTTGACGTGCGCTGAGATCGATCATTTCGCCAGGCACGGAATAAAGTATGGATTTCTGTTGCCCAAATTGCGGCACCTGCCAGCCCCGCGCTTTTGTTCTCGCTGGGGTTGTATTATCCCTTTATCCACAGTCAGCAGACACGCATCATGATCGGATCATGAATCCTACCGCCGCGGTAGTTACTCCGGTGTGTTCGCTGGCGCCGCGGTTTGTTCTCGCGCTGCGATGCGCTGAAGGCCGCGCGGTAATAAAGAAAGCGCGGGACAAACTCCGCGCCGTTTTGATCCATGATTGTGAAGCAGTTCGCCCAGCATGGGCCTGCTAGATTGGCGGCGCAGGGGATTACAGGGGGCCCAGTAGCAGGGCGCCGCCGGGACACCAGATTTCGAGCGACGGCGTAATTTTTTGAGAGCCGCCTGAACGCCTGTCGCTCGTCTGGCGTTAGTAGCCTGATGAACTCGCTCCATTGATCGCCCGTCATCACAGGAACGTGCCGGCTTGGCATCTTGGTTACCGTTCCAGCGGCACTTGCCTTGGGACGCCATCGTTTGGCCTCCGCCGCGAAGCTCTATCGGGGAACTTGAGGTTTCGGCCCATGGTCAAACCATATTCGGCGGCTCGACACACCACCCACCGCGGAAGTGTGCCGAGCCTGGCCAGCGCGCTGTTCAAGTGAACTGGTTGGAACCGATATGGCAACAACGTGCGATTCTGAGAACGTGCGCCGCTGCAACACTTTCGAATTTACTGTCGCTTGGCGTATGGTTGAGAACTTTCTCGGCATGGGCCTGCTAGATTGGCACCGCTGGGGATTTCGGGGGCCCAGTAGCAGGGCGCCGCCGGGACACCAGATTTTGAGCCCGACGGCGTAATTTTTTGACTTAACGAGAACAAAGGCCCGCCCGTTTGCTGCCATACACTACCGGAACCATTCCAGCCTCGACTAAAAGCTTGGGGGGACGTTAGTCGAAGGCAACGGCAAGCGGCAGATCACGATTGCGAGTCGCAGTGCGGACCTTAGTCAAGACGCGCAAGCGGGCTCGGCGGCTTCGTCGGCGCACGCCTCGATAGGAAAAGGCCGCCGGCCAGCGCACTCCTTCAGGGCTCGTCGCTGAGAAACTTTTCCGACTGGCCGCAACGGTCGCACCGGAACGTCAGCAACGTGGGCTTTTCCGGTCGCGCCTCCGAACCAGCGAGCAGCATCTGCCGCAGCGTAGGCAAACCGGGTCGTCGCCAGTGTCTAGAGGATAGAGCAAATACTCCTTATCCCGAGCCATGTGCGACTTTTTCTCCGCCATAACTTACCGGACGCACTTTCGTTCGGCCGAAGTGCCCGCCGGCGCTCTGATGTCCCAGGCCAGCCGCAAAAAAGCTCAGAATCAGGCGCATTGCGCAATTGCATTGCCGAACCTTGATCTGTTGGTTGCGTGCGGGCTGGGGCTTCGAGTCATTATGGCTCGGTTCTCTTCGTTAATTACCTACAATAAGGGCGCGGGACCGATCAAAGCCCCGCACGGTTTTGTCCGGCTTTTCATCTGTGTAAGATCCGTTTAGTTCTTCCTGGAGGGACCAGTGATGAAGCTTATCGTCGCAGCCGTTCTCTGCACTGCAGCGGTCATCGGCCAAATCAACACAGCGTCAGCGCAATACTATGGGCCACTCGGTGGCTACTATTACTATGGCTCGCCTGCCGCCTTCTGCTGCGCCCTGGAACCGGTAGATCTCGGCTGGGCGTACACACGCATTCAGCCTGTGGGCTATGGCGGACCTTATCCCGCTGCGCGAATGGCTGACGGTACGCTTGCCTGCGAGTATAGCAACTACCGGCCTATTCGCGGCCGGTGTCGACGCATCTGGTAAGACGAAAGCGCTCTTTATGTCCGGGTTGATTGGTTCATGGATCACGCTGGGGCGGGCTTGCAAACCGGCTAAATAAGCTTTGCAGGAATGACGGTTCCTCGGCATTTTGAACGGACTGGTTTTGTGCTCGTTTCTGCTTTTGCACAGACCGCAGAGATGCTGGGGCATTTTTCACGACCGGTGCTGGAGCAACTCGCACCTTAGCCAGAGCCCGCGCATCTTGCTCGGCCGACCAAGCCTGGAACTCCCTAAACAGGGCTTCTGATGATGACCCAGTGTTTTCCGTCCGAGTTCGGATAGGGGCGTTCTTCACGGTCGGCGGCAAAGCCTCAGCGCCAGCGGTTGATTGAGTTGCAGCTGATTGAATTATTGGCGCCGACTGATCGGTGCTCGGCGGAGACGCCGCTTTGTCGAACAGCGAAGCTGTCGCAGAGAGCAGCACCGGATTTTCCACCGGCGCAACACCGATTGCAATCGCCATTGCAACCAAAATACTTGCCTTGAGGATTACTCGTAACAAGGTGACCGGTCTATCGTTCCCGAAATTCTGCTCAGGTTCATCGGTGGAGAGAAAATGCAGCAAAGAATCGTCGGCATCAAAACCGTCTTTCGTCGCCATTGCGTGATGCCTTCTCCTAATGTTCCTGTCGCCGGACGCTTCTTGAATACGATGACATTTTTGCGGCGGACACCCGATTTCGAGACTCTGCGAAGCAGGCTTCCAGCTAAGATTTGGCTGTGGTTTCGGGCGACCCTAGGCTTCAATGCTGTCGATAATGGCTGTTTGCGCATTGACCCAGTTACAGGTCGCGGCGGCTGATAGATTCCTTAGGTCCGCGCCCCAAACCCTAGCGGCTTCCCTTCCGCCCCGATCGTCATGTCTGCCCGTCCGCAAAAGATCACGTTCGCTGAAATGCGCTTCTCCGGTGTGCGAGCTAAGCGGCGGCGGCAGCGGCGCTGCCTCAGGTAGCGGTACTCAGTTTCTCGAATGCTGAACTCTTCAGCCGGTTGAGGTCTCGCTCGCCAGAAGCCGCCTGCTCAAGAATGTGCTCCGCCACTTCAAGCGGCGTGACAGTCTTTCGCATTAAAAAGCGACGATCGGTGATGACCTCGTTCAACGCCTGCCGACGGCAACCGTGGATTCGTCGTATTTTTGTCGCGGCTTAGTCATCCTCGCAGTCACAGTTGGCTGGGCGCGTTCATAGAACACTTGAGTAGTTAGGCAAAACGACCCCGGCGTGGGTCAGCCGTGCTGAGGCCGTCCGTGTCGGGACTTCCGGCCGGGGGCTCATCGGGGACAAGCCTGACCAGCGAAAGTCGCACTCAGGTATGAGTTAGCCGCGAGCTTTCCCGGTCTTCGGCGGATGAGGATCAAGCAATTCAGGCTCAGGCTTCATATTGCGGATAGCCTCAGCCAGCACCTCGCGCAACTCAGCCTTAATCTTCGCAGGTTCGCGAAAGAAGGTTTTGTTCCGCATGAATGGCCTATAGGGATGCCGGAGGGAGAATTAAACCCTGCTGGCATTTCTTTGTGATGCTCTTAGTCAACGAATGTCGCCACGCCTCGCGCCGCCGGCCAAGCTGCGCGGCCTGTTCAAGAAGAACTCCCGGTTGCCGGTTGCTGGTAGCGCCAACGCGAGCGCAGCCCGAATTAGTTCATTGAACCGCGCCGCGTCTCAAGCGGTCAACGGCGACGATGACTGAGGGGCGTTCGAGCACCTCCACCAGCCGGTCGAGGAGTTTTTCGTGGTCGTGATGTTTTGGCTCAAGATATTCTTCAATGATGCTTTGGGCTTCACTGATCGCTCGAATGGCGAGTTCATGATCGCTCATCGCTGACCTCCACGGCCATTGAAACCGTGTAAATAAACGGCTTGGGTATAGAGTGGTTCCACTGCTGGAACCGCCCTTCCGAGTGCAGGTGATTGCGCAGCGCTTAATCGTACCAATCCCCACGATCACGCGACAGCGTCCCTCGCGCATAACCGGTCGAAACCGAGGCTCGCAGTTTGTCCCAATTCGGTTTCGAGAAAGTGGTTGGCGACGATCAGCACCTTGATCCTCCGATTGCGGGTCAGAAACCCTTGGGGTCATAGAAGAACGTCGCCCTCCTTTGAGTCTGCGGGCTCTCATCTCGGCCCGCGAGAGTTCTCTTGCGGTTATCTGGTCTGCCCGACTAACTTCTTGCTGGCGATTGCCTTGGCCTTTTCGAGGTCGGGAACTGCCACGATGCACTCAATTGCGAGGCACGCTTTGCCACCTCGCTTGAACTCTCCCACGGATTTCCATCCCTTTCCCATCGCTCGATGCGTCCCTCGTGACTCGTTTTCTAGTGACGACGAAGGCGCAGAGTGCACGCAACGGCCTGCGCTGCACCGGGGCATTTAGACTACTTCCTTTGCCCGTGCGGCGGCGACGCAATCCCGACGACATCGCCCGACTAAGCTGAGCCCCTGCGGGCGGGGGCCTGACGGGGTGAGGTTATGTCAGCTCGAGTCGGAACAGGCCTGCTTCGAGATCTCGTAGTGATGCTCGGCGGTGCGGTGGGTATCGCCGTCCCGATGGCCGTGGCGATCATCTGGGTATGCTCTTGACCCTTTCCACCGCTCGCGTCGCTTAAGCCAATCGAATATCTCGTCGTCGACATAAGGAAAGCCCCTTGGCTGGCCGCTAGGGGCTACTGACGCGGCCCTTTGCCAGGAAAACTAGCTTCTTTGTATTGCGGCGCACATTGACACGCCCCGTTGCGAGGAGTGAGGTAAGCCACGCGGGAGGAAAGGGAATATATGGAGCAAATGTTTTTGCTCTTCCTTTGCTGTTGCGTCGGCTTCATGTCGGGCTATGGCGTGCGTGGGATGATCTCTCTGCGCCGAAGGCGCGAGGCGCGCAAGATAAGCGAGGCACGCGAGCGTTTGATGCGGGCTAGGGCCTCCAGGAGTCAAATCGACTTTATGCGCAGTCCCTGGTTCTGGATTGTTGAGTAACGCGCCAGCAATCACAGAAGCCCGTGGTCTACATTAATCGCACCAATCCTTGCGCTCTCGCGGCAGCGGCCTCCGAGCCTGTTATGGCGAATCCTACGCTGGTGCAGTACCTAGGGACCGTCGCCAGCCCCGCGCTTTTCTTCGGTGACGAAACCATCTTCCCAGGGCGATGAAACAACATTGAAACGCCGAGCCCTTACCGGTCCCTTTGCTGTGGGCCGGTAATGGGGATTTCCAATGTTTGAATTGGCCACCGCTTTCTTTGTAACGTTTAGCGCGACCATTTTTCTCGCGCGTGCAATCGAAGGCCACCTGACTTCCACTGGCGACTAGGACTAACCGCGTATCACCAGGGAGTATGAGCGTGACTCGATACCGCGCTTATCACCTCGGAGAAGATGACCGGTACAAGGCCGGCTTCAATCTAAATTGCGCAGACGACCAAGAGGCCATCGCAGTCGTAAAGCGGCTGGCTGACCGAAACGACGTTGAGCTTTGGCAAGGCGGCCGGAAGGTGGCTCGGCTGCAGGACCGGATGATGGGCTTTCGCGCGCCACCACAGCTACGCACCTCAATCGGCTGCGGCAAGCGGGCTGACACTCTCAGAGGCTACACGCCGCCTGGTCGAGATGGGATTGGAGCGGCAAAGCAAATCGGTCGGTAAGCGATCCGCAAAGAGCGCCGAGAGGGCGAAGCAGCTCGCTGCAAAAGCGATCGAAGACTTGGTGGACCCCGCAGCGCCAGCTGAGGAGGCGGCAAACCGAAAGCGCCGGCTGCTCAAGGGTCCTGAGGAGTTTCGAGAACAGCGGCGCGATCAACTAAAAGGCCGGTAGCCGTAAAACAAAACGGCGTGGGCGCAGGCAGCGAAAATTCCAATCGCTGCCAAAACTTCCGCGAGCGGGGTTCGATTCCAGGCAAAGCCAATGACCAAAGCGAGATAGATCGCCAGCACGGACCACAAAGCCGCCTTGCGCAGCACAGAGATGCCGCCGCGCTTCGACTTTCCAACGGCAGATACCGCATCGCTCATCTGCTCAATGCCTCATAGATCAGGTTCTTCAGCTCGATCCGGATGCGTTCACTCTGCGAGGGCGCCTGCATCATGCAAATCGTAAACATGTCGTGTTTCGGGTCGATGAAAAAGAAAGCGCCGCCGGCGCCACCCCAGCGGTATTCGCCTGTTGGCCACGACGGCGTCTGTGCCGGCACCGACGTGCGCACGGCAAAGCCAAGGCCGAAGCCGCTGTTTTCGCCTGGAAAATAGAATTGGTCGCGGGCGATTTTTGTCTCCGGCCCGATCTGATCGG
>Ga0210408_10001002_pt1 | contig 31116 bp, 22 predicted proteins | sample IncBWH4MmetaG_FD_155471 | JGI IMG/M metagenome (GOLD analysis project Ga0210408, IMG submission 155471) | Forest soil microbial communities from Barre Woods Harvard Forest LTER site, Petersham, Massachusetts, United States - Inc-BW-H-4-M | ecosystem: Environmental > Terrestrial > Soil >... | reverse complement strand
TCATTGTGCGAGAGGCTCAACGAGAGCGCCTCCTTGGCAGGCTGGTTGTGCCGAACCGCACGCAACGTCTCGCTTAACCTTCGGCGCGATGAATTCCGCCGACACTCGCGGGAAAGCCAAGCCATGAAAGACCTCGACCCAAATCACCAACCGGCACCCGATTGGGACCACCTCCGCCCCATTCTGGATGAGGCGCTGTCGGAGTTAAACGAGGCCGACCACGATGCGCTGGTATTGCGCTATTTCAAGAACCACGATCTGCGCACGGTGGGAAGCGCCCTGGGCGTCAGTGACGACACGGCGCAGAAACGGGTGTCGCGGGCATTGGAAAAGTTGCGCGACGGTCTTTCTCGGCGGGGGATCACCGCGTCTGCTGCCGCGCTTTCAGTCGCTCTCGCCGCCAATGCTGTCCAGGCCGCGCCAGTGGGGTTGGTGAGCACCGTTTCGAGTGCCGCCGCACTTGCCGGAACCACAGTGCAATCTTCCAGCGCCATCGTCGCAACCAAAGCCATCGCCATGACCACACTCCAAAAGACCCTCGTCACCGCCGTTTTCGCGGTTGCCCTCGGAACAGGAATTTACCAAACCCAACAAGCCTCCCGGCTGCGCCAACAAATCCAAACGCTCCGACAGCAGCATTCCGAGCAAATTCAAGAACTGCAACGTCAACGGGATGAGGCGACCACTCGCGTGGCTCTGCTGGCCGATGAAAATGGTGCTTTGAATAACAACTCTGCGGAGCTGTTGAAGCTTCGGGGTGAGGTTTCACGATTGAAAGCGGTTGCCGAACGAGAGGCGAGTGCCTCGCTTCAATCGACCGCCAAGTCGTGGTTGGACCGCGTCGGCCTGTTAAAACAACGCCTGGAAGAAGTTCCCGATTCAAAGATTCCCGAGCTTCAGTTGCTGACCGAACAAGATTGGCTGAGTGCGGCCAGGGGAGACCTGAATTCCGAAGCTGATTATCGACACGCCTTGAGCACGCTGAGGAGCGCCGGTGAGAACAAATTCGCCTCCATGTTGAAGAAGGCATTGTCGGGATACCTGCACGCCAATACCGAGCAGTTTCCCACCGAACTTGCACAATTGCAGCCTTACTTTGATGCTCCCATTGATGGCACCATGCTTCAACGTTGGGAGATCGCACCGGCCCAAACCGTTAAGAGTCTCGGCCTGGGCGGCGATGTAATCATAACCCAGAAAGCAGCGGTTGATGACGTGTTTGATACTCAATTCGGCATCGGCCCAAACGGTTACGGCACCACAGATTTTTTGTCTCACGAAACCGCCGCTGTAATGAATCCGGTTCGGGAATCCTTCAGGGCCGCGCATAACGGTCAATGGCCCGCCGACAACTCCCAACTACTGCCCTACGTGACCACGCCCGAACAGCAATCCGCCCTCCAAAAACTGTTACTGCGCGATTCCAGCTCAAAGTAATGGTTGCAAGCCTTGCGCACTTGGTTTGGCGGCGAGGAGACGGCCAGGTGGAGCCGCACTGCCCACGACCATAGCTCTAACGGACAGTCAAAACCGACTTGCCCGGCGTGGTAGTTTCCCGCATGATATGCGCGTGTGACGCTCAATAAACAGCAGTTTAACGGGTGTCGATTTTCGGAGCGCGCTTAGCTCAGTGGTAGAGCACTTCCTTCACACGGAAGGGGTCGCAGGTTCAAGTCCTGCAGCGCGCACCATCCAAGAGCCTTCCACGATTGATTTTAATTAGTATTGACCGACGCGGTGCGCCTACCAAGGATTCCCCTCATGCACCCTACGGGGAATCCATTCACGCTTTCGGGCAAACGGCTGGTCATCATCGGGGGCACCGCGGGGCTGGGGCTTGCGGCGGCGCGGGCTTTCATCGCCGCCGCGGCGAAGGTCGTCGCCGTGGGTTTGCGCCAGGAGACGGTGAAGGCGGCGGCGCGCGAGCTAGGCCAGGCCGCCCGTGTCGTCTGCGGGGATGCGACCCAGCCCGAGACCGCGGCCACCGCAATCGCCGAAGCGGTTTCGGTCTTCGGCGGGTTCGACGGTCTTTACCATGTTGCGGGGGGTTCGGGGCGGCGCTGGGGCGACGGACCGCTGCATGAAATCACCGATGAAGGCTGGCGCCGGACTCTCGACCTGAATCTGACTTCGGTGTTTTATTCCAACCGCGCCGCGGTGCGTCAGTTTCTGGCGCAGAAGACGGGCGGCAGCATTCTTAATATGGGCAGTGTTCTGGCGTGGTCGCCATCGCCGCGCCACTTCGCCACGCACGCCTATGCCGCCACGAAGGCCGGCATCATCGGCCTGACGCGCTCGTGCGCGGCTTTGTATGCGGCGCAGGGAATCCGGTTCAATGTGCTGGCCCCTGGACTGGTGGAGACGCCCATGGCCGAACGCGCCGTCAACGACCCGCAAATCATGGCGTTCATCAAGACCAAGCAACCGCTCGATGGCGGGCGGGTCGGGCAAGCCGCGGACCTGGATGCCGCCGCGGTGTATTTTATGTCCGACGCGTCGAAGTTCACGACCGGCCAGGTGCTGGCGGTGGACGGCGGCTGGGGGGTGAGCGAGGGGCAGTTTCACGAGCAAAAGTGAGCACGATCGTTAAATGGTTACAAGGGTTACATGGTTACAATGGTTACATAGTTACATAGTTACATTTCATGAAGGACATGCCCCTGCGCACGACGGTCATCGGCAGCTATCCGTTTCCCGGGTGGCTGGAGTTTGCCTGCCAGCATCTGGACCAGTTCGGCGAAGCCGACCGCGTCGAGTTGCAGCAGGACGCGGTGATTACCGCGCTGCACGACCAGTTGGCCGCCGGCCTGGACGTGGTCACTGATGGCGAGCAGACGCGGTTGGATTTCAACCTTTCCTTCTACGGGTATTTGAGAGGCATCGAATTGGAAGGCGCGCCGCCGCGCCGGTTCGGGCCGCCGGCGCACGACCAGCGCGGCAAGCATAAGGTGGTGGGCGACCTCGAAGCCCCGCGCGGGCTGGGCACCGTGGAAGAATACCGGCGCCTGCAATCGGTGTTCGCGGCGCTTCCGGCCCAGGCGCGCCCGCCGGTGACGCTCAAGGCCAGTGTGCCGGGCCCTTACACGTTGAGCGGACGGCTGGCACCCAACCGGCAGTATCCGGACCGGTGGGCCCTGGCGGAGGCATTGTTGCCCATCGTGAGAAAGGAGCTGGAGAACCTGGCCGCGGCGGGGTGCCGCGAAATCAGTCTTGATGAGCCGTCGATGAGTTGTTACGCCCACCGGGAGGACACCCGGCGGCTGGTGGACGTTTTTAACCGCACGGTGGAAACGGTCGCCGGCAAGACGCGGGTCTGCACGCATCTTTGCTTCGGCAATTACAAGGGGCGGGCGGTGGGGCCGCGGCGGCTGGCGCCGATGTTTCCCGCGTTCCTGGATTTCAAATGTGACGAGATGCACCTGGAGATGGCCAGCCGCGAGTTCGCCGAGATTGAACTGATCTCGGTGGTGGCGCGGCGGATGGATGCGGCCGTGGGGGTTGTGGACGTGAAGAGCTATTATATCGAGACACCGCAAGACGTCGCCGAGCGGGTGCGTCTGTGCCTCAAGCACGCGCCGGCGGAGCGGTTGGTGTTTGCGCCAGATTGCGGGCTGAGCCAAACCGCGCGGTGGGCGGCCCGCCAGAAACTGGACAACCTAGTTGAGGGCGTCAAACTCGTTCGCCATGAATTGGGTTTGAACCACTAATGGACACGAAGAGACACAGCGCGGCAGAGCCGCAACCAAAGAGTTAAATGGGTTAAATGAGTTAACTAAGTTGAATGAGGAAAAGCGCGCTGGAAACTTCTTCGCGACCAGCGAGCAAGTTGCATGGTTGTAGTACGAATGAAGACAAGTTGCACGGAGCCGTGGCGGGATTCAGCGGGAGGTAACCTGTCGCTAGCCGGACCAATGCCTTGCTTTGCCCACTCTCTTCGTTTTTGTTTGGTTCCATTCGTGTCCATTCGTGTTCATTCGTGGTTCCAATGAAGGCGGCGTTTCAGAAGGATGAGGCTCTGTTGGCGGACATTGCGGGGGCGCGGGCGCGCGGGCAGACACGGCTGTGGTGGCTGGGCCAGAGCGGGTTCTTGCTGCACGCCGCCGGAAAAACCATTCTCTTCGACCCTTACCTTTCGGATTCGCTGACGCGGAATTACGCGCAGACGGACAAGCCGCATGTCCGGCTGACCGAGCGGGTGGTTGCGCCGGAGCGGTTGACCGGGGTGGATGTGGTCACCAGCAGCCACAATCATACGGACCACCTGGATGCGGAGACTTTGCTGCCGCTGCTGGGAGCCAACCCACAGGCCAGGTTGCTCATCCCGCGAGCCAATCGCGCCTTCGTGCTGGAGCGATTGGGGACGGTGGAGTCGCGCCTGGTCGAGGTGGATGCCGGGGAATCGGTCACCCTGGCGGGAGCGGGGTTTCATGGCATAGCGGCCGCGCACAACACGGTGGAACGCGACGAACGCGGCCACTGCCGGTTTCTGGGCTATGTGGTCAGAATCGGGAAGCTGACGGTTTATCAAAGCGGGGACACGCTGTTGCACGAAGGTTTGGCGCCGGCATTGCGGGCGTTCGCGTTGGACGCGGCGCTGCTGCCGATCAGTGGCAACAAGCCGGAACGCCGGGTCGCCGGCAACCTCAACGGAATCGAGGTGGCGCAACTGGCGAAGGACGTTGGGGCGCGGGTGGTGGTGCCGCATCATTTTGATATGTTCGCGTTCAACACCGAGCCGCCCGATGAGTTCGAGCGCGAGTGCCGTCGGTTGGGGCAGGCGTTTCGGACGTTGCGGAATGGGGAAGGGATGGAGTTGTAAGGTGACGGGTGACAGGTGACGGGTCAGCGCACGACGGGAAGCGCGTCGATTTCCTGTTTGAGTTTGTTGAAGCAATCGGGGCAATAGCTGTGGGTGAAAGTGGCCTCGGTGTGCCGGCTGATAAAGGACTCGACCTGGTGCCAATAGTTTTTGTCATCGCGCACTTTTTTGCAGACCGAGCAGATGGGCAGCAAGCCGGCGAGTTGCCGGACCTGGGATTGCAAATGGAGGATGCGCTCGGCCACGACGAGCCGGGCCGCCAGGACTTCTTCATCGAACGGCTTGGTGATGAAGTCATCGGCCCCGGCGCGCATGCCTTCGAGGTAACCGGATTTGCCGGCGACGCTGGTTAGCAGGATGAAATAGGTATAATGGGGCCGGTGGGCGGCGCGGATACGCCGGCACAACTCCAACCCGTCCATGCCGGGCATAAGCTGGTCCGAAATCAGGACGGGAAAGCCGGCGTTCTCAAAACTCGCGAGGGCCTCGAGGCCGTCGGTGGCGACAGTGACCTCGTGCCCGAAGGTTTTGAGGGTGGCGTCGAGGATGAGCCTGGACGTCGGCTCGTCATCAACAATCAGGATTTTCATTGGCGGCAGGGAGGTTTTTTCCACGCGCATTGGGACCATGAACTGAATATGCGTGGAGCAGTTCTCCCTCTCCCCTTCATAAGGGGAGAGGGTTGGGGTGAGGGGTTGCTTGCTTGCCGGTGGTTCATGGAGAGTTTTGGGTGAGAATTTGGTTTTGGATTTCGGCTTTGGCGCGATTGAGTTCCGCATCCAACTGCGATTGCAGTTGTGCCACCAAAGGAGCCGAGCCGGTCGGGGAGACTAGCGCGACGGCCAGTTCCAGGCGGTGGGCCAGGGCAGCGATTTGCGTGGCGCCGACGTTGGCGGCCGCGCCCTTAAGGGCATGGGCGGCTTTGCGGAGTGCGTCGGTCTCATGGGACTGCATGGTTTTTTGAATGGTGTCGATATAGCCACCGGCGCTCTTGAGGAAGGTGGAGTAAATCTCGGTCAAAAGGGAGGGGTTTGCCGCGGCGAGACGCATGAGACGCCCGACGACGGCAGGGTCCAGGGCCGGACCCGGAGCTATGGGCGCGGCGTTTTGGGCGGGTTTGCCGGTCCCGGAAGGGGCTCCGGCGCCGCTCATTTCCGCAGCCGCGGCGACCGAGGACGGGCAGGTTCCCGGCCCGACCCATTTTTCGAGGGCGGCCTGGAAATTTTCCAGACGAACGGGTTTGCTGATGTAATCGTCCATGCCGGCCTCGAGGCACCGTTCGCGGTCACCCTGGATGGCGTTGGCGGTCAGGGCGATGACGGGCAGATGGCGGCCGGAGGCTTCCCGGCGGCGGATTTCGGCCGTCACCTGGAAACCATTCATTTCGGGCATTTCGCAATCCATGAACACGGCGTCGAAGGAACCGGCGTCGAGTTTTTCCAAGGCCTCTTTGCCGCTGGCGGCGACCTCAACGGTGCAGCCGAAGTTTTGAAGCAACAGGCGGGCGACATTTTGATTGGTGGGGTTGTCATCGACGGCGAGAACGCGGGCGTGGAATTTGGGCCTGGTTTTTGGAATCGAAGGCGTTGGACCGAGCGCGGAACGGGCCAGGAACTGGGTGGGGGACTGATTGGAGCGCGCAGCCCAGGCACGGACGAGGACCTCCCAGAGTTTGGAAGGGCGGGTTGGTTTGGGCAGACTGGCAAAGAACCCTTTTTGCTCGGGCAGAGTGTTCTGCGGCCCGAGGGAAGTGAGCAGGATCAGCGTGGTCCGGCGCAAAGCGGGGTCAGCCTGGATGGCGAGCGCGAGGGCCTGGCCGTTCATGTCGGGCAACTGTTCATCGAGCAAGGCGATGTGGTAAGGGTCCCGGTCGAGTTGGGCGGCACGCAAGGCGGCGAGCGCCTGGCCGGCGGTGGAGAAAGAGCCGTTGCGCATGTGCCAGCCGGTGATCTGCTCATGGAGCACCCGGCAATGGACTTCGCAGTCATCGACCACGAGCACGCGAACTCCGGGGAGTTCGCGGGGCGGCACGGCAACGGCGCCGGCGACGGCCTCCAGCGGCAAGGTGAACCAAAAGGTGGACCCCATGGCGGGGATGCTGGCGACGCCGATGCGGCCGCCCATCAGTTCGACCAGGTGCTTGGAGATCGCCAGGCCCAGGCCGGTGCCTCCGAAACGATGGCTCACGGTCGTATCCGCCTGGGCAAACCGTTCGAACAGAAGCGGCAGCTTCTCCGGAGGGATGCCCATGCCGGTGTCTTGCACGGAGAATTTCAAATGGCTGCGCTCGCCGGCGGGTTCCTCGCGCTGCACGTTGAGCAGGACCGTTCCGGCGGCGGTGAACTTGAGGGCGTTGCTAACGAGATTGGCCATGACCTGGCGGATGCGGGCGGCATCGCCGATGACCTGGGCCGGGACCTCGGGCGCGCACCGCAAGACCAGTTCGACGCCCTTCTCCGCGGCCCGGGGGGCGAACAGTTCGCCGACTTGTTCGACCTCACTCTGAAGGTCAAACGGATGGGCGTCCAGCGTGAGCTTGCCGGCCTCGAGTTTTGAAAAGTCCAGCACCTCATTGATGATGCTCAGCAGGGACTCGGCGGAGTCATGAGCGATTTGGACGCATTCGCGCTGGCGTTCCGGCAGCGCCGAGTCGCACAGCAGCCCGAGCACGCCAAGAATGCCGTTGAGCGGCGTGCGGATTTCGTGGCTCATGCTGGCGAGGAACTGGCTTTTGGCATTGTTGGCCTTGAGGGCGGCGGCGGCGAGATTCTCAGCGCGCCGGCTCGCCGCGGCGAGGCCGGCGTTGGAGTTTTCCAGGGCGCGGGTGCGTTCCAGGACCAGGCCTTCGAGGTTGAGCAGGTGCCGTTTGGCCTGCGAGGCGAGGCGCCATTTTTCGGTGAGCGCGCTGGCCAATTGGAGGACCTCGATGACGTCAAAAGGTTTCTTGAGAATCAGCAAACGGTCAGGGGCATTGAGGCGCCTGGCCACTTCCGTCCAGGAATAATCCGAATACGCCGTGCAAAGGACCACCTGCAACTCGGGAGCGGCTTCCCACAGACGGGCGGCCGTTTCGATCCCGTCCCACCCGGGCGGCATGCGAACATCGACAAAGGCGAGCGCAAACGGCCGGCCGGCCTGGAGCGCAGCGCCGAGATGCTCGAGGCCTTCCTGGCCTTGAAAGGCCGAGACCAGCTCGTACCCGGGGCCGGAAGCAGGCGCGGGGTTTTTGCCGAAGAACCCGGTTTCCAGCGCCTCGAACTGGCTCTGCTCCTCAGTCTGCCCGCACAGGATTTTGCGAAAATCGTCGTGGATCGACCGGGTATCGTCAATCACCAGGATGCGGCGGTTGGGGGGAGCGGTGGTTAAATTCGTCATTTGGGGTTGCTTCGGACTTCGCATTTCTTCTGGTCCGCCCTGGGGGCGCCAGGGGCCGTTGGCGGATGACCGTGGCCGCCGGGAGCGCTGGTGGCAGACTTGATTGGCCTGAAAGTCCAGCCGTCTGTCTCGTTCTGAGGCAAACAAAACTGGCTCGGAGTTCCGGGCATGGCGATAGCGTTCATGAAATCCGCATCTGGCTTGGAGCAAGCAGGAAACGTGCGAGACCGGTGCTTTTCTAGACCGGCACGTAACTCACTCTGGGGAAAGCTCCAAAAAACATGCACTCCATATAGCTAGCTCTCCAGCCGGGAGGCGATCCGTCCGGTCCATAGCGATGCGAATTGCGTCAGCATGACCGAAACGAAAAACAAAAAGAACCCGCTTTGTACCCGGATCTTCGCCACGCCGCCGGATTTCAGGGTCAGCACCAGAATCGCCACGACGAAAACGTCCAGCATGGACCATTTACCCATGTTCGACACAAATTTAAAGAACGTCCGGGCCTGACTGGCGGACAATCCGGGACAGACCCAGAGGGCCAGCAGAGCGTTGATTTTAACGAACGGGAAGCAAAGCGTGAACACAAAGAGGATCAAAAACAAGAACAGTTCGCCCGACCGCCAGAGAATCCCCAGCCCTTGATAAACGGAAACCTGGTTCTCGAACAACCACAGCTTGGTCACGGACGTGAACGGCTGGAAGATGCCCGCAACGAAGAATCCCATCGACGTGAGCAACATCAGGGCGATTGTCCCGCCGGTTCGTCGGTGGACCATTATCAACGGCGACTTGCGTTCCATGAGTGTTACCGCAGTCTAACCCGGATCATCCATGCGGACAAACGACCTTCCGGCGGCGAGAATTAGACAGATCAACGACTCACATGGCGGCTGTTAGCTCTAGGCGGTTCGTTGGACGCGGAGGTCATTTCCGGGCTCGTTCGAGGAATGTGCCTAATCGATACCCGAGCAGTCCCGACATTGCCCCGACTAAACACGAGCCGGCAACCAAAGCAACGCCTACCCGGGGTATCGCTGGAGCCGCGAAAGCATAAACTGCTGTACCCCAGACTGCGGTGCCAATAACGCCGCACCCGAATATCCCCACAAGTGTCCTCCAACCTCGCCTCGTTTGTGTCGTTTGCTTTCGAGAACTCATTTTACGAAATTACGCGTTGTCCAACACTCAGCCCACCGATGGCGGCCTGCCGGTGATGCCGGGATTGTGAAACTGCTCCGCCGGGCCGCCACTCGGTGAAGCGTGTAGTTGAGCCGAAGCTTTGCTCTCACGTAGAAGTCTCTCAATCTCCCGGTCTCGCCCCATCAGTAACTCTGAAAAACCTAATCGTTCAAACCCCAATAAAGTCAGCAGCAACATCAAAAGCAGAAAATGAACGTGCGAATGGCTCGCAAAATGCAAAACCCGAAGAATCTCTAAAATGCAAAGAACGATCGTCAGCGACAAATAGGAATAGGGCCACACCCGCCGTTGCGAATGTCTATAAACGAACGTGACCCATCTTTGGAGAAGCGATGCTTTCATAATGTTGTGCGTCTGCTGCCTAACGCGATCCTGAGTGGTGCGCCGCAAATGATGCCCCAAATGGAACCGGGACCCACTCGCCCGACAAATCTTCACATTAAGTTCCTTGACGCACTGGCTATGTCAATGGCTTATGACATAATATTTACAGAATGGATGTAGCTAAGTCTTGTTCGCGGTATGTCAATAAAGGGTGAGTGGGCGATCGCGGGCTCAGGTTTTAGGCTTTAACCGCGACCACGTTCATTAAATCCGCTTTAACCTAATTCAGTCAAATTTAGGTTAATTCAGCCTGATTTAACCACAAACGCTGGGGACTGTGGACCTTGGACTCATCAAGCACGTCACTACCCTTGTCCCCCGTCACTCGTCCCTCGTCACTTCCCTCCGCGACCTTGGACTTTGGACCTTGGCGCCTGCCGCACCGACACCAATCGACACCAAACGACGCCAAACGACACCAAACGACACCACAAACGCCAGCGCCGCTTGGACTTTGGACTTTGGACTTTGGACTTTGGACCGCCGCACCGACGCCAAACGACACCACAAAAGTTGCAGTTAATTTCACTTGGTTTCACGAAATTTCACTTTATTGCGCCAAATTACAGTTCGACCGTTTTTCGAAGAACAGCGTCATCGTCCGACTTCGACTAACCGCGACCAACTGCGAGTAACTTCGGCCACCCCCTCCCCGTGGACGGGGATTAGGAGCCCAGTTTGCGCGTCCGCCACGCTTGTGATCCTGGGCGTCGTAGGCGATAAGTGATTATGGAACAGAAGATTGTTCGCGGGAAACGCGTATTGCTGGTGGATGACGAAGCCAGCGTCCGAGGGGCGTTTCGCATGATGCTTGAGGTCGATGACCACCAGGTGACGGAAGCGGCCAATGGCGCGGAAGCGCTGGATTTGTTCACCAAAGGTGAATTCGACCTGGTGACGACGGATTTTGAAATGCCGATCATGAAGGGCAACGAACTTGCGATGAGGATCAAGAGCGCGGCACCAAAGCAACCGGTCCTCATGATCACGGCGTATGGAAGGGAGGTTGGCGGCTCGCAGAACCAGGCGGACGCGATCATGAACAAACCTTTCATCATGAACGACCTGCGCCAGGCGATTGCAAAACTGCTGTAGAAGCAAGAAAGCCCGCCAGTCCCGGTGGCCGGTGGAAAAGGAAGCCGCTGTGAGCCAAAGAGCGACCCCTCACCCTGCCCTCTCCCCTGAGGAAGGGGAGAGAGAGACCCACGAATTTCAGGGGAGCTGGCGGCCCCAAGAGGCAAATTTTGGGCTCAATCCTGCTTACTCAGCCGTGGGAAACATGGTGACGAGCAGATATGTTTTGATTGGGTTGCTGGCTGGGGGGCTGGCCTTGGCGGCGGAGGCGGGACCGTTGAAGCGGATTGGCCATACGACGCTGACGCCACGCCATTCCAGTCCGGACGACAAGGGGATGTACACGGCGTTCATCGATCCAACGAACGGTTACGCGTATTTTGTGGGCAGCTACCTGTTCAAGCTGGACATCACCGGGAATCTGCCCGTGCAGATCGGTCCGGCAACGAACACGGGCCAGTTCATTAACAACGCGTTTGATGCCGCGGCGGGATATGTGTATTTCCCGGGGGGAACGCTCAAACGCTATGCGGTGGGGGCGGGCGCCAACCCGGTGACCAACGCCGGTTCACTCACGCTGGCCGCCGGGACCGCGGCTGCCGTCGTCCTGGATGATTCCGACCCAAATCCGGCCAACCACTACGCTTACGTGCTTTGCACGGTTTCGGGGAGTCCCGCCCGGGTGGCCAAGGTGGCGCTTTCCAATTTTACGGAACAGGCCTCGGTGACGCTCAATGCGGGCGAAACCAACTTTTTATTCGGCAGCGTGGTCGATGCGCAAAAGGGTTACGCCTATTTTGTGACGGCCCCCAATACGAATTCCTCGCCGGCAGTGGTGAAAATCAAGCTGACCCCCGGCGCGAACGCGCCGGTGCGCATCGGCGCGGTGAGCCTGAATTCGGTGGGCACATTTATTGACGGCGGTTCGATTGATACGCTGCATGGCTACGCCTATTACGATACTTATGACTCGGACACGAACATCCCCGGCAAAATCTTCAAGGTGAAGCTGGAAGCCGGGGATGTGGCTCCGACCCTGGTGGGCTATGTGAATCTGCATCCGGGTGAGGGGCGACTGGCCGCCTCGGTCTGTGATCCCGCGGGTGGCTATGTGTATTTCGCGAATGACAATTCTTATCCCGGCGGGGTATATCAGTTCAGCCTGAACGGGACGAACCTGCCGGTGGAAATCAGTTTTTTGCCATTTCCAGGAGGCCCGGATGCGCCACCGCCCAACGGCATGACGACCAATAACACGACCACCAACCTGGACGGCATCCTTCCTTTCGGCGAGGTTTTTCTCCGTTCGGCGGTGTTCGACCCGGTGCGCGGTTACGCTTATTTCGGACAGGACAGCCGGCCGAACCAGGTTGTGAAGATTCAAGTCGCGCGGGATACACCGGTCATCACCAATTCGGCGATGCAGCCTGGCAACGGGTTTCGACTCACCTACACGAACACGCCCGGCGTAGCCGGCACCGTGCTGGCCAGCACGAACCTGTCGCTGCCGATGAGCAATTGGAACGTGCTCGGGGTCGCCACGGAGATTTCTTCCGGCCAGTTCCAATTCACCGACCCGCAGTCAACGAACAACCCGCAACGCTTCTACGAAATCCGTTCTCCGTGATTTAGGGCGGCCTTACCCGACTTTCAGGAGTTTATTGATAGCCTGGCGAAACTCCAGGAGATCGAAAGGCTTGCCCAGGACCAAATCGGCCGCGACCGGGCGGCCCGATGATTTCAATTTTTCCCGGTAAGCAGTCAGGATCACGATTGGCTGGGTGGGAAGGCGCGCTCTGATCTCAGCGGCGAGCTGGTCGCCCTTCATGTTCGGCATTTCGTAATCCGTAATGACCAGGTCGAACGTGCCCAGCTCAAGGGCGGCCAGGGCTTTGGAGCCTCCGCTGACAACCTCAGACGCATGACCGTCCAGGGCAAGGATTCTGGTCAAGGTGCTGCACACCAACTCGTCATCATCGACCACCAGGACGCGCCGTCCGGATTTTTCACCTATGGCCATAAGTCATAATCTTTGCTTACTCGCATATTTCGGCCTGTGAGTCCAACGCAATCGAGTCGGGCGAGTAATTGGTACATGGTTACATGGTTACAAGGGTTACATGGTTACAAGGGTTACATGGTTACAAGGGTTACATGGTTACATGGTTACATGGTTACATGGTTACATGGTTGCAAAGTTACATGGGCCGTGGTGTGTGAGGGGTGATGGGTGCGTATCCGATGCGCCGGGTGGGGGCACCCGACCTACAAGACCGCTGTCTGCCGTCCCTGGCGGGACTTGACCTTTCTCTTCCCTCCTTCCCCACCGTTGAAACGGTGGGCTATTTTCGGACATCCCTCCGGGACAGAACCGGCACTCGGGACCTCAAATCCTAGTGGCAAACGCAGCAAAAAGCCCGCGATCCGAATCGGACCGCGGGCAGGTTTGAGCGATTCTCGTCCGGCAAGACGCCGTTAGAACAGAGGCTGGGTGCCTTCGATGCGGACCGCCTGGAGTTCGTAGGGGTTGAGGCCGAGCAGCTTCAGGATGGTCGGGGCGATCTGCGTGGTCTCCACGGGCCTGGTGACGGCAGTGCCGCCCAGCGCGCCGGGCCGGGCCAGAAGGATGGGGACGTTCCGGTCCTCGGTGTGATCGCCGCCGTGCTCGGCGATCTTGGCCTTGTGACCCGTGTACACGACACCGTACTGGGCGACTCCGAGCACGTCGGGCACGCGCGGGTCGCCCGGCTCGACACCGATCACCCGGGCCGCCGCAGCGCCGGTATAGACCTGTGTGAGACCGGCAGAAGTGACGGGCTTGCCGTCCACGCTGGCGGTCGAATCGTTGTAGTTAAGGAGGAACTGGCTGGCATAACCGGCGGCAACCGCCGAGCGGTCGTTGAGCCAGAGGAGCATGCCATCGTCATCGACGCCAAACGCGACGAGCGGTGCGGCATTCGTATTGCCGCCCTGGTGGTCGTGGTTCCACGCAGCATTGAGAGCGTTGATGATCTGGCCGTCCTTGATCCGGTTGAGGGCAGCGCGGTTCATGGGCGACTGGCCGTGCTTGGCCGAAATGATGATGGCGGTATGGTCGAGGAGCCCGCGGCCGGCGAGCGCACTAACCATGCTTCCGAGGGATTGATCAACGAAGTTGAGAGCGTTGCTCAAGACCGGTCCGGGAGTGGCGCCATCCGCCAGGTAGCCGCCCAGGGCCGTTCCCGACAGGTCACCCTCCGTTCTTGACGCCGGCAACTTCTGGCCGGTCGAGACGGTCTGGAAGTTCATGCCGAAGAGCGCCGGGGTTCCCGGGTTGCCGGCGCCGTTGTGGCGGTGACCGTTGATCCAGTTGATGACGGCCTGGACCTTGTAGCCGTCGTACTGCTGGGTCAAGAGGTTGTCCGTGGTCCAGTCCGGCTGGCTTGGGTCCGTCGGTGCGGCCGGGTTGGCGCTGCTGTTGATCTCGGGAGTGAAAAAGTCGTCCACGCCGTCACCGGAGGGACCGGACATGATCTGGTAGGCGGGGTGCTTGTCCGACCAGGCGGTCAGCAGATGGTGCTGGTGGGCCACTTCGAAGACCGTGTTCACTTTCAGGTATTGGCTGGGATAGAGCGGCTGGCAACTCGAGGGAGCGACGGGCAACTGCGAGGGATTGATCACGTCGAGCGGATTGCCGGTCATTTGCAGGATGTTGGCCCAGGGGTCCAAGCCGGGAGCGGGCACGAGCCCCTGGCCCGCGTCGAGGGCCAGGTTCAAGTCGAGGGCCTCGAAGTAGGTGACCTCGCCGCCCGGCGCCGGGCCGGCGCAGTTCGTGGTGCGGCAGGGAACACATTATGATTCCAAGTGTCGTCGTAGTAGATGCCGGTGGTTGACGGGTTGCCTCCGGTGACCTGGCCGACCATTCCGGGGAATGAGTCCGACGGGAAAGGCGTGCTCGCGTCCGAGTAGTCAACGCCACGAGCCACCAGAGCTGCCAGCGTGGACCCGGGGTGGGTCTGGGCATACCAGGCCAGGTCGGACTGATGCATTCCGTCCACGGAGACGAGCAGCACATGGTCGACCCTTTCGGGGCCGGTGGATTCTTCAGGTGAATCCGCCTTCGCCGCTGTGGGCAGAACTGAGCCAATCCCCACCAGACCCAGTCCGCAAACCAGTGCCGCAGCCGTTTGGGCCGCCACCATAACTTTTGTTTTCATATCGATTCTTCCTTTCATGTCGCTTGGTTTTGTGTTTCGACCACGCCGCGCGGAGACGATGTTATGTTCAGGTTGCGCGCCGTGGCTTTTGTTGACGGCCACACTTTCACCTGCGCTCGTTGAAAGTAAACGTGACGAATCGTAACGATTCGGTTGCGAACAAGTGGCAGCGGAGCGCAAGTCCGCAAAGTGGATTTCCAACAAAGGTTAGAGAAAAAAATTTCCGCTGGTGCGAGAATTGGCAGCCAATCCGGACTGCGCCGGCGTTGGGAAGTTGCTGCGGACAGGAAAGTCCGCGCTCCGGGCGGCGAAGACCGACCGGTTTCTGGGTTGCCTTGCCTTCAGCTTGTCATTCTGAATCGGGCGGGCGATGGTGTGCTGTGTCTGAGCACAAAGCGATTATCAGTTGGAAGCGCACGAGTCCCGATTTCCTGAAGGGCAGGTATTCGCGGGAGCACACGTGGACGTTTGACGGCGGGATAACGGTGCCTGCATCGCCCTCACCTTCCGCGGTGCCCGCGCCGTATTCAAACCCGGCGCACGTTGACCCGGAGGAAGCTTATGTCGCGGCGGTGTCGAGCTGTCACATGCTCACCTACCTATATTTGGCTTACCGGCAGGGATTTCAGGTGGATAGCTATCAGGACGAGGCGGTCGGCAGCATGACCAAGAATGAAAAAGGCATTCCGTGGGTTAGCTCGATTAAACTCAATCCGAAAATAACTTACAGCGGCGAGAAATTGCCCGCGGCAGCGGAGGAGCAGCGGCTTCATCACCTTGCGCACGAGCAGTGTTACATCTCCAACTCCATCAGAACAGAAGTTACGGTTGGAAGCGGGCAGCCTGAGGCTGAGCCGGTGCGATGAGGGCGCGCGATTTCGGTCGAGCGCTGTTAGTGTTGCGATCATCGGAGTTAGATAACGTCAGTCCGCATGATTCAAGAGAACGCAACGCGCGGAGGCTAACCATAAGTTGAGGAACCCTTTGCATCTATTGCGGCCCAGGAAGGTCCGGGTTTGCATCCGACTCGGTTGTCCCGTATGGTTTGTGAGCTAAGCCTTTGACCAGGTATCTACGGGCGGATATTGGGCCGGAGCTGTCATTGAAATTCTGTAGTTTGTTTTATGCGTGCTCGGCGTTTTCTTCTACCCGCAGTCGCGGGTGCCTGCCTGGCGGTGATCCAACATTGCCAGGGACAGGCGAACCTGCCCATCTATACCGACAACCTGGTCAACGCGTTCCAGGATTGGAGTTGGAACTCGACCCGCAACTTCGCCAACACGATTCCGGTGAATTCCGGGACTCAATCGATCAGCGTGACCATTACCAGCTCGGGTGGCGCTCTGTCCTTGCAGTACCAGGCCGGCTTCAACACTTCGCCTTACGCCAGCCTCTCGTTTTGGGTCAACGGCGGTTCCACCGGCGGTCAACGGCTCCAGCTCTTTGGCACGCTGGCCAACTCGGGGCAGATTGCCTACGCCTTGCCGCGATTACCCACCAATCAATGGCAGCAGATCACCGTTCCGCTCGCCACGCTCGGCGTAGCCAATAAATCGAACTTCTCTGGCCTCTTCATCCAGGACACCAGCGGCGGGGCACAGCCGGTTTTCTATGTGGATGACGTCCAGCTCAACGCAGCGCCTGCGCCGGCGCTGGTGCATTTGAATGTTGATGTGACCAAAACCAACCGGGCAGCGGACGGGCGTTGGTTTGGAATCAACACCGCGACGTGGGACGGGAATCTCAGCCAGCAAACGACCACTCTCGGTTTGTTGCAGGATAACGGCTGTAAGGCGTTGCGCTGGCCCGGCGGTTCGACCTCGGACGCCTATCATTGGGCGTCGGACAACACCGGGAATTCGCGGTTTAATTACCTCGCCACAAACCTGGGCGCGCAAGTCTTCATCACCGTCAATTACGGTTCCGGCGGCAGCAACGAAGCGGCGGCCTGGGTCCTCGCGGCGAATGTAACCAACCATTGCGGTTTCAAGTATTGGGAGATCGGGAATGAGTGCTACGGCTCCTGGGAAAACGATGTCAACAGCCCGGCACATGACCCTTACACCTACGCGGTCCGCAGCGCGGGATATATGCAGATGATGAGGGCCGCCGACCCGACGATCCGGATCGGGATGGTAGCGGTGCCGGGAGAGGACTCATACGCTAACAATACGAACCATCCGGCCTTAAACCCCCGGACCGGCGTGACTCACAACGGCTGGACCCCGGTGATGCTCGCCACCCTCAAGAGCCTGGGAGTGACACCCGACTTCTTGATCCATCACGTTTATCCCGAATATACCAACCCGGTCAATCCGCCGCCCGCCGCCGACAGCGACCCGCTCCTGCTGCAATCGACGGTCAACTGGGCGAAGGACGCGGCCAACCTGCGCCAGCAGGTCAGCGACTACGTCGGCTCCGCCGGCACGAATATCGAACTGTGCGCCACGGAGAACAACAGCGATGCCTCGAGCGCCTTCGGCAGGCAGTTGACCAGCATCGTCAATGGCCTGTACCTGGTGGACAGCGCGTGCCAGATCATGAAGACCGAGTTCAATTCCTATTTCTGGTGGGACCTCAGAAACGGCCATAACAGCACCGGCACCTTTGACCCGACCATCTACGGCTGGCGCACCTATGGCGATGAAGGAATGCTCGACGGCGTTTCCGGCAAGTACCCCACGTTTTATGCCGAGAAAATTCTGAAGTTCTTCGTGCGGCCGGGCGACACCGTGCTCAACCCCACCAGCGATTACCTGCTGCTGGCCGCCTATGCCGCGCGCAAAGCCGACGGCGGGGTCTCCTTGCTGGTGATGAACAAGGATACCGTCACGAATTTCACCAGCCAGATCGCGCTCAGCGGTTTTGTGCCCACCAATGTGGCGACCGTGCGTTTCTACGGCATCCCGCAGGACGACGCGGTGCGCACGAACAACACAACCCCAGGCGCACAGGATATTGCCACCAATATCTTAACCACCGCCTCGGCCAATTTTAATTATAGTTTCCCGCCTTTGTCCGTCACGGTCTTCACCTTTGAGCCAATGGCGCCGCCGCCGGCCGCCACCACTCTGGCGTTGGCCTCCAGTGGCAACCCCTCGACCTATGGCAATCCGGTGACCTTTACGGCGACGGTCCGGACCAACGGCGTGGCGGTGGGAGGAATTACGGGGGAGACCGTTACCTTCTATAGCGACGGCGTTCAACTGGGGACAGGCACCTTGAACGCGGGCGGCCAGGCCTCTTTTGGCACCACCGCCGCGCAACTCTCGGCAGCGGCCCACAGTGTCACCGCGGGCTACACGGGGGATTCGCTCTACGCCGGCAGCACCAACTCACCCGCTCTGGCACAAACCGTCAACCGGGCCACGCTTACACCGGGCTTAACCGGGACTGTGAGCAAGAACTACGACGGAACCACGACCGCAGCCCTGGCGCCGGGCAACTACACACTGTCGGGCGTGGTCAGCGGTGACACCGTGACGTTGAACGATCCCGCCACCGGAATCTATGACACTCGAAACGCCGGCGGCGCCAAGACCGTGACCGTCACGGGGCTCGCGCTCTCGGGCGGTTCTGCCAGCAACTATGTGTTGTCGAGCACTTCCACGTTCGGTGCCGTTGGCGCCATCAACAAGACCAACCTGACAGTCACCGCCGCTGCGAACAGCAAACCCTACGACCGGACAATTAGCGCGGCGGCCACGCCAATGGTCACCGCGGGCAACGTGCAGGCCGGCGACACGGCCAATTTCACCGAGAGCTATGACAACAAAAATGTCGGCACGGGCAAGATGCTCACCCCCGCCGGTTCCGTCGCCGACGGCAACGCGGGGAACAATTACGCCTACTCGTTTGTGCCGGTTGCGAACGGCGTGATTGTGGCTGCCGGGTTGGCGGTTACGAATGTTGTGGCGCTGGACAAAGTGTACGACGGGACCACGAACGCCACCTTGAATGCCGTCAATGCCGGGTTGGCTGTGGTATTGACTGGTGACACGGTGAGTTTGGTCGCCAGTAACGCGGCCGGGTATTTCGCCGACGCGAACGTCGGCACCAACAAGCCCGTGACAGCAAGGGGATATGCTCTCGCCGGGGCGGACGCCGGCAATTATCTCCTGGCTCAGCCGACAGGGTTGATGGCCAGTATTCTGCCGTTGGTAGCGCCAGTCCTGGACGGGATCTCGCTGGGAGCAGGGGGCACCCAGTTGACGTTCCACGGGCAACCGGGACAAAACTACCGGGTGCTGGCGGCCGGCGCTCTGACCTTGCCGTTGAGCCAATGGACCGTTCTGGCCAGCGGCACGTTCGGCGCGGGCGCAGCGACGAGCACCGATCCGGCAACGAATCTGCCCAGCCGGTTCTATCGTATCGTCTCGCCGTGAAAAGAGTCGCCAGGCAGGCGACCGATACTTGGGCAACCGGTTTTATTTTGGGGACGGTGGGGGCTCAGCGGGCAGGCCGCTCTCGCGCTAACGAGACGATGAGAGATTCCTCGGCATACTTGTTCTGAGTGAGCGCAAAGAGTGATGGCTGCCACGGGTCCAGCGTGAAGTGGAGGCGGCCGGTGTGCCCAAGATATTTCTGAGCGCGCAGGTCATAAACATGCGCCGGTTGCTTGAGTGTGGCTTCGACTTCAATTGGCCGTTCAAAGGACTCGTTGCCGCCCGCTTGTTTCAGGTCTTCACTCATTTGATAGTCGATATTTCGTTCGAAAGTGATCAAATGGTCGTCGCCGATATGAAATCGGTGGACGCGCAAATGAGCAGCAACGGAGACTGAGACCTCCGGCTGCACCGGCGCAAGTTCGCCGCGCAGCCAGCCTGAAAACCCGGGCCCCGAGTCAGCCTTGCGTCGCTCTGCGGCGTACGCAGTGATATCCGCAACTCTCACCGCTGGGGCCCGGCCCGCTTCCAGCCGCATGCAGGTCAATGCGTTGGTGGCGATGCCTTCAAACGCTTCGAGTGCGTTCCTGGTCCGCAGCTTGCCATGCTCATCAAAGGTGCCGGGAAGGCCGTCAGCAAAGACTTTATGCGGCTTGTCCCCCGCATGGTCCGTGGCCAGGAAGCTCTTGATTCGCCGGGCCTCCAAATCCGACAGCGCGTACGAGCCCGGCAGCACCAGGACCGCCGTTCCAGCCTGGGGGAGCGCGCCCTGTTCGATTTGCTCGGAGGACACGAACTGCGGGCTGAAGCCCAAATCCTGGAACGCCTTGAGCCACGCATTGCGAACTTTGGCCAGGCGGTTGTGTTCCGCCTCGAAGCTGGAGAAGCGCCGCAGCCAAGTGGAACCATCCACCGTGGATTCCAATAACCAATCCACCTGGATGGAGGGTTGGGAGTAGTGGACGAAGATGGGGTCGCGGTCGCGTTCGGCGCGCAGGAAGAGCCGGGCCAGGGGCGAGGTCATCTCCTCGAGCACGGGTGTCAGCGCCTTTGCTTTGGGCGTCAATTGGTAGTCGCTGGTCTTCCAGTCGATGCAGTCTTCGCTCCACCAAACCAGGCAGCCGCGGTCCCCCTCCAGCAGCAGGTGCCACAACCGGCGGCCGGCGGGATTGGCCTGGGATTCAAAAACGGTGGTCAAGAGCGGTTTGCCCGGCATAAACGAACCAAAGATCTCGCGAGCGCAGCCGATGTCATAGGGTTCGACCCAATCCAGCGCCTGGGATAGGCGCCACAGATCATACCCGCCAAAGGCGTGCGGCATCTGTGTGCCTTCAACTCCGACGGGCGTGCGGGGGTCGAGCTCCCGCGCGGCCTGGCGCAGAGCGTCCAGGGCCTGGGCCAGCGAGCCGTCCATGTAGCTCCGAAAATCTGCCCACGGCGAGAAGTTCCAGCGGGTCGGCGAACGGTGGGCGGCGGCCAAATCGAACCTGAGTTGTTGCAGCTCGGACCAATCCGGTTTTCCGCGCGGCAGAGCCTGGCCGGCAGCCATGCGATTCTTGATCCTATCGGTGGTGAACGGTATGACGTCATCCCAGGAAGCGTATGGCGTTTCCCATTCGGCATTCAGGGCGCCGAGGCCGCCGTAGCGGGCTTTCAGCCAATCCCGGAACCTCGCCAGGGCGACTGGGTTGAAGTCGTAATCGAACGGGTTGGCGGAGATGGTGGTTGAGAGTTCATCCCGGATGTTGTAGGCAAGCGGCTCGTAGTCCCGGTTTTTGCGGGCGAGGGATTGCATCTGGTCGCGCGCCCAGGCGCGCCACTCCGGAGCATCCAGGCAGTAATCGCGCTGGAGGGCGGAGTCCGGGCGCCCCTCCTTGGCCCAGCCGGTAACGAACTTGTCCCAGTCCCGCACATTTGAATTGAATTTCAGGCAAAGGCCGCGGTTGACGATGTTCTCGACATAGTAGGGAAAGTGGTTGTCCAGGAGCGGTTGGAGATTGCCGTCGTCATAGACCATCGCGGTGTTGATGCCCATCTCGCGCAGGCGCTGGAAGAACAGCGGCAATTTTTCGGGCTGTTTGCCGGCGGTGTCACCCACCCACATGATGGTGCGATAATCGATCCAGGGACGAAGGCTGGTGGCCACGGCGCCAAACACCGGGGACACTGACGCGAGGCTGAGCAGACCAGCAAGCCCTGGCAGAAACGTCGAGCAGATGAAAGGAGGAGGCCGGCGAGACCAGGTTCGCATGTCTTCGAGATAGAGGCGCACGTCCCCGAGGTCAATTCGGAATGGCGGGGAGGATTTTGCGAGTCTCAAACAGCCGTGCCTTAGAACGTGCGCAAGGCAGGTCGGCAACCGGCAAAGGGAATCTGGCAAAGGGAATCTGGTTGCCAGCATAAGCTGGTTGGGCTTTAGTGGTCAGCCAGGATGAAAAGCGGAGCAACGGTTAATTGGGCCCTCTTGGGAATCGCCGGCATGGCGCTCGTTATGAGCAGCAGAGCGGGATTGCCGCCGGATTACCAGGGCAAGCCCTTTCAGGACTCGGCCTACACCGCGGGGGCGCAAGTGATCCCGGGCCGAGTCGAATGCGCTTATTACGATCTGGGCGGGGAGGGCGTGGCCTATCACGATACCGACCCCACTAACCACGGCAGCGGCGAACTGAACTTGAAGCCCGAACACCACCGGCCGCACGCTAATCCGTACCTTTGGGGTTTTCGGGCCAACGAAGGGGTGGATATTTCCTACACCAAAGACTTCGCCGACTTCAACCACACGAACTTCGTGGCGCCGGCAACCAATCAGCTTTACATCGGTTGGACGGCTGATGGTGAGTGGTGCAATTACACGGTGGACGTGAAAAAGGCGGGCACGTACCGGGTGTTGGCTTTGTATGGCAACGCCGCCAACACGATCCGGTTCTCGATTAACCATCAACCGGCCGCCGAGTGCAAATTACCCCTTGCCACCGGCAGCATGCATATCTGGAACAAAGCCGAGATTGGGACCATAACGTTCCCGGAGGCCGGCCTGCAGTTGCTGACCTTCCAATACAACAAAGGCAACAATTTCGCGTATTTCGAATTTGAGCCGGCAGGTAAGCCGTAGGCAGGGTTCACAGTGAAACAGGGGATAACATTCCGCGCGGCGACGCTCGACGATTGCGGAGTTTTGGCGGAACTGAACCATCAATTGATCCGAGACGAAGGGCATCGAAATCCGATGACCGTTGCGCAACTTCAGGAACGCATGCGGGGTTTTCTTGAGGGAGAGTATCGAGCGGTTCTCTTTGAGGAAGGCGGCAAGGTGGTCGCCTACGCCTTGTTCCGCGAGCAACCCGAAGAAATTTACCTGCGGCAGCTTTTTGTGGTCCGTGATCGGCGCCGTCAGGAGATTGGCCGCCGGGCAGTGGACATCCTGAGGTCGCAGGTCTGGCCAAAAGCCAAGCGTCTTACGGTCGAGGTTCTGGTGGCGAACCCTGGCGCGGTCGCCTTCTGGCGCAAGGTGGGTTACGCGGACTATTCGTTGAGGCTTGAAATAATGCCCTGAGCTTGATTGTCGTGGATGTCTGGCAGGACTTCGTCTCTCAACACGGGATAGTGGATTTGCCGAATTTCGTGCGAGTTGCCTACATCCACAATGCGAGCTATGTTGGTGGCCTTATTGGTCTGATTTTTGCTCTTTTTAATCTTCATCGGTCGAGGCGACAAGCCACCAAAGGAGGGAGTGGCTCTGCAATCAGGCGAACTCGGGTTTCACAAACAACCGAGGGGTGATTTGCTCGTCTTTTGACCTTAGCACGCGGCTTTTGTTTTAATATCAACGTGCACGAACCGGAGAACATTCTGGAACCATTGAGGTACCACCTCGAGTTGCGGGATTACCTCAAATCGGAAGAGCGCGAGTTGTGGAACTGGTTTTCTTCCGCGCAGGCGAAGGCGGATTACACGGAAAACCTTCGTCTTGAATTACTCAAGTCCACGTACCGCCTTGACGCCGAGGGGCACCCCGAACTTCACCAAAGTCTCAACGAGGCCAAGGCTCGGCTTGGACTCGACGTCCCGGTCACGCTTTACCAGGCCCAAAACACCTCGCAGCTCAACGCGGCGCTCTACTACATTCCTGGACAAGGCCACGTCGTGTTCTCCGGGCCGGCTTTTACGCTTTTGAAGGGAGAGGAACTGAAGTCCGTGCTCGGGCACGAACTTGCGCACTACCTTCTTTGGGAGAGGGACGCGGGGGAATTCCATATCGCCGAACGCTTAATTCATGCGGTGGCCAACGATCCGCGCGCGTCCGCGAGCCACGAGCAGACGGCGCGGCGTTATCAACTTTACACGGAGATTTTCGCCGATCGCGGCTCTCTGCGCGTCACCGGTGATGCCGGCTCCGTGGTGGCCGGCCTAGTGAAAATGCAGACCGGCTTGACCCAGGTCAGTGCCGCCAGTTATTTGAAACAAGCCGAAGAGATTTTTGCCAACGGCAATGTTTCCGCGGAAGGGGTCTCCCACCCGGAAGCGTTTATCCGCGCCCGGGCGCTTGCGTTATGGCAGGAGCAGGGTGAAAACGCCGCGGCGCAGATCAGCGGCATGATTGAAGGCGGAGCCAGGCTCGACGAGCTGGATTTGATGGGTCAAAAACGACTGACCTCGGCTACAAAGCGGCTCTTGCAATACTTGTTGAAACCCAAGTGGTTTCAGACACCCGCCACGCTCGGACATGCGAAGCTCTTTTTCGACAATTTCAGGCCAGCCGACGGGCATGACACTCTTCCGGGTGATGAATTGAAATTCAAGGACGCCAAGCTGCACGAATATCTTTGTTATGTCCTGCTCGATTTCGCCAAAGCCGATCCCGAGCTTGAGGAAATGCCACTGGCGGCGGCATTTGAGGTGAGCCGTCAACTGGAATTAGATGAGAAATTCGAAAAGCTGGCCGCAAAAGAGCTCAAGATGCGGGTCCGCGACGTGCGGCGAGTCAAGGAACAGGCCGCTGAAATGCTGGCCAAAGCGGAGGCGAACGGTGAGTGACGTGGTTCAAGCGCCGTTCCTGAAATTGCTCGAAGCCGGCGTGGCCAAGGGCGGCTTTGAAACCGATGACGCGCTGGCGGCATTGTTGCCTCTGATGAAGCAGGTGCGCGCGGCGCACGAGGCGGGATTCGTGGCGCCGCTGGAGGGAATTCGGGACCTGACAGTGACCGAACAGGGACACCTGAGGTTTTCGCCGGCCAAGGCCAGTTCCCCGGTAAAGAACACGGCCAAGGTGGAAGCGCTGCAAGCACCGGTCAGCCACGCCGTTGAAGTCGTGGCTGAATCACGCCGCACGGCGGACCTCGATGAAGCATCGCTGACCAGTTCCGAGCTCGGTGTCGGCTCGGCCGAAAGCGGCATCACCAAGCCCGTTTTTCTGCCGAACTACCAGTCCTGGGAGCAGGCGGTCGGACATCACGACGAATTGACTGATATCTTCTCGCTGGGGATGCTTCTCGCCAGCATGGCTTGCGGCCTGGATTTCACGGACGCCGGTGAGCTGGAGGTTTTTACCGTCAACCGCGCGAATCTTTTTGCGGTGAATCGCCGGCTGAACGCCGTGCTGGCTTCGGTGATCGTGCAGATGACCGAGTTGAACCGGCACAAACGCGCGCCGGATCTGGCGCAGGTGATTTCGCGGCTGGAGAATTACCGCGAGCAGCCGGTCGATTTTGATACCAACTTTTTTGGCCGAAAGGAATTCAAGGACTCCGCCCTGGCCGGCAAGCGCCGGTTAATCCAGTCGCACTTGCGCGACCGGCTCTTTGAAATTTCACGGCGCAACCGGCTCATCTATTTCAGGCCCACCCTCCAAACGCTCAATCTGACGGTAGCGTCCGTTCCACTCCTGCTGGATTACCGGAACATCAAGCGGGAGCAACTCTTTGTCTGGCATCGCGAACTGGCCGCCATTATCACCGAGGGCACGCCGATGTCACTGGGCAAATACCTGCGCTTCGAAGACGCGCCTTACATTCCCGGTGTCCTCGACAAAATTATCAGCGAGGCCAGGCGCGACCGCGCGGAGTTCGGCTTCGCCCAGCTTCGCCTGGTGTTGTGTTTCCTGCGCTGGAACAATCTCAAAGAAGCGCCCAACGAACGGATTCATTCGCCACTATTGCTGCTGCCGGTGGAACTCACGCGGAAGAAGGGGGTTCGCGACAATTATGTTCTGGCCGCGACTTCGAGCGAAGCCGAAGTGAACCCAGCGCTTCGGTATCACCTCAAGGAGCTCTACAACCTCGATTTGCCTGAAGTTGTGGATTTGAAGGAAACGTCGCTGGACCAATTCTGGGAGGCGCTCAAGGCGCAAATCCAGGCGAGCGAGCCCGGGGTCACGCTGAACAAAATTGATCGTCCGCAGATCGAGCTGATTCACGAGAAAGCCCGGCAGCGCTTGGATCAATACCACCGCCGGATGAAGCTCCAGGCGCGCCGGGCTCGCAACGCCGCGAAACCTCAATACAGTTACGACCGCGAGAATTTCCATCCGCTGGGGCTGCAGTTGTTCCTTCAGAAGGTGCGCCCCACACCGATGCCGCTGCGCGAAGTGATGGGCGGCGCCCCCCAGTCGCGAGTGCCGCACATGGTCGAACCGGAGGCGCCGGCCGAGCCGGGAAAAGTGCTGGAGACAGAACGGCGGATGTTTTCGCTGCGCGAGGGCGACAACCAGAATCCGTATTCGTGGGATTTCGACCTATGCAGCCTGACGCTGGGGAATTTCAATTACCGCAAAATGACCCTGGTGAGCGATTACGCCAAGCTCATTGAAACGGACCTGGCGAGCGGCGCATTCGACACCGTCTTTTCGCTCAGCCCGAAACCCCCCGAAGAATTGCCGCCCCCGCTGGCGCTGGCGGAGCAACATCTCATTGTTTCCTGCGATGCGGCGCAGGCTTCGGCGATTGCGCGCGCGCGGACCGGAGAAAGCTACATCATTCAAGGGCCGCCCGGCACCGGCAAATCGCAAACGATCACCAATTTGATCGCCGATTATATCGCCCGCGGGGAGCGCGTGCTGTTTGTTTGCGAAAAACGCGCCGCCATCGACGTCGTATTCCATCGGCTGCGCCAACAGGGTTTGGATGAGCTCTGCTGTCTGATTCACGATTCGCAAACCGACAAAAAGGCCTTCATTCAGAATCTAAAGCAAACCTGCGAACAATTCCTGGGCCAGGCCGGGCTCGAGCCTGACGCGGAAAAATCCCGCACCGCGGCTTTGCGGGCGATCGAGCAGGACCTGGCGAGCCTGGCCCGGTTCTCCGAAGTCATGCGGCAGCCGCACGCCCATACAGGCATCGGGGTGCGCGCGCTATTGCACCGGTTGGTCGAACTGCGAGGCCGCGCCTGTGATTTGCCGGCCCGGGTGGAAGAGCTCCTGCCGGAGTATCCCCTTTGGCTGCAGCACGGCGAGGTAGTTGAGCGTTTGCGCTCGGCGCTGGCGGACCTGGGCGAAGACCTGTGCTTTGCCAAGCACCCGCTCCGCTGGCTGGGCAAAGGTGTTTTGGAGGCTGACCGGCCCATCGAAGCGCTTACGACGTGCCTCGATCGGGTCGAGGACCTTCTGGACGCGATCGAGAGCGCGCTGGAACTGTCCGGGCTGCCGGATGAGTTATGGGACACGTTCGAGGAGATTCAAACGATTCTGGAATTCGCCGTTCGTGTCCGCCCGCTGGCCCAGCGGAATCTGCTGAGCCTTTTGATGGGAAATCCCACGGCTGCCGCCTTTGATAAACTTGCGGGTGAACTCATTGCGCGAGCCCAGGCGCTGGCGCAGGCGCAACAGAAGACGGTGGCATGGAAGGAACCGCTGTCACCGGACGATGCGCAGAACGCGCTGGCGCAGGCTAAGGGTTTTGAAAAGTCCATCTTCAAATTCCTGCAGCCCGCGTTCTGGCGTTTGAAGAAGACGCTCCAGGCCAGATACGATTTTTCACAACATGCCGTTGCTCCCGCCTGGAGCAAGATGCTTAAGGACCTGATGGCCCAACATGAAGCTCAAGCAGCGTTCGATGAGGTGTCCGGGCAGGCGCGCAAAGAATGGCAAACGGATGACGTGGAGGCGTTTCGTTCCGTGGTGGTTGAACTCCGAGCCGACCGCCGCACTGCTCATGCTTCGGTCAAAGCGCTCCTGCAACAGCTCGCCCAATCGGTGGAGGCCGGCGGCCTCATTGAAAGCCTCGCCGGCATTCACGAGCGTTTCACGGAACTGGACACGACGCTCCACTCGCTTCTCGCCGAGCATGAGCAGTTTGATTTTCCCGAACTCGCGCAAGTGCTGGCGAAACTGCGGGAGCAAACGGCCACCCTGGCGGAGTTGTCGCCCCTTCTGGCTGAACTCGTCGAATTGCCTGAGCCGTTCAGCCATGCCTTGCGGCGGGCCGAAGTGCCGCTCGGCGAATTCGAGGCTGCCATCGGGCACAAGAGCCTCAACCAGGTGTATCGGCAGGACCGGGCCGTCAACCGGTTTGAGGGCGGGGTTCTCGCCCGCAAGATGGAGCAGCTTGAGAAGCATTACCGGGAGTGGCTCGGATTGAACGCCCGGGTCATCCGCGCCGCGGTGCGCCAAAAGTTTCTCGAACACGTCAACCTCTCCTCGGCGCCCGTGTCCCAATTGCAGCCGGAGCAGAAGGCATTCAAGAAATCCTATGCCGCGGGCCGGCGTGACCTGGAGCACGAATTCGGCAAGACCATGCGTTACAAATCGATTCGCGACCTGGCCGCGGGCGACACGGGGCAGGTCATCCAGGATTTGAAGCCGATCTGGCTGATGAGCCCGCTCAGCGTCTCCGATACGCTGCCGCTCAATCCGGACCTGTTCGATGTGGTGATCTTCGATGAAGCCAGCCAGATTCCGCTGGCGGAAGCCATTCCCGCCATCTACCGCTCGCACCAGGTGATCGTTGTGGGCGACGAAATGCAGCTCCCGCCTACGACGTTTTTCGCCGCCGGCCGCAGCGAGGGCGAAAGCGTGGTCGTGGAGGAGGAGGGGGAACGCGTGGAAGTGGACATGGATTCGGACAGCTTTCTCACGCAATCCGCGCAGAACCTTCCGTCCACGCTGCTGGCCTGGCATTATCGGAGCCGCTACGAAGCGCTCATCAGCTTTTCCAACGCCGCGTTTTACAGCGGCAGCTTGTTTACGATCCCCGACCGCCAGCGCGCTGCGGATAACCTGCCGGAGCTCCGGATCACGGCGGCGGAACAGGGCCAGGATTATGTGGACGCGCTGCTTGCCCGCAGCATCAGCTTTCATTTCATGGAGAATGGGGTCTATGAAGACCGCACGAATCCGAATGAGGCCGCTTACATCGCCCAACTCATCCGCGGCCTGCTTCGCCGAGAGAACAAACTCAGCATCGGCATCGTCGCCTTTTCCGAGGCGCAGCAGGCTGAAATCGAGAATGCCTTGAGCCGGCTGGCGGACGAGGACAGCGACTTTGCGGCGCGCCTCGAAGCCGAGCACGCGCGCGAGGAGAACGACGTATTCTGCGGTTTGTTCGTAAAGAACCTCGAAAACGTGCAAGGCGACGAACGGGATATCATCATCATGAGCGTCTGCTACGGCCACGATGCCGGCGGGCGGATGTTGATGAACTTCGGGCCGATCAACCAGCGCGGCGGGGAGAAACGGTTGAATGTCATCTTCTCGCGTGCCAAGCATCACATGGCGCTGGTCAGCTCGATCCGCCACCACGACATCACCAATGATTACAACGATGGCGCAAACAGCCTGAAAAATTTCCTTCAATACGCCGAAGCCGTGTCAAAGGGCGATGTCGCTGGTGCGAGGCGCGTTCTGGAGAATTTGAACCCACTCGCGCGCAAAGCGCTCGCGCCTTTGAGCAAGGGCGACGTGGTCGTGGAAAAGTTAGCGGCCGCACTGCGGGAGCGCGGTTATACCGTCGATTTGAATGTCGGCCAATCGAAGTTCCGCTGCGACCTCGGCGTGCGCGCCAACTCGGACGGCATGTATCAACTTGGGATTCTGGTGGACACGGACGGGCACTATGCGAATCCAAACCTGCTGGACCGCTACCTCATGCAACCTTCCATTCTACGCGCCTTCGGCTGGCGCTTCGCCCTGGTGCTGACGAAAGATTGGTATCACAACCCTGACGGCGTATTGGCCCGGCTCGAGAAGTTGCTGCGTGGGCAGGAGGTGGAGGAGCAGATCGATTCCCCTGAGGACGAGTCTTTTGAGCCAAATGCCCCGCCGGCCTCCGAGCCGATAGTGTCAGCGAAATCAGCTTCGCCCCGGGCCGTTGCGGCGCCGGTCGCCGTGCAAGAGCGGACGGTGACGGCAATGCGAACCCCTGTCCCGGCTGCGCCCCCCAAGCCTGATTCTGTCCGTCACCTTGAATTTGTCGGCGGCTCATCCCGGAAGTTTTGGGAGATTGCGATGTCGGGCAATTCATTTACCGTGCGCTTCGGCCGCATCGGAACCGCAGGCCAATCGCAAACGAAAACATTTGCCGATCAGACGAAGGCGAAGAGCGAAGCCGAACATTTAGTCTCCGAGAAATTGAGGAAGGGTTACGTCGAGACAAAGTGATGACCGTTCTTGCATGAAAAAGGAAAAGGTTCTCTCTGCGATCGTTGTGCTGTTGATCAACGTGTTTCTGCCCCTGGCTGCGCCGACCCAGGTTCTGCCTGCCGACCAGGTGCCGGATGTTGTGAAGGAGGGCCTTCGGGCCAAATTCCCGACCGCCAAGCGCGTGGAATGGAAGCTCAAGTCCGACAAGAACTACGAAGCGGAGTTCACGCTCAAGAGGACCGAGATCGCCGCTAAGTTTGACGGGGCGGGCAAATGGCTGGAGACCGAATCGGCGATTTCATGGTCCAAAGTTCCCAAAATCGTCCGCGACACAGTGGCAAAGAGATTTAAGGGTTACAAAACGGTGGAGAGTCAGAGCGTGCAGCGCTGGAACGAGCAGCAGTTGATTTATGAGCTGCATCTGGAAAACGCCAAGGAGATTGTGAAAGCACAATTCTCCAAGGACGGAGCGGTTTTGAACCAGTCCACAAAACCCAAATCCGGGAAGGACACGCAGGCCGCGATTGCTGCGGATGGAAAGGTAAAATTGGTGATCGGCTGGTAAATCACCCAACCGGCAACCTCAACTCGCATGGAGGATTATCATACGACAACACGACCTCCGCCTGGCCCAAGCCTGTTTCCAAGGCAGCCTTTTCCGCCTGCTCAATCTGCTCGAAATCGAAGGCGACGTTGGCATCATCGGTCCAATTGGCTACGGTTTGAAAGTAGCTTCCGGTTTGAATGCTGCGCAAAAGGATTCGCATATACCACAACCATCAGTGCGCTGTTTCGTGGCAAAAAGTATCATCCCATGGAAAATTATTTCCTGTTCACGATTGCGATTTGCGGCCTGCTGGCCATCGCAAATACCGGCTACACCCAAGGCATTGGCGTTCACCAAGTGAATGGGGTCGCTGCGGAGACGCCGTTTACAGGCGGCCCGGTTGTTCCGACTGTGAATAGTCCTCTGTATATGGGCGCTAACCCGGATATTTCATAAGGGGTCGGGCGAGTGGCCGCGTTAGCCGACTTCGCCAAAAAAAATCGTCCAAGCGGCAGGTTTTTCCAAATGCGGGGAGGGGCTACCGCGAATCCAGCTTTACACCC
>Ga0210408_10001001_pt1 | contig 31147 bp, 28 predicted proteins | sample IncBWH4MmetaG_FD_155471 | JGI IMG/M metagenome (GOLD analysis project Ga0210408, IMG submission 155471) | Forest soil microbial communities from Barre Woods Harvard Forest LTER site, Petersham, Massachusetts, United States - Inc-BW-H-4-M | ecosystem: Environmental > Terrestrial > Soil >... | reverse complement strand
CGCGGCAGGTCGAGCTAAACGTGTGTGCTGACCACGGCACTAGGGAGGAAGGGAACGATGAGCACAGCTACAGCCGAGCCGACAGCTAGCAGCGCCGCGCGATCGGACACGCCCGCAGGGTCGGCCACGTATCTCGTGGGCCTGGAAGTCGTCACGGGCGGTCAGCGCCGGCACGTCGCGGTGGTGTGCGACGCCGAGAGCCGCGGCGCCGCCGCGCAGATCGCGCGCGATGTCAACGAGGACGAGCGGCACGTCTACGTCAAGACGCTGTTGCAGATCTCCGAGCTTCAGATCGTCCCGCCGCTTGCATGGGACGAGCGAGCGGGCCTGACCCGCGAGGCCGAGTAGCCGGAGCATTGAACCGGGGGCGGGCTAGGCGCCCTCGTCCCGCAGCAGCGCCGCGCGCTGTTCCCACTCGATCAGTTGCAGCTTTGGCTCTACGTGGGACGCTTCTCCGGGCCCAAGGCCGGTGGGCACGAGCAGCGAGTGCGCGCCTGGGCGTCGAAACAGCGAGTCGGAGGTGGCCCGATCCAGGTCATCGGCGTCCAGGAGATCGTCCGCATCGTGCGTGAGGCTGCCGGCGACACGCAGTACCGGGACAGCGCCGTGAAGGCGCTGCAAGAGGCTGGCCAGCTCGTCACCTAGCTCCCCGGCGCTAGTTAAAAAGACTTTCGATTCGGACTTGCCCTTTCTCGCGGATCGAGCTACGGATGTATGCGCTAGCAGACAACCTTATGCAAAAGGAGACGCCGATAATGGGTAACTCAGCCTGTGCCTCTACGGTCGCCGAGCCACCGGATACACGTACCTCGGGCCTCGGTACGCCGTATGACGCGGAGACCCTCCGCGATTTTCTACGGGCTGCGCTTCGGCACCCAGCCGTGAGCGACGCGGTCGCTCAGCTTGGGTTCGAGAGCGTGGTCGCGGGCCAGTCAACGCCAACGCAGCTCAGCGGGAGGTTGCGCCCGTTGCTCGAAGATGCCCTCGCGGCGGCGAGTGACGCCGATTTCCTGACGATCGCCTACGACGTGGTCGCCGACGCCGCTGACGGGCTCGGTGTGCGACCGCTCCACGACCTCATCGGCCGGAGCAATGAGCAACTGGCCGCCGACATGCAGCGCACGATCTACGAGGGAAACCAAACGCCCGAAGAACTACGCAGGCGCGCGCGAGAGCTACGCGACCAAGCAGCGCGCACCGACGATCGTGGAACCCGCGAGGCCGCGCTTGCGATAGCCGAGCGCAAGGAGCTGGTCGCCGCCCTTCGAGAAGACCTCAGCGGCCCGACCGAAGCGCGCGAGGTCGAACTCGATGTGCTCGCAGGCGCAGCCGCGAGGCAGGCGGACCCCGCATGACACCCAGCGACATCGTCGGTGCGGTCTGCGGGGTCGCGTTCGTCGCCTGGACCGTCGCGATCGTCGTCGGCGAGACCTACCACCGCCACCGCAAACGCCGCTGGAAAAGGCGCGTGCAGCGCTTCCACGAACAACAGGCGCAAGCCGCCGCGCTGCCAGCATCGCACGACGAGGCCAACTGAATACCGCGCTCCCGCTGGTTGTGTCGGTTACGATGCCCGCGTGCCGAACACTGCGGGAAGCCTGGCGAGGCGATTGTGGCCCGTCATCGCCGTCGTGTTGGCGGGGGTCGCGTGCGCGATCGTGCTGGCTGCACAGGCGGCGAGCGCCTCTGCGCCGACGCCAGCGTGGATCTACTACCTCGCCTACCCCGGCGGTCCACGCTGCGTCGTGAGCGAAGTCTGGCGTGTCCGGCCGGACGGCAGTGATCCGCAGGCGGTGCTTGCTCCCGCCGTTGACGACTTCAGCTACGAGACCCTCACCTCCGGCGATACCGAGGGCGTGTTCGCTGTATCGCCGACGGGCGAATACATCGTCCGGGTTCTCAAGGTCCCCGGTCCTGACCTTGCGCCCGGACTGCCCTCAGAACAGACGCACCTCTTCGTCTACGACCTCAGTACCGGCACGGTGCGGCAACTGACGTCCGGCTCGACTTACGACCAATGGCCGTCCGTTTCGCCCGATGGCCAGACGGTGGCGTTCATCCGGTCTGCTTACCATTCCTACAAGGGATCGGACGGCAACTTTCACACAGGACCAGGCAACCCGAGCCTCTACACGGTCCCGATTTCCGGTGGCACGCCTCGGCGAGTGCCCACCCGCCTCGAGGCCGGCGGAGCCGAACTGTCGTGGAAGTCAAACCAGACAATCCTCTACGGCACCGAAACGATCGACCTCGACACCGGCAGGCAAACCCCGTTCGTCCGCCCCGGCCCCGCCTACTTCTTCAACACCCTCAGCTCAACATGGACCCCGATGGGACTGCTCTACGTCGGCGACTACAACCTCTTTGAACCGAGCCACGGGGGAACGCGCGCCGGCCGTCCGCCGAGCGGCCTCTACCTCGCGAGTAAGCCCGTGCGCTTGAAGGGCCGGCTGCTGAGGCGATATCGCTACCAGGGGAGCTCACCGGTGCCCAACGGACTCTTCAGTATCCAGCTGATGCCCGGCACGACGACGCTTGTCGCTCAGTACAAGAACCAACTCGTAACAGGACCGCTCACCGGAGCAGCGCTCAAAGTGCTGCACGTTCCGCAAGGCGTCGCAACGCGACCCGAGGTGGCGAGCGGGCCCGAAACGCTCGCGCCCAGCCTCGTTGACGCGAAGGTGGGCACGGTCCCCGGATGCGGGCTGCACTAGTTCGCCGGTATGCCCTGGTCGTCAGCGCCCAGCGGCTCGTGGCCAGTCAGGACGAGCAGCGCCGCGTCCCGCTCGATGTCTGGGTCGCAGGCTCCATCGCTGTCGATAAACAACGACACATTCACGCCACCGGGATTACGAGATGATTGGTAGAGGACCCCGACGAGCGGGTGTCCCTGGCCGGGATCGAAGCGGGTACGAAGCCACTCGGTAACGACCTGGGTGGGCACGTACTCGATGTGGATGTACCCGTCGGGGACGAAGGGCTTGGAGATCTCGCTCACGAAGTGGCGCAGGAAGCTCAAGCCATGCCGAAGGTGCCGGCGGTCGGGGTCGTACAAGCTGGGGAGCTCTGGCGGCGCGGAGAGGTCGACGATCCGTGCCGCCTTGCGTGCGTTGAAGATGCCCATAGTCGACGCTTCGGCGTTCGGGTTCGCTTCGCGGGCCTCGATGGCTGCCGTATCGCGGTCAAGCGCGCCGTAGAACATCGGCACTCCTGCGGGGCTCATGCGGCTTGACTTGTCGATCTTCTCCGCTGGTGGGGCACCGAGTTCGGCCGCTGTGCGCGGGTGCTCCTGCAAGCTGTGCGGTCGCACTCTGTAGATAGGCTCGTCCGTCAGCGCGCGAACTAGCCCGCCGGAGCGCAGGGCCTCCCCGATCGCCTCCAGCAGCGCCCCGGGCGCGACGTAATCCGGGTCGTCGGTGTCGCGGCCGTGATCGGAGAAGAAGTAGCGCCGATGGTGCTTGACGGTGCTCGCGAACTCCTTCCACCCGTAGCGCAAGCGCAGGTCGGTTCGCAGTCGGTAGAAGTCGCGCTGCGCCCACGTATGTTGAGGCAGGGCGCGCACGACGTCTTCGATTAGCTCAGAGTGGTTCAACGGCGGATCGCCGGCTTCGGTGATCAGGTCATAGGTGTCGTAGGTCTCACCCACGTAGCCGCCCTCCCAGCCGACGCCCTCATCGTCGGCGTTGCCCCACTCCTCGGGCAGACTCGAACCGATGCGCTCGACAAGTACATCGATGTGCACGGCGCCCTCGCTACCGCAATAAGTACATCGGGCGCTCGTGACGTTTTCCGCGATCAGCTTGGCGAGAGCGTAGTCCTCAACGTGCTCAGCGCAGACGTATTTCTCGCCTGCGCTGCTCCAGCCCCTTTCCTCGTCCTCTTCCATTTGGCGCTTGGTCACACTCACGCCAGCGAGGCTACCGGGCTACATGCGAATCAAGGGGTGAGCTCAGGCCAGGGCTAACAAGCGCTTGGGACCGTGGCGTGGGAGGATCGCGCGATGGTCATGTCCGTCGAGGCGCTCGCGAGGACGATGCGACCGCTCGTTGTCAAGCTTGAGCGTGCCGTCTCCCAGCTCATCGAGCCCGGCGAGGTGCCGACCAAGCCGATCCCGCGAATTGAGGCCGAGTCCGACGGGTCGGGCAAGCAGTGGATCGACACCGACCTCGATACATGGCGACTGCGCCTCAACGCCATGCCAGCACTCGAAACCGGCAGCGAGCTGTTCATCGCCGAGCAGCTGATCGCACGGGAGCCGGGAATTGACGCTCCTAACGTCCACGACCGTGCCCGGCCGTGGACGCCGCAGGGCGAGGTGATCAACGTCTTCCTCGAGGACTACCTCAGCGCCGCATACGGCGCGTCGGCGCCGAATCCCACACCGTTCGAAGACCCCACCGACATTGCCTTTCGCGAGCAAGTCAAGCGCCTTCACGCGTTCCTCTCGGAGACGCGCTTCTCCGGTGAGCTGCTCGTGCTCATGGCCGGCGTCACCATCACTCAGACCCTGCAGTTCGAACCGGGGCTGGAGATCGTCCCCTTCTCCTCCGCGCTGCGGGACGACCTGTGGAGCATCGCGGGCTGGGGCTCCACCGAAGTGCAGCCCCTGCAGGCTCACGACCTCTCCGACGTCGCCTACGCCATCTCCGTCACGGTCAACGGGGAGCGACTAGGTGGCTGGGACTGGTGGGCTGCCCAACTGAAGGCCGAGCGTGTTCGGCTGGCGCTGCTGCTGGGCGGCGCAAATGCGGCATCGTTCGGTGTCTCGTGGCTGCGCATCCGCGGACCGTTCGCCTCCTACTTGCGCAGGCTCGGAGCCCACAGCGGGATCGTCCGCCGGCCTGTCCCAGCGCCCGCAGGTCGGCGCACGAGCCTCACGCCCAAGCAGACCGCCGAGCTCCCGCACATCTACGCCCGACTGGCGAGCGCCCCGGAGCACGGCTCCTTTGCGCTGGCACTTCGCCGGTTGGAGACTTCCGCTGAGCGGCTCTCGCGCGAGGATCGCGTAATCGACTGCTGGATTGCGTTCGAGGCACTCTTCGCGCCGGACAGCAAGACCGAGCTGCGCTTCCGCGCGTCCCTTCGCATCGCTCGGTACCTCGGGTCCGACGCCCAGGAGCGTCACGCGATCGCTGCTGGACTGCGCAAGGCGTATGACTGGCGCTCGCACGTCGTCCACGGCGGCGGCGAGCCGACCGCCAAAGAGCTGAAACGAATGGGCGCACTGGACGACGCTGTCTCGTTGTGTGAGCAGATGCTACGCCGGGCGCTGGGCAAGTGGCTGCTTGAGCCAGCAAACCTCGGTGAGATTGACGACCGCTTCCTCGACTGAGAAGCCCGCGGCATTGCCCGGGTCGCCGCCTCGCCTCGCCGCTAGATGCGAGCGGATAGCACGCTCGGCACGGGCTTAGCGCTCACCCGTCGGCGTCGGCGACGAGTAGGCATGGCGCGCGCCGCGTCGAATCGTAGAACGTGATCGAAGGCCAGCGCGAAGAATGAGCCCCCAAGACCTCACGCCCACGGACGATGAGAGGGTAACCCAGAGCTACCTTGAGCTCCCCCCTGGGGAGAGCTCGCGGCTGATCTTCCGCTTGACGCTTATCAGCTTCATCGTGGACGCGATCGTCGCATCGCCGCCGTGGATCGTCTTCGGCCTTGAGCCTTTTCGCAATCCCCACAGTGTGTGGATTATCGCGGCGGCCTTGGCACTTTACTGTGTACCTGCTTCGTTCAGCTTGGTCGGCTCTCTCTTCAATACCAAACAGCCCCTTTTCCTGCGGACCATCGAGCAGCTACGTGTTCACCTGGTCCACGCGGTATGCCAGATATATGCATTGCTCGTTGGCATGTTCGCTGCTGTGTACTACCAACTCGCCCACGTTCACCCCGACGCCTTCGCTGCGCCGATCACAAATCACATGGTCGCTGTGTATTTCACGGTGAGTGTCTTTACGACCACGGGTTTCGGTGACATTCACGCCACGCGCGAAGCCAGTCAGGCGTTGGTCACCGCCCAAATGGTTGTTGCGCTTGCCCTGATCGCCGTGGTCGTGGCTGCGCTGACCAGTAGGTTGTTCGAGACCTACAGAATGCGTACTCTGCGCCCCTGGGCCGCTACCGACGCAGAGGAGCCGCTGGGCGCCACATCCGCTGGCGACGATGGTCGCCGGCTAGCCGAATAAGCGAAGCGAAGGGGAGGGGCGTTGACGGCCTGGGCTCGTCGGCGATCAAGAGGGAGAGGCGCCAAGCGAAGCTCCGACGAGCAGTCCGGCCGCGTGGACTTCTGGACTCCGGGCCGATGGAGGCGGGCGCGGTCTGCGTCTCCGTGGTCTACCCGGCCACACAGATGGTCGCCGAAGCGGGGACAACGCTCATCGTTCGCATTCTTCGGGTTGGTGCGATGGCGGCGTGACTTGGCGGCCTTCAATAAACGCGGTTTCGAAGCCTTCGTTGGAGTCGTCTTCGATGCTCGCTACGTGGTACCAGGTGGTGCCGTCGCGGCCCCGTAGCTGGCAGTCGACTGGAAGTCTGCTTCCTGGCTTCGGCCGTTCGCGTTCCATTTCGGTCCCTGGTTCGGGTGCGTTGGAGAAGTAGAGTTCTTCCAGGTCGCGCACGCGTACAGTGGGTTCCGCGGCAGCAGATTCAAGGCCCGTTGTCAGGCCGTCTGTGTCTTCATCAATCGCCGCGTAGCCAACCTTGAAGACGGCCTGGAAACGCAGGGCGCAGGTACGACCGGGCGGCATGACACCGTCCGCTTTGCGGCATCCGACGAGTGGGCCTTGGCCCGCGAAGAGGCGGCGATCCAGTTCCTTGGGGTCATATTCGGTCACTAGCGAGTTGGGCAACTCGTAAACTCCTTCGGTATTTCGTGTTGCGTATGCGGTGCCCGGCTCATATCGAATGTAGATTGGATCTGTAGACCAAAGTGTCACAGAGTCGGTGATGAGGGTAGGAAGTGTGCCCGGCGAGGATATGGCCGCCAAGATCGTGAGTCGCTTTCCAGGCCCAGGCGGAATTGCTATCAGTGCGCGGACGCCTTCGGCAGTCGCGTGCTTTCCAGCACCAGCGTTGTCAATCACACCGCTGACTCGGACTGTCTCTCCGGGCCGCACGAAGAGAGGGTCGAGCATGGGGTGAAGTTTCTCCTGCGTGTTGACTTCTTGAGCTCCGAGGAAGTCGCGCTCATCCGAGACCCCCTGGAAGACGTTGCCCTCTCGAAACACGAGCGCGTCGAGGTCCGGGAGCGCGCCAGTGCTGCACGGAGCTATCACTGCACATATACGTGCAGGGCGTCCGGGGTACACACCCGCCGGGGAGGTGGGCGCAGCGAGCTGAGGCGTTGTATTACTCCACTTTCCTGTCGAGGGTGTGCCTACTCGGGACGAAGACCTTGACGCGGTTGTGCCGAATACCCCAACGAAGAGAAGTGCTGCGACCACGAGACATATAGCCGAACCCGGAATGAGGCCGATCTTGACGTGCCGGTGAGGTAGCAGTAGTCCTAGCGCGAGCGCAATGGCTCCAGTGGCGAGCAGTGCCGTCGCGAGGGATAGAGCGCTTAGGGAGGCCACAGCAGATGCGAAGCCCACCGCGGTGATGAGCGCATCACGCGTGCGATGCCACGAGCGGTCCGCGGACGCATCGGGAATTGCGCCGCGAGGCGACTTAGTAGCTGGCGGCGGCGTCCGCGATCGGCGGCGTTTGGCCTTGCTAGTCATACGAGTAGGGTATGGAATGCGACCCTATGAAGATCAGAGTCAGAGCCCCCGCCGCCACCATCGCGATGATCGTCGCGAGCTCCGCGGCGGGCGTCGCCGCGTCGTCTGCCGCTGCGGCCGACGTACGCGCACCCACGAGACTTCATCCAGGCAGCGTCGTGTTCGTTCAGATCAGGGGCTACCCGCCCGGCAGCCGTGTGCGGGTCCAACTGGCCACGCGACGCTCGTTGCACTCCAACTGCTGCGTTTCCCTCACTTACCCACGGGTACACACCCCCGGCATCCTCGTCAACCAAGGCGGGTCCGCAACGATCCGCTGGCGCGTCCCGACGCAGTACGCGCAGTGCGTTTCAAGCATCTGCACGTCACCGGAAGACAAACGCTTCAGACGCGGGGAACGAGTCCTCGTGGATGTAGCCACGACCGACGACACCGCATTCGCTGACGCACCCGCACACATCACTTAAACTCGGACGCGCGCAGCACGCCGAGTTATCGATTCACTCGCGGTGATTAGAAGTCGACGCTCTCGGAGTCCGGCTCTTCCGTCAGCGTCGAGCAACGTGCATGTGGGGACCCGCGGGGGTCGAGTGCCCTCAAGGCGCCGCCGCTCTCGCGAGCTCGACGAAGGCAGCCGCGAGTCGTTCGTTCTCGGAGGTGCCGGCTGCTTCGGGATCGGCCGGACGCTGACCGTCCGCGACGGCGTCCGCCAGGACGTGCAGCAGGGCGCGGTCCGTCAACGCCTGCCGTCGGCGTGTGACCGTCGAGAGCAGGCGCAGGATCCTTGTGGCCGCAGAATTGTCGCCGAGCGTCGCGCGCAGGAAGTGCTCCGGCTCCAGCAGGATGCCGTCCCGGTGCGCGCTCTCAGCAGCGGCACGGAACGCTGTCACGAGCGTGGCCGAGACCGTCACCGTCGTGGCGCCGGCGCTGAGCTGAATCCTCTCGCCGCCATCCGAAATGCGCAGGAACCGGGAGCAGATGTAGGGCCCGAGCGACCAGAGGAACGCCCACGGCCGGAAGCTGTTGCCAGCACCGTCGAGTAGCTCCGCGATGCCGGACTCGTCGAGTACCGCCGACAGCAGGAAGCCGCTGTGAAGTCGCTTCCCTCCCCCTTCGCGCGACTCCTTGATCGCCTGACCGAGAACGCGCACGAAGCGTCGCGAGACGAGCGCCAAAGATGCCCGCGAGGCGCTTCCCGGTCGCGTCCGCGCGCGGCGCACTGGGGCATAGGCTCCCCAGTAGATAGGTGCGTCCGTTGCGTTCGTGGGCGTTCCCCCTTCCCAAGCAGACAGGCTCCGTTCCTGCATCTCACTCAGGGCAGCGGACAGGCTCGTCCCTGAGACTGCCGCGCTCACGAGAGGGTCGTCCTCCGCAGCCCGATCGGGGGTGGGGTACAGCGTCGCGATTACCTCGCGGCTACCGCCTGCAAGGAATGCTGGCGCCACCGTCAGCCATTCTCCTGCGCCGATGTCCGACAGCGCAGAGGTGTCGCACGCCTGCAGCAGCACCTGCGCCGGCATCGGCGTTCCATCGCGCCCCATCGCGAAGATGCTGTGCGGTCCGAGCACCTCGAGGCTCCCGTTCGACCGCTCTCCACCGGGGCCTGCCTCTCCGCCGGAAGCGGAGGCTCCCATGACCAGACCGCCACGCGACGGCTCCACCTCCGTGCCCCTCACGGCATGGCAGAAGAATGCCGCCGTGATATCCGGCCCCAGCTCTCTGAGCTTCTCGGCGAAAGCCTCGACCGAGGCGACATCCGAGGTCCAGTGGGGGCCGCCGAGGACCGTGACCGACCGGGGCAGGGCTTCCGCCTGCGCTCGGGCGTCCGGGAGCGCACCGAGCTCCGGCAAGTCGACCGTGTCCGCCACCGAGAGCGCCAGCGGCGCCCTCGGCGCGGCGCTCGCTGACACAGCATGCGTCGCCAGCGTCGCCGAGGGGGCGAGCGTCCAGTCGAATGACTGCAGCAGCCTCTCTGTTCTACCCTCCCGCCCCGGATAGGCCAACAGCGCCCACGGCACGGACCCGAGCGAGGGCGAGGGGGTGATCGCCAGTGGCAGCCGTGTCGAGATTGGCTGTCGCATGGCCGCGCGCTTCAGCGACTCCGGCAAGAGGTCGCGCCCGAGCGAGCTCGCCATCGCAAGCTCGCCGCGCGGGTCCACCAAGAGCGGGCTGCTCGCGAGCCTAAAGTCGGCCTCGGGCGGGCTCTCGCCTGGCAGGAGCTGCGGCAGCGCGGCGCGGAGCTCCGTCAAGGTCTTGCCGAGCGCCGATCTGCGCCCGAGCGCCGTCCGACCCGCCTCTATCTCGCCGGCTCCCGGAGGGATCAGCGACCAGTACAGCCAGCCGTCCGACTCCCAGTAGGAAAGCCACCAGGCCCCTCGACCCGCGGCGCCCTCCGCCGCGTCCTCGAGCGCCACCGGGGCAGGTCGATCCGGATTGCCCGGCCGCGCCAGGCGAGACCGACCCCGAAGCTGAACCACCGGCGGGGGCAGCAACCCGAACTCGTCGGCTTGCTCGCCCGTCGCGACGGGCAGGCCCTGGACGCGGGCGAACTCGAGCAGCTCGGCGATCAGCGACCGCTCCCCCTCTGCGTAAGCGGCATCCAGCGCAGCGTCGAGCGCGCGACGCAGCCGACGAGACCAACTCGTGCGCGTGCTCTGCGCGGCCAGATGGTAGCGGGTGACGTCAAGCTCCATCAGAGCCCTGATCGCCAGGCGTAGCCGCGTCGCCTGCTCTCGGCGTCCCGCGGCGCGGCGCGCCTCAGTGAGCAGCAGCTCGACTAGGTCGTCGGACCACCTCGCCACGGACATCGCCAGACCCACGGCGCCCGGCTCCCAACCCGTCTCGTCCTCCAGCTCCCCGCCGCGACGGCTCAGCGCGTCCACCCTCACGAAGTACAGGTAGAGGCTGCCGTGACGGCCGAACAGCTTGCGGACCAGGTGAGCGGGATTACGCTCTAGCGCCGGCACCATCCACGGGTCCGAGAGCATCTCGCCCTGGAGCTGCTCGACGAGCTGCGCGAACTCTGGGTGGCTTCCGTCCTCGGAGATCGCGCACTCCGCCACGACGCACATCGCGCGCAGACGGAGGAAGTAGTCCCGGCCCTCCCGACTCTCCTCCATCGTCCTCGCCGCGTGGTCTCGGGCCGCCTCCGTGTCGCCCGCGGCCAGCGTGTTCTCAGCCCTGAGCGTGCGCAGGTACACGTCGAAGCGCTCCCCTCGGGGATGCGCGTCCGCGAGCGTCGCGTACAGCGACTCGGCCTCTGAGAACTGAGCCACGCCCGACATCGCGCGGGCTCGAAGCAGCCTCGCGATAAGTCGCACCTCCTCTGGGATGCCGCTTTCCGGCGTTGCTAGCTTGAGCGCGAGCGCAGGCTGAAACTCTCGCTCCTCGAGATCCAGGAACGCCGCGCGAATCGCGCAGTGGGGGGACCGCGTCGCGAGGCGCGACACCGAACGCCGGGCCCCGAGAAGGTCTCCGCGCCGAATGCGACCGTCGGCGCTTCGGCATCTCGCCCAGACGAGCGGCGTCTTCACGGTCGGGCGCGGCAGCGGGTGCCACAGCTTCGGGGGTCGCACCGTAAGACGCCACGCCAGTCGCACGCAGCAGAGCCCTGCGAGCACAAGCGGTGCCGCAGGCCATCCCTCTATCGCCGCCGCGCCTACCAGCAGAAGCACGGCGTACGGGAACCTTCGTCCCCAAGCGCAGGCAGCTCCGAGAACCGTCAGCGCTGCCGTCGAGAACCCGCTCGTGACCAGAGTCGCGATCGTCGTCGCCACCGCGGCAGCCCTCCAAAGCCACCGCTCGATCAACACAAAGGCCGCCGTCCGCTCCAAGCGGTTCTTGCTCGATCCGACCAGATACACCGGCAGCTCCGCGACGGCGATCAGAGCCCGGAACGTGATCGGGCCCAGCAGCAGCAGCAGGAGCACTAGCAGCGCCGACAAGAGCGGCAGCTCGCCGGAGGCTCCGAGCAGCACCGCCGTGGCAACCGCGAGCAGGGGGATCGGCTTTCGGATGTTGGCGAGCGCCACAGCCGCCACCGCCACGTCAGCGATCGGCGACCGTCGCCAGCCCACCAGCAACACGTACAGACCGACGATCCCCAGCCACGATCCCCAGACGTAGAGGGGTTCGTTTCGCGGCGGGGGCTTACTCGGCATCGACGGCTGCCAGGAGGAAATCCAGCAGTTCGTCTTCTGCCTTCGGCGAGCGCCGGTCCACCTGAAGCGTCTCGGTCCTGTCCGCGACCGTGATCGTGATCGTGACCTCGTCCGGGTCCGTCGGCCGGCGTCGTCGCAGCGTCGTGGTCGCGAGACGCTTGAGCGTCTTGAGCGCCAGGGTGATCGAGACCAACGCCGCACCCGTGTTGATCGCGTCGACTCCGATCGTCATCACTTCGCCGAGCTGAGTCCCCCTTGTAACGAACGGTCGCACCGCATCACCTGTGCCGATGAGATCCTCCGCCAGCTCGGCCGGCAGCAGCACTCTCATCACCCGCGGCTTTACCGCCCTCAGAGGCGCGGATGACGAACCGTCCTGGACGGACTCCCCCTCGCGCTTGGTGCTCGTCTCCTCGCTTGACCGTCCGAACACGGCGAGCTCCAGATCTGGGCGCCCGATCAGCTCGCTCCTACGATCGAGGCTGTAGCGGAGAGACAACTCCAGGATGCGCTTTGCGTCGCGCGTCCACAGCTCCGCCGGCCGGTCACCCTGACCATCCGCGCCTTCCAGCGCTTCCCGGATGTGGGCTGCCTCGATCGCCACGGCGCCACGTGCGCGCGCGATTCGCGCTGCCCTGCGCAATGCGTCGAGTGTCTCCGCGTCGAAGCGCTCAAAGCCAGCCCCCTCAGTCATTCGCGCCGCCCCAACGAGTCCCCGGTCCACCTCACTAGAAGCCGAATAGCCGACGAGTCTAGGGAATCTGACGACGACGGCGCAGGGTTACACCAGGACCGTCCGACGGGACCCCCGGCCGCTCGCTCACCTCTCCCAAGCCTTCACGCTGGAGCCAGGCGACGTGATCGCCACGGGCACCCGCAGGCATCGGAGCGGTACGCCAGCCGTTAGCCGGGGGATTGCTCAAGGTAGGCGATGTCGTCAGAGTCGAGATAGACCGGATCGGCGGGCTGCAGAACACGGTCATCGAAGAGCACGACGGCTACTTCGCACCGCCCGTCGAGTAAGTGCCGCATCGGTCGCTGAACTCCGGCGTCGATCCGCGCCTCTAGCTCCATCTGCCCCCTCTCGTCTCCGGTGTCAAAGTCAACCTCACGGGCGCCAGCGCCACGGGCTAGTCACGACCGCTCGCTGGCGGTGCTTGTTGCAGGTGACATACTCATCCGGGCGACGGCAGGATTGCATGCAAGTAACTCAACCGACCTAGCCCCGGAGCCCGGAAGCCGCGCAGGAACTCCGCTCAAAGGACCATGCTTGGGTTTGTGTCGCGGACCCCACGCCCGCGGCACAAACCCACCGGAAACCGCCGGTATCTAGCGGTATCTCAGCCGAAAGCGCCCTGATCGCGCGCCGTGGCCTGTCTCAAAAAATGCCTGCAAACTAGGCCGTTTTGCTACGACTCGCGCGGCGGCTCGGGGTCGTTCCCTATCCGCTGAAAATCGTGGTGTCCCCAGTTCGAATCTGGGTCTGGCCATCGCAAAACCGCTGCAAATGGGCGGGTTTTCGGATAGAGGTCGCTATCTAAACGGGTCCGTTTGGACCGGCGACCTTGTCGTCGGCCCATTGCTCGGCCCAAACCCTTGTCAATAGCTCGTTTTGAACCCAACTGGCGTGTCTTACGAACAGCTTGTTCGGGCGACAAATGGCTTATCTATGCGGTATTGACAAGAAGAACCGAACTTCAACGCGAGCCTCGGGGGGTTACGAGCTGGTTCCCGGTGACAGCACGGGCAGGCCGGCCGCTGTCGCCCGCTCGGCAAGCTCCCCGTCGTAAGTGACGATCTCATCGGCGCCGACCCTGAGCGCGACAGCGAGGTGGATGGCGTCGTTGGATCGCAGCGGCGCATGGGTGCCGGCCGCGAGCAGATCCCCGCGTGTGAGGTCGATCAGGCTCACGGACTCGAGCACGGTCCCCACCGCCTCGAGGTCGACGTCTTGGGGGTGGCGGCCTGCGGCACAGTGCATCTCGGTGTGCAGCAACCAGGAGGAAACCAGCCGTCGATCGTCGCGCCCTGCCAGCTCTCCGGTCAGCGCCTCAGATTGCGGCTCGTCAAGGACGAGCTTCATCGCGGCCGAGGTATCCAGATAGCTGATCGTCACCAGCGGCCACGGACGTCGGCCATTATCGCCTGGCTGTCGGCCGTGCCTTTGCGTCTAACGATCGACCGCAAGCTGGACGGGGGGGTTCGCGCCACCCGCACCTGCCCTCGGGAGACGAGGTCCGCGAGCGGATCGGTGCCCGGCGGCACGATCAACGCCGCGACCTGGCCGTTATTGGTGACCTGGATGGTCTCCCCGTCGGCGACATGACGCAGGATGTCACCGCTTTGATTGCGCATCTCGCGATGAGTAACGGTCCTCATGTCGCACAGCGTAGCACGCAGTACGATTGCGCTAGACGGCGGGTGCGCGCCGCTACTGGCGCAAGTCCGCTGCCGTTTGTTGACAGGCCGCAGGATTGCTCAGGATCTGCTGCCACGCGGTCGGAGTGAGCGCGTATGCGGACACCGCGCCGTCGGTGAACAGCCGCCACGATGCTGGGCGCGTCAGGGTGGCGAGAGCGGCGGCGGCGACTGGGATGGCCGCCAGCGGGTCACCCCCCAGTGGGGTTAGCTCCTCGGTGCTGCCGGCGTAGGGGCCGCGGTGGGCGAGCGTGGCGGCGAGCTCGCGTGCGATGCCGCGGCGACCCCCGCCGTGCTGCGCGGCGCCCAGGATCGCGAGGAGCAGCTGATGCGTGCGGACGCCAGGGCGACCCGGCGGGATCGGGTTTACGCGTTCGCCCGTCGAGACGGCGAGCAGCGTGGCGACGAGATCGACTCCGGCACGCCAGGCGTTGGCGGGCTCGACGAGACGTGGGTTGAGGTCGATGTAGCGCGGGCCGTCGGGCGTGAGGATGGCGTCGAGCGACAGCGCTCCGTGCCACTGGAGCGCGCTGCCCAGTGACTGCAAATGGTGGCCGACGACCGGCAGCGCGACGCTGCGCTTGGCGCAGGCCCCACCGGAGCTGCCCTCGCGCTCGCGCAGGTTGACGTGCCAGGCGAGCAGCTCCCCGTGGCCGAAGACGGCCTGGACCATGACAAGCGGGCCCGGGACGGAATCCTGCACCACGACGCCGTCCGCGAGCTCGAAGTCGCTCGCAGCCTGCAGCAGTCCAGCGCGGTCGCTCGCGAGCCGGACGGCGTTGCTCGCCGTTCCGATCGGCGCCTTGAGGTAGACGGGGGGCGCCGCGCGTGCGAGGAGCTCCTCGCGTGAGGTCGCGACCCAGGTTGGGGGGTGCGGCAGTCCGACCTCGCGCAGCGTCGTCGCCTGCGCGACCTTGTCCTGTACGCGCAGCAGGCTCGCAAATGGTGGGACGGCCAGCGCAACCCCGAGCTCGGCCACGCGCGCGGCGTCGCGGGCCAGCAGCGCGACCTGCTCGTGCGTTCCCAGCAGCACGTCGTGCTCGCCCGTGCGTAGCACCTCCAGCGTGGCCTCGAGCCATCCCTCGGGATCCCGGCCGAAGGCCGGGACGCGGTGTACGCGGCGCACATGGCGCGTGAAGCTCGCCGGGCCAAGCCACGTCGGCGCGACGGCCTCCACGACATGGCCGGACGCAGCGGCCTGCGTGGCCACCTGCCGCGAGGTCAGGCCCGACCCGTCGGACAGCAGGATGCGCATCGAACCCGCTATCTGGGCGATGCGCATTGAAAAATTATAACTGTGCAAGCCCGATCAAACCCGCGGTCGATGTGGGGGTCTGTCGATTGAGATCGGGAGCCCAGAAGCGAGACCCGGTGCTTCTACGTTTGCTCGAATCGTCCTCTTCGGGTCCTTGACAAGAAGTGGTCATGTTGTCTTTGTAGGGTGGATTTGAGGGGTGTGGGACGGGGGTTTTGGGTGAGCTGGGGATCGTTATGTGGTCATCGTATGGCTCGGATCACGAGTGATTGTGCGGGTTGGGGCTGTTCTGGTGGGTTGTTCGTGGTGTTCTGGGGGTGGCGTGTGGTGGGGCGGGCTGAGGTTAGGTCTTGACAACAAGCAGCTGGTGTGGTTATGATGGTCGTGTCTTGGTAGCCGTGGAGTTACCGTGAAGACAAGACATATGGTCTGGTTCGGGTCGCCCTTTGGTCGACCGTGAAGAGGATGTGCTCCTGGGGATTTTTGGGAGAGGGGCCGGGTCGGTTTCCGATGAGGGAGATGGTTTAGCGTGGTTTCTGCAGGGAGATACGTGCCGGGGATGTGCGCCGCGAGTGCGGGGCGTGAACCTAGATGCCTCAGCAACTTGCTGATGCATCTCTCTCTCTCTCTCTCTCTCTTGTCGGTGGCGGCTAGCCGCTAGCCCGGGCCTCCGGGCGTTTTGGCGCTGTCCGTGCTCCCCGCTCGCGGGGGCGGGGGATCGCGTGTGCTGGTGCGGGGGGGTGGCCTGAGTGGCGCCCGCGGCGCGTGCGGGGTCGGCGGGGCGCTCTGGCCGGGCGTCTGAGGCACGTCCGGCCTTACGCGCTGGTGCTGGTGTGCGTTCTGGTGTGGGCGTGGCGCGCAGGCGCGTGGGTGCGCGTGGGAGTGCACGGCCGCTGCTGAGGGCGGAGGCCAGGGATGAGCCGACGGCGCGGGTCGCTGAGATCCAGCGCTCGCGGCTGTTGGCGGGCGCGTTGAGCGCGATCGAGGACGTCGGCTACCCGGAGGCGACGGTCGCGCAGATCACCTCCCGCGCGGGGGTTTCGCGGCGTACGTTCTACGAACTGTTCGATAACCGCGAGACGTGCCTGCTGGCGCTGATCGAGGACTTCGTGAGGACTATCGAAGGGGAGCTTCGGGGCGCGAACCTGGAGGGTCTGCCGTGGCGTGAGCGGGTCCGTGGCGGCCTGCATGTGATCCTCTGTTTCCTGGACCGCGAGCCGGTGCTGGCGCGTGCGTGTGTGTTCCAGGCGCTGCGCGGCGGCCCGCTGGTGCTGGAGCGCCGCGGGGAGATCCTGGGGCGCCTGGCGGCGGTCCTGGACGAGGGCCGCGACGCGGGAGCGCGGGCGAGCGGGTGCACTGCGCTGACCGCGGAGGGCCTCGTTGGCGCGGCGTTCTGGATCGTCTGCGGGCGCTTGGCGCCCCAGGATCGCAGCGGCGGGCCGTTGACGGGTCTGCTCGGCGAGCTGATGGGCTTGATCGTGCTGCCGTATCTCGGTGCCGCGACGGCGCGTCGTGAGCAGACCCGGCCTATGCCCGCGCCGCCCGTGACACGCCGGGCGTCTCTGCTTACCCCTCCGCAGCGCGACCCGTTGCAGGAAGTCACGATGCGCCTGACCTACCGCACTGCGAGGGTGCTGCAGAGTATCGCTGAGCGGCCGGGTGTGAGCAACCGCGGTGTCGCGGAGTACGCCGGGATCCACGATCAGGGGCAGGTCTCAAAGCTCCTCGCGCGGATGCAGCGCCTCGGTCTCACCACCAACACCGGCGAAGGGCACCTCAAGGGCGCCGCCAACGCGTGGAAGCTGACCACGCTCGGCGTACAGGTCACACAGCGCCTCAACAGGAGCAACACCCAAACGAGCGAGGCCGCCTAAATGCGCCACACCCCCAACACACACCTCGTGCGAGCGAACCACCACACGCCAGACCCATCCCGGGTTCACAAAGGAGAGCCGCCCATGAGCACCCACCACCCAAGGTTTTCCCCCGGCAGCGGCTCACCAGACAGCGGCCTGGACAACGGCTCACCAGACAACCACCCGCAGCACACCAGCCACCCGCCGGGCCAGCGCCGCACCACCCTCCTCTTCGCCCTCCTGACAACCATCCTTGCTCTCACGGCCGCGCCCGCCATGGCGCTCCCTGAAGGCCGCGAGTACGAGCAGGTCAGCCCCCAGTACAAGGGCGGCTACGGCGCGACATTCATCGAAGGAGTCTCCCAGGACGGCGAAAGCGTCGCGTTCTTCTCACCCGGAGCGTTCAACGGCGCGCCCGCAGGCCTCAGCAGCGGCATTGACAGCATCGCGTATCTGGCGCGTCGGGGCCCCTCGGGCTGGTCGACGGCGCCCGAGATGCCACCCGACACACTGGCACCGACGGTGACAGGCAGCTCCGTCGACCTGTCCCCGACGCTTGGCTCGGTGCTCGTGCTCGCCAAGCTCGGCCCGAACAATACCTCGGCTGTCGAGGAAAGCACCCAACAGGAGTTCCTTCTGCACGCCACAGGCACCCCCGATCTGGGTGAAGACTGGAACGTGGTGGGGGCGTTGTTAGAACCCACGAAGCCGCCTAATGAGCCGTTCACTGTGGACTATGCGGGTGGGAGCAGGGACTTCTGCCACCTGCTTATACAGACCACAGAACCGCTGCTCCCTGAAGCGGGGGTATTTGAACAGCTCTATGAACTGGCTCGCGGTTGCGGAGGCGAACCGTCTGAATTGAAGCTTGTCGCGCTCAACAATGAAGGTAGGTTGTTCAGCCCGGCATGCAGGACGGCCCGCGGCATCGAAGGGTATCCCAGTAATGCAGACGCGTTTAACGCGACTGCGGATGAAGGCGATGAGACGTTCTTTACGACCTGCATCTCCAATAAGTCATCTGATTACCAGCTGTTTGTGCGGCTGGGGGGTGCGCGTACCGTTGAAGTTTCTAAACCGTTGGCCGAAGCGGAAGGTTGTGCCGAAGCGGTTCCTTGTAATGGGGCGGTTGGGCGGGCTAGCACGGGATTTGCCGGTGCTTCGGAAGATGGCTCGCGGGTGTTCTTCACGACGCGCGCTCAACTGGTGCCGGGTGATACGGACACCTCGAACCAGCTTTATATGGCGAGTATCGGCTGTCCGCCCGGGGAACCGGGATGCGAAGCTTCCAGACGGGAAGTCACCTCGCTCGTGCAGGTCGCGCAGGGGTCCGCGGCAGCGTGCGGGGCCGTTTGCCAAGGGAATGGGGAAGTGCAGGGTGTGGTCCGGGTCGCGCCAGATGGAGAGCGCGTTTACTTTGTTGCGCGTGGGGTGTTGAGCGGGGAACCGGGTCCTGAAGGTCGTCTTGCGGTCAGGGGCGCGGATAACCTGTATGTGTATGATGGCGCCTCGGGCAGGGTGTCGTTCATTGGCGATCTCTGCTCCGGGCATGACCTGTCGGGCAGCGTGTCTAATGGTGGCACGCAGTCGGGTGGTGTGGAAGACCAATCTTGTCCGAGCGGGACAGCGGTCGATACTCCTGTGTGGGAAGGTGGGATAGAGGGTTCGGCAAAGACCGCTGGAGTGGATGGTCGTTTCCTCGTGTTCACGAGCTATGCACAGTTGACTGCGGATGATACCGACATGGCTCGGGATGTGTATCGGTATGACGCGGTGGCGGGTACGCTCGAGCGTGTGTCGATCGGTGAAGACGGCTATGACGCGAATGGTAACAACGACGCGTTCGACGCGAGTCTTGTTGTCAACAGACCGGTGTCGGGGACCGTGCGGAAGCAGTATGAATTGACGAGTCGCGCGGTGAGTGAAGATGGTTCGCGGATTGTGTTTGTTACGAGTGAGCCGCTCTCGCCGGGGGCGATCAACGGTCTGCCGAATGCGTATGAATGGCATGAAGGCAAGGTCTCGCTTGTCTCGAGCGGCAGCGCGGAAACACCGGTCGAAGACGTCGTGATCTCTCCCAGCGGCAACGACGTGTTCTTCGTGACGTCGCAGGGCCTGGTGGCACAGGATACGGATGGCGCCTCGGATGTGTATGACGCGCATCTGTGCTCGGCGGGCGCGCCGTGCTTTGCGCCCGCGGCGGCTGGGCGTAGGCCGTGTGAAGGTGACGCGTGCCAGGGGCCGTTGACGAACCCCGCGCCGCTGCTGGTACCTGGGAGCGTCGCGCAGGAGCCGGGCGGCAACCTCCCGGCACTCATGGCGCCGCCCGCGAGAGCGCGTGCGGTGAAGTCGAGGGTCAAGCCCGCGACGTGCAGGAGGGGCTTCGGGAAAAAGAGGGGTAGATGCGTGAGCAAGTCAACGGCCAAGGGGTCCACGAGGAGGAGCAGGTGACCATGCGTTCTCAACTGAGGCTTCCCGTGTATCTCGCAGTTTCTGCCGTGGTGACCGCTACTCTGGCGCTCTTGCCCGGGTCAGCCGCGGCCAAGGAAGGCAAGCCCTTCGAAGTCACAGAGTTCACGATGCAGACGGTCGCCTCGACAAGCTTGCTCAGCTTCAAAGAAGAAGCTGTCCATGGGGGTGTCCCGGAAGGCTCGCTCACGGGTCTTGACAATGTCCCGTATACGTTTACGCAGGCCGGTGGTCATCCGTGGGGGTTGACGACGACGATCGGCTTCGCCACTGAAGAATTCCAAGTCCGGGGAGTTTCCGAAAGGGCGCCGACGCGTGATGTGAAGGATATCGTGACGGATCTTCCGCCGGGTCTGTTGGGTGATCCGATGGCGGTCCCGCGCTGCTCGTTGACATTTGTCGTGAGCCGGCAGGGGAATGAACACTGTCCGGCGGACACTCAGATCGGGGTGTTTGTGTATTTCCACGACAGTGGTAAGGAGTCGATCTCGCCGATTGTGAATGTGACACCGGAAGCGGGCCAGTCGGCGGAGTTCGCACTGGAAAACACGGTCGGTATCGACACGCCGCTGCTGACGGGACACTTGGTGCGTACCCGGCAGGGTTATGGGTTCACGGTCGTCAGCAACGAGATACCGATCGTGAATATCGAAAAGGTCGAACTGACGTTCTGGGGTGTGCCGGGTGACCCGAGCCACGACCCGCTACGCGGGCTCTTCTGCGATAATACCAGGCCGCTAACGCGCTTGGGCTGTCAGGGTGGTGGCGAGCGTTTTGGTTATTCGCCGGTGGTGCCGTTTTTGACGATGGGTACGAATTGCGCGGCGGGGCCGCAGGGTGCGGTGTTGCGTGCGGATGCGTGGGAGGAACCGGGGCGGTACGTGGAAAGAGGCGCGGAAGCGCCGCTGCCGACGGTGCTTGCGCCTGCGGCGCAATCGGGCCTGACGGGGTGTGGGCTGTTGCAGTTCGACCCGTCGGTCGAAGTGGAACCGGATACGCTTCAGTCGGATGCGCCGGTCGGGCTGGGTGTGACTGTGGGTGTGCCGTTGAGCGAAAAGCCCGGGGCGACCGCGACGCCGCAGCTGCGCGATACGGTGTTGACGTTGCCGGAGGGCGTGTCGGTGAGCCCGGGGATCGTCGATGGGATCCAGGCGTGCGAAGCGACTGGCCCGGAAGGGATCAACATCGAAGGCCCCGAATCCGAAGAACTGGGGTTGAACGGCGAACCGCAGCTCGCGGCTGGGCACTGCCCCGACGCCTCGACGGTTGGTACCGCGGAAGCAATCACGCCATTGCTGCCCGAACCGGTCAAGGGACACGTGTACCTGGCGAAGCCGGGGTGCGGCGGCGCGGGGCAGAGTCCCTGTACTGAGCAGGACGCTTTGGATGGCAACCTGTACCGGTTGTATCTGGAACTGGGCGGCACCAGGGCGTTGGCGCGGACGGGGGTGCATTTCAAGGTTCCGATGCTGACGGAGGCGAACCCTGCGACGGGCCAGTTGACGACAAGGGTCTTGGATACGCCGCAGGCGCCGTTCAGCGAACTGAAGATCCACCTGAATGGCGGCCCACGCGCACCATTGAATAACCCCGCGGCCTGCGGGCCGGCGCTCACAACCGCTGAGTTCACGCCGTGGAGCGCCCCGGGCATCACACCCGAAGGGCTTTCGGTCGCGGGCACACCGGACGCGACACCGTCCTCGTTCTATAACGTCGATCTCACGGGCGACGGGCAGGGCACGCCGTGTGCGGGGTTGCCGTTGAACCCGGGGTTCGTGGCGGGCACGGTCACGCCGCAGGCGGGGCAGTTCAGCGCGTTCACGCTGAACTTCTCGCGTGGGGATCGCGAACAGTTCATTAAGGGTATCCAGGTACACACCCCGCCGGGGCTGCTCGGGATGCTCTCCAGCGTCACGCTCTGCGAAGAACCACAGGCCGACAGCGGGCACTGTCCGGAAGCCTCGAAGATCGGGACGACGCGGGTCGCGTCTGGTGCGGGCTCGCACCCCTTTGAAATCGAAGGCACGATCTACCTGACCGGCCCGCACGATGGTGCGCCGTTCGGCCTGTCGATCGTGACCGACGCGGTCGCGGGCCCCTTCGACCTCGGGCTCGTGATCGTGCGCGCACGGATCGCTGTGGACCCCGTGGACAGCACGCTGACGGTCACGACCGATGAATCGGGCCCGTATGCGCTGCCGCAGATCGTCTTCGGTGTCCCGCTGCGCCTGCAGCGCATCACAGCCCGCATCGACCGGCCCGGGTTCATGTTCAACCCAACGAACTGCGGCGCGCCCGGAGCACCAGGCTCTCAGCAGGTCACCGCCAGGGTCTCCGGCTCCGCAAACACAGTCGCTGGCGCCCAGAGCCGATTCGCTGTCGGGGGCTGCCAGAGTCTCGCGTTCAAGCCGTCCTTCGCAGTCTCAACGAGCGCTCACGCGAGCAGAGCGGACGGTGCGAGCCTCGACGCGAAGCTCTCCTACCCCCCGGGGTCGGTCGGTAGCGAGGCGAACATCGCCAGCGTCAAAGTCGAACTACCAAAGCAACTCCCCTCACGGTTGACGACGCTGCAGAAGGCGTGCACCGTTGCGCAGTTCGAAACGAACCCCGGGGGGTGCCCGGCAGCGTCGATCGTCGGGGTTGTGCGGGCGAGCACGCCGCTGCTGGCGGTGCCGCTATCGGGCCCGGTGTATTTTGTCTCGCACGGCGGCGAAGCGTTCCCGAGCCTCGTCGTGGTGCTGCAGGGCGAGGGTGTTCGCGTCGACCTGACCGGCTCGACGTTCATCAGCAAGAGCGGGATCACAAGCTCGACGTTCAAGACGGTCCCCGACGTCCCCGTCGACACGTTCGAGCTCTACCTCCCCGAGGGCCCCTACTCCGCGCTCGCAGCGAACGGCAACCTCTGCCCGCCGACCACCGGGACAGTCAAGCACCGGATCACGACCAGAGCACACGGCCACACCATCCACAGGACCATCGCGACACCCACCGCAAAACCGGTGGGACTGCTCATGCCGACCGAAATGATCGCGCAGAACGGCGCCGTCCTGCACCAGCAAACCGTGATCGCAGTCACCGGGTGCGCCGCCAATACGAAGGCGAAACCCAAGCAGAAGAGCAGATCCAAAGCCAGGCACGCGAGTGTGACCACGGGTCACGGGAGGACACGCTGATGAGCAGGCACAGCAAGACCGTCCTCGCCGCCACAGCGGCCGTGCTCGTGACGCTTGTGCTCGCCCCGGGCGCGCTCGCTGTCGCACCGGTAAAGCTGGTCCTCACAAGCCATTTCGGGCGCGAAGTGAACCTCACCGAGGTCAACGCGAAAGGCGGACCCGCGCTCGAAGACCTCTGCACCATCGAATCCAAAAACGAATGCCAGCCGGGCACCCCAAGCTCGACCGCGGGCGGGTTCGAATACCCCGAAGACGTCGCGGGCGCGCCGAACGGGAACGTGTACGTTGACGACCGGGGGAACGACCGCGTACAAGAGCTCACCGCCAACGGCGAATTCATCCTGGCATTCGGCCGCAAAGTCAACAAGACCACCGGAGGAAATGTCTGTACGAGGGTCTCAGGTGATACGTGTGGGGCGGGCGAACCAGGTACTGGCGCGGAAGCGTTAGATGAACCCGAGAGCGTTACTGTGGACTCGGCCACTGGGAATGTGTACGTCCTGGACTACAACAACTGGCGCGTGGACGAGTACACTGCCAGTGGCGAATTCCTCCTGATGTTCGGCAAGGAAGTCAACAAGCACGGCGGTGATATTTGCACGCGGGCCGAAGCTGGCGAATGCCAGAGCGGGGTGCAGGGCGCCAGCGAAAACACGGAAAAGACCGCGTTCAACGTCGCCCCGGGACGGGGGGATCTGCTCGCTGTCGGTGGTGGCCCTGAGCACCTGTTGTATGTCGGTGATGAACACCGCATTCAGGAGTTCAACGAAAAAGGCGAACCGACGAGCGAAATCGTGCTGCCGGCTGCCGTGACGACCCCGGGTACGTCGATCAGCGCGATCGCCGTTGACGCTACGACAGAAGCTGTGTACGTCGTCTACGAACAGGAATCCGTCATACGCGAATACAACACCAAAGGAGAAGAAACCAAACACTTCGAAATCCTCCCGCGCGAAGCGGGCAAGCCGGTCATGATCAGCGCGATCACGCTCGACCTATCCGGTCATCTCGCCGTCTGGGCATACGAAGACGCGGAGTCCCAAGCGTCAGCAGTAGAGATCGGGACTCTCTATGAAGTCAGCGATGGGCGGATGATCACCCAGTTCACAACCCCAGATTTCTTGTACACACCCGTTCAGCGGGCTGTGACTGGGATTGGTTTCAACGGCAGCGGAGAACTGTATGCAGTCCTCATAGGCCAACATGAAGTGTGGAGTTATACCCCTAAGCATGTAGCGGAACTGGTGAGCGAACCTGCGGGTTGTGTGGCGGGCGCGGAACGCGAATCGGATGTGACGCTCGACTGCAGCCTGAGGGGGAAGATCGACCCATGGGGTGTCTCGGACACCGAAGCATGGTTTCAGTGGGGGCGCTCGCCCGGGCTGGGGCAGGAAACCGGACCGCAACCAGTTGAAAACACCACAAAACCGCCGGTGGAGGGCGAAGAAGAATCGTTTGTGGGTGTGAGCGCGGTCGTGCCGGGTGTGCGTCCGAACGAAGCGGGATTCTACTACCGGGTCGTGGGCCGTGACCAGAACCTCCCAGCCCCAGAACTGGTGCGGGGCGAAACACTGTCGTTCACGACACCACGCGTCGCACCACACGTCATCGGCGCCCCCAGTGCGCCATTCATACGCTCATCCTCGGCGGTGATGTTCGGGCAGCTGAACCCCGAGAACGCACAGAGCGAATACTACTTCGAATACATCCCCGCCAGCCGCGGAGCGCTCCGCGAACAGTGCCCCCAAGGTGTCCGCAGCGAACGAGCCCACTGCGAAGGCGCTGGCGTCCTGAGCACCAGCACGGCCAGCTCAAGCGTCTACCAGAAGATCGGCGCGACATTCGAAGCGACGAGCCTGCAGCCAGCGACCGTCTACCACTACCGTCTGGTGGCCGAGGACGAACAGGAAATCGCCGGCAAACACGAAGGCGCTACGACGCTCGGCGCCGAAGGGACCTTCACAACCAGCGCGGCGCCAGCGCCGCAGGCCGCCACAGGTGCGGCGAGCGCGGTCGCTGCGAGCAGTGCGACGGTCACAGGAACCGTCGACCCCGACGGGCAACCCGCGACATACACCTTCGAACTCGGGGATTACAACGGCGCGAGCACACGGTACGGCGTCGTGTTCTCGGGGCCCGCGGGCGCCGGCAGCACCCCGGTCGCGGAGACGCTGGTGCTCACGGGGTTGCAGCCCGGAAGGACCTACGCGTACCGGATCGCGGTCACGAGTGGCTACGGGACCGCGACGGGCGAACCCATGCTGTTCACGACCCTGGGGCTGCCCGAAGTCCTGGTCTCGCCCGCGCCGCTGGGGATGCTGGCCGTCCCGGCGATCGTGTTCCCCGCGGCAGCGAGGGCGGTCCCGGCCAAGCGCCAGCCGAAGGGGAAAGCGAAGAAGAAGCTGCAGAGGAAGCGCAGGCCCGGGCGTAAGACCGGGGTTATGAAGGCCAAGAAATGAGAGGAAGAACGATGCTCCAAGCACTCCGCAGGCACCTCAACCCGACGGCCCTCCTGGCCTTCCTCGCGCTCGTCTTCGCAGTGACCGGCGGCGCGTTCGCGGCGAGCGATCACGCTGGTGGCGGTAGCAGCCCGGGCGCCAAAGCAACAGCCTCGACGACCCTCGCCACGATCGCCAAGAGCAAGGCCAAGGCCAAGGTCGGCCCGCGGGGCCCCGCCGGCCCCAAAGGCGCGACTGGCGCCACGGGACCAGCTGGCGCCGCGGGACCGGCAGGACCCGCGGGCGGGATCGGCCCGCAGGGACCCCAAGGCCCCGCGGGCACAAACGGTACGAACGGCACCAACGGCGAAAGCGTTACCCTCGCCAAAGCCAGCGGCAGTGAATGCCCAGAAGGCGGAGCCAAGCTCTCCACCACCTCAAGCCACCAGCCAGTCTGCAACGGCAAAGAAGGCTCCCCCTGGACCCTCGGCGGGACGCTGCCATCCGGCAAGACCGAGACCGGGACATGGGGCATCTCCGCTCTCGCGGGCCACTATGAAGTCGAACCGGCCCCTGGCTTCAAACAGAAGCTCAATTTCGCGTACGCGCCGATCTCCTTCCCGATCCCGTTGAAGGCGCCAGCGTCGGGGCAGGCCTTGCCGAAAGGGCACGTGCACATAATCGCACCCGGTGCAAAAGGCGTCGGCGGGGGAACGTGCCCGGAAACAAGCAGCCTGAGCAAACCGGAAGCCGAACCCGGCAACCTCTGCATATTCCAAAGCGAACCCGGCGAATCCGGCCTGCGCCGATTCAACATAGGGGTTATCGAAGCGAACGATCCCGAGACAGGCAACGAAGAAGAAGCCTCGACCACGGGCACCGTGCTGGAAATCCGCCCCCAGGAAGAAGAAAAGCCTGTCTCCGCATACGGCACCTGGGCCGTCACCGCCGAATAACCCGCAGGCGCACAAGCCCCCGGTTCAAGGGCAGGCGCGACCGTTGTGTGGCGATCGACGAAGCTTACAGACGCCCGCCGGCCTAACCTGAGGGAATGCACATCGAGCTCCTGTTCTGGGAGGGCTGTCCATCGCACCCAAAGGCGCTCGCCGACCTACGCGCGGCGATGGCCGAGGTGGGGCTGGATCCCGGCACGGTCATCCTCCGCGAGGTCCGCACGCAAACCGAGGCGGCCGAGGAGGGCTTCGTGGGGTCGCCGACGATCCGCGTCGACGGCGTGGATATCCAGCCACCCGTCGAGCAGCCGTTCGGGTTGACGTGCCGCATCTACCATCGCCGCGATGGCCGGGTCTCCCCCACACCGGACCCGGCCATCGTGCGCGACGCGCTCCGTGCCGCCCAGACCGCCACCACCGAAAGGAGCTCCAGATGACAGCGATCGGCGACCCCGCCCCGACATTCGCACTCCCGGACACCGAGGGGACCATGCACGAGCCGGGCGGGCCCCCCGCGACGGTGGTCGTGTTCACGTGCAACCACTGCCCCTATGCGCTGGCGTGGCATGAGCGGATCATCGGGGTTGCGCGGGATTACGCCGACCATGGGGTGCGGGTGCTGGCGATCAACCCAAACGACGCCGAGCGCTATCCGGGCGACTCGCCGCTCCAGATGCGCGCTCGTGTCGAGCGCGGCGAGTTCGACGGCGTCCCCTACCTGCGCGACGAGTCCCAGGACGTCGCTCGGGCCTACGGCGCAAAGACGACACCGGATGTGTTTGTGCTCGACGCTAGCGGGGTGCTCCGCTACCGTGGCGCCCCGGACGGCGACTACGACGACCCTGCGCAGGAGGCAGCCTTCCTGCGCGGCGCCCTCGACGCGGTGCTCGATGGCCGTGCTCCCGATCCGCTCGAGACCCCACCGGTCGGCTGCTCGATCAAGTGGCGGCCCTGACGCCCTCGCGCACAGCCTCCGCGGTGGCCTGCGCGATGCTTGCCGCGAGGGCGGCCACGGCCGGTTCGATGGCGGCGTCGGCGAGGTTGGCGTAGCCGACGACGATTGCGGGGGTGCTCCCGGAGAGTCCCTCCAGGGCGATGCCCCGCGAGCGCGCGGCGGCGAGCACCGCCTGCTCGTCGAGGCCGTCGGGGAGGTGCAGCACGACGTATAGGCCGGCGGCGGCGCCGTGGACGCTCACCTCTGGCAGCTTGCGAGCGAGCGCGGCCAGCAGCGCGTCGCGCTGGCGGTGGTATCGCCGGCGTTGGCGGCGCAGGTGGCGGTCGAGCTCGCCGCGCTCGATCAGATCGGCCAGCGCGAGCTGCTCGAGCGGCGCGGGCATCCCTCCACACAGCCGCTGACGAGCGGCGATGGGCTTCACGAGGTGCTCCGGGAGGGCCAGCCAGCCGAGGCGCACCGCTGGGGCGAGGGTCTTGCTTGCCGAGCCGCCGTAAACGACGCGTTCGGGTTCGAGGCCCTGCAGCGAGCCGATCGGCTGGCGGTCGTAGCGGTACTCGGCGTCGTAGTCGTCCTCCACGATCAGCGCGTCCCGCTGCTGTGCCCATGCCACAAGCGCGCCACGACGGGCAGGTGAGAGGACCGCGCCGGTGGGGTACTGGTGCGCGGGCGCCACGGCTACCGCGTCGACGTCCTGGAGTTCCAGACGCTCGACGATCAGCCCATCGCGATCGACCGGGAGCGGCACGAGCTCGAGCCCCGCGGCTGTGGCTGTCTCGCGGATACCTTGCCAACCGGGGTCCTCGACGGCGACTCGCCGGGTGCCGCCGGCGGCGAGGGTCGACCACAACAGCTCGATGCCCTGGCGCAGACCGTTTGTCACCACGATCTGCTCAGGGTCGCAGCGCACGCCGCGTACCCGACCGAGGTACGCGGCGAGCGTGGCGCGCAGCTCGGGAGTGCCGGCGGGGTCGGGGTAGCCAAGGCGCTCGTCGGGCGCGGTGCGCAGCACCCGCGTGTAGGCGGCGGACCACGCCGTCCTCGGGAAGCCGCTCAGCGTCGGGCGGAAGGGACTCATGTCGTGGCGAACCGCCGGCCGCAGCGGGGTGTTGGACGGTGACGAGCGTTCCCGTGTGAGCGTCGCGGCGACCGTCGTTCCTCCGCCGCGGCGGGTGTGCAGGTAGCCCTCGGCTGCCAGCTGCGCGTAAGCGTCCGCAACCACACCCCGCGACACTCCAAGCTCGGTGCATAGCGCGCGTGTCGAGGGAAGACGTGTGCCGGGTGCGAGGCGCCCACCGCGCACGGCCTCGCGCAACGCGTGCTCGACGCGCGCGCGCAGTGATCGCCCGGGAGCATTCTCCAGATCGAGGTGCAGGTCCATTGGCCCCAGATTCTCACATCTGCTTGGCCCTGTCGGGTGGGCCAAAGCTCCATTAGCGTACTTGGGGTGTCCACCGCCCCCTCCCCGCGCACGAAGGTCCGTCGTATGCCCGCCCGCGCCTCCTATGACCGCGAGGCGATCGACGCGATCCTCGACGAGGCGATGGTCGCGCACCTCGGTTTCGCTCATGAGGGCCAGCCCCATGTGATCCCCACGCTGCACGCACGCGTCGGCGAGGAGGTGTACTTCCACGGCTCCGCCGCCAGTCGCACGATCCGCGCGCTCCGCGCCGGGGCGCCGGCGTGCCTGACGGTGACACTGCTCGACGGGCTGGTGCTCGCCCGCTCGGCCGTGCACCACTCGGTCAACTACCGCTCGGTCGTCGTGCTTGGCACCGCCCGCCCCATCGAGGGCCTCTCCGAGCGCAGGCAGGCGATGCGGGCATTCACCGAACGCCTCATCCCCGGACGCTGGCAGGAGGTGCGCCCACCCACCGACAAGGAGCTGAAGGCCATCCACGTGCTCGCCCTCCCCCTCGACGAGGCCTCGGCCAAGATCCGGATCGGGCCACCCCTCGACGACGAGGCGGACTACGCGCTCACCACATGGGCCGGCGTGATCCCGCTGCACACCCGCGCCGGCGCCCCAATACCCGACCCGCGCCTGGCCGGCGGCATCGCACCAACCCCAACGGTTGGCAACTGGACCCCGCAGCGCACCTGAGTACGGCGAATGGCTGTCGATTTTCCTGGCTAAGGCGCGAAATCGAACTGCCTGGCGTTCGAAGGCCACCTTGACATGCGACCTTGACACCGAGCCGTATATATGAAATCGTCACGCCATGCAGGCAGACGGAGTGTTCTCGGGCGGCGGGATCAAGGGACTGGCGTTCGCTGGGGCGCTGGAGGTGGCCGAAGAGCGCGGTTACACCGACTGGGTCAAGCTGGCGGGCACGTCGGCGGGGGCGATCACCGCAATGGCGCTCGCTGTCGGCTACAGCGCCAAGGAATTGAGGGAACGGCTCGAAGCCTACGACTTCAAGAAGATCGCGGACTACGGCGCTCCCCTGGGCATCGGCGAGGCCGAGAACCTATTGCTGCGGCGCGGGCTGACGCACGGCAACGGGCTGCACGAATGGATCGTCGAACTGCTGGCCAACGCGCCGAAGCCCGCCAAGACCTTCGGGGAGCTCGAGGGAGAAGACCGGCTGCGCGTCGTCGGAGTCGACCTCGCGCACGAGCGCATGGTCGTGTTTCCCGAGGACGTGGACCTGTACGCAGACGACGGTGGCCGCCGGTACGTGCCCGAGGAGTTCCCGATCGCGGACGCGGTGCGCATCAGCGCCGGGTACCCGTACTTCTTCCCCCCGGTGACCCTGAAGGACGCGGTTACCGGCAAGGACGGCGCGCTCGTCGACGGCGGTGTCGCCAGCGCCTACCCCGTGTTCCTCTTCGACAAGGAACAGCCAGGGCACCCGACGTGGGGCTTCAGGCTGTACGGCGGCTTGCCGCCCGAACAGGCGCCCTATCAGCCGATCCATGGGCCGGCGTGGCCGATCGACATGCTCAAAGGGGTGCTCGAGACCTCGATCAACGCGCTCGACAAGCTCGAGCTGGAGGCGTTCAAGTCGCGGACCATCGGGATCCCCACGGGCAACGTCTCCACGCTCAACTTCGAACTCAGCAAGCAGGAAAAGGAATTCCTTTACGACTCCGGGCGCAAGGCCGCGGAAGCGTTCTTCAAAACGAAACCCAAGGCACGCAACATCTTCGGCGCCAGCCCGCCGGCGGCATCGCTGCCGGCGTGAGGTCACCGCCACCTGCAAGCATGGCAACTGAGGGCCATCTGGCCCAGGGCCATCTCGCCCAGCGCCTCGAGCTGGTTCTCAAGTGGTTGGAGGCGGCCGGTATACTCACGCGCACGTGTCTTCCCGTAGAGCCCGACAGGCCCCGTGATCGATGGCTGAGGCGCCGGCGGGCCACGCACCCTTCGCGCTGTGGAACCGCAGCGGCAATCGAGCGGTGGCCCACCTGTTGCGCTCCCCGTTGCACCGGCTCGTCAGCGGCCGCGTGATGCTGATCACGGTCACGGGCCGGCGCACGGGGGCCGAGCACACGTTCCCGGTGGGCTACGAGGAGAGCGAGGAGCGCTTGAAGATCCCGGTGCTCTTTTCCAAGCGCAAGATCTGGTGGCGCAACCTCCTCGACGGGGCGCCTGTCCGCGTGCGCCTGCGGGGAGCAGAGCGCACGGGCCGGGGACGTGCGCTGGTGGACGACAGTGGCACGGTGAGCGTCGAGGTGGTGCTCGACCCGCCAACCTAGTTGCTGGCGGCGGTGACCTGGTCGCCGCCGACCGTGCTGTCCCGTGGTCGCCG